>Ga0265798_10010869_pt1 | contig 11146 bp, 7 predicted proteins | sample P3T30metagenome_FD_192430 | JGI IMG/M metagenome (GOLD analysis project Ga0265798, IMG submission 192430) | Plant litter microbial communities from East Loma Ridge, Irvine, California - P3 T30 | ecosystem: Environmental > Terrestrial > Plant litter > Unclassified | place: USA: California... | reverse complement strand
ATCAGGTCGCGACTGACCCAGCCGTCGTACTGCTCGGCGAGGTGCAGCGGGGTCTCGTAGTGCGAGATCGTGACGAGCGGCTCGATGCCGTGCTGCTCGAGCTCGTCGAGCACGCGGTCGTAGAAGGCCAGGCCCTCCTCGTTGGGCTCGAGCTCGTCGCCCTTCGGGAAGATGCGGCTCCACGCGATGGAGAAGCGGAAGGTGCTGAAGCCCATCTCGGCGAAGAGCGCGATGTCCTCCGCGTAGCGGTGGTAGAAGTCGATCGCCTCGAGCTTGAGGTTGTCGGGGGTCGCGCCCTCGGTGCGGGGCGAGCCGATGCCGCCGCCGGGCAGCACGTCCTGGATCGACAGGCCCTTGCCGCCCTCGGCGTAGCCGCCCTCGATCTGGTTGGCGGCGGTCGCGCCGCCCCAGAGGAATCCGTCGGGGAAGGAGATGGTGGTCATGGTTGCTCCTCGTTCACTGCGTTCATTGCGGGTCGAGCGGATGCGCCGCTCGGGCGAGCGGGTGCGGGGGGAGCGGATGCGCATCCGCTCTCCCCCTCCGCTCGGTACTGCTGCGGGTCGTGCCTACTGCGCGGGGGCGGCCGCGACGGCGAGGTAGAGCGCCTCGCCGTGCTGGACGGCGCCCGCGGCGGGCTCCGCGGCGATGGCGAACTGCTCGCCGTTGGTGACGATCACCGGGCTGGTGAGGTCGTAGCCGGCCTCGAGGATGGCCGCGCGGTCGAACTCGATGAGCACGTCGCCCGCGGCGACCTGCTGGCCCTGCTCGACCTTGACGGCGAAGTGCTGACCGCCGAGCTTGACGGTGTTGACGCCGATGTGGATGAGCAGCTCGGCGCCGTTGGCCGCGCGCAGGCCGATCGCGTGACCGGTCGGGAAGACCGCGACGACCTCGCCCGCGAAGGGCGCGTAGACGGTGCCGGCGGTCGGCGCGATGCCGACGCCGCGACCCAGGGCGCCCGAGGCGAAGACGGTGTCGCCGACCTCGTCGAGCGGCACGATGGTGCCGTCGAGGGGGCTGCGCACGTCGAGGTCGACGTCGTCGGCCGTCTCGGCGGCGTCGTTCGCGGCCGGCGCCGCGGCCGCGGGCTCCGTGAAGCCGAAGACCATCGTGAGGGTGAAGGCGATCGCGACGGCGACCGCGATGCCGATGAAGAGCGTCGCGACGTTGCCGATGCCGAGCAGCGACGGGATGCCGAGCAGCGACGGGAAGACGAAGGCGCTGGCCGCCGAGCCGCCGGCCGCGATGATCGCGCCGCCGACGACGCCGCCGACGATGCCGAAGACGAACGGCTTCTTGAGCGGCAGGTTGACGCCGTAGATGGCCGGCTCGGTGATGCCCGCGAGGAAGCCCGAGAACGCGGCCGGTCCGGCGAGCTGCTTGAGCGCGGCGGAGCGGGCTCGGATGAGCACCGCGAGGGTGGCGGCCGACTGCGCGAGCACCGCGGCGAAGATCGGGGCGAGCAGGTCGCTGCCGTTGCCGGCCGCGATCTCGACGAGCATGATCGGCACGAGGCCCCAGTGCAGGCCGAACATGACGAGCACCTGCCAGACACCGCCCATGATGGCGCCGCCGAGCCACGGCACGGTGTCGAAGATCCACGAGATGCCGTTGCCGATGCCGCTCGAGAGCAGGTTCGAGATCGGGCCGACCACCAGCAGCGTCAGCGGCACCGCGAGGGTGACGACGATCAGCGGGGTGAGGAAGCGGCGCACCGAGGAGTGCAGCACCTTCAGCAGGAAGCGCTCCGCGTAGCCCTGCAGCCACACGATGATGATCACGGGGATCACGCTCGAGACGTAGCTGACCATGACCAGCGGGATGCCGAAGAACGTCAGATCGGGAGCGCCGTTGAGCGCCACGATCGCCGGGTAGACCAGCGCGCCGGCGATCGCCAGCGAGGTGAACTGGTTGGCGTTGAAGTACTTCGCCGCGGTGATGGCGATGGCCAGCGGCAGGAAGTTGATGAAGGCGTCGCCCGCCGCATTCAGCACCGTGTAGGTGGTCGTGGTCGCGTCGAGCCAGCCGAAGGTCGTGGCCGCGGCGAGGAACGCCTTGAGCAGGCCGGTGCCCGCGAGCACCCAGACGAACGGCAGGAAGATCGCCGAGATCATCGCGATGAAGCGGTTGAGGATGTTGCCCTTCGGGCCGTCCTCGGTCTTCGTCGTGGTCTCGGTGCCGGCCGGCGCGAGGCGGGGCGTCGCTGCGGTGATCGCGGCGAAGACCTCGGGCACCTCGTTGCCGATGACGACCTGGTACTGGCCACCGGCCTCGGCGGTGGTGATGACGCCGGGGGTGGCGCGCACCGCGGCGGTGTCGGCCTTGGCGGTGTCCTTGAGCACGAAGCGGAGGCGGGTGGCGCAGTGAACGAGCGACTGCACGTTCTCCTCGCCGCCGACGGACTTCAGCACGCCGGCTGCGGTCTTCGGGTAATCCATGTGGGGTGGGGGATCCTTTCGCCGCTGCGATGCGGCCTGCTTCTCGCGGAGCCCCTCCGACCGGCTTTCGGGCAACAAAAAAACCTGAGCTCGTGACGAGGGTCTGTCGACCTTCGTGAGCTCAGGTTTCGCCTGCCGTGCAGTAACGATCCGAGTGGAATCCGGCGGAACTGCAGCGTTCCGCAGCGGTCACGTTAGCACAGCGGATGCACGGTGCCGGGCGGGGTGCGACCGGTCAGGCGGGCGGTGACGGCGGTTCCGCATCCGCTCGCTCGCCGGGGGGCGGGGTGGGCGCATCCGCTTCGGCGACGCGCTGGGTGAGGCGCTCGATGTGCACGATGAGGTAGAGCATCTCCTCGTCGGTGAGGGTCGAGCCGGTGGAGGCGAGCACGTAGTCGCGCACGTCGACCGCGCAGGCGTGCGCCTCGGGGTAGCGCTGCACCGCGAAGTCGTAGAAGGAGCTGTCGCCGCCGCGCAGCATGGTCTGCGAGACCAGCCGCTGCAGCAGGAACTTGACGTGCAGGATGAAGCGCGCGTAGTCGGCGCCGCGGGTGTCGAGCTCGATGCCGTAACGGCTCTCGATCGTCGACACCACGTGCTGCACGCGGCGGAACAGCAGCGCCGCGGTGCCGTTCGGCTCGTCGCGCGTGGCGTTCAGCAGGTGGGTGGTGAGGAAGACCGACTCCTCGGTCGGGAAGCGCACGTCGAGCCGCTGCTCCAGGTAGGCGGCGAGCGCCTGGGCGGCGCCGAACTCCTCGGGGTAGAGCACGCCCAGCTCGGGCATCGAGGCGGCGGGGATGCGCACGCCCTTCTGCAGCCGCTCGAGCACGAAGCCGACGTGGTCGATGATCGCGACCGCCACGTGCCGCCCGAGATCGCGGCCGAGGGCGCGCTCCGCCTGCTCGATGCCCTCGGTCACCGCCTCGACGACCGGGTACGGGGTGGCCGTGAGCACCGCGGCGGCGTGCGCCGGATCGGCGTCGGCGTCGAGCACGAAGGTCTTCTCGACCTTCGCGTAGTCGATCACCGAGTCGGGCCCCAGCTGGAAGCCCAGGCCGCGACCCATCAGCACGCGCTCGCGGCCCTGCGGGTCGACGGTGATGACGACGTTGTTGTTGAGCACCTTGTGCGCCCCGCGGGGCTGCGGCACGTCCGCTCCGCTGCGATGCTCCTGCGCGCCGCGGGGCGGGGTCGGGGGCTCTGCGGCGGGCATGCGCCGATTCTACGGCGGGGCGGAGCGGGTGGTCGGGGGTCCGCCCGGGCACTGGCGCGCGCAGGGACGGAGCGGGGGGTCGGGGGCAGGAGCTGTACGCGGGCAGGGCCGGCGTCGGCCGGCGCGGCCCGGCACTGTGCGTGGGCAGGGCCGGCGTCGGGGGGGGCGCGGGCCGGGCGGGCTTCGGCGGGCGCGGCCCGGCCGCGGGTGCGCGGTAGCGTGACGGCGTGAACGAGGCGAGCAGCGCATCCGAGACCTCCACGCCTTCCTCGGGCGGCGACCGCCCGCCCGCCGCAGCGGTCTCGGCGCTGGCGGACCGCATCCGCTCGCTGCCAGGCGACCGGGTGATCGTGGGCATCGCCGGCAGCCCCGGCTCGGGCAAGACCACCCTCGCGCTCGCCGTCGTCGCGGAGCTCGAGCGGCGCGAGCCCGGCAGCGCGGCGCACCTGCCGATGGACGGCTTCCACCTGGCGAACTCGACGCTCGACGCCCTCGAGCTGCGCTCGCGCAAGGGCGCGCTCGAGACCTTCGACGGCTCGGGATTCGCGGCGCTGCTGGCGCGGGTGCGCGCAGCCGGCGGCACCGTCTACGCCCCGCAGTTCGACCGGCGCGTCGACGAGGGCGTGGCCGGCTCGATCGCGATCGACCCCGCGGTGCGCTTCGTGGTGACCGAGGGCAACTACCTGCTGATCGACCGCGACCCCTGGCGCGCGGTGCCGGCGCTGCTCGACGAGACCTGGTTCTGCGCCACCCCGGACGACGAGCGGATGCGCCGCCTCATCGACCGCCACACCCGCTTCGGCCGCTCCCCCGCGGCCGCGGAGGCCTGGGCGCGCGACGTCGACGGCGCGAATGCCGTGCTCATCGAGGCCACCCGGGGCCGCGCCGACCTCGTGCTCGACGGCGCCACGGCCGCCGCGCTGCCCTGAGCACGGCACCCGGCCCGACGAGTTCGACGCTCGGCGACATGTTCGGCGTCGCGCACGCCCGAATTCGTCGCGAACCGCAGAACTCCTCCCCAGTACGGCCGAGAGCCGCGGTCTGCGCCGATGCCGCCTGCGGCAGCCGCCGAGGGCGAGGGCACGCGCAGCATCGACGCATGCACCTCGACGATCGCCTGCTGCTCATCGACCGGACGCCGGACCGCCCGGCACGCGCCCTGCAGCGCGGGGCGGAGCGGGGTGAGCTGGTCAGGATCGCGCCAGGCGCCTACCTCCAGGCCGCTGCGTGGAGCACCGCCGACTCGATCGAACGCCACCGGCTGCTCATGCAGGCGCATGCGGCACGGCACCCGGGCGCGATCTTCACGCACCGTTCCGCGGCGATCGCCCACGGGCTGCCGATGGTCAAGGTGCCGCCGCGGCCGGAGCTGCTGCAGCCGTCGAGCCGCCGGTCGTCGAGCACCCCGGGCGTGCTGCGCCGAACCGTCCGTCAGGTCGACGAACCCGTGCGGATCGGGATGCTCCTGGCCGTTCCGCTGCAGCGCACCCTGATCGATCTCGCGGCCGCGCTGCCGCTGCGCGAGGCGCTCGTACCCCTCGACGCGCATCGACGGGACGGCGGGCAGGAGCACGAGCTGCTGAAGCTGCTCGGCAGCCGGAGCCTGCGTGGCTCGCGCCGCGCCGAACGCGCCATCGCCTTCGCCGACGGTCGCTCCGCGAACGCCGGCGAGTCGCTCAGCCGAGGCACGATGATCGATCTCGGCTTCCCGCTCCCCGACCTTCAGGTCGCGGTACCGGGGCTGCCCTACGAGACCGATTTCGCGTGGCCGGCCCACCGGCGCCGCGGCGAGTTCGACGGCTTCGCGAAGTACGCCGATCCCCGGTTCACCGGCACGCGCGCTCTTGCCGAGGTCGTCGTCGCCGAGAAGCGGCGGGAGGATGCGATCCGCGCGGCGACCGGCGACCGGTTCGTGCGCTGGACCTGGAACGAGGCCCTGGCCGTGCATCCGCTGCGTCGTGCGCTGCTCGGGGCCGGACTCCCGCAGGGCAGGGCGCTGCTGCGCCCCCAGCACTGAGGTCGTGCGCTGCCGACTTCGGTGGTCGGCGACGACTTCGGCGACGCACGACGTCGAACTTGTCGCCGAGCACCGAAGTTGACGGGCGTGACGCGCGCGACGCGGGGCGCGCGACGCGGCGCGCGTCAGTGCGCCGCGCCGCCGCCGGGCAGCTCGGTGTCGGCCGGGGACAGCGCCTCGCCGCGGCCCAGGCGGGAGTAGCTGCGGCCGTAGGCGTAGTAGATGCCGACGCCGACCACGACCCAGCCGGCGAAGAGCGCCCAGGTGAGGTTGGCGAGGTTGAGCATCAGCCAGAAGCACAGCAGCGCCGAGAGGATCGGCAGCACCGGCGAGAACGGCACCTTGAACGGGCGCTCGATGTCCGGGCGCTTGCGGCGCAGCACGACGACGCCGATGCTCACCATGACGAAGGCCGAGAGCGTGCCGATGTTGATGAGCTCCTCGAGCACTCCCACGTCGAAGAAGGCCGCGACGAGCGCCACGGCGAGGCCGGCGCCGATCTGCAGGCGCGCGGGGGTCTGGCGCTTCGAGACCTTCGAGAGCCCCTTCGGCAGCAGGCCATCGCGGCTCATCGAGAAAAGGATGCGCGAGAGGCCGAGCAGCAGCACCATCACCACCGTCGTGAGGCCGGCGAGGGCGCCGACGGAGATGACGCCCGCCGCCCAGTCGGCGCCGACGAGCGCGAAGGCGGTCGCGAGCGACTTGTCCTCCTGCGCCGCCATCTCGGTGTGCGGCACCATGCCGGTGAGCACGATCGAGACGAGCACGTAGAGCACCGTGACGATGCCGAGGCCGAGGAAGATGCCGCGCGGCAGGCGGCGCTGCGGGTCCTTGACCTCCTCGGCGCTGGTCGCGACCACGTCGAAGCCGATGAAGGCGAAGAAGACGAGCGCGGCGCCGGCGAGCACACCGAAGACGCCGTACTGGGCCGGGGCGGCGCCGGTGAGGAAGGAGAACGCCGACTGCAGCCAGACGCCCTCGTCCGGCGTCTCGCTCGGGATCGCCTCGGGCACGAAGGGCGTGAAGTTGGCGCCCTTCACGTAGAAGAAGCCGACGACGATGACGAAGAGCACGATCGCGACCTTGATGATCGTGAAGACGCTGCCGACGCGCGCGGTGAGCTGCGTGCCGAGCACGAGCAGCACCGTGAAGACCGCGACGATCACGAAGGCGGGCCAGCTGACCTCGATGCCGAAGAGGTCGATGGTCGGCGGGATGGGCACGTTCCAGAGCTCGAAGACCTGGCTGAGGTAGACGCCCCAGTACTTGGCGATCACGGCCGCCGCGGTGAACATCTCGAGGATCAGGTTCCACCCGATCAGCCACGCCGCGAACTCGCCGACGCTCGCGTAGGTGAAGGCGTAGGCGCTGCCGGCGACGGGCATCGCGGCCGCGAACTCGGCGTAGCACATGATCGCCAGGCCGCAGGTGAGGGCGGCGAGGATGAACGACACGATCACCGCGGGCCCCGCGAAGTCGGCAGCGGCCCGGGCTCCGACCGAGAAGATGCCGGCGCCGACCGCGACGGCCACGCCCATGAGCGCGAGGTCGGCGGTGCCGAGGGAGCGCTTGAGCGAGCGTCCGCTGGCGTTGGCATCGGCGAGCGCCGTCTCGATGGGCTTGACGCGCCGGGCCATGGGACTCCCTCGTGGTGCAGGTGGACGCGCCGGGCGCATCCGTCGGAACAGCCGCCAACGCTAGCCGCTGGGCCGAGCGGATGCACGCGACAGCTGCGGGGCAGCGGCTGCGGCCGGCCGCATGGCGCGGGTCCGACGACAGCGCGCAGGCGCGGGAGCCCGCGACTCGTCGCGAAGCCCGCGCGACGCAGCAGGTCGAGGAGCGCGAGCGGATGCGCCAGGTACCGGAGGCGCGCGGCAGCTGCGGGGCAGCGGTGCGCGTGACCGCCCCGAAACATCGGCGGGCTAGCGTGCGAGGCGAACCACCATGGAAGAGGTCGCATCATGAGCCTGCTCGTCGTCAACGCCCGCCTGATCACGGTGCCCGCCGGCACCGACGACCCCGGCTACATCGAGCGCGGTTGGATGCTCGTGGTCGACGGGCGCATCGCCGCGATCGGCGAGGGCGACGCCCCGGCCGAGGTGCGCGCCGGCGAGCTGCCTGCTGGCGCGGTGCCCGCTGCTGGGAGCGGAACGACGCGTGCAGCCGCGAGCGACGGCACCGCACCCGACTCGGCGAGCGCCGCCGTGAGCGGCGACTCGCCCGCCGCCACGGTCGCGACGGCCGCAGACGCGGCGAGCGCCGTATCCGCTCCGGAGGTGCTCGACGTCGCCGGCTCCTTCGTGGCGCCCGGCTTCGTCTCCTCGCACTCGCACCTCTTCACGAGCGGGCTGCGCGGACTCGGCGTGGCCGACACCCTCTACGGCTGGTGCGACTCGATGCTCGGCATGACCTCGGCCGCCACCCCCGAGGACGTCTACTGGTCGACGCTGCACGGCGCCCTCGACTTCCTCGGCAACGGCGTGACGACGGCGTACAACTTCACCGATCCGCTGCAGGCGTGGGAGTCGATGGTCGACGGCAAGCGCTCCGGCACCGCGCAGTTGCGGCAGCTGGAGTACCACACGAGGCAGGCCGACGGCGCTCGCGATGCGGGCATCCGCTTCGTCGACTCGATCGGCATGGATGCGACCGCCGGCAGCGACGAGGACATCCTGGAGCGCTTCGGCGCGTCCGTCGCGCACACCCGCACGATGGACCCCGACTTCGCGCTCGGCGCCTCGATCATGGGCCAGGTGCAGTGGTCGCCGCGGCCCGACGCGGCCGAGATCGAGGTGGAGGCGATGCGCCGCTTCGGCGTGACGAACCAGGCGCACTTCCTGGAGTCGCCCGAGGCGGTCCCGCTGCAGCAGGCGAAGTTCGCGCTCTACCGCGACGCCGGCGCGCTCGGGCCCGACATGATGTTCGGGCACTTCATCCAGACCACCGACGAGATCATCGAGCAGGCCGCGGCCGGCGGCGCCTCGATGTCGTGGCAGCCCGCCTCGAACGGGCGGCTCGCCTCGGGCATCGCGCTCGTGCCCGAGATGCTGGCGAAGGGCATGAAGGTGGGCATCGGCCTCGACGACCAGGCCTGCACCGACGTCTCGGACCCCTGGCAGAACATGCGCACGGGCCTGTTCATGCAGCGCGCCCGCACGAAGGACCCGCTGTCGATGATGCCCGAGCAGGTGCTGCGCCTGCACACGCTCGGCGGCGCCGAGATCCTGGGCGTCGACGACCGCGTCGGCAGCCTCGAGGTGGGCAAGCTGGCCGACTTCGTGGTCGTCGACCCGCTCGTGCCCGACATCGGTCCGCTCTGGCACCCGGTGCGCAGCTACGTGCTCGCCTGCGGCCTGCGCAACCTGCGCGGCGTCTACGTCGGCGGCGACCTCGTGGCGAACGGCGCCGGCTCGACCAGCCCGCTCGCGGCGGAGGCGAGCGCCCGCATCCACGCCGGCCTGCCCCTCGTTGCGGAGCGGCTCGGCCGCCACCCGCACTGAGCCGCGCCGGACCCCGTCGCCGCCGCACGCGCTGAGCGGTGCCGGTCCAGCGCGCCACGGCCGCTGCTGCGCAGACCGGACGAGTGTGCCGCCCGAAGACGCTCGACGAGCTCGCCCGCGCCAACGACTCAGTACCGTCGCGACAAGTCAGCGCGTTGCACGCCGCTGAGTCGTCGCGTCGGTGCTGAGTCATCGAGGAACAGCGGATGCGCGCCGCAAGCGGGCAGCCGAACGGATGCGCCGATGCGGCACCCGTTGGGATGCGCCGAGCGGATGCGCCGATGCGGCACCCGCGAGGATGCACCGAGCGGATGCGGGTCGCGCAACCGCCAGCTCGCACCGCAGGCGGGCGACCACCGCAGACGGGCGACCACTGCGGGCGGGCGACCGCTGCAGGCGGGCGACCGACCCGCTGCGCCGCGGAAGTCGCCCGAGATGTAACGCGCCGGAAACGTGAACGCGAATGTTGGTGAAATCAACATCACCTAGCGTCGGACGGGTCGCAGCAGCACCCCGCACAGCAGGGGGCGCGGCACCCCCAACCACCCGAGTGCACCACCGACGGACCGGAGACCACATGTCCCGCTTTTCCCGTACCCGCATCGCCGCCGCTGTCGCGGCGGCGGCCCTCACCGGCCTGGCGCTCAGCGCCTGCGCCGGCGGCAGCACCGGCGACACCGCCGACGACGCCGAGGGCTTCGGCGACCTGACCCTCCAGCTCAGCTGGATCAAGAACGAGGAGTTCGCGGGCGAGTACATCGCCGACAGCGAGGGCTACTTCGACGAGGCCGGCTTCGGCGAGGTCACCCTGGTGCCCGGCCCCTCCACCGGCGTCGCGGAGCTGCTCAGCGGCAGCGCCGACATCGCGCTCAGCGACTCGGTCGCGGTCGGCTCGGCCATCGCCAGCGAGGGCGCCCCGGTCAAGATCATCGGCGCCACGTTCCAGGCCAACCCCTTCACGGTGCTCTCCCTGGCCGACGGCGGCGACATCGCCACCCCCGAGGACCTCATCGGCAAGCGCATCGGCGTGCAGGACAGCAACCTCGCGCTCTTCAACGCGCTGCTCGCCGCCAACGACATCGACCCGTCCGAGCTGACGATCGTGCCCGTGCAGTACGACCCGGCCCCGCTCACCAACGGCGAGGTCGACGGATTCGTGGCCTACATCACGAACGAGGCGATCACCGTCGAGATGGCCGGCATCCCGACCACCAACCTGCCCTTCGCCGACAACGGCCTGCCCTTCGTGGCGGAGACCGTGACGGTCACCGACGAGAAGATCGCGAACGACCGCGAGCTGCTCAAGGCGTTCCTGGTGGCCGAGATCAAGGGCTGGACCGAGGCGATCGCCGACCCGCAGAAGGGCGCCGACCTCGCGCTCGAGGAGTACGGCACCGAGCTCGACCTCGACCCGGCCAAGACCCTCGCGGGCTCGGAGGCGCAGAACCTGCTCGTCGTCTCGGACGAGACCGCCGAGAACGGCCTGTTCACCATCTCGGAGGCCCTGCAGGCCACCACCATCGCGAGCCTCGCGGGCGCCGGCATCGACATCGACGCCGCGGACATCTTCGACCTGTCGCTGCTCGCGGAGGTCTACGAGGAGAACCCCGAGCTCATCGCCTACGCGGGCTGACCCCCACTGCTGCAACCGGAAGGCGCACTGTGACCGACACGGCCACCGCGACCGGTGCCCAGGGGGAGACCCTGGGCACCGGCCTGCAGATCACCGACCTCAACAAGGTCTTCTCCGTCGGGCGCAAGAGCGTCGTGGCGCTGCAGGATGCGAACCTGCACACCGATCAGGGCACCTTCCTGGCCCTGCTCGGCCCCTCCGGCTGCGGCAAGAGCACGATCCTGCGCATCCTGGCCGGGCTCGAGGATCCGACGAGCGGCACGACCCGCGTCGACGGCAAGAGCCCGAAGCAGCTGCGCAAGGCGGGCGAGCTCGGCATCGCCTTCCAGGACTCGGCGCTGCTGC
>Ga0265798_10010868_pt1 | contig 11148 bp, 7 predicted proteins | sample P3T30metagenome_FD_192430 | JGI IMG/M metagenome (GOLD analysis project Ga0265798, IMG submission 192430) | Plant litter microbial communities from East Loma Ridge, Irvine, California - P3 T30 | ecosystem: Environmental > Terrestrial > Plant litter > Unclassified | place: USA: California... | reverse complement strand
GTCGCGCCCTTGCCGTTGGTGAAGCACATCGGCGAATGGGCGTCGCGGATGTGCAGCGACCACACGTTCGGCACGATGTTGCGCCAGGACGCGATCTCGATCTTGATGCCCCAGCTGGCCAGCATGCCGGACATGTTGGCGATGGTCTGCTCGAGCGGCAGGTCCTTGCCCGGGATCCAGGTAGCGGATGTCGCGTCGGGCTGCAGCGTCAGGAGCGCCTGGGCGTCTGCATCAAGGTTGGCGACTTCTTCGATCACGAACTCGGGACCCGCCTGGACCACCTTCTTGACGGTGCAGCGCTCGATCGAGCGCAGGATGCCCTGGCGGTCCTTCTCCGAGATGTCGGCCGGAAGCTCGACCTGGATCTTGAAGATCTGCTGGTAGCGGTTCTCGGGGTCGACGATATTGTTCTGCGAGAGGCGGATGTTCTCGGTCGGGATGTCGCGCGTATTGCAGTACAGCTTGACGAAGTAGGCCGCACACAGGGCCGACGAGGCCAGGAAGTAGTCGAAGGGACCGGGCGCCGAACCATCGCCCTTGTAGCGGATCGGCTGGTCGGCGATCACGGTGAAGTCGTCGAATTTGGCTTCGAGACGCAGCTTGTCGAGGAAGTTGACCTTGATTTCCATATGCATTCCAAAATAGTGGCTGGCTACGCTCGAGCGCCGGGGCGACGCCTCAAAACAGAAAGCCCCGTCGAAACAGGGCCGTGGCAGCGAGGGAGAAGAAGGCCGTGATTCTACCTCATTCAGGCAAGTGTCGCCGCAGTCGAAAATTACTATACGGCAACTTGCTTAGGCATTTCCGATACAGCCTCTGCAAGAAATGCCGCTGAAAACCAAGGTACATTGCGCTGCCGCAACGATTACTGTAATGTACCTTTGATCAGTTTCAAGCTGCGGACGATGACTGCCCTTACCCCGATTTTGAATTCCTCCTTGCCATCCGAGTCCGCCTCCACGCCGCCGGGGCTGCCCGGCCAGTACGAGGTGCGCGGCACACTTGGCGAAGGCGGCTTCGGCCGCGTGTTCGAGGCATGGGACAAGAAGCTGCAGCGGCCCGTCGCCATCAAGTGCATCAAGCATGCGGAAGCCGCCGGCGCCGACCTGATGCGCGAAGCGCGCCTCGGCGCCGCGCTGCGCCACGCCGCCTTCGTGAAGGTGCATGCGATCGAGGACGATGGCGCGACCCAGTCGATCGTCATGGAACTGGTGCCCGGCCGCACGCTGAAGCAGGTGATGGCCGACGGCCCGGTGGCGCGCGCCGACGCCCTCGCATGGACGCGCCAGGTCGCCGAAGCGATGCGCGACGCCCATGCGTCGAACCTGGTGCACGGCGACCTCAAGCCCTCGAACCTGATGCTGGAACCCGGTGGGCGCATCCGCATCCTCGACTTTGGCCTGGCCCACAGCGTCGACGTGCTGGCCACCACTACCCTCTCGACCGGCGCGCTGCAGGGCACCATAGCCTATATGGCGCCGGAGCGCATGATGGGCGCACCCCTGTCGCCGCAGGCCGACGTCTACGCACTGGGCCTGATCCTGTACGAGATGGTCGCCGGCGCCCGCCCCTTCGCAAAGCTCGATGGCCTGGCGCTGGCGGCGGCCCAGATGCAGGCCTCGTCGGACGGCTGGTATTACCCGGTCGACGCCAGCCCGCAGCTGGTGGCCCTGATCCGCGCCATGACCGCGCGCCAGCCGACGCAGCGCCTGGGCGACATGGACGAGGTACTGGCGCGCCTGGCGCAGCTGGATACGCCGACGGCTCCGACACTGGCCGATAGTGCGCCCGCACCACGCCCGCGGATGCCGGCGCGCACCCGCAAGCTTCTGGCCGGCGCGCTGGTCGCAACCGCACTCGGCGCCGGCGCCTGGATCGTGGCCCCCCACCTGGCTGCGCTGAACCAGTCGATGACGCCGTTTTCCGAATCGGCTGAATTGAAACAGGGCCTGAACGCAGTCAAGCTATTCGACCGGCCGGGCAGCCTGGACAAGGCGGAGCGGCATTTCCGCCGCATCCTGGAGCGCTCCCCCGACAGCGCGTCCGCGGCAGCCGGGATGGCGATGATGTACGCCATGCGCTACCAGACCGACAAGAGCGACGAGACCTGGCTCAAGCGCGCCGACGCCAGCGCCCAGCGCGCAGGGCAGCTCAACGAGCAGCTCGCGCTGAGCCACGTGGCGCGCGCCATGGTGCTCGACATGCAGGGCAAGCGCGAGGATGCGCTGCGCGCCCATGCCGAGGCGCTGCGCCTCGACCCCGGCAACTTCTTCGCCTGGTACGGCCAGGGCGCGACCCTGCGCCGCATGCGCCGCTTCGACGACGCGCGCACCCACCTCACCCAGGCGATCGCGCGCTTCCCGCAGGAGCGCGTGTTCACCGACGAACTCGGAAGCGTGGAATACGAGCAGGCCAATTACGCGGAAGCCGAGCGCCTGTTCAGGCGCAGCATCGCGCTGCAGCCCGATGCGGTGATCGCCTATGCCAACCTGAATGCGGCGCTGCTGCGCCAGAACCGCGACGACGAGGCGCTGCGGGTGCTGCAGCAGGGCTTGCAGATCCGTCCCAGCGCCAAGCTGTACACGAACCTGGGCAATGCGCTGTTCCTGCGCCAGGACTACGTCGGCGCGGCGTCCGCGTTCGAAAACGCGGTGTCGCCGACCCGCGGCGCGCCCGCCGAATACCAGCTGTGGGCCAACCTGGCCGACACCCTGAACTGGATCCCGGGGCGCGAGGCGCAAGCGCGCGCTGCTTACGAAAAGGCGCGCGAGCTGCTGGCGCCGCGCCTGGCGCGCGCGCCCAACGACGTGCTGCTGGTCTCGCGCATGGGGCTATACGCCGCGCGCACCGGGGCCGTGCAGGATGCCGCCGCCCTGCTGCCGCGCGCGATCGCGCTGGCCCCCGGCAGCGCAGACGTGCAGTTCCGCGCCGGCCTCGCCCACGAATTGCTCGGCCAGCGCGATGCCGCTGTCGCCGCCATCAATCATGCCCGTCGCCTGGGCTATCCGGTCAAGTTCATCGATGCCGAACCCGACCTGGTAGACCTGCGCCGCGACGAGCGTTATGTCCGGGCCGACGTACCCGGAACCTCCCGTGCCGTGCCGGCACATTCGACGAAGTGAACTGAAAGAGACCATGGCAGACTACAACATCGCGATCCAATTCAATCCAGGCAACCCGATGGCCACCTGGAGCATCGACGGCAAGGTCGAGGCGCTGATCAAGGCCGAAGCGGGCGACACCCTCACCTTCGACTTCCGCCTGCCGGACAGCCCGTCGCTCGAACTGGCCAGCGCCATGCTGTTCGCCGGCCCGCGCAAACCAGCCAGCGAGCCTTCGCCATTCAACTCGACCCAGATCCCGCTGGTGCAGGGTTCGAAAGTGAAAGTGGCGAACGACGGCTTCTGGGGCTTCTCGATCGCCTTCACCACCACCAACCAGCAAGGCACCAGCGGCTTCTACTTCCTGCCGGATCCGGAACTCGAGGTCGGCTCGACCTTATGATGTCAGTGCGGCCGTAACAAGCGCCAGCGGCGCCGCAAGGCTTCCGCCGGCGTCTTGAGCAGCGCCGCACAACGCTCCACATCGCCCGCGCACTGGTCCATTGCGCGGGCGATGTCGTCTTCGGGGATGGTCTCGGGGCGCCGGATCTGCGGATGGTCTTCCAGCAGCTTGTACAAGCTTGGCCTGGAAATGCCCAGTGCCTGCGCTGCGGCCTGGATGTTCCAGTCATTGCCCGCCATCGCCGCCAGCACGTCGCCGTCGGACAGGGCCGATGGCCGCCGCCGCGGGCCGGCCGCTTCATCGCGCACTTCTTCGCGCACCACCGCCTCATGCGGCGCTTCTTCGTCCTGCGCCCTGGCGCCGCGCACCAGCTGCGCCAGCGTCGGCGCCGCGCCCTCGCCCAGCATCAGCGCCGCGCGCTGCAGCACATGCGACAGTTCCCGCACATTGCCCGGCCAGTCATAGGCCGCCAGTTCCGCCACCAGCGTTGGCGGCGGTTCCAGCGCCAGGCCCGCCTCGCGCAGCAGGTCGAGCACCAGCACGCCGACGTCCTCGCGCCGCTCGCGCAAGAGCGGCATGCGGATCACGAAGCCTTCCAGGCGGTGCAGCAAGGCCTGGTTGAAGGTGACGCGATCGAGGTCCTGGTCGGATGCGGCCAGCAAGCGCGCCGACGAATGGCGGTCCTGCGCCGCGCCCACCGGTCGGTAGTCGCCGCCCTCGATCGCGCGCAGCAGCATCGGCTGCACCGCCGCCGGCGCATTGCCGATCTCGTCGAGGAACAGGGTGCCGCCGTCGGCCAGCGCGAACAATCCGGTGCGCGCCGCGTGCGCGCCCGGGAAGGCGCCTTCGACGGCGCCGAACAGTTCGGCGGCGGCCGTCGCCTCGCCCAGCGCCGCCATGTTGACCGCGACCAGCGGCGCTTCCGGACGCCCGCTGAGGGCGTGGATGGCGCGCGCGGCGATTTCCTTGCCGGTGCCGGTCTCGCCCAGCAGCAGCACCGGCAAGCGGGTGCGCGCCACCATGTGGATCTGCTCGCGCACGCCGATCGCGGCGCTGCCGACGCCGGCGAGACCCGGCACCGCGTTCGGCATCGGCAGGCGCTGCATCCAGTGCAGGCACAGGACCACGGCGCGGCCCAGGGTCAGGATCTGCCCTGCGCCGATCTGCTCCGCGCTGAAGCGCAGGCCTTCCGTGACGGGGCGGCCATTCACGTCGATCGCCATGGAACTGGCCGGCAGGGTCACTGTGACCGTATCTCCTGCCTCGCGCACCAGGCGCAGGGGCTGGCGCGAAATGCCGCCGTGGCCGAGCGGCAGGCCTTCTCCACCGGGACGCATGAACAAGGGCGCGAAGCGATTCAGCTCGATGGGATCGGCGCCGGCGCCGACGAACTGTTCACCGATGCGGCTGCGGTCGGGGTGCCAGACGATGGTGAGGGCGAGCAGCGGCGCCCCGGCGCCTTCCAGGTCGCTCAGGGGGGACGTCAGCGTGAAATCGGAATAGGTCATGGAGCCTGACAAAAAACAGAGCGTAGATTGTCATTCTAACCTCTTGTTCCGGCCGCAGGCCCGCAACAGCGCTGCCTTAGGCTGGGGTCGGGATCCGCTGCGCCAGCGCCTTGTCCATCGGTGGCATGGCCGTGCGCAGCCGGCCGCGCGGCGGCGCGACTTCGCGCATCTGGATGGCGCCCCTGGACATGAAGACGTGGGCACGGCCCCGGTCGGCGATCTGGGCGCCGGCGAAGTGCCTGAACGGCTTGTCGGCGGCCGCGCCATGGCCGTCGATGCTGCCCGGGCGCTTGTCTTGCGAGCCGTTGCCGACGGCGTCGAAGCGAACGTGGAAGTGGCGCTCGCGCGAGTCGACCACGTCCAGCAATGCCGGCGAAATGTCGACCTGGATCACCATGGCAGGCGTCGGCGCCAGGACACGCGCGCCGAGGATGCAGGACAGCCTGGCATGGTCGCGCTCCAGGAAGGCGGAGGCCTCCACGAACGGCGTCGCGTGCACGATCCGGCGTCCGCTCTCGTCGGTCACGGAATCGGCGGTGTCGAGGAACAGCAGTTTGCCGTTCGGCCAGCTCGGGGCGGTGTAATCGAAGAAATGGGGATCGGTGAAGAACACCTGGAACGCCATGCCGAGCGAGCGGCCGGCAGCGCCGATGTGGTGGCGCAGCCGCGCGATCGCCGTCTCGTCGCCATAGGCGGCAATGCCGTCTTCCTGGGGACGCAGGATCAGGCCGGCCCGGCGCAGTTTATCGAAACAGGTCGGCGCCGGCACCACGCGTAAATCGCGCAGCACGCCGTCGGCAAAGAATGCGTGTCCGAACGACACGCGAAATAACATTTTATAGGACGCCGGCATATCATTCCCCGTTCGCATGATCGGCCACCATGGTTGGTCCTGAATTAATACGCCAATGACTGGCGATGCTATTCAAATGAAGGCAGCAGATAATCGCCCCCTGCGACACATCCACCCTTCCATGATTCTCTGCGCACCCTGTTCTCAAGGCTTGATCGAGTGCTGTCAAAACATCATATAAAATCCGCCTCATTCTCGTCAATATAATATTTTAACTATTTTTTTACATGTAAAACGACATGTAAATTACGCGGTTTTTTACATAAGCCAATCGATAAAAAAGACAGCAAAAACAAATATGGTGCGCTATATTCATATTCGCCAGATACTCAAATAAAAACCCACATTAGCGCATCAGGAATGAATAATCGAGTTAATAGAAACAAGGCAGCCAGGCTGACGTACGCCGTGCCGGAAAGTCCGATCCTGCTGGCGCTGCACAGGCATATCGAGGTCTTCGCTTCCGCTGCCCGGACGCTCCCGCGCGGCAGTTCCGAGCTGTTCTCATGGGGTGAACATACGGCGCAGCGCGACGAGCGCTGGGTCGGCACGGCGGCCGCGCAGGGACGCGACGTGGCGGCGCTGTGCGCGGCGGCGAGCGCCATCGTGGACGAAATGGTGCGCACCAAGCCGGAACTCGCGGAACCGGCCTGGCTCGCGTGGTGCGAGACGCTGGGTGAACTGAATGCGCTGGTGGCCGCGATCGGGGAAGGAGGCCAGGCGCCGGAGCTGCGGCTGCCGCCGCGCGAGACCCTGCATCGGCTGCCGCTGCCGCAGGAACTGCACTGGATGATGCCGGACAATGCGCGCCGTCCGGCATCGGTCCTTCAGTTCATGGAGCGGATGCTGGCCGTGCCACAAGCGGCCGGCGCTCCAGGTGAAGCGCCGGCGCTGGCGCTGGAGGTGCTGCTGTTCGCCGCGGCGTGCATGGCGACGGCGGATGACGGACAGCCCACGCAACCCGCTGAACAGGACCGTGCCCCGGCCCTGCGCGCGGTGGAACGCGGCCACGCCTGGCTGATCGATCATTTGCCGCGGCGCGTCGCCGCGGCCTGATCAGCGCGATTCGATGGCGGCGACCGCCCCGCTCCGGCCCTTGCGGTCGAAGGCGGCGACACGGATCATGCCGCGCTCCACGATCGGCCCCGTTACCATCTTGCTGGCCGCCGTCGGTGCGCTGCCGTCGGTGGTATAGCGCAGCACCATTCCCGGCAAACCGTGGTTAGCCAGCACCGCGCCGTCCTGCAGCACCAGGCCCGGCGGCGCGATGCGGTAGGCCACTTTGGAGCCGTCCAGATCCAGGCGCGGAAGCACGCGCTGGCCCAGCGCATTCACGAAGCCGCTCCAGGCGGAGCGGTGCAGGACGCCGGCCTTGACCGGGTCCGGCGCCGTGGCCCAGGCCGGGTCGGCGGCCCAGGCGCGTTCGGCCAGCGCCACCATGCGCGGCATCACCAGGTAGTCCAGGCGCGCCGGATCGCGCGCGGTTTCCGCGAACAGGTTGGCCTGGATGCCGCGCACGCGGCGCTTGCCGTAGTCGGTCAGGCGATCCTTGCCGACGCGGGCGGACTCCGGCGCATCCTTCATGATGTCGAAGGGGATGAAGTCGTAGACGGTGTCGAGTTCGACGTAGGCGCCCCAGTTCACGCCATGTTCCTCGGGGTTGGCGTTGTGCGCCATGTCGAAGTACATGCGGGTGACCGGCGTGAGCACGATGTCGTAGCCGCTGTTGGCCAGGCGGTAGGCCAGGTCTTCCAGGCCCACCGTGTTGTTCCAGACGTAGGCGGTGAAACCGTTGCGGGTGAAGCGCGGGTTCGGGATCAGCTTCGAGCTTCCATCCAGCGCGGTCTTGCGCGCCGCCAGCTCCTCCCAGCCGGAGGTCCGCATGCCGTGCTTGCGCACGATGGCGTCGACCCGTTCATAGAAGTAATCCCACAGGTCGGCGCTGCTCTCCAGGCCATGCTTGCGCTTCCACGCATCGCTCGCGGGCGACTTTTCCCAGGCCCCGTTGGCCAGCTCGTCGCCGCCCATGTGGATGGTCTTGAGCGGCGCCCCTGCCGCGCGGTGCAGCGCCGCCACCTCGCGCACCACGTGCTCGATGAAGGTGTAGCTCGACTCCAGGCCCGGGTTGATCACGTTGTCGTTGAAGTACTGGGCCGACGAGTATTCCGAGCGGTCGTCCAGGTCGTTCAGCAGGTAGCGCGCGGCGTCGCGGTTGCCGGCGGCCAGCAGGCTCCGGTAGCGCGACTCCATCGCCTGCACCGCGGCGCGCGCATGGCCGGGCATCTCGATCTCGGGGATCACCTCGATGTGGCGCGCCTGCGCATAGCGCACGATCTCGATGTAGTCGGCGCGGCTGTAATGGCCGCTGCCGCTGGCGTCAGCCGGGTCGGGTCCGGAGCCATAGGCCGGCTGCAGGCGCACGCCGGGTTTCGCGCTGTGGCCGCGCACCGCGCCGATGCTGGTCAGTTCCGGCAGGCCGGCGATCTCGATGCGCCAGCCTTCGTCGTCGGTCAGGTGGAAGTGGAAGGTGTTCAGCTTGAAGCGCGCCATCAGGTCGAGCCACTTGAACACGGTCTGCTTGCTCTGGAAATTACGCGCCACGTCCAGCATGAAGCCGCGGTAGCCGAAGCGCGGCGCGTCGACGATGCTCAGTTCCGGCAGGTCTTGCGTGACGCTGCCGGGCAACGGCATCAGGTCGCGCAGGGTCTGCAGCCCGTAGGCGACGCCGGCCGCGCTGTTGCCGACGATGTCGATGCCGCCGGCGGTGGTGATCGTCAGGCGATAGGCTTCGGGCGACGTTTGTCCCTCGACTTTGCCGACGCCGAGCTTGAGCGCCGGACCGCCGCTCGCCGGCAGGCCCGCCGGGAACAGCGAGCGCGCGAGCGCTGATTCACTGGCGAGCGCGTTCGAGGCATCGATGCGCGGTGCTCCCGCAAGCACCAGGCGGCCGGCGCCCGGCGTCAGGCGCAGCGGCGTCGGCAAGACCGGCGGCAGCTTCGCCGCCGGCAGCAGCTCGGCGCGCGCATTGCGCCAGTAAGTGTCTTCCGCCGTCACGAAGGAATGCGGGCTGCCGACCTTGCCGCGCTGGGCCGGTTCGGCCAGCGGCGTCACCGCGAACTGCAGCGGCACGCCGACCTCGGGCGCGGCGTCGTACACCAGGTAAGGCGCGCTCGGCGAACGCGAAGGCATGAACACCGAATCGTTGTGGCGGTAAGCGAATTCCAGCGTCTGGCCGGGTGCCAGGCCGGTGAAGTCGGCGCCGGGACGCAGGCGGAACAGGCCGCCCGCGACGTGCTCCAGCACCAGGCCGGCCGACCGGGTCCCGGCCGGCATGCGGTCGATGCCGGTGAAGTACAGGGTCCAGCCGGCGGCGGGCAGCGGCGCGCTGTCGCCGTTGGTGAGGATGAAGCGCGCGGGCGAACCGCCCTGCGGCAGTTGCAGGCCGGCGGGCTGGCGCTGCATTTCCCAGCGCAGCTGCAGGCGGGCGCCGTTGGCGGCGCCGGCGACCTGGGCCGCCGGCTGTGTGGCTTGCGCGGCCAGCGTGGGCGGCGCCGACACCGTCATCAGCGCGGCCAACATCAACGACGCCATCGTGGCGCCACCTGTCATCGTCTTCATGTCCAAGTCTTACTCTCCAATGGGGCGCAACGTTTGTTTGGCCGAGCCGGGCCGCGCGAACCGGCACTCGACCTGATGAGCGAATATTGCTACGTATCATAGTCGCAATGCCGTGCGCTGCGGCGGATGCGCCCTGCCCTTTAATCAATTTCGTGAAACGCACGCAAATTGCGCTCGCTGGGTCCAGGCCCTCCTCTTGTAGACCTGGGTGTGTTGAGTTTGTATTGCCGTAGTCCATAGCGGGTGCGTTTTGGTTTGAGCCCTTGCGTGGGTTGGTTAGTTACGTTTATGGGATCGATATCATGTGCCAATCGTCAATCTATGGAGAATACCCATCCTGAATAGTGCTGCCGAAGAATCTGCGTTAGCCTGCCGGAATCGAATTTTTTCACGGCTTGCCCCATGTCCGAACACATCCCCGACCCGTCGCCGGGTTCGTCCGCCACCTCCACCACCCTGTTGCCGCGCGTCGGCGAGATCGTCGACGACGCTGCCGACCTCCTGCGTGCAGACGGCGAGCTCACTCCCGGCAAAGGCTTGATCACGAGCGTGCTGGCCCTGAGCCTCGGTTTCCTGAGCCTGCTGGGAGTCCTGGCCTTCCTGTTCCCGGAGTACCTGACCACGCCGGAGCTGCGCAAGGCCTACAACGTGGACTGGTGCCGCGCCCTGCTCTTCTCCGGCCTGCTGGTGTCCGGCACGCTGTCGATGTTCAACATCGTGTTCAACCGGCGCCGCACGGTGAACATCGTCGCCTTCTGCTTCGTGCTGGCGACGATCGCCCTTGGCGGCTCGACCGTCCCGGTCGGCGACTTCCCGGACCACACGCCCTACCTGGGCATGGACTGGCTGGTGCTCGACCTGCTCGGCTCGACCACCGTGTTCGTCATTCTCGAAAAGATGTTCCCTCTGTATAAGAACCAGCCGATCTTCCGCAAGGACTGGCAGACCGACCTGATTCACTTCGGCGTCAACCATCTGCTGGTCGGCCTGATGCTGTTGATCGTGAACTTCGTGATCCATCGCGCCCAGGTGATCGTGGTCGGCGAAGAAGGCATCCAGCAATTCATCAGCACGATCCACTTCCTGCCGCAGCTGCTGCTATGCCTGCTGGTAGCCGACCTGGCGGAATATGTGGTGCACCGGGCCTACCATGAAGTGCCCTGGCTGTGGCGCATCCATTCCGTCCACCACAGCGTGGAAACCCTGGACTGGCTGGCCGGTTCGCGCCTGCACATGGCCGAAATCCTGGTCACCCGGATCGCCGTCCTCACGCCCCTGTTCCTGCTCGGTTTCGACAAGAGCGTGGTCGACATGTACATCGTGATTGTCGGCTTCCAGGCGGTGTTCAACCACGCGAACGTGCACCTGCCCTGGGGCCCGCTGAAGTACCTGATCGTGACGCCCGACTTCCACCACTGGCACCACAGCAGCGAGAAGGTCGCGATCGACAAGAACTACGCGGCGCACTTTTCCTTCATCGACTACCTGTTCGGCACCGCGGTCAAGACCGACCAGAAGTTCCCGGCAACCTACGGCGTGGTCGGCAGCAGGATCCCGGAGGGTTACCTGAAACAGCAGGCCTACCCCTTCAGCAAGGCGCGCAAATAGGAGTTCACGGCTTGAGCAGGCCGTGCTGGCTCGCCAGCCGCAGCCAGGCCGGATACT
>Ga0265798_10010867_pt1 | contig 11150 bp, 4 predicted proteins | sample P3T30metagenome_FD_192430 | JGI IMG/M metagenome (GOLD analysis project Ga0265798, IMG submission 192430) | Plant litter microbial communities from East Loma Ridge, Irvine, California - P3 T30 | ecosystem: Environmental > Terrestrial > Plant litter > Unclassified | place: USA: California... | reverse complement strand
CAAATATGATGGCTACCATCTACGGAGGGGAGGACTGCTCTGAACTCGATCCTAACGATGACCAAAACTTGCTGAATTGGTTTGGGTACAGCTGTTGGAGTGCTGATGAGGGTGATTGTGGCAATACGCCTTACCCCCTCACTAGTTTCAATCTTGCCTCAGTCGACCAGAGGTCTGACCGCAAGTGCTGGTTGCATTCGGAACTGGGCGCTGCTGTGCATGGATTCTCGTCTTCTCGGGCGATAATGGGAGCTTTCGCGAGTGTATCTCTAGCTCTCTGGCTGGCCTTGTAAGGTACCTAGATGTTGACAGGAGAATTTGTATACCTAGACATTGTAAAACTCATCCTCAAGCGCAAAACAAAGTGATTAGGGCAGAAAGTGAGCACACGGCACAGCGACTGTGTCATAAACAGGGCCGGAGTGTTTACCCGCGCGGATTCAAAGATTCGGTCAAAATGTTGCAGGGTGACCAGGAACCGTGATGAAGGTAAGAAGTTCGGAATGTCATTACGCCTATGTATGCCGAGCCTTTTGAACCCAGTGTCCAAACGCCAGCAGAAGAAGAACAAGTAGACAAGACGCATCTGCTGCTGCCCATATCAAACGCCGTGACTATGCAAAAAGGGTCCAACTCGGGGGTAAAACGCCAAAACTATACACCATCACAATCCCACCAAACTACCCACTCCCATGACTTCTCAACTTCCGACCAGCCGCAAGACCCGGACCAACGCTATTACCGAAATTCGTAATATTTTCCCTATCACCACGATCGCCAGCAACGCCAACCGTCTTCCTCGTCATCTTCTTCATCGGAAGCTTACTTGTATCATCGCCATTGGTTCGCGCCTTCTTATTCGGAGGGCCGCCGTTCAGCGAATCGCAAGAAGACTGGGATGCGAGATGGGGAAGTGGCTGGGTATGAGCTTCCTGCGCCACCACGTTAACGTCTAGCTCCCGCAGGGAAGAAGGGTTGCCTGTGGGGAGGTGCGAGATGGTGTGGGCGTGCGCACTGATGGAGTGCGAGAAAATGGGCTTCTTGCTCGTGTCGGCGAATATGTCGGTTGGAGATGAGAGGTTGAGCGTTCCTGTGGCGTCGTCGAAGATGGGTTGCTTTGAAGGGCTGCGTGTGGTGGTGTCGACGGGTGCGGGTCGGTCTCGAAGACGAGAGAGGATGTTCTCGTGTGCTTCGGTGCGTGGGAGGGTGGAGGGGATGGTGTAGGAGACACGCTGGGGTGTTTCGCCAGTGGGGTTGTATTCGATTAGATTCTGGGACCCGACGACCTCGCGGAGCTCGTGTAGCGGTGCCCGAATGTCCGCATCTGCAGCAAGCGATGGCAAAGTCTCCTTCAACGTGTTTGCTTGCGCTGACATGTCGGATTCAAGAGACTGAACGCGATCGAATGAAGTGGATAGATGATCGCCAATGCTAGAGTATGAAGCTGCTACTGTTGACGACAAAGCGGCCAGCGATGCTGTATGGGCGGTGTGGTGGGTGTTGTTCTGTTCGCGGATGCGGGCTACGATGTCATCCAAGGATTGAAGCTGAGTGTCCAGATGTGCCATCTGAGCCTCAACAGTCTTGACAGTGCTTTCGTGGACAGAAGTAGTAGTGTCCTTGATCGACGTGGAATGCTGGGTCGCGGCTGCAAAGTCTGACTTGATCTTGGTCTTGACGGCATCTCTTGACTTGGATACACCCGCCAGAATGTCTCTAGACTTATCTGACCATGCAATAACGCCATCAGCATAAGCATCTTGCTTCGTCTCGAACGCAGCGTTGGCGGCATTCATCTCCTCTCGTACAGCCGAGAGCTTCTCGTCTAACCTCTTCTCTTGCGCGTCGGCGTTTGCGTTAATGATGGCGGTAAGCTGTGAGAGCAGTTGTTGGCGGTCTTCGGCCGACTTCTGTTTCTCCTCGTTCACGACCTTCTCGAGTTGGCCCTGAGATGTCTTGTTCGCCTCGACCAAGGCCGCGTTGGCCTCCACGACCTGTTGGTGTAGTCGCTCGTTCTCGATTTGCTGGTCGTTCAGATCCTTCACTAGATCGTCAAAAGTGGTCTTGAAGTCGCGGCCTAACCCCGCATAGGACGCGTGGACTTGCGTGTGGAACGCGTCGAGTTCTGTGATGATGTTTGCAGAGATTGTCTCCGCCGCTGCTGAAAGCTCATCGAGGCCTGCGCCAATCTTCGTCTTGACGTCCTCTCGAAGAGTCCTGATCTCCTCCAGGACTTCATTCATGTGGTCGCGCGCTTGGGCTGTCTGTCCGTTGACTTCTTGTTCGGAAGTCTGGTATGCCTCCATCTTTTCCTGCAAGAAAGACTGCGAGGCGCCAAGCTGCTCAAGTTCATCTCTGACAAAAGCTTGCATACGTTCCGATATCGCGTTCATCAGCTGTTCTTGCTGTTGCTGAAGCTCCTCTATCCGGTCCTCGACCATACGGGTGGTATCGACAACCTGAGTTTGGGAGGAATTCCAATTCCGTCGGTTCTGCGATTGGAGTTCTGATTTCCGTCGAATCTTCGACCGTAAACCGTCGATAGCTGATGTGGTCTTGCCGAGTGTTGAAATCATCTCTTTCCCAACCTCTGCGAGCTCTTGCTCAGTCTTCTGATGCGCCTTTCGCAGTTCCGCCTCTTCAGTAAGGTTTTGGCGCGTGTGCTCCAAAACAATCTCAGTCTTTTCTAGGATGCCCTTGGTGCCGTCCAAAGCTAGCTGAGTTTGTTCGTTGTCTTTCTTCAAGGTCTGGAAATTTGTCGTGAGTTTGAACAGATCCTCCACCTTGTTGCGCAGGTTGACCTCCATGGTCTCAAGGCGGTCGCGTTGTTCCTCGCTAAGGATTCGTCTCGATTCGCTGACTGTTGTGATCTCCTCGTAATTCTCCTGTGTAAGATAGACACCGTTGCGCTGCCGGGTCGCTATTAATTCGCTCTTTAGCTTCTCGATTTCGGCTGTGTACTCCTTGAGCAGGGTCTTCTTGTTGATGGCTTGGTTCATTTGCGGCTTGTTGCGGATGTTCTTCGCGCGGAATGCGTAGTCGAGGGTGGATATCGTCTCTTCGAGGTTGCTCTTCGCTGGCGACAAGGTCGCAATGATGCACGTCTTTGTTCGACCGCCCAACGAGTCTTGCAGTAGGCGGGTGAGTTTTGACTCTCGGTACGGGATATGTGAGCTGCGTTCGACGAGTGCGTTAATAACGCGACCCAGTGTTAGCAAACTCTTGTTGATAAGACCAGCCTCTGCTGCGCGCTTGTTTTCAGCGCCACTGCGCTGGATGTTCTCACTACCCGCAAGATCAACGAGGTTGAGCTTTCCGGCGCTGAGGTATTCCTGGCCATCTTCTGTTGTTCGCTTGATGTAGACGGTAATGGTGAAGACGGTATGACTTCGCGAACTGAGGTCGTTGCACTTGGTCGCAGCTACCTGTCGCTTGTGGCTGCCGTTGCGCAGCATTGTGATACCCTCGGCAGCAGTCTTGAGATGGCACTCCTCCATACCCTGAACCATGGTGGTGGTGGATCCCTTCTTGCTGTTGTCATCGTAGATCTTGAGCTTGGTCGCATCGTCTGGTGAAAGCAAATCGCGGAGTTCTTCGTTGTAAAGTTCGATGAACGAGCATTTGACCGAGTTTTCAATTTCGTCGGTCTCGAGGCGTTGGAAGAGCGCGTACAGCACGCGTGGAATGATACCGGCCGCGTCTGGCAGAGGGAGGACGTTGGAGATGTCACCAGTCATGGTGTAGGTCTTTCCTGTGCCGGTCTGGCCGTATGCGAAGATGGTGCAGTTGAAGCCGTCTACGACCTAGATGGTTATTAGCAGAGGAAGATGTTACTCTTCCGTTCCAACTCACTTCGTCCAGAATAGGCGCGACAACTTCGTCGTACATCATGGCCTGATCGGCTGCCGGGGAAAAGACCTTGTCGAACTGATATGTCTTGTTGCTCAACGCACTCGGGCCCATAGACAGGTCTACGGCTGTACCCCTAATCCCGTTGGTTGACACCACGACGCCGCTGTTTTCGCGCACTTCGCGGTCATTGCGCCCTCTACACCGGACGACAACGTTGATGTTTGTCTCTTCTCCTCCCTCACTTTCGAAGTCTATCTTGCGCTTTAAGGGCGATGATCGTGGAGCTCGCGCCGAGGAAGCTACTGATTCGGCTCTCGATGAGCGGCCGTCCATGGCGGGTGTCGCTGAACGGCCACGCGCCAGATGGGGCGGGCGCGTCGTGGGGGGTCGCATGCTCGTGGTATTCCGCTTGACCGGCGGTCCTGGCCGCGGGAGTCCAGACATGGCGACGTTCGGGGGGTGGTGAAGGCGGATATGCGGGTTAGGGTGACATGCGTCTGGTGTTGCGGAACCTGCACACGTAAACAGTCAGTAAACACGTTCATGCAGGGATCTTGCTTAGTTCTAGAGCACAGACCACATGCTATCAGCCATCGCGAACACGGCGCGCTACGTCAATGCAGCGCATGCATGCACATCTCCATCTATATCTCCGCATACATTAGGTCTTCATGCCTTGATCACTGAGTCGATGCAATAGAGTCAAATGACATACCATCAGCTTCATCCTGTGCAAACCGTTGGAGCTTCTAGTCAACCCAACTACCTGCCTGCGCGTCTGCCCCGCCACCCCTCATTCACCGCGATCGTGTCGCGGTCTGTACTTCGTTGATTAGAACGTTTTCACAACATCGATTATTGTATCGCTTTACATCGGCTTCGTTGGTCTTCATTCTTGTGTTTGGAGCTGCACGGATAGACCCGGCGCCTTGTCCTCGTGGACACAGCACGCGCCTATGAGCTCCCTGCTATCTACGAGCTAGGCAGCACATCGATTGACAAACACACTGCGATAACTTACTCGACTCATACACTTAACACATACCCACTATGGAAGACGGCATCATGCAGCTACAGCCTGGGCGCAGTGTAGGCTTCATGAGTCCGTTGCGACCATCCTTCCCAGATACCAAGCTGACTGAGACACAGCCCTCGGTTGCTCCCTACACGAGGTATTGACGACGATCAAAGCCGAAGTCAAGGCTTTCCCACGCTTCCAACTCTACCACGACGAACTACGACCCATATCATCACCCGTACAAGTCGTCCTCCCTGACAACGGTCTGCGACTACAGTTCGACGGCCCCGACCAGCGCCTGCGCCTCATCGAAGTGCTCGATTTCGCAAAGGCCAAGTTGGTATACAAGGACATCGACGTGTACAAGCCTGGTGAGGGAGGCTTCTCTGGTGGCGTGTCAGGCCCGAGATTTCGCCATGTCTACGACAAGCTGCTGGGACCGACATATGGCGGAGAGTACATACCCCCGAAATCCGAAGACCCAAACGCGAGCGGCACATATAATCTATCGTATCCAGGGATAGCGTTCAACTTTCCGGTTCAACACTCCGCCTACTCTCCAAAGAAGGACTTCATCTCGCTTCTGTCCTCGTCAGCTACTGGGTCTGCAACATCCATGGCGGTCTTCAACGGCGAGTCGTGGCAGAAAGCCCGTGGAACATTGTTCACAGCAATACCGCCGAATCCGAGGTCCTTGGCCCTAGGCAAAGCAAAAGATGGCGGCCCAGACGAGATCGAGACAGTCAAGGTACACGGAGAGGGTAGGATAGAGCTCGTGAGGCGCTCCAGTCCTCCATTCTGGATCATCCTTAGCGAGACAACGCCACAGGATTTGATCATGGAGCTTGGTGCCCCAGACTCCATCTACCGCAAGAACGATCATCGCCTATCAATACATAAGGACCGGAGGACGAGTGACGCGTCAGATCTCTCGCCTGGTGGGCTCACTCCAGACGATGACTCAGACCACGGCTCAGTGGTCAGAAGCGATGACGAAGATGCTTGGGAAGATGATGATGAGGCCGCACTAGAAGCTCAGGAGCGAGAAGTTGCAGCGGCTGAGCACTTCTACAATTACTACCACCATGGCTTTGACATTCTCATCTCTCAACCTACGCAGATCTCCCCACCTTCTCCCACTGCGGAGAGACACGAGTCGGATCTACATGCGCAAGGCGAGCTGAGCGCGCAACCCCTAAACCACCTTACCGCAATCAAGATCATATTCCACGGTAACGTACCTGGTTCGTACCAGTTTAACCGACATAGACGAAGCAGATGGACGCTCGAGCACGTCCCATCAGCCATGTACCGCGATCCCCTTAGTTCGGAGATGGGTTTTGGAGATATTTCAGGTCGGCTAAAGGAAGTCTTCAAGCCATACTATGACAATGAAGAGCAAGAGAGATTACAGCAACGTGGCATGGCTCTGAACAGAGGCTGGGGTGACAGCCCTGGTAGTAGCTGCGAACTTCTTGGAGGATGGGAAGAGAGTTCGGGGAAGAAGAGCAAGTTTGCGAATGCTGGTAGTGTATTGATGGAGGGCGCGGCGGATGTTGGCAATGTTGAGCTATTTGGGTTTCCGGGCATGGTGTTTGAAGTGCTGAAGAACGGAGCTGTGAGCTCATTGACCGTGTATTAATAGGATATGATTGCTGCTGGTGGTACCTGTAGGAAATGGGACGCGTTGTGGCCATGGCATGGGCTTCTACAAGTAAATCAGTGAGACCGGACCCGTGGAAGGTACCATGGTGACTCAGTGTTAAAGAAGCAAATGCAGCAACTGTTCATCGCACATTACTGCTCCTCAAACTCATCATCTCGACAGCGCGTCCAAGTCACGACCATAGCATCAATGACTGAATCCGATGCTATCTCCGCGTTATCACCGGGACCAGCCGAACCATCACCGACCCCAAATGTCGATCCAAAAATATTGGAACTCCAACACCGCTTCCCCGCCGATTCGCCCGCCCATGATGCTATTATGCTAACCCCAACACGCATCCTCCGCGCATCATGGTCAAACACCCTCCGACTGCCAAAATCTAGCTTTCCGCCGCGACCATTAGCGTCAACGAACCCTACCTACCTACGACGATGCACCGATGACCTGTATTCGTGGCAGGCGAGCCCCGAACGCGTTTTACGTTATGGACACCTGGAGAAGCGGTTGAATGGACAGAATGGCGAGGCGGAAGGCAATGCGCCAAAAGAGACCTTCACTCTGCATGATGGGCCGCCATACGCGAATGGGCCATTGCACATTGGGCATGCCTTGAATAAGATCACCAAGGACATCATCTGCAGACACCAGGTCGGACAGGGGAAGAAGGTGTCATATATACCTGGCTGGGACTGCCATGGTCTACCCATTGAAATCAAGGCTCTCCAGGCGCAAAAGAAGGATGCGGCCCAAGCCGACCCAGTAAGCGTGCGTGTCGCTGCGCGCGAACTAGCAACTCGGACGATCGAAGAACAGAAGCGCGGCTTCAAGGAATGGGCTGTGATAGGTGACTGGGACAACGCATATCAGACGATGGAGCGAGGCTTTGAGATCAGACAGCTGGAAGTGTTTAAGAGCATGTTTGAGAAGGGCTTGATTTACAGGCAGTTCAAGCCCGTCTACTGGAGCCCAAGTTCGAGAACAGCGCTCGCGGAAGCCGAGTTGGAGTACGATGAGGGTCACAAGAGCTTAGCTGCTTTTGTGCGATACCCAGTACATCTTTCGGAGGCTTTGAAGAACGGGGCTTTGAAGGAGATAGACCGTGAAGTTAGCGTAGTCATCTGGACGACCACACCCTGGACTCTGCCCGCGAACAAGGCGATCGCGGTTCACAAGGATATGCAATACTGCGTAGTCAAGGATGCTGAGAAGGATGGTGAGCTGATCCTGGTCGCAGCTTCACGAGTGGCGGAGTACGAGAAAATTCTTGAGCGGAAGCTCGAAGTAGTCATTGCAGACGTGCGTGGTGCAGATCTTGCCGGTCAAGTTCAGTACGAGAATCCGTTCCAAAAGGCAAATGGGCTTCAGCCGATAATCCATGCCGACTTCGTCACCGACTCCTCAGGTACTGGACTGGTCCATCTCGCTCCTGGACATGGTATGGACGACTATAACGTCTGCATGGCTCTCGACGTTCCAGCTTTCGCCCCCATAGACGATGCTGGCGCCTTCACCAAGGACGCGTTTCCTGAACAGCCCGAGCTTCTGGAAGGTCTACCTGTCGCTGATACCAAGAAGTCGGGTAGCAATGCTGTATGCAACTATCTCCAGACGCTGGACATGCTTCGGGGCAAGCAAAACTACCGCCACAAATATCCCATCGACTGGAGAACGAAGGAACCTGTCATCACGCGCGCTACTGAACAGTGGTTCGCCAACGTAGAAGGTATCAAGGACGCGTCGATGAAAGCAATTGCCGACGTCAACTTCATGCCTGAGACAGGTCGAAGTCGTCTAGAAAGCTTCATTCAGGGACGTAGCCAATGGTGTATCTCGCGACAGCGTGCTTGGGGTGTCCCTATCCCCGCCCTGTACAAGGTCGAGGGCGACACACTGAAAGCGACCATGGACTCTGAAACTATCGACCATATCATCGAGGTAATCAAAGAACGTGGCATCAACGCCTGGTGGACGGACTCGCAGGACGATCCAGCTTGGAAGCCGAAGCATCTTACCGGAACATACGTACGCGGTAGAGATACTATGGACGTCTGGTTCGATAGTGGCACCAGTTGGAAGCTCCTTCCGCAGCGAAAAGACAAGCCTGTTGCCGATGTATACCTTGAAGGCACTGACCAACACCGCGGCTGGTTCCAGTCATCACTCCTTACCCACGTCGCAACCCAGCCTTACTCTACAGAGACCGTCAAAGCACCATACAAGACTCTGATCACCCATGGCTTCACGCTCGACTCCGACGGCCGCAAGATGAGCAAATCTCTCGGCAACGTCATCTCACCATCTCAAATTATGTCCGGCGAACTTCTCCCACCCGTCAAACGAAAGAAGCAAAAAGGCGTCAAGCAAGACCCAGCCACTAAGCACACACCAACATACGATGCCATGGGCGCCGATGCTCTCCGCCTCTGGGCCGCAAGCAGCGACTATACACGCGATGTCACAATCGGGCAGCCCGTTCTGATGTCCGTAAACCAAGCCCTCCACAAATACCGCGTCACTTTCAAATGGCTGCTAGGCATCTTCTCGCTTCCATCATGCCCACCACCCTTCACTTCATTCAACGAGCTCACACCCACCATCGCCGAATTCAGCGAACTTACTGATCGTCTCGCCGTTCACCGACTAGTACAAGTGAGCGCGGAAGTACACAACCACTTCGGCAGATACGAGTTCTTCAAAGGTGTCAACGCGATCAACAAGTACATTTCCATGGATCTGAGCGCTTTCTACTTCGAAACACTCAAAGACCGGGTGTACACTGGCGACACAAAGGACTGCGAGACACTTCAGCGCGTTTTGGGTCTCATCTTCTATGAGCTATTGCAGATGCTTGCTCCAGTCTGTCCGCTGCTTGTTGAAGAAGTATGGGATCACGTTCCTGAGGGGCTCAAGGAGAAGAGTGTTCATCCTGCACGCGCGGTTTGGTCGCCTCTTCCCGCGCTCGCGGCGTCTGAATCTGCTAGTCTGGAGGCCATGAGCGAGACAACAAGCACGCTGGGCGCAGCCATCAAGATCGCACAAGAGCGCCTCCGTGCCGAGAAGAAGATTGGATCAAGTCTCGAGAGCGCAGCGACGGTTTACCTACCCAAGTCGACCAACGCGGAGGATTTCTACGCTGAGTTCACGAAATGTATGCAGCCTACATTCCTCACGCCAACGGATCTCGAAATCCAACTCGCTGGCCTCTTTGTTATCAGCGATCTTCAATTTTGGACACCAACAGGGTCGTTTTTTGCGAACAATGTGTTCACGGCGGAGGATTCTGATACGTTGAAGCAGCGGTCGCAGTGGTGGGAGGAGGAAACGCTTTCGAGCGTCACGGGGGTGTTGGGGAAGGCGAAGGTGCTGGTGCATCCGCCTAGTGGGGAGAAGTGTCCGAGGTGTTGGCGCTTTGTCAAGGAGGAGAAGGAGGAGATTTGTGGGAGGTGTAAGGGTGTTGTTTCGCAGCAGGGTGGGGTGTAGGTGTAGCTGGATGTTGGGATGCATTGTACACTATTGTAAAATTTACAACCCATCGGTAGCTACACATGCACGAGTGCTACCGAGAATAATTGATGAATGCCGCTCTGACTGCTCAGCTTACTTCTTCAATTCATACAGATGATGAGGGTTATCAGGGTAGCGAGCGCACAAGACAACGATTGGGGTGTTTAATTCCGTCTATAACTACTCTGGGATGGCTCTCGTTGCATGGAGGCTCGTCTTTCTCCCGGGCGTGTGCCCACCCTGCGATGACCTAGGCTCAGATTCCCGAAGTCAGAGGCATCTCGGCGACGGCCGACCTCGTGCATGCGGCTTATATCAAGATCATTATCATCACCCCCAGACAGACTGCGGGACCCTGGTCGTGTAGAGCCCGACACTTGATACCACGCTTCTTCAGGGGTTGGATTTCGAGCGCTCTCTGCGGGTACCTCAGGAACAGGAAGGATACCATGATCTTCTAAACTCGATACAAGCTCGTTCATTCGATTGAGGTCCGTCTTTTTTCTGCGGAAGGGTGAGAGGAGATTCGATGTGATACGGCCAGCTCGTTCCCGGAAGGACGGAGGCTTCGGCGGAGTGAGAGGTTCTATGTAAGGGAGTGTAGGAATTTCGAGCATGCCCTCTTCGCCGAGTGTCTGGCGTTCAGGGGATGGATCCCGCGAAAATATCGGCTCTTGCCGCATTGGGTTCTTGACTTCTTGATCAGTAGCCATATCTAAAGTTATTGGCTGGTGCTCAGAGGATTCCGGACTATACAATCTAAGTCGGGCGTCCTTGAACTTTGAGGTGATCTGATCCCATGAAGTGTCTATTTCCTCTGGGATAACTTCGCTCGAGACTAATGCTGATTCCTCGTCCTCGTCCTTGCTTTGCTCATCCGCTGAGGCCCTTGAACGGCGCATGCTGCGACTGAGACTATTGAGACTACTACGGCTACCGACTGAAACTTCTGAGCCAGAGTCCTGACCCGAAGGATCTGGAGCTATCTTCGTTGAGCCTAGGCTGGATCGCGCCGGTACACCCTGCCGCGCGGCATTGGATGATGTATCGTTTTCTTCTAAAGAAGACATGTAGTCCGTTTGGGGTATCGCAAACAATGCGAGCTGC
>Ga0265798_10010866_pt1 | contig 11151 bp, 8 predicted proteins | sample P3T30metagenome_FD_192430 | JGI IMG/M metagenome (GOLD analysis project Ga0265798, IMG submission 192430) | Plant litter microbial communities from East Loma Ridge, Irvine, California - P3 T30 | ecosystem: Environmental > Terrestrial > Plant litter > Unclassified | place: USA: California... | reverse complement strand
GATACAACCGTGTGTTCGTGGTCAGGGGCATTTCATGTCATTTCCCGTTCAACATATATGCCTCGCTGCCTTTACTCTTCAGACCTCATCCTCAGTCATTCTCTTTGGCCGAAACATCAACTTTTTCGCACTCTCGCAGTGACGACCACACTCATTTATCTCTTTACCGTTTTATCATCTCACCACAGTCAATCCTTCATCAACATAAAAACTTGCTTAATACTGAATACCTACTTCGTCAATAATCAACACCATGAAGTACTCCCTGTTCTTTGCTGCTACCGCAGCTGCATCCTACGACGCGTACGGTGGATACCAGGCTCAATCGAGCTCTGTTCCTTCCAAGGCATCTTCTTCGGCTCCAGCCTACGACAATTACGGAGGATACGCTTCCCAGTCGAGCTCCGTCCTCTCGAAGTCTAAGCCGTCTTCTTCTGCTCCTTACTACGGTTCCTCCGTGAAGTCTTCCGCTACCCCTTGCAGCACTGTCTCTGGCAGCAACGGCTACGCCACGATCGTGCCTGGATACGGAAAGCCTCCGGTCACCGTCACCTCCCAGTACCAGTCTTACCCGACCTGCGTCGCTCCGGCCTACGACGGCAAGAGCTGCGACAAGTGGGGTGACGACAAGTACGTGTCCACCGTGATCACCGACTACAACAAGAAGACCGTCACCATCACCAAGGTCGACGACTACGTCACGGTTTACCATGAGAAGAAGACCAATACCCACTACGCCACTGCTTCCTCCGCTATTGGCGGATACGGCGCCGCCTACCCCACTGGTACCCCAGCTCACAAGAACTCCACCATCTGGTACGAGCTCTATGAGAAGGTCATCCTTTGCAAGTACGCTGAGTGCGGCAAGAACGTCATGTCTGGCTACCCCGGCTCTGGTCTCTGCCAGAAGTGTGACGACGAGCAGCCCGTCACGGAGAAAGAGTACAAGGGTAGCAAGTGGACCGAGGAGAAGAAGACCCTCCACTATGGCAAGCCGAAAGACGAAGTCAAGACCTATGCGCAGACTGGTGTCTACACTGTCCCGGCCAAGACCGTGACCGTGTACGAGAAGCCAACCGGCAAGCCCGCGCACAACTCCAACGTGTACACTTACCCTCCCAAAGTCATCACCATCACCAAGCCCAACCAGCCATACACCTGCACGTATGAGCTTCCCAGGCAGTCGCCCTCCAAGACACCCTCCAAAGGCGAGGACTACCCAGTCACCATGACCAAGCACAACAATGACTACGGCTACAAGTCCCCATCTGCTACCCCAACCCCCAGGAAGCCCACCAACGACTACGGCTACCCCAGCTACCCAATCAATGGCAACTCCACCTCTTCCGCATACAAGGCCTCGTCCACCCCTTGTGACACCAAGACGAAGAGCATCGCCACTTCATCCTTGTCCGTTTACTACGGCGACAACTCCAGGCCGTCTTCCACCCCCGCTGTCTACTACGGCGACTACTCCACGCCTTCGTCGACTCCCTCCAAACCTTCGTCAACCACAGCCGTCTACTACGGCGATAACTCCAAGCCATCTTCCACCCCTCCAGCCGTTTACTACGGCGACAACTCTAAGCCCTCGTCCTCCGCACCATCGAAGCCTTTATCCACCCCTTGCACAGACGACAAGACTACGCCTACTTCCACCCCGTACAATAACGGCGGCGAATACAAGCCCACTTCAACCTCGTACGAACAGCCCAAGTACACTCCCGCTGCCCCCTACGAGACGCCCAAAGAAACACCAGCTGCGTACGAACAGCCAAAATACACTTCCGCCGCTCCATACGAAGCGCCTAAAGAGACTCCGGCTGCGTACGAGCAGCCCAAGTACACCCCTGCTTCGTATGAGGCTCCCAAGCCCAGCACGACACCCGCAAAGCCTGCTGCATATGGCGCCGGGTACAACAAGCGCTGGGTGGCATAAGCGCGACTTTGTATTGTAAACATGATGTCATACTGCGAGATTTCTGTCTGTCTGAAGTGAGATGGGGGCGAGTGAACAGTAATGGCGGAGAAGAAAAGTGCAGTGAGATCGTGATTAAATACTGTTAAAGGAAGATCTTACTGCCTGAATCGTCTCATTTATTTTTCGTGATGATCTCAAAGGCATGCTGCTAACTCAAAATGTTCTCACCCATCCGCCCCACACCTCTCCATATGCCTCCACACCCTCGGCCACACATCCCTCCACGCATCTTTCCCCATCCAACAATCCAAATGCCCATACCCCTCTACCCTCACCATCTCATAATCTCCCTTTGGAAACACTTCTCTCAGCAAATCATAGCTCCGTTGCGTCGCCTGCGCACTCCACACAGCATTATCCTCGCCGTACAGAAAGGAAACTTTCACGCCCCTTAGCTTCTCCAAGTTCTCTTGAGTCATCAGGTTTTCGAACTCAGGGAAATTAGTGCGTACGGTAGAATTGGAGTTAGCGCCCGTGGCGGATAGGTGGCGTATGAAGGATGTGTGCACGCCGTCGAAGAAACGATGCAAGTACTGGTGCGTATCGTGATTCAAGTTCGCGTGGTTCCAGCACCGGCCGAACGGGACGGCGCACCGGTGACATGTCGCTGAGGAGCAGATCTCTCGTCGAGTGCCAACAGGATAAAAGCGTAGAAGTTGGTCGATGACGGGAATACGTGGGTTGCTTGAGATAGGAAACCATTGGGAGGAGGACAGAGTCTTTGAGTACGTCAGTGAATAGTGACCCGAAAGAAAAGGCTGGGGTGGAAGGCCTTACCTCATAGAGCTTGAGCAAAAGCGGATGCCGAGCCTTGGATGCATTGTCTGGACTATACACGATGTGCATGAAGACCTGGCTCACGGTCATGTCCGCGATCCATTCCGCGTCGATGGAGCCGGTTAGTAGGGCCATAGCTGTAGCGATGCTGCCAATACAATGTGCGACAATCTATGCTTTCGTTCCTTCCTTCTCGTACACATACTTCACAGCGGCGCGAACATCAAGACGCGCATCATACGCAGTGTGTCCCCACCGCGCGTTCTCGCCAGCACCGAATCGAAGCGTCGGGACGTAGCACGTGTATCCAAGGCCTGTGAAATAGTCGATTGTGTTGGTGGGTATAGTGGAAAGAGAGAAGATCTGATCGTCCACGGCTGCGCCAGGCATGAAGACGAGTGGCATTGCTTTCGTGTGTGTGCCTGATGGCGGATGTCATACTTTGAGCGGGACTTTGAGCCCAACATCAGCTCTGACTTCCAGTGTGTCGGGGACAGGCTTGGTGAAGAATTCAATGCTGTCTGTGAATCTTGAGGGGTGTTGTAACCGCCAAAGCGGCGCGAAGAAATATCTAGCGATGTTTTGCGCGAAGAGCGATAAGAAGGCTAGCAGCGGTCGCGCGTGGCTGTTGGTGTATAGCATGCGCAGTGTAGTAATCAGTTCGTTGATCGGCAGATGTAGGATTCCGCGTCCTATCACTGAGCCATCTGATGCCGTGATTGTGGTGTACAATGTGGTAGTAGCACGTCATGTGCGGCCAAGAGACAACGTTACGCTCGGATCAATGCGCTTATATCCATGGAGTCTATACGTGACACCGCTCGTGGTAAGAAGGTTGAGATTGTAAACAAGTCTCCTCGCATCCGACACACTCTCGTCGATCGTGAAGAACTCCACACAGCCATCCGTAATGCGCAGCGGATCTAGCGATAACGCTCCACAAGCAAAAGTCCCATGCGCAATTCCAATATACGAATAGAAGCTGTTCCGATGGGCGGTGACTCTGATCGTCATTTGAGCAGTCGAGGATGCAGCTCTTGCGACACTCTCGGCGGTCGCGAGGTCAGTGATGTTCGACCCGATGTGCAGATGTCCTAGCATCGTCTCATTGAATTGAACGCCTTCTAACTGACGACGGTATAGTTGCACATGTCGAGGTGTCAACCGGTATCCTGGCGTGCGTGAGAATGGTGGGTCGCCATGTACATCCAGCTCTTCATTCGGGGTCTCATCAGCCTTCCACCCGCGCTCTCGCATGATGAGATCGCACGTGCGTTTAGCGAGTGCAGTGATCGTAGCATATGGATTAACGCCTTATTCATCTGTCAGCCAGCGAGCACCATTCCAAACGCGAACAACTTACCCAGCGAGGTCGGCACCACCGAGCCATCAACGCAAAAAACTTCCTCGTGTACTTCGTCCCCTGATCCAGTGTACAGCTTGCCTCGATGACTCACCACGCCGTCCGACCCCGTCCCATCGCCGCTCATGACCGCATCACCAAGCGGATGGACTGTCATCTCAGGCGACTTGACATAAAAGCCACCGAGTCTCTCCGTCATCCTTTTTATCATACTTTCAATGCGCCAGGTACGGCGTCCCGCTGTACTCGGCCCTTCCCACTTCACGGCAATTTCGTCACCCACGAGCTTCATGGACGCTTGATTCTCGTCGTGCGACATGGTTAGGAATACCACTGTGCGCTTGACGCTACCGTGCTGGGTATACGGTCCCATGACCCAGTTCTTCAATCGCGCTAGTGTTCCACGAAGCCAATCGAATGATCTTGCAGCAGGACCGACGCGATGCGTTTCTAGAAGGGTTTGGATGACTGGAGCGAGTTTTTCAGGCATGGCACCATCCTGTATCACGTAGCCATCTCGTACATTGTCATGAGTATGGGCGACACCGCGCAAGTCGATGCATCCTGTGATTGTTGGACCACAGTCACTTCCTGTGTCGCGTCCTATGGCATTCAGCTCTTGTTTGCAATTGTATGCAAAGGTGAGCATGTCGCCATTGCCTGATAGGCGCTGGCCCAAGAGAGGTGAGCTGGAAAGGCCGTGGAGACGTGAGCGAAGTAGAATGGTTGGAGTGCCGATGGCGCCTGCTCCGAGGATAACGAGTTCATCCTTGAGGTATGTCAATGTGAATTACTTGCAGAAGATTGAACAACCCATTCAGAAAACTTACAGCAATGACCCATGATTGTCTTTTCGCTGCATCATCGGTCGTGAAGAACAAAATGTGGCCAGCACTGTTCTCCTGTCTCTTTACGTACTTCACGTCAATGCCGCAGAACAGTTCAGCGCCCCATGCCCATGCGTCCGCCAGATACGTCACGAGTACCAAGTTCTTCGATCCATCGTTGACACCGCTGCATTCGTTGCCTGAGCCTGTGTTGGCGCGCATATGAACGCCAGCTCGATTGATACCATCATTGAAGGACGTCGTGAGTGGTGGACGGTAAAATGCGTCCTGAATACCAACGGTACGAGCTTGAGCTTCAACCGCACTCAGTTTCGTAGGAGTGGAGTATGTCGAGGGGAATGGCGTCGGTCGAAACATGCGCTCCGCACAATAGTAGTACTCGTCGAGACCCTTCTCTTTAATCTCTGTTGGCCACTCTGCACTATCCAAGACCCTCTCATCCGGTCTCAGCCAGACTCCAGCATTGATCAAGCTCGTGCCACCTAGTCCACAGCCCATGAATACATCTTGTCCTTCGCCCTTCACCGTGCGATATAGGCCAGCGTTTCGGCCGATTTTGTGGCTCTTGCCGAACACATGTCCAGTGACCTCGTAATTTCTCAACACATCTCGCGCCGTATGCGGGTATTCGCCAGGCCACTTCTCTGCTCCGCGCTCGAGGACACAAACGCTTTTGCCCGCCCGTGCAAAGCGCGAAGCTGCAACGCCGCTACCATGTCCGGAGCCGATGATGACAACATCATGGACGGTTTGAGTGCTGAATATGAGCGACTTAGACGTGGGTGTTTTCGCTTGGATGTTGACGCGCTGGATGAGAACACGGACAGATTCCCTGACGACAACGCTGTTTTCAATTTCAGAAGCAGGGTATCTAAGGAAGAGAAGAGATGCTTGGCTTGTGTCAGCTGCTGAGCGCGTCGAAGGGTCAACAGGAGCAGCAACGACGCTGAGAAGAGGAGCGCCGACGTTAGCATGGTATTGGTGGTATTGGCACGTTGTGATGCTGGACATCAACGTCGAGGACTCAAGAAACGCCAGCTCTAGATAAAGAGCTTTACAGAGTCAATGCTGTCTCCCATCTATGCTGCAGCGCCATGGACGGAGCAGTGGCGCACGCAGCCGTAGCAGCGGGTGGCATTGCTACCAACCACACAAAGTCAAGTTCTTGGCGTCCTAACCAGGAATGTTTCTTTCTTAGGGAGCATGGGGCTGAAAGAAAATCCACTTGTTTTGTTCGGGTCAGAAAGCTGGATGTGGTCGGAGGTGTCCAATAAGTTATTGCCGAGTAATATACGCACCGGCATCGGTGCATACACTTGCATCGATTGTGTATCTCTGTCGTTCTCGTGTAACTACATTCAGACTCTTTTCTATTACCAGGGCAAGCAGCGGTTCAGCTGGCCGGTCGTTAGACTTCGAATGGAGTAAGAGACCTACTTCATAAGTGAGGCTGCTGCAATGTGGCGTCAGCGGACTTGAGTTCAACCTAGAAGCGCACCCTCCAGCAACGCACGCTTTGCTTCAGCATCAGCTTGGATATACAACTTGACTGAATGCAGTGAATAGATGTAAGGATAATTTATTAACGACGCTATCGCCATGTGTGATAGTCGTAAGACGAAAAGGAAATACATGAAGTTCTGGACAACACAGCGACTGTACGAAAAGTTGAACGAACTTCGCCTGACGCCGTGCTAGAGAGCGATGCTCGATGGGTATCGTATAATAGTAATGAGAGACGCATGAGACCAATGAGAAGTTGCGCATCGTGTGTCGCGTTGTAGGTGCGCTTCGTCCCTAGGTGCAAGGGATGAGAGACATCATCCCAAAAATGGCCCAATTCGCGCGTATGCTGGTCACGCGTCTGGATTCCGCAAGGGATGCGCCGTATCTGACGGGAACGTCGTGGCCGGGCTGACGTGCTGCGAGGACTCCGGGCTGCTGTTCTTGCTGGAGTCCGGGGAGGGAGTGGGCGATTTGGAAACAATGTACAGAGCCTCGTAGCTGCCCAAGAACATGTGCTTCCACTTCGCCAGCCTGGGTAGACCGACATTTGCGACGGACATCTTGAGTGTAGGTTTTTCCGAGTACTTCTCGCGCTCGTCGGGCAACATGAGGTCTTCGCCGAGGATGTCGAGCCGGCTGTAGCCGCGGGGTATCGGTTTCCTGGTGACGCGCATGAAGGGCAGGTTGGGATCTGAGGCGGTTGGTGTGAGTTAAGATGAAAGCGAAGGTCAACGGGTCAGGAAGACTTACCTTGATCGAGCTCTGCGCAGAGATCGTGCTCGGTCCTCGTCTCTAAGCCCTTCGCGCCCGAACGATACTTGTAGACAAGAATAGGTTTGCTGCCATGTTCGTCGAGATCGAAGAGGCTGCTGGCCTTGCTGGACGCGGTGCCGGACGTGCTCATGGACTTGAAGGTCATGCTTTCGTCTAGCATGAGAAAGTCGGGCAAAGAAAGGTGAGGCTGAGACTGCACGGTCGAGAATAGGGCTTTGTTCAGAGGGAGTGGTTCTATTGCGGTCTCGCTTTGTGGAGGGCGTTGTTTGCGGTTCTACAAACGGATGGTCAGGGCTTGCAGCGAGTTTGTATAGGAGTGGCGCCTAAATCTGGTGATTTGGGGAAGAAGGCAGAGAGAAGGCGGAGGTGGGGTGACGGTCTGGAGGTTCTGGGTCATCAAAGCAAGGGAGAAACGTCACGAATTCACTGCGCCTCACGAAACCTGGACTCAGGCGAGCGAGACGTGGCTGGGCGGGGTGACGATGATGTCGGCTTGTGCCGACGTGCTGTGATTGGCGAGTGCTTGAGGCTGTGCGAAAGGTAACACTGATTGGCTATGGTACAATAGCCGCAAAGTTGTTCGGGACAAGTGGTGACAGGCCGCTTGCATGAGTCTCATCAGTCATTTCACGCTTTGTGCTTGAGGTTTGTGTTCGAAACGTGAAGTTTGACACTGAGTGAAGCATGACTGCAGCCGCATGAGCGCATTTGGAAGGAAGGCACGATCTCGACTTTTCTCACTTTCCCTACCAGGGATTGCGAACAACAAACAGCATGCAACGAGGACTCATTGACCATAATTGGACCATGTCTACGACAACCATTATTTCCTGGAAATCTAGGACAAAGGGAATAACGAGCACATCAGTGTCTCCGGAGTCACCTGCCCACACCCGTCAAGAGCGCTATCCATGTGACTCTTCACTTGCGGCAATCCGCCTTCCTGGGACTTCCAATATGCCTCATAACGCAAACATCACGAGGGGGCATCATCGGCCGTCGCTTGGATTGCGCTGTGGTTTGCTCAACCTGTGGTACACCTGGCCGCAAGGACAAGTCGCAGGATACCCGCTTGCCCTCTAGTACTGTCTGCTAGGCAAGAATGAATAGCTTGACCTAAGGCTCCCAGCGGAATTGCTGGTCTGCAAGTGATTCGACAAGTCACAGAGCCTCGCGGATCGTCGTGGAGGCTGATCTCGTCACCCTCGTCCCTAGCAATTGCATACTAACATGAGCAAGACCCACAACGGTCCTTTGAAGCCATAAGAGGAAGCCATCCTCTAAAACACACAATAGTCGAGGCTTCAAACTCAATATCAGGCGCTGCGGTCACCGAAGAAGACCACGGAGGCGCAGTCCAGCACCGCCAGCCCGGATTGTCAAATCAGGAGTAAGTGTCCCCAGAAAAGCACATGCCGCGCCGGATTGTCAAGCCACATCCGCTCCCTCTAGCCTGTTTCCCTGCGCGCATTCACACCTCGCCCTCTGCGACAGACGTGGTGTCATGAGGCTCTTTGCAGCCTTATATCCTCCCGAGCCATCCTCGTTGCAGTCCTGCACACATCCGCGCACCTCGAAAAAAACTGCCTGAAGCATCGCGACTGCGATATCGGCACATACAACGGTACATAGAGCTAACGCGCCGACCGTCAAGATGCTACAACCGCCGAACGAAACGCCGCAGCACTCGAGGCCGCTGAGTATCATGACGACGGGGACCTCGGCGACGGCGCAGGACAAATCGGGGAATACATGGAAGATGAATGTCAACGAGGACAACTGCTGGGAAGATTTGATCTTGACTTTAGGTACGTAGACCTTGACAAGGAAGCCTGGCGCATGTGGTGGAGGAGTTCGACAAGGAAGAGTCAGCAGTGGTCGTGATGCTGCTAAAGTCACGTCAACATGGAGGTCAGACTAGGCCAACGCCTGCAACCTACCAAGAGCCGCCGCAGCAGGGCATCCGGTGATGCGCTCCCGTTGTGCAGCTAGCACATACAAGCTTTTGGTGCGACATGATCATGTATGGAGTGTATGTCAAGATGTGTTTGATGGTGTCGTCATGTGGCTAGAAGCTCTCTACGAACTTGAATGCTGACTAGCACTCTACAGATGGCGGCGGTATTCGAGGCTACTCCAGTCTTCTCATCCTCAAGCAACTCATGCACGAAATCGCCGAATGCGAAGTCCGACTCCAGAAGGAAGAGGGCCCCGTGGCAGGCAGCACACGGCAGGACTTCAGCGAGAACGAATTGCTACCATGTCACTACTTTGATTACATGTATGGCACCAGCACAGGCGGTCTGATATCAGTCATGCTGGCACGATTACGCATGACCGTCCCACAGTGTCTGGATATCTACCGAAGAGTCGGACAAGAGCTGTTTGGGCACAGGAGAAACATACTGCCGCTGGCAACCAAGTACCATGCCGAGCCACTCGAGAAGGCGGTCCGGGAGATTGTGCAGCAGTATTGCAAGCACCACGAGAAGTGTGATGGAAACGACTGGCATCCGTGGCATCTCGAAGACGAGACCGCACCAGACGATGCTTCAAAATCTCCCGAAAGCTCCTTTGGCAACTCATCCACCTGGTCCAGCACAACGAAGCCCACTCCACGAATATGTCAATCGTAAGTCCAAACCCCTTTCCCCAAACTGCACCACACATACTAACACCTCCAGCATCTGCCTCACAGCCACCCACTCCGGCCAAATCGGCGAAGCCTACCTCCTCCGCTCCTACGCGCACACGTACAACGAAAAGACCTTCCCACCCTGGGCCATAACCTACAACGAGGGTGCCGACGCGCTCAAGATCTGGCAAGTCACGCGCGCCACCTCCGCCGCACCCTTCTACTTCGACATGCTGGTCGCCGACGTGCGCAACGAGCGCATGGGCTTCAAGGACGGGGGCATCCGCGAGAACAACCCGTCCTTCGCGGCATACAGTGAACATGGCAGCATGCACGGCGACGAGCACGAGCCGGGCTTGCTGCTGTCGATTGGCACTGGTCGCCCGAACACGGCGAACGATGGCTTTGCAGCCGTGTGGCCGGGTCCGCTGGGCAAAGTGGGCTTACTGCAGAAATGGAGCGAGAAGTTCGCTGTCTTCAAGAACGTCTTGATCAAATACACCGAAGGCGAGAAACAGCACACAAACATGCGCATCATCGCGCGCGGCGAGCATAGGTGGTACAAGCGCCTCAACGTCGACCAAGGGCTCGAGAACCTCAAGCTCGACAACTGGGAGCGCGGACCATGGCTCAACCCATCCACCAACACGACCGAAGTCGTCAACGGCGGCAAAACGCTCTCGCGCATGGACGCTGCTACGAAAGCGTACTTGACGCGCGATAAGCTGAATAGTCCGGGCGGGCACAAGGAATACGCCGTCCCGAAGGTCGTGCTGCAGCAGGTTGCGGAGAGACTGGTCAGGCATAGACGACTGAGAGAAGCGACCAAGGAGAGGGACTTGCAGAGGTGGCAGAGTCATATGGGGCAGTGGCTTACAGGCGAATTGAAGGACGAGGATAAGATGGTTGTGGAGGTAGAGGTGAAGAGTAGGAAGGCGTCGCGATCGAAGTCTACGGCTGGGACTGCGACGCCGCTAAGCACTTGAGCGAAGACAAAGGCAGCGATGACGGCGGCGACGAATGGGTTCACCGTCCTTTTCTGCCGAGCAAAAAGATGTCTTGCAACGAACGGGTTAGGTAGGGTACCGCAAAATGTTCCGACCCGGCTTCGACAAGACGACCTCGACCACAGTTCACGATCAGGCAACAACGACTCGACCCACAATCTCTACCGCGACAGTACCACATTTCCATCAAACCGGATCTCCGCATCTATTTCCAGCACAGCACAGCATCTTTGGTCTTTTTTTTTTGCATAGCGTACGGA
>Ga0265798_10010865_pt1 | contig 11151 bp, 10 predicted proteins | sample P3T30metagenome_FD_192430 | JGI IMG/M metagenome (GOLD analysis project Ga0265798, IMG submission 192430) | Plant litter microbial communities from East Loma Ridge, Irvine, California - P3 T30 | ecosystem: Environmental > Terrestrial > Plant litter > Unclassified | place: USA: California... | reverse complement strand
GTAAGCTCATTGGTTTGCCCAATAAGCAAATCGGCACGGTTAGGGCGGCTGCGGGTAATGTATTGCGACTCAATTATTTTTTCTAGGTCTAAAATCTCATAACCTATGTTCTTTTCCTCATAATGCAGTGCCAGTGTTTTTAGCTTATCTAACAATTTAAGGCTTTGCTGATACAGGCCCTTGCGGTATAGGATAAAAGCAAAATCCAGCTGCTCACGAATTTGCAACGGTATATTACGCTTAGAGGGGTTAAGCCTTAGGCTGGTAAGTATCTGGTTATAAAGGTGCGACTTAACGTTACTGAGCTGTTGCTTGGAGATATCGGTGCATTGCAATATCTCTGCCTCATTATACTTTTCCTGCGTACTCAAAATTTTAAACAGGCTTATAAACTTACTTTCATTATTAAGCGGCACCCTGCCCACGTACAGCGAAAACTGCCGCTTCTCGGATGCGGTAAGCGATTTTACCAGCGAAAACAGGTTATCGGTTAATTCGTTGTTGTTTTTGTACACTGCCTGATAAGTTTGCGCTTAAAAGTATCAATTAAAACCATACCATCAAAATAGAAAATATTTAGCCATCGTAATCCATACACACATAAATACTTGATTATCATTATTTTGAATTTTAAATTTTAAGTTAAGGTATCGTAAAGGGTATCTTGTTAAAATAATATTCACGCATAATACATGATACTTTTATCTCTCAATCTAACAATACAAGAGCTATGGAGCGCGTAGAAATTTTTGACACCACATTAAGAGACGGAGAGCAGGTGCCCGGCTGTAAGTTAAATACATCTCAAAAACTGCGAATAGCCACCCAACTCGATGAAGTGGGGGTTGATGTTATAGAGGCCGGTTTTCCTATCTCGAGCCCCGGCGATTTCAAGTCGGTTTCAGAGATAGCTAAACTGGTTAAAAATGCCACGGTATGCGGTTTAACGCGTGCGGTGGAGAAAGATATAGAGGTTGCTGCCGAAGCGCTTAAACACGCCCGCAGGCCTCGTATACACACGGGTATTGGCACATCTGAAACGCATATAAAATATAAATTCAACACCACGCCCGATAAGATACTGGAGCGTGCTTACCAAGCGGTATCCTATGCTAAAACCTACGTTAATGATGTAGAATTTTATGCTGAAGATGCCGGCCGTACCGATAATGAGTTTCTTGCAAAGGTTTGTGCCGTAGCTATTAAGGCAGGGGCAACTGTGCTTAACATTCCTGATACCACAGGCTATTGCCTGCCCGATGAATACGGCGCTAAGATTAAATATTTAATGGAAAACGTGCCGGGCATACATAAGGTGCGCATTTCCTGCCATTGCCATAACGATCTTGGGCTTGCCACGGCAAATGCCATTGCCGGTGTTATAAACGGTGCCCGCCAGATAGAGTGTACTGTAAACGGTATTGGCGAACGTGCAGGTAATACCTCATTAGAAGAGGTGGTCATGATATTGCGCCAGCACCCAAGGCTGGACCTTGAAACCAACATAAACACTAAAAAATTGCTGAGCATTAGTAAAATGGTGGCTGAAGAAATGGGCATGATGGTGCAGGCCAATAAAGCAATTGTGGGCGATAATGCCTTTGCGCACAGCAGTGGCATACACCAGGATGGTATGATTAAGAACCGATCTACCTACGAGATCATTAACCCGACTGATGTGGGCGTAAACGAATCGTCTATAGTGCTAACAGCACGCAGCGGCAGGTCGGCACTGGCTTACAGGGCTAAAAATATAGGTTACGATTTTACAAAGCTGGACCTGGATTTGGTGTATTCTGAATTTGTAAACTTTGCCGATACTTGCAAGGTGGTTGCCGATAATGATATTCACCATATCGTACAGATGTCTAAAAGCAAATTCCAATTAAGCCTTTAATACCATGAAAAAAACGCTGTTTGATAAAGTTTGGGATGCCCACGTGGTGGAATCGATACCTAACGGCCCCGATATTTTATATATAGATAAGCACCTTATACATGAGGTTACAAGCCCTCAGGCGTTTAACGAACTGGAGCAACGGGACATCCCTATTTTTAGGCCCGATAAAATTGTTGCCACTGCCGATCATAACACCCCTACCCATAACCAGCACCTGCCCATTAAGGACGAAATGTCGCGCAAGCAGATTGAAGAGCTAACTGCTAATTGTAAAAAGAACAACATAGAATTTTACGGCTTAGGCCATAAATATAACGGCATCGTGCACGTTATCGCACCCGAATTGGGCATTACCCAGCCGGGCATGACCATTGTGTGCGGCGACAGCCATACCTCTACGCATGGGGCATTTGGAACCATTGCGTTTGGCATTGGCACCAGCCAGGTAGCACAGGTGTTTGCAAGCCAGAGCCTTTTGCTGGAAAAGCCTATGAAAATGCGCATCAATGTAAATGGTACGCTAAAAAAAGGGGTATCGCCTAAAGATGTAATATTGTATATTATCAGTCAATTGGGCACTAACTCCGGTACAGGATATTTTTGCGAGTATGCCGGTAATGTGTTCAGGGAGATGTCTATGGAAGGACGAATGACAGTTTGCAACATGAGCATTGAAATGGGCGCCCGTGGTGGGCTTATAGCCCCTGATCAAACTACCTATGCGTATGTTGCAGGCAGGGAGTTTGCCCCTAAAGGCGAAGAACTTAGCGCTAAGATAGCCTACTGGGAAACCCTTAAAACCGATGAAGGGGCTGTTTTTGATAAGGAATATGATATTGATGCCAATGATATTGCCCCAATGATAACCTACGGTACCAACCCGGGTATGGGTATTAAAATAGGTGGTACCATACCTCAAACAATAGAAACCAGCACTGATAAGGCACTGGCCTACATGGGGTTTGAATATGGCCAGTCGCTTTTAGGAACTAAGATAAATTACATATTTATAGGCAGTTGCACCAATTCACGCATTGAGGATTTTCGCACTGTGGCCGATTATATCAACGGGAAAAAGAAAGCTGCTAATGTTACCGCGCTTATCGTGCCGGGATCGCGCCAGGTGGCTGATGAAATGAAAGCCGAAGGTTTATACAAAATATTTGAAGAGGCCGGATTCCAGGTACGCCAGCCGGGCTGTTCGGCCTGTTTGGCCATGAACGATGATAAGATCCCTGCCGAGGAGTACTGTGTATCTACCAGCAACCGCAATTTTGAAGGACGCCAGGGCCCCGGTGCACGTACCATACTGGCAAGTCCGCTAACAGCTGCGGCTATTGCCATTGAAGGAAAAATAATCGATTTTACCCAAAACCTTAATTAGTATGCAAAAGTTCACAACACTTACCGATGTAGCCATGACGGTTGATATTGAGAACGTTGATACCGACCAGATCATCCCCGCAAGGTTTTTAAAATCTACCGATAAGAATGGCTTTGGCAACAACCTTTTCAGGGACTGGAGGTACAGCGGCGGCGATACTCTTAACCCCGATTTTAGCCTCAACAGGCAGTCCCACAAGGGTTCTATACTGGTAACAGGTAATAATTTTGGCTGTGGGTCCAGCAGGGAGCATGCCGCATGGGCGCTCACGGGGTTTGGGTTTAAGGTAATCGTTTCCAGCTATTTTGCCGATATTTTTAAGGAAAATTGCCTTAACAACGGCTTGCTGCCTTTGCAGGTTAGTCCGGAGTTTTTAAGCAAACTCTTTAAGGCGTTAAAAGACAATGCAGAGGAAAAAGTAACCGTTAACCTTGAAGAGCAGACTATTAGTTTTCGAGACAATGATAATGTGGAGGGTTTCGACATCAATCCGTACAAAAAAGTGTGCCTTATTAACGGTTATGATGATATCGATTTCCTGTTGAGTAAACGTGACGCAATAAAACAATTTGAAGAAAAAATAAGTCAGTTATGATTTTAAAGATAGCAGTTTTAGCCGGAGACGGTATAGGCCCCGAGGTTACCCACGAAGCCGTAAAAGTATTAAAAGCCGTTGCATCGCGCTACGGGCACCGTTTTGATTTTGCCGAGGCGCTATTGGGCGCCTGCGCTATAGATAAATACAACGAGGCACTGCCTGCAACCACCCTGCAAATTTGCCGGGAGGCCGATGCAGTGTTGTTAGGTGCTGTAGGACATCCTAAATATGATAATAATCCCGATGCCCCTATAAGGCCGGAACAGGGCTTGCTTGCCATCCGCAAGGCGCTGCATTTGTTCGCAAATATAAGGCCTATAACTATTTATGATAAGCTTATACCGCAGTCGCCGCTTAAGGCCGACAGAATAGCCGGTGTAGACATTGCCATTTACAGAGAGCTAACGGGCGGCATTTACTTTGGCGAAAAATTTCTTAGTGATGATAAAACCGTAGCTACCGATGTGTGCAGTTATTCGGTTAAAGAAATAGAACAGATTAGCCACATGGCATTTAAAGCTGCACAAAACAGGCGTAAAAAAGTTACGCTGGTAGATAAGGCTAACGTATTGGAAACCTCGCGCTTATGGAGGCGCGTAGTGACCGAAATTGCTAAAGAGTACCCTGATGTGGCGCTTGACTTTTTATTTGTAGATAATGCTGCTATGCAGCTTATCCTCAACCCAAAACAATTTGATGTGATGCTTACCGAAAATATGTTCGGCGATATCCTGTCAGACGAAGCCAGTGTTATTGGCGGAAGTATCGGGCTGGCAGCATCGGCATCAGTGGGCAATGAATACAGCCTGTTTGAGCCTATTCACGGCTCCTACCCTGCCGCAACGGGCAAAGGCATCGCCAATCCTGTGGCATCCATATTATCGGCTGCTTTGTTGTTAGAGCATTTTGACCTTTACGAAGAAGCCGCAGCCATTAAAAATGCTGTAGCTGTGAGTATTGAGCAGGATTTTTGCACACCTGATATCGACCCGGATAGCACTTATTCCACCGGCGATATAGGCGATTTTATTGAAAGCCTGATACTTGGCAACGAAATTTTTACCAACAGCAGCAACATGAGCATTGGTAAGTCAACCATTATTTAATGTACTATAACGAAAACACTATAGTTTTCCTTAACGGAAAATGGATACCTGCAGCGGAGGCCAACACCAGCCTTTACAACCAGACCATGCATTATGGCAACGGTATTTTTGAAGGTATAAGGGCATATGATACACACAATGGCGTGAAGATTTTTAAGGCAAAAGAGCACTATCAGCGGATGCTGGATTCGGCTAAGCTGATGCACATTAAAACCGACTATACTGTTGATGAGCTTATTGCGCTGAGCTACGAGCTACTCGAAAAAAACAATATTACCAATGCCTATATAAGGCCGTTGTTGTATCTGGGCCCGAATATGACCCTGATGCCGGTTGAAGAAACCAACTTGTTTTTGTGCGCATGGGAATGGGGTAAATACCTGGGAGAAAACCTGCTGCGTTTAGGTACATCGTCATACCAACGCCCTAACCCTAAATCGTGCCACGTAGAGGCCAAGACCGTGGGGCATTATATCAACTCGATACTTGCCAGTACCGAGGCCAAACAAAACGGTTTTGATGAAGCCCTTATGCTGGATGCGGCAGGTTTTGTAGCCGAAGGACCTGGTGCCAACTTTTTTTATGAGAAGGATGGATGCTTGTATACGTGCCCGTTAGGTAATATTTTACCGGGAATAACGCGCAATACTATATTAGATCTGGCACAGCGCCTTGACATCCCTACCGAGGTAAAACTCTTTACTATAGAAGAGGTTAAGCAGGCCGACAGCGCCTTTTTTACCGGTACGGCAGCCGAGGTTATCGGCATAAAATCGTTAGATGATTATACCTTCCCAATGGAATGGAGCAACAGCTTTGGCAAAGGGCTGTTAACTGCTTACCAGGAGGAAGTTAGAAGATAGTAATAGTTAAAAATTGTTTTTTTAAAAGGCTGCCCCGCTGAAGGCAGCCTTTTTGATGCCCAAAATAGTCACTCAAATTATTATCGTTCAAGCAAAATGATCTAAAAATAACGACATATCGTGAATTATTCAATTGCTTTAAAACACAAGTAATTAAAAATCAGTGCAATAATTAAAAGGCTTCATTTTGGTAATAAGCACTACCAAATCGAAATCATTTTTAATTACAAAATTCACACGTCATGAAAAATCTATTCTTTAGTGCAGCACTAATCCTAACAACAGTAACAGCATTTGCTCAAAAGCCTGCGCCTGCACTATTAAACCCCACAAATCATACTTTAGTCCTTATTGATTATGAAGGGCAAATGACGTTTGCAACCGCAAGCATTCCTATTGATCAGTTACGCAATAACACAGCGCTTATTTCCGGTGCCTCTAAGATCTTTAACGTTCCCACTATTGTAACTACCGTTGCCGAGAAATCGTTTAGTGGTCCCGTATTCCCTGAGATACAGGAGCTTTACGCTACGTCTACCTATATAGACAGAACCTCTATGAACACCTGGGAAGATGTTCCTGCGCACAAGGCTATTGTTGATAAGGGCAAGAAAAAAATTGTGTTAGGAGGCTTATGGACAAGCGTTTGCATAGTTGGCCCGGCTTTATCGGCTATTGCGGAAGGGTACGATGTATACTTTATTAGCGATGCCTGCGGCGACATAAGCAAAGAAGCCCATGAAATGGCCGTAGCCCGTATGATTCAGGCAGGTGCACACCCTATGACCTCTTTACAGTACGTGTTAGAGCTACAACGCGACTGGGCCCGTAAAGAAACCTATAAGCCTGTAAACGACCTTGTTGTTAAATACGCGGGTGCTTATGGTGTTGGCGTTCAGTACGCCAGGGAAATGGTTAAACATTAATATTCGTTAGTCCGTTAATTTAGTTTTTTGTTCGGTGAAAGGTTGGCAAAAACAGCCAACTTTTCACTTTCGGACTTTGAGTTTACCAATAAAATCCCCTCAATTATGAAAATCCCAATACACATCTCAATAATTACATTTTTGCTTTTATTGTGTACCGGCAGTTTTGCGCAATCTAAAGTTGCCCCTACCCTGATTGTTCGCAATGCAAAAATCCATACGCTCGACGAAAAGAATACCGTAACCGAAGCCATGGCTGTTGCCAATGGCAAAGTAATCAGGACAGGCAAGAACAGCGAGATCCTTAAACTAAAAAGCAAAAATACCCAGGTAATAGATGCCAAAGGCAAAGTGGTTGTACCGGGACTGTTCGATTCGCACATGCACATCATCCGTGGTGGGCGTTTTTTTAATACCGAACTCAGGTGGGATGGCGTGCGCTCGCTAAAAAGGGCACTGGCCATGCTAAAGGAGCAGGCACAAAGAACCCCAAAAGGCCAGTGGGTGCGCGTTGTGGGCGGCTGGAATGCCTACCAGTTTGAAGAAAAGAGGCTTCCAACGCTGGAGGAGATCAACGAGGCTACAGGCGACGTGCCTGCTTTTGTATTACACCTTTACGGGCATGCGTATCTTAACAAAGCGGGTATTAAGACACTTAATATAGATGCCAACACCCCTAACCCTGCGGGCGGACTTGTAGAAAAAGATAGTAACGGTAACCCAACAGGGCTGCTTGTTGCAGAGCCTAATGCGTTTATATTATACTCTACCCTATCTAAACTGCCGGAGCTTAGCCTTGAGGAAAAGGTGAACTCTACCAAGCAGTTTATGACCGAGATGAACCGCCTGGGTGTTACCGCTATTATGGATGCCGGTGGTGGTTTCCAAAATTTCCCCGATGATTATGGTGTTACCAACACCCTGTGCCAAAACAACGAGCTTACCATACGCATGCCTTACTATCTATTTGCCCAAAAGGCAGGCAGCGAACTGGCCGATTACAACCGTTGGATAAGCAGCGTTGAGGTTGGTGCGGGTTGCGATGTTCCACAGGATGGTACTAAGAAATTCGGCAAGATGCCTCAAATGGAATACCACGTACAGGGTGGTGGCGAAAACCTCGTGATGAGTGCCGGCGACTTTGAAAATTTTGACGAGCCAAGGCCGGAACTCAATCCCGCTATGGAGGGCCAGCTAAAGTCGGTACTATCATTACTGGTAAAAAACAGGTGGCCGTTTAGGATACACGCAACGTATAACGAGAGCATTAGCCGATTTTTAAATGTGATTGAAGACATTAATAAGGAAACCCCGCTTAACGGCCTGCTTTGGTTTTTTGACCACGCCGAAACAGTTTCTACCGAAAACCTGCAACGTATAAAAGCACTTAACGGCGGTATTGCTATACAGCACAGGATGGCCTACCAGGGCGAGGCTTTTATAAAACGTTACGGTAAAACAGCAGCTGCCACTACGGTTCCGCTTAAAAAGATAATGGATATGGGCATACGTGTGGGCATGGGTACCGATGGTACGCGTGTGGCAAGCTACAACCCATGGGTGGGCTTGTACTGGCTTACTACCGGTAAAACACTGGGAGGCCTAAAATACATGAACACTGAGAATATTGCCGACCGTACCACTGCCCTTAAACTCTTTACCTACGGCAGCGCACAGCTTATTAATCTGGAAAAAGACAGGGGTATGCTTAAGCCTGATTACCTGGCCGATTTTATCATCCTGTCAGACGATTACTTTACCACTGCCGAGGAAAATATCCTAAAAATGGAATCGAAACTTACGGTGGTAAATGGTAAGGTAGTATATGCCGATGATGAGTACCGTGCTTTTGCAGCACCAACACCTAAAGCAATACCAGACTGGAGCCCTGTAAACTACTTTGGCGGATATCAAAAAAACTAATCATGAAAAGACTCTTTATAGATTTAATAAGGTCCGACTTGAAGTCGGGGCTTTACAACTTTGGGATATTATTTTTCAGGGTAGCCATCGCATCAGAACTTATTTATGTGCACGGCCTAAAAAAGTTAGGTATAGGTGTGGCAGAGGCAGAGGTTGTCCCCAACCCTATCGGCCTTCCCGAAGCGCTTAACAGTTTTGTTGCCATTGCTGCAAATGTATACCTGCCGTTCCTTATAATTATTGGGCTGTTTACCCGCGTTGCGGCACTTCCCGCCGTAGCGGTTACGGCAACGGGTTACTTTTTAATGCATTTTAATGACGACCCTATGGTTAGGGACATGCCGTTTATGTATGCTACATCGCTCTTATTAATTGTACTACTTGGTGGAGGCCGTTATTCTTTAGATCATTTAATCTACAATAAGCTAAACAAGGAACTATGAAAACCTTGCTCATACTGCTTGTTGTCGTATTAGGCCTATCGGCGTCGGCACAGCAAACGCCCGATTTTAAAAAGATGCGGTATGATGATGTTTTTTACCGCGAGCCGGACTCCACCCGAAACACTTATAATAAGATAAAATACATACCGTTGGGGCAGGACAGTAGTTACTATGCCTCTCTTGGTGGCGATGTGCGGTACCAATACATTGTAACTAAAAACAACAAATGGGGCGATGAGCAGGATACACCACACGGTTACCTGCTCTCGCGCTATCTGTTTCATACCGATATTCATTTAAATAGATTCAGGGTGTTCGCACAATTTCAGAGCAGCCTTGCCAACAGCCTGCCCGACCCCAGCCCGGTAGATGAAAATACAGCCGACATACACCAGGCATTTGTAGATGTAGACTTTTTAAGTCAGCCTGAAACCAGTTTTGTACTGCGCGCAGGCAGGCAGGAAATGCTGTACGGTTCGCAGCGTTTAATAAGCGTTCGCGAAGGCCCTAACAGTAGGTTAGCATTTGATGGTGCTAAGGTATTTTTTATGCAGAAAAATTTTAAGACAGATATTTTCTACACCCATCCCGTAGCCAATGTACCCGGCGCTTTTGATGATAAATTCAATAAGAATGCTAAGCTGTGGGGCAGCTACACCGTATTTAATGCGGTACCATTCGTTCAGAATATCGACTTTTATTATTTAGGATTGTGGAAACGCAATTCAGATTTTGACAATATTGAGGGAAGGGAATTACGGCACTCCGTAGGTACCCGTATATGGAAAAGCAAAGGCAGCTGGGAGTATGATTTTGAAGCCGTTTTTCAATTCGGCAAACACGTGGGTAGTAGTTTAAGGGCTTATACCCTGTCATCTAACAGCAGTTATACCTTTCAGGATGTAAAATTACAACCCACATTGGGATTGAAGACCGAGATCATTTCAGGCGACGAGCATCCTTATGATAACCGTATACAAACCTTTAACCCGCTCTACCCGCGTGGCGCTTACTTTGGGTTGGTGGCGCTCATAGGTCCGTCTAACCTGTATGATATTCACCCATCGTTAGACCTTGCACTTACCAAAAACCTCAACTTTGGTATCGACTACGATATCTTTTGGCGATGGAGCAAAAACGATGGCCTGTATGCCCCTAACATGCAACTGTTATACTCCGGGCAGGGTACCAATAAAAGCTTTATAGGTACGCAGCTGGGATCTAACATAGAGTACGATCCCAGCCCTTACCTCTCTTTTGTGTTAGAAGGTGCCTGGTTTGATGCCGGCGCGTTCCTTAAAGAAGCAGGTACCGGTAAGGACTATTTTTATGCCGCTTTAACGGCGCAGTTAAAATTTTAAATAGTCCTCACCCCCAGCCCTTCTCCGAAGGAGAGGGGAGCAACTACACTTGTTGTTTACATTACTAAATATGTACAATTGCATTGCGCTGAGAGTATGAGTGAAGCTAAGGCCTTAAACTTCGTTGCGTTAAGCAAAATAGAAATTGAGGCGTTAAAAATCATTTGCTGTTTGAGCGAAAGCGAGCCTGCCTGCGGAAGGCAGGTTCAAATGATTTAGCCGCAACTTCTAGTTTGTAGCATAAGAAGTTATAGCCTTGAATTTTTGTTTCTTTTGTTTCAAGACAAAAGAAAAAGAATAACTCCCCCAGCCCTGATAGAGCCGACATCCTCGTAGCGCAGCGAAGAGATAAAGGCGATAGCAGGAATATGGCCTAATGTAAATGCCCATGCCTTTCGCTCCTTAAAAAACATACAATTGGGCATAGTTGTTGCTTAATAACACGTTGGTTTTAAGTATCTGTTTGAGCACTTAACTGAGTGTTAACTGTGACCGAACACTGCCTACTTATCACTATCTTTGTATAAAAGCTTTAAGAGAATGAAATTTAACGTAGTATCGGATTATAAACCTACGGGCGATCAGCCCCAGGCTATAAAACAACTTGTTGCAGGCATACAATCGGGCGAACCGTTCCAAACGCTGTT
>Ga0265798_10010864_pt1 | contig 11151 bp, 16 predicted proteins | sample P3T30metagenome_FD_192430 | JGI IMG/M metagenome (GOLD analysis project Ga0265798, IMG submission 192430) | Plant litter microbial communities from East Loma Ridge, Irvine, California - P3 T30 | ecosystem: Environmental > Terrestrial > Plant litter > Unclassified | place: USA: California... | reverse complement strand
TGGCCCGGCATCCCAGGCCTGCCATTTCCAAGCGGAGGAGTTTTGGAGCCGTTGCCGTTCATTGAAGGCAGGTGACTGCTCGAGTGTGATTTTCCTGACGATCCCAGAGTTGGAGGTGGTGACGTCTTGTCAAACCACGAGCTCAGTGTGGAAGAGCTCTTGTTTCCATTGTTTGTGTGTTGCGATCGCTGCTCGTCGTTGCCGTCGTTGCTCGAAGAGGAGTTCTGGTCGGAAGTGTTTGTGTTTGTGTTTGTATTTGAAGTTTTGGAGGTGTTGAAAGAGGCTTTTGAGCGGCGGCGCAAGCTCAGATCTTTCAAGAACGAAGGCATGGCTGTCTTTCTATCCGCGTCGTGCTACTGGGGGAGGCGTATTCGGAATATCGGGGAGTCGGAGTCGCGGAGCCGCAAGGCCAGGAATCTCAGGCGGGTAGGTCAGCGGGTTGGCAGGTGGGTGTCGAGCGATATGGGCGAGTATGGTATGGTGCTCAAGCAATGATAGCAAGCATGCGAAGTCGGCGGCGGTGCAAACGGAGGGAGAGTTGGCAAGAACGACAGGGAATGGAATTGGAGTGGAGATTGTTGGTTGCTCGCTGGCTGGCAGTGCACTGGCAGGTCGATCAAGGGTCTTCAACGTGTAGGTGGCATGGCAGAGCGAAGTATCGTAGTGAGGTGAGTTGCTTTCCTTCAAGACAAGACGAGACGAGACCAAGACAGGGAGAGTTGAGATTGAGAGAGCAAGAGAGAGAGAGAGCCGCGACGACTTGCATGCGGCAGCAATAGCACACCCAGTAGTCTCAAGTATCCCACTACATACTCCACCCAGACTTGCGCTCCAACCAAGTCTTGTAGCACTGTATCCAACTACTACTAGTGATCAAGCCTAACTTCACTTGCATCCTGGCTCGTGGCGCCCGGCCGTCCGCTAAACATGATGCCCGCGGCCGGCGGGACATCACATCACCAACAACGATACAAGACACCAACTTAGCTTCCTCAACGCCAGCAAGGTATACCGTAGCATGGAAACCTGCATGCTCCCATCTCAAGCACAGCCCCAAGGTTCGATGGCGTGCAGAAGGACTGCACATGCGGCTTGCACTCTTCTGCATGCACCCGGGATATGCCACTATTATTTCATATCCGTCCAGCCATCAGCCATGCCTGGATCTGCCACTTGCAACCCACTTAGCGTCGGCAACTGACCAAGATAGCCGTTGGACTCCGCCGTCATCTCAAATGCCCTGTCGTCTTCCTCCTTTCCACCACCACCAAGGCGCCTCCTCTCTTCTTTTCCTCCCCTCTCCGTGCCGTCCCCAGACCAGGCTCAGATCCGACAACTCTAAGCTCGGCCCCAGCACGCACTGGCATCGTTTACGCTTGGATGGCCAGTTCCAAAGCCCATCCATGCATGCACATGTGCATGTACGCACCCATCCATGCAAGATATGCTTAACATACATACCCCTCCATGTGACACTTGTTGCTTTGCCAGACGGTGGATGGATGGTGGATGGCCGATGCCGTTTCCTCGGATGATACGGTAGACCACCATCATCATTGACGATTACTCGAATTTTACACGTCCACGGGTACCAAGCATTCAACGTCAGAGCCAAGGCGGCTGGAAGTCGTTTTGAAGCTCAACCTAAACTAAACCCGGCGTCTAATTCGCGAGGGAATAGGGCCAGTGCCGATTGATTTAAATATTGATGAACGTCCTGGTCAATTTCGCGTCTGTTGATCATGCTGCTCAGATATATGATCTCTCCTGAAGTAGGGAGGGCTCTCAAGATGGATTCTCAAGTCCTCAAACGGAGCGCGTCTGCATGCACACGTACCCCGATCATTGAGAGAGGAGCTGGTGGCTGGAGCGTCCGATAAGAGCTACTACATGTTGATCGCGAGACTGACATCTTCGCATGCATATCCCATGTGGTGTACACGTATGTTCGATGGCGAAGCCGGATCACGCGTGTGATTCAATTGATGTCTTGAACGGCTATCTTCAAATACAACAAATAGAAATATCAGCCCACGCTTAATATGTGATGATGGTATACATCATGCACTACGCGTCTCCGAGGTACACTTCTCTGGCTTGTCCTTCATCTTGTCCCAAGTGGCCATTTATGGACTTCTCATCGTCAAGTTTCGAATGAATACCTGCAACAGCTGCAGTAGAAATGCGGTTCTATCAATATTTGGCAATTCGTTGCAATGGTTTCGCTTTCTCGTTACCTGTAGTCTACATGCTCTCGGATTCGGCTGGAGTCACCGAGCCGGCTCGGAAAGCCAATTCGGGCGCACCTACTCGACATCATGTAGCCTTCGACATCAACACGCCTACGGATACATGTACCACTATACCGGTACTACACCCGGGTGTCCTGTGTCTTAGTCCGGCTGCCGTACTCCAGGATTGGAACGATATCGCTATCGCCGCCTTTCACAGCGCGCGCGTAAGGCTCTGCCTCGCTGACCTCCAGGCACCATGGACAGTACCGGTAATGAGAATGACCACGGCGATACCAACATAGTTTCGCCGTCAGCTCCGAATAGCACCAGTGCTGTGTGGCGTCGTAGTCAAGCTGCTAAGCGCACTACTAACGCTTAAATACCGCGTGTACTACAATGCAAGATCATTCCTGACACTCTTTGACGGATGCGGTGCGTGTCGCGAACGCAAGGTCAAAGGTGCTCCGGTTCGCGGCCTAGTTCGGTATATTCGAGTCGAGGGGATATTTGTCTGTTCGATAATACAGACAAGCGCAGAGTCACTATCTCCTCGGGCTATCTTAACCGTCTACTTGAGAAGCGCAAGACCTCTCACCATGGAGCCAGAAACTGACAGAAGGGACAGTGATCGAGGGCTTGAAGTCAACCAACACACTGCAATATCGCCGGCCACAAACCCTTCCAAACCCGCAGTCTGTGCCCACTCGTTCACCTGCGCAAGGGCGATCGCGTTCGCCTTCTTGCGACGCCGAATCTCACATTAACCCTCTAGTGGGCGGCAGCATACGCTATCTCGCCGCTGATGATGGGCGGAAGAGTGCGTATGCTACTCCATGACCTGTCTCTTAACCATCGCCACTGATGAAGCATATGGTACCTGGGGCCAACTTCGTCCTGGAACTTCAGTCTGCAGGCATGGTGGACCATGAACGATGCAAAAGGTCACGCTCCCACGCCACTTGCAGCTTCTCGTCTTGACGGCGCAGCTTACAAACTCCATTGGCCTCACATTGACGCGGCGCGATCAGGCAGAGAGGAGTTGCCCACTCTTGACTACGCCATCTACCTCATCAACACCGTCGAATTCCATCTTGGGCAGCTGTATCAGCACATATGGCCTCGACGTTCTCGACACCCTGCTTAGACTCGATCTGCAAGCATACAATGACCGAGTCGTTCGCGGTCCGGACACAAGTCGCAACGTCGACTTCGTGGGCAATCGCCGGGAGTGCAGAGCCCCAGAAGCCGTACGGAAGGGACTTTGGCGCTGGCAACGACGCTCTGTGCGTATGAGGCGGTGTCACCAGTCTGAGCGACTACCTGAGTCGTGCGGAAAGAAGCGAAGCGCATGAACCTTGTTGTTGGTTTCGAATCGTCCCGGGGGGCATCAAGCAGCTGCAGGCGTGGGTTGTTGCTAATTGTGCCTGTGGCCGCTAATGGGGAGGCCATTATTCGATAGTATGCTTATCGTATTGTGCGAGAAGTCGAAACGACGAATGTATTTTTGAAGCGATTGCAAATACGCAAGGGAGAAAAACGACGTGATCGTTTCCCGACGTCGCCTGTAGACGATTTTACATGGGAACATGGTATTTTGTTCACCTAATGTCCGCGAGCTGTGGGATGGACCGAAGGGAGCCGAACCTGCGAGATTCGCGAGATGGAGCCACAATCTTGGACTCTACTGACATGGCAATTGTGACATCGCCGAGCTTCGGTCCGAACTACCATATCGTTGTGTTTGAACACATAAGCCCAGCACCCATATTGTGCGATTCCATTGTTGTTCGTAGTTATCGAAACACCCTTCGAGACCTTGTGTCCAGCTACCAACACCTCATTCCCTTCCACGAATCGACACCACTCATGTCATGTATCATTCCAAGCAATGGGCCGACAACGACCTACATCCTCAAAAGATCGATCTGGAAGCTGGCATCTACCGACACAGACAAGGACGGTATCATGAATTGTAAGCCGTGACGCAGGTATGGCAAACGAAACATCCTCATTGTCATGACAATTTCGCTTTTGACTGACCTGGCTCAGGGAAAGAAGGACATGGCGGAAGCTGATCTTGGGCACTTTGGGCACGATGGCGGTGTAATTCAGCTTGTTGATCTCGATGATACATTGCTGATTGATCGCTTTCCCTCTGTTAAGTACGAGATGACGACTGGTAGACCCGAGTTCCTGGAGTCCGCCGCGAAGGTGGTTCTCGGCGAAGAGTCAGCAGCACTTTCGTCAAAACAGGTAGGTCTCCTACAATCTCATCAGACCCGAGTTCTCTTCTTCGCCAGCTTTCGGGTCACGGATCGTTGAGAATGTTCTGTCGGATCCTGGAAAGAAGGACATGTGGTGAGTGGGTGGCGGTTGTTTTTGCAGGAGCGGGTGAACTGACGTTGTGATGCACAGGTATGCTGAGGTCGACACTATGAGGAGAGAGGCTGCGCAGCCTTCGTGAACGGCTGTTCTACCTTCTCACATCGGTCCTGCAGGTACGGTTACTCGCTCCATCCTTGTCATAGACTGTAATGCGTGCTGACTCTCCTTACAGACGCCAGGCAAATGGAGCATCATAACGAAGGGCACCGGGCTGTTTAGGTAAGTACCATCAGACAACGAATGCGTGGGAGTTGAGATACGCCCATTGAAGGTACTGAGCTGACCTGTTCTCATTTTTAGTCCTCTGCCATTGGATATCGCGCAGTGCGATGTGTTGCAGGACCGCTTTCATATCTATCTGGTCAATACTGGGCGCATCAACACCTTGGGACTAAACGAGCGAAATCTGAGGTACTTCGCTTGGAGCCTCGATAAAGTGGTGAGGGAGACTATTGGTCAACAGCAAAAGCAGCGGCCGTCTCTGTGATGAGGTCTAGGGGATTGAGACACTGTGCTAGTCCCTGGTTCTGTCCATGGGTGTTTCGCAAGGCAGAGAGCCACGAGAGCGTTTCGAAGCCGTTGACGGTTGCTAGCTGGCAACGTGTGAGTTTTGCCTACATGTAGACACTTTAGTCATCCCCACGGGCCACACGAGCGAACCAAGGCAATGATGATCTAGTAGTGATGATTGACTGACGGATTGATTGGCAAGTGGGAGATCTGGGCCGTGTGGCGCTAAGCTGGTGGGATAGACGGATTTGGATGTGTGGCGGATTGGGAAGCAAGGAAGTTCAGCTTTACAGCACTGACACTTTGTTGCCTAGGGCGATTGAGGAATTGGAAGAATTGAACAGAAAGATATACCACTTTCCCCTCAATCGAAGGGTAATAATACAAGAACGATACAGTGATTGAAGAGAAGTGAGACAGTGGTGGAAGCAAAAAGTGGCACTTAATTCAAGGCCGAGACAGTTAAGATCGACCGATTGCCGCCTGGCAAACGGGCTAACTCCACCCCTGTCACCCGCGGCGCAACCAGAGAACTCGAGCCGACGCACCACTGCTACTGCAACCACTTACACTCTCCACCCCCGTGACTTCATCCCAATCAATCAATCAATCTGACCTGCAACTCCACCACTCGACCAGTCTCGATCGGTCCTACGACATCTCACATCACATCGCTCAGACCAGCTGCGAGCCAGTCGACTTCCACTCTTTTGCGTTTTCTTTCTCCATCTGCTAGCCATGGCGGCTACATTCCAACCTGCTCGGCCTGAGGATGTCGCCAACAAGGTGCTGCGCAGAGCGCAAGTCTCCAAGGTGAGTCTTGCTTGACGAGTATCCTGCGCCGTGGAGTGCTGTCTACTATACTCTCTTACTGACACTGTAAATCCAGATGACCCGAGCCCTCCAAGACCGTCTTGCACTAGCCAACGTCAAGATCAAGAATGGTTGGGAGAACATGAGCCTGGATGCTATTGAGCCACAAGTCGAAGAACGAATGAGGAAGAAGAGACCTGCCAGCAGCGTCGACACCATATCGGATACCGCATCCACCACATCCAGCCGTCTGCACTCGAGCAGCGGCTTCGGCTCCTCCCCTCTCACCGGACCTATGTTCTCGGACGACCTGCGCTCTGGCGGCAGTGTCAAGCGCCTACGATCCATGAATCATCTGAACAAGTTCGCCTCTTCTGGCGCTGCGACTGGTCGCAGGAACAGGTTCTCTGCGCGGAACCAGCAAAACTGGAAGAAGGATAACGACCTTCCCGAGTCGTCACCCATCAAGCACACCAAGCACGCACACTTTGCTACAAACAACATACACAGCCTCTCCTTCATATCCGAGACGACAACAGTGCCTGATGAGCCGCCATCTCCCGAGTTTAGCGAAGATGATGATGCAGACTTGCCGGTCCACAGTTTCCGTTTCAACCCGCACTCCCGGATCGCATCCTCGCCTCCTCGCACACCCCCTCCTGAGCGCCGACTACAAAGACAGAACATCTCATGGTCGCGAACACCGAAGACCAGCGCTGAGGGTGCCGATCTGTTAGTCTACCTCGCCAACTCCCCTTCGGCGGGCAACAGCAGAACCATCAAACCGGCTATGACCCAGCCACCCTCAACTCCACCCTGCAAATCCACACCATTGCCCTCATCACACATGACTCCAGGCACCAGTGGCAGTGCCTTCTTCGGCTTCGGTGGCCCTACGACTCCTAACACCAACTTCAACTTTTCTGACTTCGTCAATGTCACACCAAGTCCGGCGCAGCCACAATGGACACGCACGCCTGTTGCGGGCAGGACCCCAGGCACGGCGACCAGGCGCAGACTCAACTTCGATTTCTTGCCACCTACATCCAGCCCTACAATTACTCGCCACAAGGACGATGGCTTGGGCATGGAGCTTGGCGGCGAGCTCAGATGATGCATGCTTAGCATCACTGCTACTTTGCACGAGAGCGATGAGGCTTCGAGCTTACCGACATGACGACTAACGACTGCGCTGCAAAGCGCTAGTACTGCAATCACGCTAGCTATATTTCAGCAGTGTGACCACTACCAAGAGGCCCTGGGAAATAACAAGGAGGGCCGCATTGGATTTCACAAACAGCGATGGATACCCACTGTCATTTCAGAGAGGCCGTCCAGGATGGACTTGGCCGGGTTTTTTTCTTCCTCTTTTTTTTTTCTTCCTCTTTTGCGAGTTCGCACGTGTAACACCGATGCGGGTAGCTGCTGTTTTCGCCGAACTTATTACGTGGGCGCTTTTCTTTCTGTCTTGCCCGAGCAACGGAGCTGGGGCGGTAAGCTTGGATTTTCCGAGTCATGGCGTTATGGGGCGAGATGACGCGATCGCATGCTTTTTCCGTGGTTTCAGTACATCATGAGAAAGCCGTTGGAGGTAGATAGCCTGCTATTATGTTTAATGTCAGTATTCAGAGAAAGTGCACTTTGACCACCTCGTTGATGCCATTTCACCGTGATGCAGAAGACGCGATCTGAGCGCGTCTGATGAAACACGCCAATCGGGAGCTAATGCACGAGCGGATCTCGGCAGCTGACGGCAAGAGCCCTAGATCTCATGAGGATTACAAGCCGGCCAGGGTTTCGAGAAGTGAAGTCGAGCATAGGGGCGGCGACGACCGCGGCTTCATCATCATCCAACGCACAGCACGACCAATGAAGGATTAGCTGATGAATCCGGACAACGCGCGAACGCTAGGATATACAGACCGAGACTCACACACACCACTCGCGCCCTTGCGCGCTCATCTACCCCGACCATGAACACCACTTCCTGGAACCTGCAAGGCAGTGAATTGCCTGCTTCAGCATTGAACTTCATCGACAATGTCGCTACGGCTCTCCAACGCATCCCAGGCTCCTCCATCTTCCTCCGATACATCCGATCCTCATACCAAGACGACCCCGTGCGATCCGCCGTCGAGCTCTTCCTCGTCATCTTCGCCGTGCGCTACCTGCTCGCGCCCTCTTACAGCACCAACAAAGCCAAACACGTGCCTCTGACCGAAGATGAAATCGACGACCTCGTGGAGGACTGGACGCCTGAGCCTCTGGCCAACGCCGAGACAGAGCTCGAGAAGCTCGAGAACGAGCGACGCCCCGTGATCGCTGGCCCGGCCGGACCCAAGACCAAACTGCAGAACGGCAAGACCGTCACCAACCTCGCTAGCTACAATCATTACAACTTCTCCACCAACCCAGACCTCCTGAATAAAGCCGTCCACACCGTGCGAACGTACGGTGTCGGGCCCTGCTCGCCGCCGGGCTTCTACGGCACGCAGGATGTGCACATGAAGAGCGAGGCCGACATCGCGGCGCACCTGGGCGTGGCGGCCTGCATCATCTACGCGCAGAGTTTCAGCACAATCAGCTCGGTGATCCCGGCCTTTAGCAAGAGAGGAGATATCATCGTCGCGGATAAAGCAGTCAACTTCCCCATTCGCAAGGGCTTGCAGATCAGCAGATCACAGGTCAGGTGGTACGAACACAACGACATGGCCGATCTGGAGCGCGTGCTGCAGCGCGTGGTCAAGGAAGGCCAGGGCAAACCTCTGACGAGGCGCTTCATCGTGACCGAGGGCTTGTTCGAGAACGTGGGCGACGTGGTGGACTTGCCGAAGTTGATTGAGTTGAAGCTCAAGTACAAGTTCAGAGTCATCCTCGATGAGACCTGGAGCTATGGTATCCTGGGCAGGAGCGGCCGCGGCGTGACAGAGCAGCAGAACGTGGACCCGGAGAACGTAGACTTGCTTGTGGGAGGTCTCGCTGGCGCTCTGGCTTCGGGAGGCGGATTCTGCGCTGGTAGCTCAGAGGTCGTCGAACACCAGCGTCTGTCGGCCGCTTCGTACACATTCTCCGCTGCTCTGCCGGCTCTGCTTGCGACTACCGCGTCCGAGACGGTCACATTACTGCAGGAGCAGCCGGAAATCATCCAGAGCTTGAGGGAAAACATTCGCACCATGCGCGCACAACTCGATCCCAGAAGCGATTGGGTGCGCTGTACCAGCTCGACGGAAGCGCCAGTCATGCTGCTCGTATTAAAGAGCGAGCATGTGCAAGCGCGCAACTACAGTGTGCTCGAGCAGGAGATGCTGCTGCAAGACTGTGTTGATGAGGTGAGTCTTGAGACAGATATACTACTGATTATATGTACTGACAAAGTTTCGCAGGCCCTGACAAATGGCGTCCTCATCACCCGCCTCAAGGCCATGCCCTTAGCCATCGGCGCTACACCCAAAGACCTCATGAAGGAATGGCGCCCTCAGCCGGCTTTGAAAGTCTGTGTCACTACTGGTCTGTCGAAGAGGGATGTTGAGAGGGCCGGTGTTGTTGTCAGGCATGCTATCACTACTGTGCTGAAGAGCAAGAAGTGGCAGCGGCAGGCGATGTAGTAATTGGGAATGGCTTCCAATGTTTGCCTGGTACCTATGATTTGATGTAACTGTATTCCGGAACAGACACATACTTGGAGTCGGGAGCAGCAGCGATGGCGCGCCAGTGTGCGAGCAGAATCTACTGTATACATGTACTATAATCATGAGATCCGACTGTTCACAGACATGACCTAAAGTAGCACCTGCCGGTCCTACTTCGCGTGTCTCTTCTATAAGAAATACATATAGGTGGGTCCAGACATGCACTAGTGACGCTGGCGTTTACATGAAGGAATACGGCTTGCGGGTCAACATACAGATATCTAGAAACTGCAGGAACGACGGATGATTAGATTAACTTTGCGAGTCTCGTCAAGACTCCAGGTTCTTGCCTGTCAGAATTGAACAAATGTCGGTCATGAGGAATACCCATGACATGTTGCGGTGAAGAAGCTGGCTCGGATTCGGGCTAAAACGTCGTGAGGCTGGGAGCCCAGCCTCCACGACGTAGGCGCTTGCGCACTCGATGCCGGGCACTTCGAGACACTTTCCCTTCCTCTGCTCTTCACCAAGCAAAAACTAGACAGGATTCATCTCCAAAACAATACTGTCGCTGTGTCTCTCACCCTGCCTCTTTCCACACACCCTATCGCTAGTCCATTATCGCAACATCAAGCCTTCAAATCAATCACTGTCCGAAGACTGACGACGCGCCACCATCATCGACTTGCCCCACCATCCTGCTTACATCACAGCAATACTGTTGGGCTGCCGCGACGATCCATACGCTTCGCTGGCAAATCTATCGACTCGGAGATACTCTTCATCTGTACTGGTGAGAGAGGAGATTCACACGAGACGATTGGTGTGAAATCAAAAGCGCTGCTGCGCTACGACCGAATCCCGGCGCATCCATACCGTACCTGAACTGGTCCTCGCTACAGCACCTCGTCTGCCCGAGAGCACAACGCGCTGGTCCCTCTTCACCGACCATTCCACTTGCCTTCTTGCACGACCGGACCATTACCACCTTCAGGAACCCTTAACTGTCCGACCGTTTCACGACATCATTCTCAAAGCAACAAACAACGCTGCCTTCACCTTCACCGCAGTCCTTCATCAACCGAGGACTCAGGAACCTGCAACACCTGATCTACTACTTTCAGGCCTCGCCGGTCCAACAACACCCTTCAACTTTTCAAACTGGCTCCCTCGTACGCCTCCAGTATGGGGCGCAGCGTATCTCGCCAGCGCGTCATCGTGCGCCAAAGCTACTACTGGCCCGACCAACAGCTCAACTTCTGGATAATCATCATGCTCGCGACGGGCGGCGTGCTGATCGGCGTCTTTGCGAACTTTGTCGTGGTACAAACCACTCTGGGCGGGCTAGGGATTCCTTGGTAAGTTCTCCCCAAAGATCAACGGAATCGCCACACGACGACGACAACAGCTAACATTCCACCTCCCAGGATAATGCCCTTCGGCATCTCCGTCGGCTCGCTAACCGTCCTCTTCGTCCTGCTCATGCTCATCCTAATCTGGCAGCGGCGCCTCTTACCGGGAGTCGTGATGCTGGGCTCCTTCATCCTGCTCGTCCTCTTCATCACCGGCGTCATCGAGAC
>Ga0265798_10010862_pt1 | contig 11152 bp, 10 predicted proteins | sample P3T30metagenome_FD_192430 | JGI IMG/M metagenome (GOLD analysis project Ga0265798, IMG submission 192430) | Plant litter microbial communities from East Loma Ridge, Irvine, California - P3 T30 | ecosystem: Environmental > Terrestrial > Plant litter > Unclassified | place: USA: California... | reverse complement strand
TGTGAGAGGGCCCGCCGTCCGGGTGGTGCGTCGGGTCGTCGCGTGACCCGTGCCGCGCCTACTGCGCGTCGACCGCCTGCACGCGCAGGGCCCGTTCGACGCCCGCGACGCTCTCGGCCACGATGCGGCGCAGGGCCGGCGTCTCGGGATTGGCGTCGAGCCACGCGTACGACGCGTCGACGAGGGCCTGGTCGGCGAGGCCGACCGGGTAGAGCCCCGAGACGAGCGTGTCGGCGATGTGGTAGCTGCGCGACTCCCAGATGCCGTTCAGCGACGCGAAGTACCGCTCGACCAGCGGCTGCAGCACGGCCGGGTCGTTCGAGTGCTGGAACCCCACGGCCGTCGCTCGCACGATGGCGTTGGGCTGTTCGGCGCTGTCGACGATCGACTCGAACGCGGCGAGCTTCGCCTCGGTCGTCGGGATCGTGGCCCGGGCCCGGGCGGCCGCCTGGGCACCGTTCGCCGTGTTGTCGGCGGCGAGTGCGGCGTCGATCTCGGCCTCTCCGGCCCCGCCGACGAGCACGAGGCCCTCGAGCAGCTGCCAGCGCAGGTCGGTGTCGACGGTGAGCCCCTCGAGGGCAAGGGATCCGTCGAGCAGACCGGCCAGCGCCTCCTTGTGGGCCTCGGTGGACGCGATCGCCGCGAAGAACGTCACGAACTGGAACTGTGCGTCCGAGCCGGCCTCGGCACCCTGGGCGAGGGCCCAGAGGCCGTCGCCGACCTCGGTGATCGTGGAGGCGCGGCGCGAGGGGGCGACGTAGCTGCGGGCGGTCTGGAGCAGCTGCGACAGCGTCGTCCGGATCGTGGTCGACTCGGTCTCGGTCGCGATGTTGTCGAGCACCAGGCGCACGTAGTCGGACGCCGAGGTCTCGGCGTCGCGCGTGGCGTCCCAGACCGAGCCCCAGACGAGAGCGCGGGCCAGCGGGTCGGAGATCTTCGACAGGTGCCCGATGGCCGTGGCGAGCGACACCTCGTCGAGGCGGATCTTCGCGTACGCGAGGTCGTCGTCGTTGATCAGCACGAGGTCGCCGCGGTTCAGGCCGACCAGCTCGGGCACCTCGGTGCGCGTGCCGTCGACGTCGATCTCGACGCGGTCGGTGCGCACGAGCGAGTCGCCCTTCAGGGCGTAGAGGCCGATCGCGAGGCGGTGCGGGCGGATGGTGGGGTAGTCGGCCGCGGCCTCCTGCAGCACGACGAACGACGTGATGACGCCGTCGTCGTCGACCTCGAGCTCGGGACGCAACGTGTTGACGCCCGCGGTCTCGAGCCACAGCTTGGACCAGCTGGTCAGCTCGCGGCCCGAGGTCGCCTCGAGCTCGACGAGGAGGTCGCTCAACTCGGTGTTCGAGTGGTGGTGCTTCTTGAAGTACGCCGCGACGCCCGCGTAGAAGGCGTCGATGCCGACCCAGGCGACGAGCTGCTTCAGCACCGAACCGCCCTTGGCGTAGGTGATGCCGTCGAAGTTGACCTGGACGTCTTCGAGGTCGGTGATCGTGGCGACGACGGGGTGCGTCGAGGGCAGCTGGTCCTGGCGGTAGGCCCAGCTCTTCTCCATCGCCTGGAACGTCGTCCAGGCCTCGGTCCACTCGGTCGCCTCGGCGGTCGAGATGGTCGACGCCCACTCGGCGAAGGACTCGTTGAGCCAGAGGTCGTTCCACCACTTCATGGTGACGAGGTCGCCGAACCACATGTGGGCGAGCTCGTGCAGGATCGTGACGACCCGGCGTTCCTTGATGGCGTCGGTCACCTTGCTGCGGAACACGTAGGTCTCGACGAAGGTGACGGCCCCGGCGTTCTCCATCGCGCCGGCGTTGAACTCGGGAACGAAGAGCTGGTCGTACTTCTCGAACGGGTAGGCGTAGTCGAACTTGTCCTCGTAGTAGGCGAAGCCCTGGCGGGTCTTCTCGAAGATGTAGTCGGCGTCGAGGTACTCGGTCAGCGATCGGCGGGTGAAGATGTCGAGCGGGATCGTGCGACCGTCCGAGCTGGCCAGGTCGCTGCGGACGACGTCGTAGGGGCCGGCGATGATCGCGGTGACGTAGCTCGAGAGCACGGGCGTCGGCGTGAACGTCCAGGTGGCGACCTCGCCGTCGACGACGGGCTCGGGGGTCGTCTGGTTCGAGACGACCTGCCAGCGGGCGGGCGCGGTCACGGTGAACTGGAACGTGGCCTTGAGGTCGGGCTGCTCGAAGACCGCGAACACGCGGCGGCTGTCGGGCACCTCGAACTGCGAGTAGAGGTAGACCTCGCCGTCGACCGGGTCGACGAAGCGGTGCAGGCCCTCGCCGGTGTTGGTGTACTCGGCGTCGGCGACGACCTCGAGCACGTTCTCGGCGGCCAGGTCGGCGAGCTGGATGCGCACGCCGTCGTTCACGGCGGCGACGTCGAGCGCGGTGCCGTTGAGGGTCACCGAGTGCACGGTGCGGGTGAGGGCGTCGATGAAGGTCGAGGCGCCGGGGGTGGCGGTGAAGCGCACGGTGGTCGAGCTGCCGAACACCTCGTCGCCGCGGGTCAGGTCGAGGGCGATCTCGTACGACCGGACGTCGACGACGCCCTTGCGCTCGTGCGCCTCGACGCGGGTGAGGTTCTCTCCGGGCACGCTGGCTCCATCCGTCTAGGGGGTGAGGTGGGGGACTCGTGGTCCGCTGAGAGCCTAGACCGGCTGTACGACAGCGGGGTGTTGACTGAGGGCATGACCGACACCCCCGCCCCCGCGTCCCACACCGTCGTCGACTTCTGGTTCGACCCGTCGTGCCCCTGGGCCTGGATGACCAGCCGCTGGGTCGACGAGGTCGCGAAGCACCGCGACCTCGACGTCACCTTCCACGTCATGAGCCTCGCCGTGCTGAACGAGGACGCCGAGGTCAGCGACGAGTACAAGGCCAACTTCGCCCGCATGCTGCGGTACACGCGCCTCGTCACGGCCGCCGGTGAGCTGCACGGCCGGCAGATCGTCAAGCCGCTCTACGACGCCCTCGGCACGCGCATCCACCACGACGGCGAGCAGGACGGCGACGTCGTGATCGCCGGCTCCCTGGCCGAGGTCGGCCTGCCCGCCGACTTCGCCCGCCACGCCGACGGCGACGAGTACGACGAGCAGATGCGCGCGAGCCACTTCGACGGCATCGGCCGGGTCGGCCAGGACGTCGGCACCCCCGTCATCGCGGTCGACGGCGTGGCCTTCTTCGGTCCGGTGATCTCGCCGGCACCGAAGGGCGAGGAGGCGCTGCGACTGTGGGACGGAGTGGTCGCCGTGGCCTCGTACCCCGGCTTCTTCGAGATCAAGCGCAGTCGCACGGTCGGGCCGATCTTCGACTGAGCCGGCCGTAGGATCGAGTCCATGCGCATCCACGTGGCGACCGATCACGCCGGCCTCGACTTCAGCACGACCGTCATCCAGCACCTCACCGACGCGGGCCACGACGTGACCGACCACGGTCCGACCAGCTACGAGCCGCTCGACGACTACCCGTCGTTCTGCATCGCGGCCGCGCGGGCCGTCGTGCGCGATCAGCGGGCCGGCCGTGAGGCTCTCGGCGTCGTCTTCGGCGGCTCGGGCAACGGCGAGCAGATCGCGGCCAACAAGGTCGAGGGCGTCCGCGCCGCCCTGGTCTGGAACGACTCGACCGCCAAGCTCGCGCGTCAGCACAACGACGCCAACGTCATCGCCATCGGGGCGCGTCAGCACACCGAGGCCGAGGCGCTGGCGTTCATCGACGCGTTCGTCGCCGAGCCGTTCAGCCACGACGAGCGGCACGTGCGTCGCATCGCCCAGGTGGGCGAGTACGAGACCACGGGCGCGATCGCCGGTCACCCGGTCGACTGACGACGTACCGTCGAGAGCGGCGAGACCCCGACCGGGGGCTCGCCGCTCCGTCGTCTCCGCCCCGCCGCGCGAGACGCCCCCGTCCCACCGAGAGACCCGTCCCACCGAGAGAGGTGCCGCCGTGCCCGAGGGCCATTCCGTCCACCGCATCGCCAACCAGTTCGAGCAGACCTTCGTCGGTCACCGCGTCGAGGTCAGCTCGCCCCAGGGGCGGTTCGCCGCGGGCGCCGAGCGACTCGACGGCGCCACCATGGTCGACGCCAAGGCCGTCGGCAAGCAGATGTTCCTCGAGTTCGACAACGGGCTCTGGCTGCACGTGCACCTCGGGCTCTACGGAGCGTGGGACTTCGCGGGTGACATCGCCACGGGGCATTCGATGGCCGAGTCGCGCACCCGGCGTGCCGCGACCCGCAAGGCCGAGAACGCCCCCGACGACGACGGCGAGCACTCGATGGCGAGCATCGGTGCTCCCCGCACGAGCCGCGTCCGCATGGCCGAGCAGGAGAAGACCCAGGACGACATCGAGTCGTTCCCGCCCGAACCGGTCGGCCAGGTGCGCGTCCGCCTGCTGTCCGACACCGCCGTGGGCGACCTGCGCGGGCCCACGAAGTGTGAGGTGCTCGACGCGGCCGGCGTCGACCTCGCCATCTCGAAGCTCGGCCCCGACCCCCTGGTCGACTCACCCAAGAAGGGCAGCGACCGCTTCGTCGCGACGGTCCGCAAGAAGCGCACGCCGATCGGCCTGCTGCTGATGGACCAGAGCGTGGTCAGCGGCATCGGCAACATCTATCGCGCCGAGTTGCTGTTCCGTGCCCGGCTCGACCCGCACACGCCCGGCAACCAGGTGCCCGAGGACGTGCTGCGCGCCCTCTACAAGGACTGGACGAAGCTGCTCAAGAGCGGCGTCGAGCTCGGCCAGATGATGACGATGGACGGCCTCACGAAGGCCCAGCACGCGAAGGCGCTGCGCAGTCGGGCCGACCGGCACTGGGTCTACCACCGCGAGGGGCTGCCCTGCCGGGTCTGCGGGACGAACGTCGTGATGGAGGTCGCCGCGGGTCGCAAGTTGTACTGGTGCCCGACCGACCAGGTCTGACCCTCCGGCCTGTCACATGCGTGTCACGGCTTTCAGCCGCGGCCGAGACCTGTGCCAGGGTGACACGATGCGCCACACGCCCACATTCGTCCTGTCCGACGTCGACGAGGTCAAGCGGCTCGTCCGCGAGAACCCCTGGGCCACGATCGTGTCGCACACGGCCGCGGGTCTCGTCGCGTCGCACTACCCGGTGCTGCTCGAGGACGACCCGGCCGACCCCGACGCCGTCGTGCTCGTCAGCCACGTGGGCCGGCCCGACGAGCGCTCGCACGAACTCGGCGAGCACGAGCTGCTGGTGATCGTCCAGGGCCCGCACGGTTACGTCTCGCCCGGCTGGTACCCGGCCGAGCAGATCGTCCCCACCTGGAACCACGTCACGGCGCACCTGTGGGGCACCCCCGAGATCCTGTCCGACGACGAGAACTTCCGCGTGCTGGGCGAGCTCGTCGACCACTTCGAGCGCGTCATGCCCGAGCCCTCGTCGCTCTCCCTCGACGAGGACGGTGCCCGACGCGTGGCCAAGGGCACGGTGGGCATCCGCCTGCGGGTGAGCCGCTTCGACGCCCGCCTCAAGCTCAGCCAGAACAAGGCGCCCGAGGTCGTCGACCGCATCGTCGACGAGCTCGAGCACGGTGAGCACTACGCGCATCCCGCGCTCGCGGCCGAGATGCGCCGGGTGCGCGACCGATGACGGTCGCCGCGGGCCCCGTGCCCCAGGAGGCGCGGCGAACGCTCCTCAAGGACGTCCGCGTGGTCGGCGGCGGCCCCGCCCCCGTGGACGCCCTGCTCGACGGTGGCCGGGTCGTCGCGCTCGCGTCCGGTCTCGCCCCCGACGGTGCCGAGACGCTCGACCTCGACGGCCGCTGGCTCGCCCCGGGCCTCTGGGACTCCCACGTCCACATGGACCAGTGGGCGCTGGTGCGTCGACGGCTCGACCTGTCGCGGGCCCGCTCGGCGGCCGAGGCGGCCTCGATCGTGGGGGAGCGGTTGCGTGCCGAGCCGGTCGAGGCGGGTGGCGCCCTGGTCGGCTACGGCTTCCAGGACGCCCTCTGGCCCGACGCCCCGAGCCGGGCCCTGCTCGACTCGGTGGCCGGTGACGTGCCGGTCGTCCTGGTCAGCAACGACCTGCACTCCGTCTGGCTCGACTCGGCTGCCCTGGCCCGTCACGGTCACGCCGACCACCCGACCGGGCTGCTGCGTGAGCAGCCGGCCTTCGACGTCAGCGCCGCGGTGAGCGTCGTCCCCGACGACCAGCTCGACCGATGGGTCGCCGAGGCCGTCGACGCGGCGGCCGCGCGCGGGGTCGTCGGCGTCGTCGACCTCGAGATGACGCTGTCGCTCGACCGGTGGGCCCGGCGGGTCGCCGGGGGGACGCGCGGACTGCGCATCCGCCCCGGGGTCTACCCCCGCGACCTCGACGCCGTCGTCGCCCGGGGCCTGCGCACCGGTGACGTGATCCCGGGCACCGACGGCCTCGTGACCATGGGGCCGTTCAAGATCATCACCGACGGCTCGCTCGGCACCCGCACGGCGTGGTGCCACGACCCGTATCCGGGGCTCGAGGGCGACCCCGCGGCGCGGGGGGTGCGCATCTACGAGACCGACGAACTCGTCGGGTGGCTGCGCCGCGCCTCCTCGGCGGGGTTCGTGCCGGCCGTTCACGCGATCGGCGACGCCGCCAACGCCCAGGCGCTCGACGCCCTGGAGCAGGTCGGCTGCGGCGGCAGCGTCGAGCACGCGCAACTGCTCGACGCCTGCGACGTCGAACGGTTCGCGCGCCTCGGCATCGTGGCCAGCGTGCAGCCCGAACACGCCATGGACGACCGGGACGTGGCCGACCGGTACTGGGCCGGTCGCACCGGGCGCGCCTACGCCTTCGAGAGCCTCGTCGCCGCCGGCATCCGACTGCAGCTCGGATCGGACGCCCCCGTGGCGCCGCTCGACCCGTGGGTCGCGATGGCCGCGGCGATCTCGCGCTCGCGTGACGGACGCGAGCCGTGGCACCCCGAGCAGCGCCTCGTCGCCTCGGCGGCGCTCGCCGCGTCGACCGACGGCCGGGCACGGGTCGAGGCGGGCTCGGTGGCCGACCTCGTCGTCACCGAGGTCGACCCGATCACGGCGGCCGACGACGACCTGCGCGCCCTCCCGGTCGCGGGCACGCTGCTCGGCGGGCGGTGGACCCACCGGCTCCTCTGACCGCCGCGACACGGCGAAGGCCGCCGTCCCGATCGGGGCGGCGGCCTTCGTCCGTCTGGCGGTGTGGCTCAGCCGGCGACGTGTGCGGCGAGGAACCAGCGGTCCTTCTCGAGGCCGCGCGAGATCTCGATGGCGACGTCCTGGCTCGAGGCGTCCAGCTCGCCGAGCTCGTCGATGGCCTCGCGGACGGCGACGAGCGACGCGTCGATCTGGGCGACCAGCTCGGCGATCGTCACGTCGATCTGGTTGAAGCCCGGCGAGGTGGCCGGGATCGCGGTCTTGGCGGCGACGGTCGCGAGGCGGCCGTCGACGGGCAGGCCCAGGGCGACGACGCGCTCGGCGGCGAGGTCGGCCCACTCGCGGGCGTGGTCGACGACCGTGTCGATGAGCTCGTGCACGGCGATGAACGCGATGCCGCGCACGTGCCAGTGCGCCTGCTTGCCGTTGACCGAGAGGGCCGTCATGTCGGTGACGATCTGGCCGAGGAACTGGGCGACGCCGGCGGCGACGTCGGGGTCGACGGAACCCTGGGGGACGGTGCGGGTGAGATCGGTCATGACGAGGTCCTTTCCTAGACGATGGAGGCAACGCTAGACGTCTGAGAGAATTCCGCAAGCAAGCTGAGGCTCGGCTCACCAAGGCCAGCCTCACCTCGACTCCTGCGTCCCTCGGTCGCGCAGGGGGGATAACCCCACCCGGGTTCGGGGCGGTGGCACCCTGGGGCGCGGACGCCTCGTCGACCAGGCTCGACGACATGATCCAGGAGACCCCCATCACCGCCGCGAACCCCTACCTCTCGCCCCCGGCCCGTCCCGGCGGGTACCGCCGCCGCTGGCGCGAACTGCCGCGGGAGCTCGGCTACGTCGCCCTCTCGGCCGTCCTCGTCGTCATCGTGACGGTGGCCGCCGCGCTGTTCCTGCACACGGTCAGCGGGTCGAGCGACTCGTTGTTCACCCTCGTCTTCCTGGCGATCGTCGTCTTCGGCGCGCTCTGGATCGCCCGATGGTTCGGCACCTTCGAGGTGCTCCGGCTGGGCTGGGCCAGCGACCGCCCGATCCGACCCGTCGACTGGACGCCGAACACCGAGTGGGGCCGGTCGACGAACCGCTTCGTGCGGGCCGTCTCGGTCTTCGCCAACCCGCACTACTGGCTGTACCTGCTCTACGGCGTCGTGGTCTTCCCGATCGTGGCGGGGTTCTCGACCTTCGTCCTCGTGGGTCTGCTGGCCGGCCCGGTGCTCGCGGTCCTGGGGGTCGTGCTCGTCTTCCAGGCGCTGCCGCCGTTCGACACCTTCAACTGGGCGTCCGCGATCGGCAACGGCGGAGGCGCGGTGCTCGTCGTCCTCGCCCTGGCCCTCTTGGCCGGCGTCGTGCTGGTCTACCCCTACGTCGTCCACGGGTTCGTGGTCATGCACCAGGCGATCGCCGCCGTGATGCTCGGCGGGTTCCGCAGCGAGCAGCTCGAGGTCGAGCTCGCCGACCGAGAGATCTCGCGCACGGCCGCCCTGTCGGCCGAGGGCACCGCGCTGCGTCGTCTCGAGCGCGACATCCACGACGGCCCCCAGCAACGGTTGGTCCGGCTGCAGATGGACCTCGCCGCGGCCTCCCGCGCCGTCGACACCGACCCCGAGAAGAGCAAGACCCTGATCGAGGAGGCGCGGGCACAGTCACGCGAGGCCCTCGAGGAGTTGCGCGCCCTGTCCCGCGGTTTCGCGCCTCCGTTGCTCCTCGACCGCGGCCTGGTCGCGGCTCTCGAGTCGCTCGTCGACCGCTCGGTCGTGCCCACGACCCTGCTCAACCGGGTTCCGGCCCACGTGACCGTGCCGGGCGACATCGAGCGCAACGCCTACTTCATCGCCTCCGAGCTGGTCACCAACACCGGCAAGCACGCCCAGGCGTCGAGCGCCGACCTCGTGCTGCGCATCCGGCAGGCGTCCGACGGCGTCGGCACCCTGCTCGAACTCGTCATGACCGACGACGGCCTCGGTGGTGCCGGGCTGCGCGACGGCCACGGCCTCGCCGGCGTGCAGGAGCGCCTGGTCGGGCTCGGTGGGTTCCTCGACATCAGCAGCCCGCAGGGCGGGCCGACGATCGTGACGGTGAGCATCCCGATGGTGGTCCAGCCGCCGATGTCGGCGACCGCCCCGCTGCCCACCGAGCCGTTGCCGCCCTTCGACGAGACCGCGCCGACCGTGCCGGTGCCCGACGACGCCCTGCCCCACGGCCCGTTCGACGGACCGGCGAGCGACGGCCCCTCGGGCCCGCCCACGCGCCCGTAGTCTGGACGCGTGAGTCTCGAGAGTCCCTCCCGCCAGCCCCTGCGCGTCGTCGTCGCCGACGACTCGGTGCTGTTGCGAGAGGGGCTCGTCCGACTGCTCGACGAGATCGGCGTCGAGGTCGTCGGTGCGTACGGCGACGCCGACTCGCTGCTCGCCGACCTCGAGGCCGTGCACCCCGACATCGCGGTGCTCGACGTGCGCATGCCGCCCACGCACACCGACGAGGGGGTGCGGGCCGCGATCGAGGCCCGGCGGCGTCGGCCCGACCTCGCCATCCTGTTGCTGTCGCAGTACGTCGAGGTGGCCTACGCGCGCGACCTGCTCGAGGCGGGCTCGGGCGGGGTGGGCTACCTGCTGAAAGACCGGATCGCGTCGTTCGACGAGTTCCGTGACGCCCTGGGGCGCGTGTCCGACGGGGGCACCGTGCTCGATCCGCAGGTCGTGTCGCAACTGCTCGGGCGCCGCAGCGATCCGCTCGCCGCGCTGACCCCGCGGGAGCGCGAGGTGCTGACCCTCATGGCCGAGGGCCGGACGAACGCCGCCATCGCCGCCGAGCTGGTCATCGGCACGGGGGCGGTCGAGAAGAACGTCACCTCGATCTTCCAGAAGCTCCTGCTCGAAGACAGCGGCAGCGACCACCGCCGGGTCCTCGCCGTGCTCGCGTTCTTGCAGCGCTGAGCCCGCGAACGGCCTGTCGGCCGGTCAGTTGGTCGTGCGGTGCCCGTCGTCGGCCGGACCCTCGGTGGGTACCGCCTGGGGTGCCGCCTGGGGTGCCGGGGCCGCCGCCACCGTCGTGCCGCCGACGTCGAGGATCGTCTCGCGCAGTTCGTGGCCGAGCGTCTCGTAGCCGGCCGTGGTCGGGTGGATGCCGTCGACCGACGTGCCGGGGGCGAACAGGTCGCCCGCCCGGGCGAACCCCCACGGGTCGGTGAAGGTCCAGCCCTTGTCGGCGACGTAGCGCTCGAGCTGGCTCTCGTAGCGCGCCGCGGCGGCGGGCGCACGGTCGTAGGGCGGGATCGCGGCGACGACGACGTGTTTCGGGCGGATGGTGTCGACGATGGCGTCGTACGACGGGGCCGAGTCGGCGAAGGCGACACCGAGCCGGACGTCGTTCGTCCCGGCCATCACGACCAAGACGTCGACGTCGGCGACGGGCCGCACCTCGGCGGCCTGCTCCTGCACGGTCGAGCCGCCCTTGGCGTAGCCGCCGACGTAGTCGACGCCGTCGCCCTGGGCGTAGGTCATCCAGGTGTCGGGGGTCAGGCCGGCGCTGAGCAGGCGGGCGCCGCCCGCGGTGAGGGAGTCGCCGACGATCGCGACCCGCACCGCGCCGGTGGCAGGGGCCACAGCGACCCCGGGGGCGGCGGCGGCCTGGGCTCGCGACGCCCCGGCGCCGGACCCGGAGGCGCGGGTCGCGTCGGTCCCGGGAGCCACGCACCCGGCCACCAGCGTGACGACGGCGGCGCCCACCAGCGCGACACGGGTGAGCCTGGCGCGTTCCATGACCACATCATGGAACACGGACTCACCGAAGAAATCATCCCTCAGCACGAGTTCGCCCAGAACCCCCTGGACGCCCCCTCCGAGAGGCGCCGGACGCCCGCCTCGAGCGACCTCCGGCGGGCATTCATGGATGGGCGCCGGAAACGGGATAGCGCCGGACGCCCCACCGTGAAAGGTGCGGCGAGGATTCATTCACGGCGCCCCCGGCGCCGGACGCCGGAGGCGTCGAACAAACACAGAGGGGATGACGGGA
>Ga0265798_10010861_pt1 | contig 11152 bp, 8 predicted proteins | sample P3T30metagenome_FD_192430 | JGI IMG/M metagenome (GOLD analysis project Ga0265798, IMG submission 192430) | Plant litter microbial communities from East Loma Ridge, Irvine, California - P3 T30 | ecosystem: Environmental > Terrestrial > Plant litter > Unclassified | place: USA: California... | reverse complement strand
ACGACACCGGCGCACAGGATGTGGGGCCCACGCGATGAGACTCGGACTCGTCCTCTCCGAGGTCGGCCACGGCCTCCGTCGGAACGTCAGCATGGTCGTCTCGGTCGTGCTCGTCACCTTCATCTCGCTCACGTTCGTGGGCGCGGCCGTGCTCCTGCAGATGCAGATCGGCCAGATGAAGAACTACTGGTACGACCGCGCGCAGGTCGCGATCGACTTCTGCACCGACACGTCGGTGCCGAGCGAGACGTGCGTGAACGGCAAGGCCACGCAGGAGCAGATCGACGCCGTGAAGCAGCGGCTGGACAGCGAGACGCTCGCTCCCTTCATCGACAAGTACTACTTCGAGGACCAGGACACGGCGTACAAGAACTTCCAGGAGCAGTTCAAGGGCGACCCCGTCACCGAGCTGGTGCAGCCGGAGTTCCTCAACGAGGCGTTCTGGGTCAACCTCAAGGACCCGTCGAAGTCGGACATCCTCAGCGACAGCCTCTCCGGCCTCGCGGGCGTCGAGAACGTCACCGACCAACGGCAGTACCTCGACCAGATCTTCTCGGTCCTCAATGCCGCGAGCCTGACGGCGGTCGGCATCGCGGGGCTGATGCTGGTCGCCGCCGCCCTCCTCATCGCCACCACGATCCGCCTGTCCGCGTTCTCGCGGAGACGGGAGCTGGGCATCATGAGGCTGGTCGGGGCGTCGAACCGCTTCATCCAGACCCCGTTCATCCTCGAGGGCGTGTTCGCGGCGCTCATCGGGAGCGTGCTCGCCAGCGCGGCGACCGTCGCGCTCGTGCGCTTCTTCGTGCAGGGGTTCCTGAGCTCCCGGCTCACCTCCATCGCGCTGGTGAACATGGACGACGCGCTGCTCGTGGTGCCGATCCTCCTGGCGGTGGGCGTCGTGCTGTCGGCCGTTTCGGCGAACTTCGCCATCAGCAGGTACCTGCGGATCTGATCCTCCGGTAGGCTGATGGGCTGCCCGGATCCGGGCGCATCCCCCAGAACCATCGAGGAGTCCACCGTGCCCAGGGAACGTGGCGAGAAGGTGGTGGCGACCAACCGCAAGGCGCGCCACGACTACACCATCGAGTCGACCTACGAGGCCGGCCTCGTGCTGACCGGCACCGAGGTCAAGTCGCTCCGGCAGGGCCGGGCGTCGCTCGTCGACGGGTACGCGTTCGTCGACGCCGGCGAGGCGTGGCTCGACGCGGTGCACATCCCGGAGTACAACCAGGGCACCTGGAACAACCACCCGGTCCGGCGGAAGCGCAAGCTCCTCCTGCACAAGGAGCAGATCCTCAAGATCCACTCCAAGGTGAAGGAGGGCGGCTACACGGTCGTCCCCCTGCAGCTCTACTTCGTCGACGGCCGCGCGAAGGTCGAGCTCGCCATCGCGAAGGGCAAGAAGGAGTACGACAAGCGCCAGACGCTGCGCGAGCGCCAGGACAAGCGCGAGGCCGACCGCGCCATGTCGTCCCACCGCCGTCTCGGCGAGTAGGGGCGCCGACCCCGGGTGGTGCGTCCGCCCTCGGCCGGGTAACATGGAGGGATGGTCGCCCCAGGGCGATCGGCGATTGACAACTCGACAGCGTGGAACATGCGACCCGGCTCGGGCGCCTCTCGAGGCGCTGGGCCGTTCATGGGGATGATCGGTTTCGACATTGCCTGAATGACTGCGAGAAGCGGGTCGAGGATGCAGGGCTATCTCGTAAACGCTCTCTGCAAAATACAACTGCCAATAACAAGCAGTCGTCCTTCGCTCTCGCTGCCTAAGCGAGCGCACTAACAGGACCGTCGACCCGGTGATGCTCTCTGACCGGTAAGTCGGCGTCAGAAAAGGGAGCTCGCTGCGCGGTCGTGCCTCAGGGCCGCGCGGGACTCGAACTGAGGCTGGGCCCGTCGGATCAGATGCCAGGAGCAAGTTCCGGGGCCGAGCAGGACGCCTTTCCTGGATACACCCGTAGAAGGCGCAGGATTACAGCAGTGGACCGGGGTTCGATTCCCCGCATCTCCACCATCGCGTCGCATGTCCCACGCTCGTCGAGGGCCGGATCCGTCCGGCAGAGGAGAGGGCCCCGTCCATCCGGACGGGGCCCTCTCGTCTGCCCGGCGTCAGCCGACGGGCGAGCGCGGCGCCGCCGGTGCGGGCGCGCCGGGGTCGCTCGTCGCGAGCGCCGGGGCCGTCGTCTCGACCGCGGGCGATCCGGTGCGTCCGCGTCGCCGCTTCCTGCCCCCGCTGCGGCCGTACACGAGGTACATCGTGAGCCCCATGATGATCATGAGCAGCACCGTGTAGACGAACGTGATGCTCATCGAGTCGAGGTTCGCCTCGCCCTCGGTGCTCGCCTTGATCGCGATGCCGAGCGGCTCGTACAGCGGCTGGTAGAGGAACACCGCCGCGTCGTAGTCGTCGAGGAGGCTGTTGAAGTTCAGCGCCGTGATGGCCGCGACCGTGGGGATCACGAGCGGCACCAGCACCCGGCGGAACGTCGTGAGCGACCGGGCGCCGAGGATCCGCGCCGCGTCCTCGAGCGACTGCGGCACGCTCGCGAACGCGGCCTTCAGCAGGCGCAGCGTGAACGGCACCTTCACGATGATGTACGCGACGAGGAGCAGCCAGGTCGTGCCCGTGAGCACCTGGCCGCCGATCAGCGGCTGCGGCCGGTCGAAGGTCTGCAGGAGCGCGAGCGCGATGAGGATGGTCGGCAGGATCCAGGGGATGTGCAGCAGGTACTCGATGGCCGCCGTCGCCCAGTTGCGGTTGCGCTGCACGAGGCGGGCGACGAAGAGGAGGCCCGCCACCACGATCACCGCCGCGAGCCCGCTGTAGACGAGGCTCACGACGAACGGGCGGAGGACGTCGGGGGAGCCGAGGACGGTCGCGTAGTTGCGCAGGGTGAAGGAGTCGAGGGTGATGGTGCCCGTCTGGACGCTCTTCGAGTCGAGGAACGAGAACAGCACGATGAGCACGACGGGAAGCGCGTAGACCACGAAGAGCACGTACGCGACCACGTGCACGATGCCGTTGACGATCGGGTTCCTGATGCGCTGCTTCTGCAGCGGCGTCGCGACCTTCGCCACCGAGAAGTACACGCCGGACTTCTCGACGCGGTTCATGATCGCGAGCAGCACGATCGTCGCGACGCCCAGCACGATGGCGAGGAGCGCCGCGAGGTCGCGGGAGCTCGTGCTCTTGGAGAACGTGACGATCATGGGCGCGACCGTCTGGAAGCCCGTGCCGCCCAGCACCAGCGGGGCGGTGAGCGCCCCGAGGCCGGTCAGGAACGTCAGGACGGTGACCGCGAAGATCATGGGCCGGAGCGCCGGCAGCACGATGCGGAACAGGATGCGTCCGGTCCCCGCCCCCATGCTCCGCGCCGCCTCGATGGTCTGGTGGTCGATGGCCGCGAGGGACGAGCGGAGGAACAGCATGTGGTTCGTGGTGGTGGCGAACGTCATCACGATGACGACCGCGAAGTACCCGGAGAACCAGTCGGGGTCGAGGTCGGGGACGACCCGCTGCGCGAGCGCGGTCACGAACCCGTAGCGCCCGTAGATGAAGTTGTAGCCGGCCGCGAGCACGATGCCGCCGTAGATGAGGGTCGTGGCGTAGCCGAGCCAGAGCACACGGGATCCCCGCACCACGAAGTACTCGGTCACCAGCACGATGAAGATGCCGACCACGTTGACGGTGATCGCGAGCGTCACCGCGAGGAGCAGGCTGTTGCCGACGCTCCGCATCGCCCGGTCGGAGCTGACGAGCTTCTCGAGGGCGCGTCCGCTGAAGGAGCCGTCGGGGAAGAACGTCGTGATGAGGAGGTTCGCGTTCGGGAACACCAGGAACGTGACGATGAACCACAGCGCGGCGATGAGCACCACGACGCCGAGGGGGGAGCGCAGGAGCGCGCGGACGGGGGTGCGCACGGCTACGACCGGAACCGCAGGATGGCGGCGGGGTCGATGCCCACGACGACCTCGGCTCCGGGAGCGAGCGGTGCCGCGCCCGTCTCGGCCACGAGCGCCTCGATGGAGTCGTCGCCGAGGTCGACGCGGTACGTGCTGTAGGAGCCGTGGTACTTGCGCTCGGCCACGACGCCGTCGATGCGCACGCGGCGAGCGTCGGTCGCGGCGGAACCGCGCGGATCCACCGACACGCGCTCGAGGCGCACGTAGGCGCGGCTCGACGCGTCGAGGTCGGTCGCGCCGGCGTCGCGGAGTCGGGCCACCGTGGACGCGCCGAGCGCGTTGATCGCGCCGACGAAGGTGGCGACGAACTCGGTGGCCGAGCGGTCGTAGATGTCCTCAGGCGTCCCGACCTGCTCGATCCGCCCGGCGTCGAAGACGGCGATGCGGTCGCTCATGGTGAGCGCCTCCTCCTGGTCGTGCGTCACGTAGACCGTCGTGATCCCGAGCCGCGACTGCAGGCCCTTCAGCTGGTCGCGCAGCTGCACGCGGAGCTTCGCATCGAGGTTGGAGAGCGGCTCGTCGAGCAGCAGGATCCGCGGCTCCAGCACGAGCGCGCGCGCGATGGCGACGCGCTGCTGCTGCCCGCCGGAGAGCTCGGCCACGTTCTTGTCGAGCTGGGCCTCGCTCAGCTCGACCTGGTCGGCCATGGCGCGCACGAGCCGGTCGGTCTCGGCCTTGCCGGCCTTCCGGACGGTGAGGCCGAAGGCGATGTTCTGCCGCACCGACATGCTCGGGAACAGCGCGTAGTTCTGGAACACCATGCCGACGCGGCGCTTCTCGCTGGGAAGCCGGGTGGCGACCTCGCCGTCGATCACGATCTCGCCGCGGCTGGGGTCGACGAAGCCGGCGAGCGTCCGCAGCGCCGTGGTCTTCCCGCAGCCGGACGGCCCGAGCAGGGTGAAGAACTCGCCCTCGTGGATCTCCAGGTCGAGCCCGGGGATCGCCACCTGGTCGCCGAAGCGCACCTCGACGTCGTCGAAGCGGATCATCAGGGCAGGTACTCCAGCTCGGTCTTCTCGACCCAGTCCGCGATGTGCTCGCGCACGAACCCGTAGTCGACGTCCTGCTTGTCGAGCGACTCGATGAGCGTCTTCACGGCGGGGAGCGCCTTCTCCCGTGCGGTCGTGTTCACGGGATAGCTCGAGAACTTCTCCGCGAACGCGCCCTGCACGTCGGAGCTGCCGAACCAGTCGATGAACGCGCGGGCGCGCTCCTCCTTCTTCGTGCCGGCGATCTCGGCGATCTGCTCGGTGACGAACGGGACGCCGGCCTTCGCGGGCACGACCTCGGTCGTGGTGCCGTACTGCGCGTCGCGGGCCGCGATGCCGCTCGAGGCGAGCGTGCCGAACGACACCTCGCCGCGGGACAGGCGGGCGTAGAGGTCCGTGCCCTCGACCGCTGGGGATCCGTTGGCGAAGTAGTCCTTCACGACCTGCCATCCCTCGTCGCTGATGCCGAGGTCGCCGTCCGGGTCCGCGTAGGGCGCGAGCAGCCCGGCGAGGATGAGCTGCGGGGTGGCCTCGCCGAGGCGCGTGTTCACCTCGTACTTCCCCTCGTGCTCCGACGAGAAGAGGTCGGTGACGTCCTTCGGCACGTCCGCGCCGGAGGTCTGCTCGGCGTCGTGCACGGTGACGATGGCCTGCTCCACGAGCGGCCAGTAGGCGCCGCCGTCCGGGTCGCCCGAGGCCTGGTCGACCTCGCCCGACCACGCCGGCGTGTAGGCCGTGATCGCGTCCTCGGCCTTGAGGTTCTCGAAGTACATGTTGTTGAGGCCGAACACGACGTCGCCGACGGGGTTGTTCTTCTCCGCGACGATGCGGTTGGCGAGGTCCGCGCCGCCGAGGCCCACGATCTGGATGTCGAAGCCCGCCTTGGCGGCCTCGGCCGTGACCCAGTCGCCGCGGCCGTCGCCGTTGGAGTTCGTGTAGACGATGAGCGTGTCGCCCGACGCGGGGGAGGCGCCGGGCGCCGCGCTGCCGGTGCCCGACGACCCGCATCCGGTGAGGGCGAGCCCGGCCGCGACGACGGCGGCGAGGGAGGCGGTGAGACGGCGGGCGCGGTTCTTCATGGTGTCCTCTCGGAGGGAGCACGTCGGTGTGCTCGCAGGCGGTCGTGCCGGATGGACACGAAGTCCCCACCATATGAGCGGGGTCCCCGGCCTCCCGACCCGGGGGTCGCTGTTGGCTCGTTGTTCAGCATAGGGACACGCGGGACGGTTTCCTCATATGAGGAGCAAGCTTGAGTGGGGCACGTCGCCCGCGCTCGCGGGAGCGGGAATACATAGCCCGTGTATGGGATTCGATACCTCATGACCGGACGCACCACCACGGGCCAGGCCCCGACCGACGACCAGGACCGCACCCGCTGGCAGGCGTTCTGGGTCTGCGTCGGCGTCGCCGCCCTCACCATCCTCGACCTCTCTAAGGTCAACGTCGGGCTGCCGTCGATCGAGGAGTCGCTCGGCGCCGGATCCACCGACCTGCAGCTCATCGTCGCGGGCTACGCGCTCGCGTTCGGCCTGGCGCTCGTGCCGGCCGGTCGCCTCGGCGACATCCGCAGCCGGCGCCTCATGTTCGTGATCGGCCTCAGCGCGTTCACGCTCGCTAGCCTCCTCTGCGCGCTCGCGCCCGACGTGAACACGCTCGTGGTCGCGCGGATCCTGCAGGGCGTCGCCGCCGGCATCCAGATGCCGCAGGTGCTCGGCCTCATCCAGCAGCTGTTCCAGGGCGAGGAGCGCGCGCGGGCGTTCGGCCTGTTCGGCGCGGTCGTGGGCGTGTCGACGGCGTTCGGCCCCACCGTCGGCGGCCTGCTGATCCAGCTCGGCGGTCCCGAGGACGGCTGGCGCCTGCTGTTCTGGATGAACATCCCGCTCGGCATCGTCGCGATCGCGTTCGCGCTGAGGCTCCTGCCGCGGCGGCAGGCCCGACCCGAGGGGAAGGTGGGGCTCGACCCCGTGGGCATCGTGCTCCTCGCGATCGCCACGTTCTCGCTCATGCTGCCGTTCGTGCTCACCACCGGCGGCCCGGACGACGACCCGCGCCGCTGGCTCGCGCTCGCGGTCGCGGCCGTCGCGGCCGGGCTCTTCGTCGCGTGGGAGCGGCGGTACGCGGCGTCGGGCCGGTCGCCGGTCGTGCACTTCGCGCTATTCCGGCTGTCGTCGTACCGGAACGGGATCCTCATCGCGACCGCGTACTTCGCCGCGATCCCCGCGGTCTTCCTGCTCACGACGCTCTACCTGCAGCAGGGTCTCGGCCTCGCGCCGGTGTTCGCGGGCATGGTCGGCATCCCGTTCGCGCTGTCCTCCGCGGTGACGGCGTGGATCGGCGGACGCCTCGTCTCGCGACTCGGGCGGCAGCTCGTCGTGATCGGCCTCGCGATCGTGGTGGTCGGGATCACCCTGCTGCTGCTGGCCGCCATCCTCACGCCGCGCGAGATCACGCCGTGGGTCATGGCCGCGGCCATGCTCGTCGCGGGCGTCGGCGCGGGCTTCGTCATCTCGCCGAACCAGACCCTGACGCTCGCGGAGATCCCCGTCACCGAGGGCGGCGTGGCCGGATCCATGGCGCAGGTCGGCCAGCGCGTCGGCACCGCCGTGGGCGTGGCGGCCGCGTCGGCGACCTTCTTCAGCACGCTCTACGCGGAGGCGGCGGGCGGCGCCGGCGCGAGCCTCGCCGTGTACCACGACGGCTTCCGCAACGGCTTCCTCGTCGTGATCTCGCTGGTGGCGGTGGCGCTGCTGCTCGGCCTCGTGGACCTCGGGCAGCGCCGCCGGCGTCAGCGCGCCGCGACCGCCTGACCGCGTCGGGCCGGCCGGGCCCTGCGGAGGCTGGTCGGGTCGGTCAGCGCGCCACGACCGCCAGCACGTCGTCGTGCAGGTGCCCGTTCGTCGCGAGCGCGGAGCCGTGCCACGGGCCGGCCGCGCCGTCGATCGACGTGAAGCGGCCGCCCGCCTCCTCGATCACGGGGATGAGCGCGGCCATGTCGTAGGGCTTGAGGTCGTGCTCGCCCGCGATGTCGAGGAGGCCCTCGGCCAGGAGCATGTAGGCCCACATGTCCCCGAAGTCGCGCGAGCGCTTGACCCGGCCGGAGAGGTCGAGGAGCTCGTCGAGCCGGTCGGCGTCGCGCCAGCGCTGCACTCCGGCGACGCTCATGGACGCGTCCTCGAGCCGGGCGACGTCGGACACGCGGATCCGCCTCTCCTGGGAGGTGGTGGCCTGCCCGAGCGTGTCGTCGACGTAGGCGCCGAGACCCGTCGCGCCCCACCAGCGGCGGCCGAGCGCGGGTGCGCTCACGACGCCGACCACGGGCACCCCGTCGACCGCGAGGGCGATGAGCGTGCCCCACACGGGCACGCCGCGCGCGAAGTTGGAGGTGCCGTCGATGGGGTCGATGATCCACTGCCGCGACGACGACCCGGAGGTGCCGTACTCCTCGCCCAGGACGCTGTCGTGCGGGCGGCTCTCGGCGATGCCCGCCCGGATCGCCCGCTCGACGGAGGTGTCGGCGTCGGTGACCCAGCTCTCGTCGGCCTTCGTCTCGATCGCGAGGTCGGCGGAGCGGAAGCGGTCGAGCGAGATGGCGTCGGCCATGTCGGCCAGCTCCCTTGCGAGCCGCAGGTCGGACGACAGGGAGTGCAGGGGTTCGGAGGCCACGGGGACGAGCCTAGCGATCGGCCCGTGCCCTCCGGTCACTCTCCCTTGACGGCGTCCGACCGGTTGGCCACGAGGTGCTGCAGGGAGTGGAGGCGCTCGCGCCCGGCGTCGCCGAGCTCGCCCGCCTCGACCCGGTCGACGATCTCCCAGTCGTGCGCCTCCGTGAGCGGGATGCCGCCCGGCGGCTCGCCCTCGGGCAGGTGCGCGTAGCTGGCGAACGAGCGGAGGATGTTGGCCGGATCTACGTGTCCCAGGCCGAACGAGCGCACGCCCGGGGTGTCGATGATCCAGCCGTGGCCGCCGTCGCCCGTCTCCACCCGCATGGACACCGTGGAGCTCGACGTGTGCCGCCCGCGGCCGGTGACCTGGTTCACGACGCCGGTGGCGCGCTTGGCTGCGGGGACGAGCGCGTTCACGAGCGTCGACTTCCCGACGCCCGAGTGCCCCACCGCCACGGTCGTGCGGTCGGCCAGCAGCGCGCGCAGCTCGTCGAGCGGCACGTCGTCCGAGCGGCTCAGCACGATCGGCACGTCGAGGACGCGGAAGTGCGCCGCGAAGGGCGCGGGGTCGGCCACGTCGGCCTTGGTGATGCAGAGGATCGGCTGGATGCCCGCGTCGAACGCCGCGACCAGGTACCGGTCGACGAGGCGGGCGCGCGGCTCGGGCTCGGCGGCCGCGACCACGATGAGCATCTGGTCGGCGTTCGCCACGATGACGCGCTCGACGGCGTCGGAGTCGTCGGCGCTCCGGCGCAGCAGCGTGCGGCGCGGGGCGATGCGGACGATGCGCGACAGGCTGCCGTCGTCGCCCGAGGTGTCGCCGACGATGTCGACGCGGTCGTTCGTGACCACCGCCTTCTTGCCGAGCTCGCGGGCGCGCGTCGCGGTGAGCGTGTGCTCGTCCGCGGTGTCCTCGCCGACGAGCACGCCGAAGCGGCCGCGGTCGACGGTGAGCACGCGCCCCTCCACGGCGTCCGTGTGGCCCGGCCGCTGCTTGCTGCGCGGCTTGTTCCCCTTGGGGTTCGGACGCACGCGCACGGAGGACTCGTCGTAGGCGTCCCAGACGCCGTCGTCCTGCTCCGGATCCGCGAGCCAGCTCACAGGAGGCCGCCGAGCCCGCCCGGGCCGGTCATGCCGCCGAGCGCCAGCGGGTCCGGGGTCGCGACGGGCCCGCGCCCGAGGAGCGCGCCCTGCCACAGCTCCGGGAACTGGGGGAGGGTCTTCGCGGTCGTGCCGATGTCGTCGATCTCCACGCCCGGCACCGCGAGCCCGATGATCGCGCCCGCGGTCGCCATGCGGTGGTCCTCGTAGGAGCGCCACAGCCCGCCGTGCAGCTGCGCGGGCTCGATGGCGAGGCCGTCGTCGAGCTCGGTGACGGATCCGCCCAGCCCGGTGATCTCCGCCGCCAGCGCCGCGAGACGGTCGGTCTCGTGCCCGCGGAGGTGCCCGATGCCGGTGATCCTGCTGGGTCCGTCGGCCAGCGCCGCGAGCGCGACGAGCGCGGGGGCGAGCTCGCCGCCGCGGCTGAGGTCGAGGTCGACGCCCGGGATGCGGCCGCCCGCGGCGAGGCCCGGTCCGACGTCGACGACGAGCGCGCCGCCCTCGCGGGTGACGGTGGCGCCGAAGCGGGGCAGCAGCTCGATGAGGTCGGCGCCGACCTGCGTGGTCTCCGCGGGCCAGCCGGGGATCGTCACGCGTCCGCCGGCGACGAGCGCCGCGACGAGGAAGGGCGCCGCGTTGGAGAGGTCGGGCTCGATGGCGACGTCGCGGCCGGCGATGGCCGACGGCGGCACGACCCAGACGCCCGGCTCGGGGCTCTCGACGACGACCCCGCGCTCGGCGAGCGTGCGGATCGTCATCGCGATGTGCGGCATGCTCGGCAGCCGCTCGCCCGCGTGCCGGAGCCGCAGACCCGACGTGAAGCGCGGCGCCGCCAGGAGGAGCCCGGAGACGAACTGGCTGGATGCGGAGGCGTCGATGACGATCTCGCCGCCGGGGACCTCGCCGGTCCCGTAGAGGCTGAAGGGGAGCGCGCGACGGCCGTCGTCGTTCACGTCGACGCCGAGGGCCCGGAGCGCCTCGACCGTGCCCGACATGGGGCGGCGGCGGGCGCTCGGGTCGCCGTCGAACGAGACGGGTCCGAGGGCGAGTGCGGCGACGGGCGGCAGGAAGCGCATCACGGTGCCGGCGAGGCCGCACTCGATCGTGACGCCGCCCGCGAGCTCCGCCGGCGTGATCCGGAGGTCGGGACCGAATGCGCCGTCCCCGTCGACCTCCTCGATGCCGGTGCCGAGCGCACGGAGGGCCTCGATCATCAGCCGCGTGTCCCGCGAGTGCAGCGGTGCGCGCAGGACGGACGGCGCGTCGGCGAGGGCGGAGAGGACGAGCTCCCGGTTCGTCAGGCTCTTGGAGCCCGGCAGCGGCACGGTCGCGTCGAGCGGGCCGTCCGCGACGGGCGCGGCCCACGGCCCGTCGTCCTCGGGGACCGGCTGGTGGGTCCGGTCGTCGTCGTACGGGCTGAAGGTCGGACCGGAATAC
>Ga0265798_10010859_pt1 | contig 11156 bp, 6 predicted proteins | sample P3T30metagenome_FD_192430 | JGI IMG/M metagenome (GOLD analysis project Ga0265798, IMG submission 192430) | Plant litter microbial communities from East Loma Ridge, Irvine, California - P3 T30 | ecosystem: Environmental > Terrestrial > Plant litter > Unclassified | place: USA: California... | reverse complement strand
TGGCACGTCGCCATCGGCGACCGCGTCGAGGAGGATTCGCCGATCGCCGACATGATGACCGACAAGGCCACCGTCGAGATGGAATCGCCGGTGACCGGCGTGGTCGTCGAACTCGCGGGCGAAGTTGGCGACCAGGTCTCGATCGGCGCCGCGCTGGTGGTGATCGAGACGGACGCAGTGGATGCCGCAGACGAAGTCGTCGCCGCGCCGCCGACCTCGGCCCAGGCCGAGACCGCCGAACAATACGAAGCCGAGAACCCCGGCGTCGAAGAGGTGGTCGAGGCAACTCCCTCTCCCTTCCGGGGAGTGGGGCGGGGTGTGGGGCAGCCCCAGGCGGAAACGCCGGCAACTGCCCCGACCCCTCACCCCAGCCCTCTCCCCGCCGGGGAGAGGGAGCAGAAGGCGCACGCCGTCCCTGCGGCTGAGGCGGAGCAAAAGGCGCACGCGCTCGCATCCCCCGCAGTCCGCGCCCGCGCCCGCGACCTCGGTATCGACCTGGCCTCGGTAAAATCAGACTCCGACCGAGTCCGCCACGCCGACCTCGACGCCTACCTCCGCTACGGCTCGGGCGAAGGCTACCACCCCCCGCACGCCTCACGCGCCCGCGAAGATCAGCCCATCAAGGTCATCGGCATGCGTCGCCGCATCGCCGAGAACATGGCCGCGTCGAAGCGCGCGATCCCGCACTTCACCTATGTCGACGAGATCGACGTCACCGCCCTCGAAGCGATGCGCGCCGATCTCAACGCCAACCGTGGTGGCCGTCCCAAGCTCACGATGCTGCCGCTGATGATCGTCGCGATCTGCAAGACGATCCCCGACTTCCCGATGCTCAACGCGCGCTACGATGATGAAGCGGGCGTGGTCACGCGCCACGGCGCCATCCACCTCGGCATGGCCGCACAGACCGACGCGGGGCTCACCGTCCCCGTGATCCGCGACGCACAGGACCGCAACGTCTGGCAGCTCGCCACCGAGATAACCCGCCTCGCCGAAGCGGCGCGTGCCGGCAAGCTCGCACCCAGCGAGATGGGTGGCGGCACGATCACCGTCACCTCGCTCGGCCCGCTCGGCGGCATCGCAACCACCCCGGTCATCAACCGCCCCGAAGTCGCGATCATCGGCCCCAACAAGATCGTCGAGCGCCCCGTCTTCAAGGGCGACGAAGTGGTCCGCGCCAAGCTGATGAACCTCTCGATCAGCTGCGACCACCGCGTCGTCGACGGCTGGGACGCGGCAAGCTTCGTCCAAGGGTTGAAGAAGTACCTCGAAACCCCCGTCCTGCTCTTCGCCGACTGAATCCGGAACTGTTTCCCCCTCCCTGGAAGGGGGGGCGGGGGTGGGCTGGCTGCTGGGCGAACAAGACGCCTGCCAAGTGGGCGACCCACCCCAACCCCTCCCTTCCAGGGGGGCGAAGAAGCTCAAACGATCTCGAACAACCCCGCCGCGCCCATTCCCCCCGCAGTGCACATCGACACCACGACATAGCGCACGCCGCGCTTGCGTCCCTCGATCAGCGCATGTCCGACCAACCGCGATCCGGTCATCCCGAACGGATGCCCCACGGCGATCGCGCCGCCGTTGACGTTGTACTTCTCCGGATCGATGCCGAGGAAATCACGACAATACAGGCACTGCGACGCGAACGCCTCGTTCAGCTCCCACAGCCCGATGTCGCCAACTGCCAACCCCGCGCGCTCAAGCAGTTTCGGAATCGCGAAGATCGGCCCGATCCCCATTTCAGCCGGGCTGCACCCCGCCGCCTGGAACCCGCGATAGATGCCGAGGATGTCTTTGCCTTCGGCTTCCGCAGTCCTCCGATCCATCAACAACTGCGCCGACGCGCCGTCCGACAACTGGCTGGCGTTACCCGCGGTCACGTTCGACCCCGGACCCGAGAATTGACCCCCCGGCCACACCGTCTTCAGCCCGCGCAGCCCCTCCAGCGTCGTGCCCGCGCGAATACCTTCGTCCTGCGATAGCGTGACGCTCTCGATCCCGGCATGCGCGCCTTGCTTGTCGTACAACGCCTTCTCGACCGTGATCGGTACGATCTCCTCGGAAAACGCACCGCTCACCAGCCCCGCGGCGGCACGCTGCTGGCTCATCGCGGCGTACGCGTCCTGCGCCTCGCGACTGATACCGTATTTCTCCGCGACGATCTCCGCGGTCTCGATCATCGGGATATACGCCGCGGGCTCCTTGGCGATCACGCTGGCGTTGACGTAGCGTGGCGCGTCCTTGGTGACCGTGAAGCTGATCGATTCCATCCCGCCGGCCAGCGCCACGTCTGCCTCGTCGCAGATGATCGTCCGCGCCGCGAGCGCCACCGCGGTCAGCCCCGACCCGCATTTCCGGTCGAGCGTGAACGCCGGCACCGACTCCGGGAGTCCGCCGGCGAAGATCGCCATCCGCCCGGCATTGCCACCTTGCGTTCCGTGCTGGTTGCCGACGCCCCAGAACACCTCGTCGATCCGCGCCGGATCGATCCCCGCACGTTCGACCACCGCGTTCATCACATGGCCCGCGAGTACCGGCGCCTCGGTCGCGTTGAACGCGCCGCGATACGCCTTGCCGATAGCGGTACGGGCGGTCGAGACGATGGCGGCTTCACGCATGCTGGAACCTTTCGAGGATCGGGTATGTCGTTCCTCTAGGCGGTCCGGCGCCTCCGCGAAACCCCCGTTACGGGACCCGCGCCAGCCAGCCCCCGGTAAACCCGGCCCGGTCGAGCCCGCGACGGATATGCGGGTTCTTCCGCATCGTGTTCCACACCATGCCGGTCCGCCAGTTCTCGATCATCGCGACGATCGGTCCCTGGTCGATCCCGAGATAGTCCGAGTCGACCCATCCGACATCGGGAACGATCCGGCCATGCTTCAACGGTTCGCCCATCTCGGTCAGCGTCGGGTTGAACGCGTCGAAGAACCCGTATTTGCCGTAGATGCCCTTGCCGTAGCGATCGTGCATCGCGGCGATCGCCGGGATGACGAGATCGGGCGCGAACACGATCGATCCGACCGCGGCGGTCGGCGCCAGCGTCCCGTCGTCGCGCGCGCCGGGGCCGCGCTCGGAATAACTGAAGAATTCGCGTTGCCGCCCACCGATCGTCGCCTTGAAATCGCCGGGCCCGTCGCACGCGGTCAGCCCCCAGATGTCCGGCCCATAGCCCGCGAATCCGGCGCCGTTGGTACCGCCGTTGGCGATCGCATAGTCGCGCTGTGCGATCGTCGCGCGCTTGCTGTTCTCGAAATAATCGATGTCTTTGGTCGCGATATAGGCGTCGCGAATGCCGCGGAAATCGACCCACACATGGCTGTACTGGTGAACGAACAGCGGCGGGTAATGGAGATAGGCCGCGCCGTAGCGATCGGTCCAGCTCGGCTCGAACTTCTCGGTCAGTGCGGTCCAGGTCGACGGCGGCAGCGGATGCGTCGGCGAGCCGAGCGCGAGGAGGTACATCAGCATCCCCTCGTTGTAGATGTTCCAGTCGCTCGGGATGAAACCGCTCTCGGGGTGCCAGCCCATCGACAGGAACGGCGCGCGCGGCGTGATCCAGGTCCAGTCGACCGCACCATAGATCTGGTCAGCCAGTGCCCGGATCCGCTGTTCCTCGGGATGATCCGCATCGAACCAGCTCTGCGCGAAGAGCATGCCCGCCAGCATCAGCGCGGTGTCGATCGTCGACACTTCCGCGCGCGCGAACCGCTGGCCCTTGGTGATGCCGAGGAAGTGGTAGAAAAATCCCTTGTAGCCGCTGTTGCCGGTCGGTTCGGGACCCATCGGCGCGTTGGCGAAGAACGCGAGCGTCGCGAGCGTCCGCTTGCGCGCCTGTTCGCGCGTGATCCAGCCGTTGACGACGCCGATCGGATACGCGGTGAGCGCGAACCCGACCGCGGCGATCGACGAGAAGGACGGGGTCGGCCAGCGATCGAGCGCGAGCCCGGTCACCGGATTTGTCGTATCCCAGAAATACAGGAACGCGCGCTCCTGAAGATTGTCGATGAGCGGATTGGCGGAAGGCGCCGGCGAAGGGGTAAAGCCCGTAACCTCTTGAAACGCTTTGACGATCGGTCGTCCGACCGATGTACACCCTGCTGTCAGTCCGCCAAGTGATAGTGCGCCGGTGCCCAGAAACTGCCGTCTGTCGAGCATGGATACTCCTGATCGGGGACCGCCGATGGCGGCAGGCGACCAACATGGCCGCCCGCCGATTAACGCATCAGAAACGATATCCGACCCTGAACTGGAAGCGACGGGGCAGGGTGAGCAGCCCGGTCGGCAGGTTGGTCGGCCCGCCGAACCTATAGCTCTCGCCGACCCCGAGGTTGCCCGAATAGCCGGTATAGTTCTTGTTGTTGAAGGCGTTGAGCAGGTCGACCGCGACGTTGATGGTGTGCGTGTTGAACACCTTGATGTTGTTCTGCAGCGTCAGATTGACCTCGCAGAACGCGAACACGCTGCCGAGGCAGTTCTTCGGCCGGTACAACGATCGGATGGTCTGCTGGTTGATGCTGGTGCCCGCGGACTGGTCGAGCAGCTGGAACGCGGTGCCGCTGCCGAGCGTCGTCAGCGTCGAGAACTGGAAGCCGATCGGCAGGTCGACGATCCCCGACAGGACGATCCGGTGGCGCTCGTCCTGATCGGCGATCGGCCGCCAGCCATATTGATCGGGCGTCACATTATCGAGGCTGAACAGATCGCCGCCGTCCTGCTCCGCCTTCGACAGCGTGTAGGCGAGGTTGAAGCCCCAGCCCGACGACACGGTGTAATCCTTGTCGATCGTCACCAGCAGCGCCTTGTAGCGCGTACGAAGGCCATCATAGCCGATCAGCACGTTGCCGAAGCCGTTCGCGCGCGGGATCGTCGTATCGCAGCAGGATCCGTCCGCGTTGCGCGTCGCGAACAGGTGCGTGTAGCCGTTCTGCCCGCGGACATACGACCCGGTCACCGAGGCGCGGAAGATCCCGAACTTCTGGCGCAGGCCAAGGCTGAACTGATCGGTCGACGGCGCCTTCGCGTTGTTCTTCACCGCGAACAGTTCGGGCAGGCCGGTCTGCGCGGTCTGGCGCAGCGCGAGCAAGCCCTCCCGCGTCTGATAGCTTTCGTTCCACACCACGGTGGGGTTGCCGTCGCGCGGCTGGCCATCGCGGGAGAAGTAGAAGATGCCGGTCTGGTACTGAAGGCGGAATTGCTCGTCGAGCGTGTTGTTGAAGACGTTGCGGTCGTAATATTTGCCGTAGCCGCCGAACAGGACGGTGCGCTGGTCGTCGTTGAAGTCATAGCTGAAGCCGACGCGCGGCTGGAACATGTCCTTGCGCGTCGGGCGATCGGTGCCGTCGGTGATGTAGTTCGCGGGATCGAAATAATCGGTCCGGGGCAGCGCGTTCAACGTCGTGACGGCCGCGGCAGGCGTGCGATACTTGTTGTTGAACAGATTGCTTTCGTAGTCCCAGCGCAGGCCGAGGTTCAGCTGCAGCTTGTTGGTGATATCCCAGTCGTCCTGCAGATACACGCCGAGCTGTGAGTTCGACGCGATGATCCGCGGATTGCCCACGCCGAGCTGCGCGGTCGCCGGGAAGCTGAAATCGAGCCCTCTTTTCGCGTCGTTCTGGAAAAAGTAGTTCGGCTGGACGTAGAAGTTCTTGGTGAAGTCGTAATCCTGGAAGGCGAAGCGGATGCCGCCCTTGATCACATGGTTGTCCAGACCGTTATACGTCAGGTCGTCGCGCAACGTGTAGCTCTGCTGGCTGATCCGCTGGGTCGAATCCTTGCCGCCGAAGGTGATGACGCCTTCGTATTGGAAGCTCGGATCGTCGGGGTTGAGCGACGACGGGTTGTAGACCGTGTCGAGATAGGTCGCGTTGAATTCGTTGACGAAACTGTCGCCGGTATAGGTCCATTTGTACGTGTAGGTGTCGGTCTTGTTGATCTTGTTGACCGCTGCCGAATACGCAATGTTGGCCGAGCCGAAATTCGCGCCGAACCCGGTGATGTCGATCTCTTGGCGGCGGCTGAACGACAGGTCGAACACCTGCCGCGCGTCGGGCGTGAAGGTCAGCTTGCCGAAGTAGAAATCGCCGCGGTACGGGCTGACATAGGTGCCTTCATACTGGCCGAAGCGCGCGAGGTTTTGCGGTGTCGGGGTGCCGACGGTCACGCTCGATGCGCGATCCTGGTCGTTGCCTTCGTAGGCACCGAAGAAGAACAGCTTGTCCTTGATGATCGGACCGCCGAGCGAGATGCCGTATTGCTTGCGCTCGAACTTCGGTTTGTCCCGGCCGGCGCGCTGGTCGATGATGTTGGCGGCGGTCAGGCTGCGATCGGTATATTGGCCGAACATCTCGCCGTGGAAATCGTTGGTGCCCGACTTGGTGATCGCGGTGATGATCGCCGACCCGGCCTGTTCGTATTCGGCCTTGTAGTTCTGCGTCAGCACGCGAAATTCACCGACCGCGAGCTGCCCGAACGGGTTGCCGCGGCTGTCGGTCTGGCCGGCGATTCCGCCCAGCGTCTGGCTCTTCAGGCTGGTGCCGTCGATGAAGACGTTGACCTGGCTCGCGGGCGAGGCACCGGCGGTGATGCCCTTGTTGGTCTCGCTGTCGTTGTAGCGGACGCCTGGTGCGAGCGCGGCAAAGGTCAGGAAGTTGCGATCGCCCTGCGGCAGGATGCGGATCTGCGCCTGGCTGACGTTGGTCGCGACTTCGGAGGTCTTGGTCTCGACCAGCTTGCCCGCGGTGACGACGATCTCGCCGCCTTCGTTGGCGCCGCCGGTGGTCGTGCCACCCTCGGCGGTCGCGCCGGCAGCGGGGGCCGCCGCGGTCGGTGCCGCGAGCACCGCGTCGAGCGTCGCGGACTGGCCGACGCCGACCGAGATACGCTGCGCCGAAATCTTGCCGTCGGGACCGGTGAACGTGATCGTGTAGGTGGCGGGGCGCAGGCCGTTCAGCACATAGCTGCCGGTCGTGCTGGTGGTCGCGCGGAACGTCTGGTTGGTCCCGTCATTGACCGCAACCACAGTCGCACCGGCGACCGTCGCACCGGCCGCATCGCGCACCTGGCCCCGGATCGCTGCGGTCGTGGTCTGCGCCGCTGCGGGAGCGATCAGCGCTGTGGTCGAGCCGAGTATCGTCGTCGTTGCCAGTGCGGCGCGCAACGCCGTGGCCATCATCATCTTCATGTCCCAATGTCCCCTGTTGGGAAGGCGCATCGGGACAGACGGTACGCGCATCGCACCGTCAAATCGGGCTGTGCGCCGACTGTCGGTATCCTGCGTCGCGATTTCCCGCGCTTCCATGCCCTGATCCACTCCCGCGAACCGCTCCTCATAGAGACGGTCCCGGCGCCGCGCATGTTTGCGTATGCTGCCGGGAGAGGGGGCTTACGCCGCGTTTTGGCCGGCATCCAGCCTTCGGCCAGGGGGCGTGGTCATTGCGCGACAAGACGTGTCTTTTCCGCAACAACCCATGTGTTGCAGGGATTTGCCGCTCACCTGTGACTATCAGGACGGGGATCCGTCGCGACGTTTGCTCGCCGAAAGCAGAGAATCCCTTACTTCATAAGGACTAATTCTTCGGCCATCGTCGGATGCAGTGCGACCGTCGCGTCGAAATCGGCCTTCGTCAGTCCCGCCTTCACCGCCACGGCGGCTGATTGCAGGATCTCGGGGCAGTCCGGCCCGATCATGTGGATGCCCACCACCCGGTCGGTCTCGCCGTCGCAGATCATCTTGTAGAGCGAGCGCTCGTTGCGGCCCGCCAGCACGTTCTTCATCGGCCGGAAGTCGGAGGTGTAGACCTTGACCGATCCCAGCGCCTGCTTGGCCTGCGATTCGGTCATGCCGACGCCGGCCATTGGCGGGTGGCTGAACACCGCGGCGGGGACGTTGGCGTAATCGACCCGCGTCGGCTTGCCACCGAAAAACGTGTCTGCAAACGCCTGCCCTTCGCGGATCGCGACCGGGGTCAGCTGGATGCGGTTGGTGACATCGCCGACCGCGAAGATCGAGTCGCAGCTCGACTTGTTGTCTTCGTCGACGATCACCGCGCCCGCTGCGTCCATCTCGACGCCCGCGGTTTCGAGCCCGAGGCCCTTGGTGTTGGGCAGGCGGCCGGTCGCGAACATCACCAGGTCGACGACGATCGGCTCATGACCCTTCATGCTGACGGTCAGGCATCCGTTCGAATCCTTCTCGATGCTCTCGAACGCGGCGTTGAAACGGAAATCGATGCCCTTGCTCATCGAGATTTGGAGCAACCGGTCGCGGATCGATTCGTCATAGCCACGTAGGATCACGTCGGTGCGGTTGACCAGCGTCACGTGCGAACCGAACTGGTGGAAGATCCCGGCGAACTCGTTGGCGATATAGCCGGCGCCGGCGATCAGCACGCGCTTCGGCACGTCGTCGAGGTGGAAGACCTCGTTCGAGGTGATGCCGTGCTCGGCACCGGGGAACTCGGGCACCAGCGGATGCGCACCGACCGCGATCAGGATTTTCGCTGCGGTCTTGACGGTGCCATCGGCCAGCGTGACTTCGTTGGGCCCGGAGACGACCGCGCGCTGGTGGATGATGTCGACATGGTTGTTCTGGAGCGTGGTCGTGTAGGCGCCGTTGATCCGGTCGACCTCCTCCATCACGTTGTCGCGCAACGTCGGCCAGCTGAACGCGCAGTCGTCGGGCACCTGCCAGCCGAACCGCTTCGCGTCCTTCAGATCCTCGGCGAAATGCGCGCCGTAGATCAGCAGCTTCTTCGGTACGCAGCCGCGGATCACGCAGGTCCCACCGACCCGATACTCCTCCGCGACCGCGACGCGTGCGCCGTGTGCGGCGGCGACACGCGACGCACGTGTCCCGCCCGAGCCTGCGCCGATGACGAAGAGGTCATAGTCGAATGTCGAGTCAGTCACGCGTATTCCTTCACCGTCACCCCGGACTCGTTCCGGGGTCCACCGTGCCATCGGTTCGGGTGCCACTTGGGGCACGGCGAAGGCCGGAACAACCCCGTCGAGGCGATCGGTGTGATCGGTTTCCTAGCGCTGGCCAGCCTTGCGCATCGGCATCGCGTCGATCGTCTGTTCGAGAACGGCGGCGGGGAAGGGCGTGCCGCTGCGCAGTTTCTCGCCGCCGTCCTTGCCGATCAGGATCGCGGTGAAGGTGGCGGGGAAGCGATATTTGCGGCGAAGCGCTGCGGCCGTGTCGCCCACTCCGCGGACGTGATCGCCGACAACCTCGACGACGGTGAGGTCGCGCGCGTCGCCCCTGGTTTTCCAACCGGCGAGGATGCGGCGTTGCGCGGCGAGCGACGCGTCTCCGGCGGTCGGTGCCGCTACGATCAACACCCGCCGCTCCCACTTCATCTGCACGATGGTGGGAGAGGCGGCGAGCGCTACGGCGAGGAAGGTCGACATGAAGGTGAAACGCGCGAGTAACGCGAGCGCTCCTCCCCAATACCACCCCGGCGAAAGCCGGGGCCCAATTGGGAAAACTGGGGCTTGATCCACCGCGGTTCACCCAATTGGGCCCCGGCCTTCGCCGGGGTGGTGTAGTGGGGTGGGGTCGCTACCCCACCCCAAACCCTCACCCAAACGCGCGCTTGATCAGATCGTCCGTCGAGGGATCGAACGTCTGCCCGCCCTTCTCCGCAGCCTTCGCCATCTCCTTCCCCAGCTCCACTCCGAACTGATCGAACGAATTGATTCCCAGCAGCACCCCGTTCACGAACACCCGGTGCTCGTAAAACGCGATCAGCGCCCCCAGCGTCCGCGCATCGAGATCGTCCAGCAGCAACGTCGAAGACGGCCGATCACCCGAATAGCTCCGCGCCGGATCCTCGACCTGCTTGCCCGCCATCAGCGCCGCCCCCTGCGCGAACGCATTCAGCAACAGCGCCCGATGATGCTCCTCGGGCAGCGTATCGCCCGGCTCGATCGCCGCAACGAACTCGACCGGCACCAGATGCGTACCCTGATGCAGCAACTGGAACACCGCGTGCTGCGCCTCGGTACCGACCCCACCCCAGGTGATCGCCGCCGACGGCCGCCCGAGCGGCTCGCCGTCGACCGTCACCGCCTTGCCGTTCGACTCCATCTCGAGCTGCTGGAGATAGCTCGGCAGCAACCGCAGCCGCTCGTCATACGCGAACGTCGCGCGTGTCTCGGCACCGCGGACCTGCGTGTAATACAGGTCGGCGAACGCCGCGAGCGCCGGCGCGTTCTCGTGGAGCGCCGAAAGCCGGAAATGCCGGTCCATCTCGGCCGCACCCTCGAGCAGTTCCTCGAACCGGTCCCAACCCAGCGCGATCGCCGCCGGAAACCCGATCGTCGACCACAGCGAATACCGCCCGCCGACGCTTTCGGCGAACGGCAGGATGCGCGTCTCGTCGACACCCCACTCCATCGCCTTCTCAGGGGACGCGGTCAGCGCGATCACCCGGCCATAGGGGTCCTCGACATTATGCTCGGTCATCCACTGCAGCACGCTTTCGGCGTTCATCAGCGTCTCGGTCGTGGTGAACGTCTTCGACGCGACCACCAGCAACGTCGCCGCCGGATCGAACTTCGCGAACACGTCCTCCAGCGCGACGCCATCGACATTGGCGACGATCGCCACGTCGTATCGCTTGTCGTCACGCCCCAGCGCATCGACCAGCAACTGCGGTCCCAGCGCCGACCCACCGATGCCGACATGCAGGATATGCCGCACCGGACCCAGCGCCTCGGCCTCGATCGCATCGATCAGCGTCCGCATCCGCTGGTGGCTCGCCTGCGCGATCGCGACGCTCTCGGGCTTGCCCTCACCGCGCTCGGCAGTGTGCTCGACCGCGCGGCCCTCGGTGACGTTGACGACCTCGCCCGAGAACAGCGCCTGGCGCTTGCCCGCCAGATCCTGCGTCTTCGCCATCTCCTCGAACGCGGTGACCATGTCGGTCGTCAGGTGAGTCTTCGACCAGTCGAAGTGGATCCCCGCGACGTCGAGGCTCAGCTTCGAAAGGCGCTCCGAGTCCGCTGCGAACAGGTCGGTCAGCTTGGTGGCGGGCAGGGCTTCGATCTTGGACCAGTCGGCGGTCATGCTGCTTCTCCGAATAGACGTGCGCGCCGGTCATGCTGCAAGCGCGAGACCGCGACAACGCTCTTTCGGTGACACGTATCCCGGACAC
>Ga0265798_10010858_pt1 | contig 11156 bp, 11 predicted proteins | sample P3T30metagenome_FD_192430 | JGI IMG/M metagenome (GOLD analysis project Ga0265798, IMG submission 192430) | Plant litter microbial communities from East Loma Ridge, Irvine, California - P3 T30 | ecosystem: Environmental > Terrestrial > Plant litter > Unclassified | place: USA: California... | reverse complement strand
TCCTCGGCCTCCAAAGTCATGAGACCTGATCAGCGCAAGCTCATTGGAGCTCTCAAAGCCGTGCGTCGTGGTAGCGCCGCAGCATACGCGTGCGCAACGTCACAGCTGAGCTTAGAGCAGGAGCGAGTCTGCAGTCACCTTATTCATGTGGTGTGGCAGTCATGTAGATCATGTAGTCAGTGCAATCAAAAGCAGGAGGGGATGATGAAGGGATGAGGGATGAGCCCCTTCTCGAATTCTCGAGGGCCAGCCACAAGCTTGTCCTAGTCAGCGGAAGGAACGCCCCGATACGGGTTTCGGGTCGGACCGACACTCACATGGCCTGGCACTCATTGGGCGCTTCGTGCGCTCCCAAGGACCTTATTGAGGGTTATACTTTCATATAGTGTCATGGATTCAGTGCTGACATCTCCGTGCTTTGCTTGGTACGGACACGCATCCTCACTCTCGCACTGCAAGCAAGATCCGCCAGACTTCATATCTCCTTTGCAATTTTTGACCGTCTGTGCTGACCCACGGATATGGTGTCTTTTTATAGTGCGGGCCCTTTGTTCCTGGTCTGTCGTCGCCTGCTTGACTGGTTCTTCATGATGGTAATCCTGCCGCAGTTGCCGAGGGATCTTTGCGCAATGATTGAGAGTCATGAACAACCGCGGGAAGTCTGTCTACTTGTGGTTGAAGGTCCGAATTAGCAGGACTATGGCCTCGTTCAGCTGCCATCTTCCTTGTTATGTAGTGTGGCATGCTACTCATGACCACACGGCAGCGCAGTGGTCATTATAGCTATCATGCTAGGCAAGGTTAGATATGTGGTCCAGTGAAAATTCGTACATGTATGCCCCATATAGACGCTTGAAACTGCCAGGCTAGACCCGTTGGGTCTCCTTGAAAGGGCAGTTGTAACGACCACATGTCCAAGAGGGGCGGGCGAGTTCATTTTCCGCGGCCGTCCAGGTGAGGCATACACTTTGTAGCTGTGCCACCCCAGTGCAGAGGGTAACCTGGCACATAAAGTAGCGCCATGTGTAGAGCCCAACGTTCAGGTTGGTGGAACGGGACGGATAAGCTGCACATGCATAACGAAAAGCCCCTCACTGTCTGTACCCTGCTTTTCTGGCGCCATGTGTATCACCCTCCAGTACGGTCTTGCTCCCACTTTGGTAATATCAAAGCCAGCATGTAAGCTGGATCGTATCGTCGATTGTTGTCGAAGTCGATGGGAACTCGTCGGCACGGGGGCTCGTGATAGGTGGTAACATAGCTAGTATTGTCAGCGCGTGAACTTGTACAACTTGAGATACAATGTTGACAGAGAAGCATTCCTCCAGCTTGTCTTGAACGCCTAATGTTTGGCTTACTGAAGGCTGCTGCGCGTCAGCATCGACAGCAGGATCTGCAGCTCCTGCAGATAAAACATAACAGCACTGGTAAAGTGCCCTCTGATACCATTGCCGCCTTGGAGGAACTTCCCCTTACCTAGTCGATGGCCATCATGGGCCTTTCATTGGGTTTGCTGTGAGACGTTGTAACTCGGAAGGAGTTGTGAAGCCGATTACTAGACACCCGAGCCGTCTATCGTCACTGGATCGTATGTATTGAGGCTACAAGTCGATGCTGCAGGGCAGGCAATGTTGAAGTAGCGGCCGACCAAGCGTTCGAAGCGGGCCGTCGCGGTTGCTGGCGATAACGATCGTAGAGGCGTCGATATAGCGGCTAATTCCTTAGAACGAGAGTGAACTGCGGCATAGTCCGCAATATCGCCGCGGAGAGCGTATTCAGACGGAAGAGGATGGAGGTGAGTGTGATTTTCAGACACCCAAGTCGGGGGTTTCGGGGAGCAATGGCGCGATCTGCATTGAGTCTGTTGCAGGGAGTGAAGGTAGTAAGCAGATTGCGCGCAGCCACCCCAAGACCCGAGATTTGGGTCCAGAACTTAGTATGCGTTAATAACTGGCTGCGTATGAGGTCTCTGGTTTGACGTTCACCTGAAGCTGTTGCCGCCTAGTTTGCGATGTCGAGCATGACTGCCGATTAGCTCGGCCTCTCTTGCGATCGTACGCGCGCCAGCAACCTTGGGACCATATTGACACTAAGCGATGTTTGGAAGAAGCTGACACCCATCAGTGGAGTTGCAGCATTTTCTTAAAGGAGGTGTGATCCTTCCTCGAGCTGTTCAAACGCCAGTGAGGAATGTACAGTCCTGGCCCTGATGTATTGTGGGCGCTCGAATTATATCGCTCCTAAGCCTTCACACTCATCTGCATCAGCCCATGTTGAGCTTGTGCAGTGTGCAACTAATGATGGAAGGCACCAATGAGGTGACACTTTTCGTGAGAACACTGCGGCAACCCCAATCATTCGCGCGGCACATATCCTTCTCACCTCACTCCGCGGAAGTTTTGTCGAAATCTGACACGTGTAATGCCGATGTTTGATGTGATGTATGCCACCAACTTCTGCCTCTTCCATGCAGCGCGAGCCTGTAGGGGACAAACATCCTCGTTTGTCTACACCCTGGCTCACAACAAAGACACAGGCTGCACGCATGGGCGCTTGGGAGCTCGGCAATCCAGAAACCTGTCCAGTCGGGATGCTGAGAAGAGTAGGTAGACTATTGAGTTCTTGGTTGACAAATGTCGCTCGACAGCATGGCAAAATCTTCGGCCCCTGGCTCCGTTGATCCCACACCAAAGGTGCTACAAGCATATGAAATACATGGGATGCATATGCGACGAGTTTGGGTAGCTCATCCGATGACTGATGTAGTCCTGCGTGTGTGAGCGCCTGATCGTACGTGTTTCCGAGCCCAATGCATGATGCATTGGTTCATGGCTACAAGCGTGGGTTAGCGAATCTTAGGTATGTGTCAACTTGTCATAAAATCTTCGTGTGGTATCCACTTAGCCTCTCTCGAAGCCAGATGCATTGCAGTGCCGCACTGCAAGGTCATCGATGGAATGATATGAGCTGTGATTGATGCATAGGCTGCCCACCTAGAAGAGACCGCTCATATAACCCCCTAAATGGAGGCTCAAAACTCGTATATGGGATAGCGGGGTCCCTGGAAGCATGGTGTGTGTTCTTAAGCCGACACACGTGGGGCGGCAATGCCAGCTAACGCATGGTGTACATACTCGCCTGCGGGGAGAGGATGCCGGGCGCCTGTGTCCCTCTCTTAGTACCCATGGGTGTATCGGCCGTTTGAACCTAGGCTGCAAGAAAGATTCGATTTGTATGTGTGCAGACAGATCACCATCAAAAACGCTGAAGGGTGGCGTCGTAGCACTGTGCAGGAAGTGTGGTGGCTAGGCGACACGGGCGTTTCGTGGAAGTAAGACCTGTGAGCACTGAGGGTATCGCGCTTGAAGTGTTTGTATCAAGAGCAGGATCTGGTCGTTTGTGAAAAGGGATCACGATGGGAGAAGTAGGCTATGGACTTCGTTCTGGCAGTTGCGCTAGAAGCTAGTGTACCACGGTTGAGCAGCCTAAGAAGTGACGACAGTGGAACGCAACATGACTTCAAATTGCTGTATTTATTCCCAGCTACAATTTAATTGATACCATGTACAGACACCATAAAATCACTTAGCCGCTACAACCTTCTTCCAATCAAGCGTTGATACCCTAACGAGTCAAGACTAGCATTGCCCCAACATTGAAAGTTGCCAATGTTAAGTCTGAGCGTCTGAGCCCACTTAAGCCTCTACCCGGAGGGAACAACCTGGTCTCGATGATTCCCGACGGTTCGATAGTGGCTTGCCGGGGGTGGAGCCTGCGTCGCATTCGTACACCCAGTCAGGGCACGCAACGCAATCTCAGAGCAGTCTTCTTTGGCTTGAGGAAGATATGTGCCGTCGTACCAGAAGCGCGCCTGGAAATTCATTCCATTGACGGTGACCATGGTAGACCAGGCTGTCCTGCCTCCTGCACCAAAGTTAGCTGTCAAGTTTGAACCGAAGCGGCTTGGTAAGGGGCTGGCTTACCACGGCGATCAGAGAGATCCACATACTGAGGCTCTTGTAGACCCCGCACAAGGCAATGGTCTTACAGAAGTGTCAGCAGCAATTCAGCCTGTTGGGCAAATACGTAAGAACAGACCTCGAAGACGTTCCGACCAGGAAACTTGGTTGGTCATGATAAGAATGTCCGTGTATATACGACGCAAAAGAGGTAAAAACTAATTCAGACAGGAGGTAGAAGACGTGGAAAACGTTTTGATTGAGAAGAATAGAGAAATGCGTGATGATGATTCTGGAAATGACCCGATAGGAAAAGGTACTTATAGATGCTGGACCTTGGAAAGAGCCTCACTTTGAAACAGAAAGGCAGATGATTGTGGCAGTGAGTAACCAAGGTATGCAAGACTCCGTGTCATGCTCATGTTCTTTTCCAACTGGCAAATATCCTGTCACAACCCGCCTCGACGTTGATTTCCGTAGCCAATGATATCGATGTTCTGCACGACCCATCGGTTTGGGTTGACAAAGCCATTCATAGCGGGCCGGCGGGAGGGCTGCACATTGCTCGACCGGAGTGCGTCCGTACGCAGGGTTGGCGAAGGGGGGTTTTTTTTGGCAGCAAGTCACAGTAAAACTGGGGTGAGGGCTCACGAAGGTCCGCAGCGGGAAGGACCGCATGCAGTATATGCAACCGAAAACAATGGCTGCCTTATGATAATACTCGAAATCCATATGTTAGGGCTTCAATGCGTAAACCTATAGTTACGAATCATTACTGGCGCCAGCACATGCTGCAGTACCTAGTGTTCTCGAAACCCCCGCTTGTCCATCGCGTCGGCACAGGGATACCATGATACCAGAAGAGGCTTTAGACGAGTTGTAAGCTGGGCGGCAGCCGTTGGATCATGAAGCGGATGGCGCTTGCTCTAACCGTGCTGTTTAGCGACAGGATAGAAGTTGGGGTGGATTACACCTGATTTCTTGGCAACAGCAAGTCACATGGCAGTGACCAAAGGCGCGGGTACCTGCCTACACCAGGTTGTGCTCTTTTTTTTCTTTTGTTAGGCAACAGACCGCCTGCAAATTTCTGTCATCCATCTTAGCGCAGCCTTGAAGCTCACGGAGGACTTTGTGGTGGCCAACAGAGCGAAGTTTCTTTGCCGGCGTGGTACAACGCATCAGAAAACTCTTGAACGGCGACATGCTGGCACCCGTCAAGCGCTCAACGTATCTTGTCAAGGGTTGGGGCATGTACCGTGGCAAATTCACCTCTTGCAGCTGTTGTCATATGTCAATTACACGTTGCTGCGTACGTGATGTCTGCATTTTTTTTTTGGTTTGCACTAGCAGCCTTACGATGGGTCGGTCGTGACACACATGTCAGATCCATTTGTATAGTATGGCGGGCACGAGAACGCAAAAATCAGTTGTATCCCAGGCCCGGCCGCGTAAGCAAACACCGAGCCGACGGATGTGTGGTCGAATGATCGGAGGTCGAGTGGCTCGTACAGCTTTGACACCAAGACATTCCGTGTAGCAATTCCACGCGTCAATGTTAACAGCACAATCATCTCACGTATGGGAGGTTGGGACCAAATTCTAGAAGAGCATGCGAAGCTCCGGTCATTATTCGTTCCAAAAATAGTGGTATCGTAGCGTGTACTGGAACCCAATCACGAACAGCTGGTCGTAGTAAAGCCAAATTTCGAAGAGAAGTCCTGCTGGGATGCCCAGCTCCGAGAGGTTGTGTAGTAAGAGCTCAACAAATGCAGCAACCAAGCAACGCCATGCACGTTGCGGTTCATAAGGCCACGCTCATGTCGAATGTCAAAGAACAAAAAGGAAGATGACCACCAACAGTACGAGGGGTTGCGGGTGCCTACGGACCCGCGTCCCAACAAACAGTTTTGACAGCTCGGTCGTACAGTTGTACGCGAGCGTGCTGTAACTGTGAACGGAGCAAGTGCCGAAGCAGCGTCCCCAATATTCGAACAAGATCTAAACAAGGAAGAAACTACACTGATGTCGAGACACGTCGCACACCTGGGAACGCCTGTTTCTTCGACACAGTGCCATCTTGCTGTTTTCGATTGAACATTTCATCGATAAGCCGTCTTGGGCCAATGTACTCCAAATTGGCCATCTTGAAGGACGAGCCCCGCAAAAGGGGGATATGCATCTGCGTACTCTGCTTGGAGTGGAAGTGTCGCTTGATGCAATCGTCAGCAAGGGCTATCAGGCCTGTCGCCACAACAACACTATTCACACGATCAGCTAAATGATGCAGGCGCTTCTGCGTTGGCGTCAACCACTTACTCGGAGATGTCGGAGTCGGAATTCAAGATGGTCTCGTCAGTGATGCGCATGTAGCACGGTGGCACCCAGCCACCCCGTGCCGCCTCCTCGTGCGCCTCGTTCTGCGTCAGTTTGACGGGGCAGATGTGGGCTAGAGGCTCCTTGTCATCGTCGTCGCGGACAAGGTAGTAAGATACAGTTTCTTGTTGATCGCGGCCTTCCTTCTTGATGATGCGCTTCCAGGAATAGTCGTTGCCCCAATACTCGAAAGCATACTTCTTGTATGACTTGGCGCCACGGCGCTTTACATCGACATGTGCGTAGTTTGAGAACTCGAGCTTGATAGTATTAGTTGGTATCAGCGCACGGCCCTTTGCGTAGCCCACGGCCTTGGGGCGTGCCTCTAACGGCTCTTCGCTATTATCGATTGCACTGCCATGAAAGGAGTCGTAGCCCGAGTCCGCCCGCTTTAGACCCGCCGATGTAGAAGGGCGGGAGTCGGGCTTGACCAGACTAGCGAGGGCTGTGCTTGCGCGCTGCAGGACTGGCCGCATCTCCGTGGCCGGCTTCTGGTACTTGCGCGTCGAGTGGCAAACCTCGCGCCCAGACTCTCTGCAGTACCGACGCAGAGAGAACTGGCGAGTGCGGAGATCCTGCATGCGGAGATGGAACAGCGTGTAGCTCTGTTTTCGGTGTCCTCGCTCTTCCACCTGCGTGTCTACTCGCAGATTCATGTTGCCATCAATGGTCGAGTCGTCATGTCGTATTGATATGCGCTTGGACGTGGGGAAGAGTTCGGCAAAGTCGCGGGGCGTGGTCGGGATGGCATCGCACGGCAGCGGCTCGTGATGGTAGATGGGGACGTGGTAGTCGGGGACATCATCGACATCGTCAGCCAGATCCTCGTCCGATGTCGAGGCATACGTGTCGACGGATGAGCGGGGCGGCAGCTGTTGATAGCGGTCGGGCTCGTCGTGGGGTGCAAAGTAATCCCGCTCTCGATGCCGCGCTTGCATGCGGCCATGGCATGTCTCGCTCTGGGCCAGCGACGGTCTGCGGTCGCTATACTCTGTTGGCGCCGTGTCGCACGAGCGGTCGCTGCGACCAGAAGTGGTGCTATTGCTGGATTGGTACTGGCGCCAGTTTGCAGATGGGGCCATGATGGGTGGAGAGGATAGCAATGGGTATTAAAAAGAGTATGTGCTGAAAGTACAGAAGGCGATAGATGGACGCTTATAGCTTGCACAATGCCATGCAACGCAAAAGCAAGCGTACAGGCAGAAGAAGAGGCCCGGGTGGAGTGTGGGCGGCGCAGCAGCAGTCTGAGACAAGTTGCGGAAGGGTGACGAGGCACAGGGCGGACGCAAGGACGGATGGGGATTAATACAAAGTGCAGCTGTGCAAGCGCATATAGCGTGTGGGATATTGGGAATAGGCTGCCTGGAGGGTGCAAAGAACGAAGTGTTGTCTCGCGGGGCTGTGACAGTCTCGACGCCGATGATGCCTCGCAAGCGCGATCGCCGCTCACCAAACATGCCTGCACACGAATAGCCCTGACCTCATCCAGCAAATGACATGCCATGGCTTGCACCTCCACTCCAACCCCCCCGGGGCCACATGATTTCTCTCCAGCAGGGCCTGTACAGACCGGCTGGCGCTTCACTGCCAATCGCCTGCCCGCCCCAGATGAGCAGCACACGCCCACCCTCACAGCGCCGTCCGGCAGCTGCCTTCGTCTCGCGACGCTGCAAAGACTGAGGCCACAAACCGCTGCCCCGCGACGAAGCGCCGAGCACCTCACTCAGCCCGGCGGGCCCAGAAGAGGGCCGCAGACTCTGCCCAGCATCCCATGGCTTCGTGCAAACTCGGACCCGGACGCCAACGGGACGCTCCTTGGTGGTGAGTGATCGTCCCACGTGCATGGGCCGGACCTCGATATCAACTCCGTTGCCATACGGCCTATCCCGGTTGTCAGCAGACAGTGGGAAGACTTTGGGAAAGACTTTGCTTTTGTGCCATGCTCCGTCGCTGCCCACGTCATATGTCACGCCGAGTAGTACGTGCTGCAACTATAGGACCTGCACGTCTCCAATACCATCATCGTCGGCCTGTATGCTAAATCGATGTTTGAAGCCCTCGCGCTCGGGAGCTTGCGGCAAGGCTGCACAGGTGCGCCGTCAAGGACCAGCCTCTGGGCAGTCCGCCTGCTAGCCCCTCAAGCCGTTTGTTTGCCAGGCACTGATCGTCGCAGGCACGAGCGATTACGAAGACACTGCTCGACCCATGCATTTGTCATGCGCGTCAAACGGAACGCTTCAAATATTGCATGATGGAGATGCAACCACACGTGACGGCCATACCACCGCTCTGGCATTCCTGCTTGCAACATCATCCATGTGTTGGTTACTCTGGTGCGTCACTTTTGCTCGAGTCTGCATCTGTATCCCGAAAGAGGACATTGCTTCATCAAGGAATTGTCGAGCCAATCAGAGTGAGGTACGTGGAAGCTGCGCATGTTAGCCACGACAACAGCACATCCTTTTTTCAGCCGTCAGACCCGGCAGAGTCATATCAGCCCTTAATCGGTGTGACTGTGTGGTTGCAAACAGTTGCGCATCGCGAGCCTGAGCCCGATCATTCAATCCTTCATTTCACGTCAACGGTTCCCGGCGTCCACTCCCACACTTGATGATTCCACCCAGTGCTATGTCTCTGGCAAGGCACTGATTGTTGCATATTGACCAGACAGTTGACGATGATTAGCCTGCGCACCGTGCTCAACCCAGCCACTGAGAGACAGCCCCTGTTACTCAATTCCATGGACTCACACACACACACAAGTCCTCCCCACACTTCGCCTCCAAGCGAACCAGGCAACCATGAATTGCACGCGAGAATCCCGGAGGACTCCTTTTGGGGAAGCTGCGAACTGGCTGTTCAACTTCGCCTCCGAGGGACTCTGGATCTAGCACTGTAGCCTAAAAGGTCCCGCACAACAGGGCATTGCTCCCAGAATATCTGCATACAAGGGCAAAGGTTGAATCCATCGACGCCATCGGTGGTCAGGGCCGGGGATAGTTCCACGGGTTCAACTTTGATGCTACGATCATTCTAATACCTGAGCCAGGCCGTCTACAATACCAAACCCCACGCCCCTCAGTGCCTATTAGAGAATACCGCATATTCTAGGCTTACCACGGCTGAAGATACCCCAGTCACAGTCTGCACGTATGTGGCGGCACCAGACCATCGTTCGTCTGCCTTTATGGAAACCCATCTCATCGAGATCGGTACTCCTTCCATCGCGTGATGATCCAAGTCCAGGAAAACTGTTCCCTGCTTTCCTTTTCGATTCGACTTCAGGTGTAGACCTTGCCTAATTGTGGACGTCAGCAACAACCGATAATCCCCGAGTGGGGGTGGAGCTAAGACACGATGCCCATGGCCGCATACCATATAGGCATGGCCTAGAGGGGCCTGGCGCGGGCAGACTGTCTCGACCAATAGCTGGCTCATCGGAAAGTCTCTTGTCCATTGAAACACATAGAGTGATAATGGATGCTTAACAATAGAGTATTTTCTTTCTTTCTTCTACAAAATAGCTTTGCTAGTGCGTATCCCTCCGTTGGTACTGAAGAGGCAGAAGCACAGACGAAGATCTTGGCTAACCAGTTTTCTTTTCCTGGAAGAGCAAGGACCTCGGCTGCTGTGAGTAGATATAGAAAAAAGCAAAACTTGATAGCGCTGTTTGCATGTACACGGTTCATACGCGTACTCACATGATTGAATAGGGCCAAGTTCCCATTGGCAACATGATAGTTATTGTGCCCATTCTACCGTTGATAGGTCCCATCTGTTTCTACACCGGTACTCGATCGTTGTATATGACCTTTGCATAACCCCTGTGTTTTGAGTGCACATCTATAGAGAATACCCATTGCAGTCTTCTGCAGAGTTTTGTGCATTTGTCAGTTGGTACGCACACGTGCCTCGTACAGACCTACACCAGACTCTACTCGAAATTACACATCTAGATCAAATCGACAGGCATCGGGTGACGTCAGAGCCATGGGTCTATCTATGCTACCTGAGCAAAGTCAATACAGTGCCCAGGGCTTGAAATCTTCAACATCACAGTTGCAGAGCAATTGACTCAAAGTTCATATTGGGTGCCCACTGCTTCTCATTTCCCAGTCATAACACTACGGAATCATCAGCCGTGTTTCCCTCGGCTTTCCAAGCTGGTTTTTTTTCCATGTCATGAATCATTGTCTTCTTCATTGACCCGTCCATGCTGCTCGGAGTCGATACTCTTGGCCACGATAAGCGTTTACAACTGACCGCAGTCGGCAATGGTAACAGTCTTGCTGGTGGCACCGTTTCCGGATCCGACCTTCTCGATGGCCTGGACAACATCGAGACCCTCCTTGACCTGGCCGAAGACGACGTGCTTGCCGTCCAACCAGCTGGTCTTGACGGTGCAGATGAAGAACTGGGAGCCGTTTGTGTCTATGCGAACGGGTTAGCTTGCGAACGCCAATGATGTCGGTGGGACGGTCTGAACTTACTAGCTCCGGCGTTAGCCATGGAGAGGATACCAGGTCCAGTGTGCTTCAGGTTGAAGTTCTCATCCTTGAACTTCTCGCCGTAGATGCTCTCACCACCAGTGCCCTGTCGCCTATCAGCCAATTGTTGTTGCCTTGTTTGCAGGAGATATGGTATCAACGTACGTTGCCGCGGGTAAAGTCGCCACCCTGGAGCATGAACTGGGGGATAACGCGGTGGAAGGAAGAGCCCTTGTAGTGGAGGGGCTTGCCTGAGGAGCCGACGCCCTTCTCGCCGGTGCAGAGAGCGCGGAAGTTCTCGGCGGTCTGTTGATGGTTGTCAGCAATCGGCTATTTG
>Ga0265798_10010857_pt1 | contig 11156 bp, 7 predicted proteins | sample P3T30metagenome_FD_192430 | JGI IMG/M metagenome (GOLD analysis project Ga0265798, IMG submission 192430) | Plant litter microbial communities from East Loma Ridge, Irvine, California - P3 T30 | ecosystem: Environmental > Terrestrial > Plant litter > Unclassified | place: USA: California... | reverse complement strand
CGCGAAGGCCGCCAAGTCGCCGAGGTGTCGGACGAGCTAACTGTGCTGTATCGCACCAGCGTGCAGCCGTATCTCATTTCACTGTTTCGCCAGGACCCCGCGGCAGCCTTCGCCCGTGTTCGCGTGCCAGCGCTGATCCTGCAAGGCGACCATGACATCCAGGTCAGCGTGCAGGATGCGGAAATGCTGCATGCCGCCAACCCCGACGCGCAGTTACAGATCATCACTGGCATGAACCACGTGATGCGCATTGTGCCGATGGACTTCGAGAAACAGCTGGCTTCCTACGACAATCCAGACCTGCCCCTGGCCCGCGCACTCACCAGCAGCATCGCCAGTTTCATCAATGCGTTGCCCCCTGTAGAAACGGATATCGCTGCCGATAGCCACTAGACAATGCCAATGAGTTGCTGCGCCTCACCCGCTCGCACACTTATGAACGCTTCTTGACCACCGCTGACGCGTGCGGCGGCTTATCGAGGAATGCCCCATGTCCGACAGCGAAACGCCAGCCGCGGCCGCGCCGGAAACCGAACAGGTCGAAGCGTCGCACCCCTGGGCGAAACTCGGCCCCGAGCACTTTCGCCTGCTGCGTCTCGCGGCGCTGCCGATTGATCGCCACACCGGCGCGCGGCCACTGCGTTTCGTACAGCTTGGCCGCGTCGAGCGCCACAGCAAGGAGCAGAGTCTGTTGCGTCTGAGCGTGCAACTGCCGGGGCAGCAAGTGCGCAAGGAGCAGAACGTGCTCGAGCTGTGGCTTGACCATCGGGCCAAGGAGGCCCGCTTCGGGCCGGACAGCGGCTTCAATCTGGAACCTCAGAATCGCGGTCTGGGTCGATTCCTGCTGGCTCAGGCAGCAGCCTGGGCCAAGCAGCATTGCGCCCACTACACCCTGGAAACCGGTCCGCTGCCGAGCCGCGACGCCATGAGCGAAGAGGCCCGCGCACGCCGTGACCATTGCTTGAAAGCGCAAGGTTTTGCGGTCGATTATCAGGATGGGCAACTCAAGGCGAACTACAGCGCATCACGCTTGAATGCGTTGCACAGCGACTGGAACGCGGAAAAGGTCAGATTCATCGATCAGCTGGATGCCGCGCAGATGCTCCAGCAGGCGGACCAAAACCTGCACGAACAGGATGCACAGCTACGCAAGCAACACGAACGTCTCGAGCAGCTCAAGCGCGAAGACGGCGGTCTGCGTTTCACTATCGCTTGCCTGGTGGCGTTCAGCCTGTTTCAGGCCGGCCTGCTGATCTGGATTGCCACCCACTGAGCACGCACATAGCGGCGTGCCTGGAACAGCGATAAAAAAGGCCGTTGCCCCGAGGGCAACGGCCTTTTGCATTTCAGCACACTACCGTGTGATCAGACCCGGAAGTGGCTGACCATCTGTTGCAACTGACTGCCCAGACGGGCCAGCTCGACACTGGAGGCTGCAGTTTCCTCACTGGCAGCGGCGGTTTGCTCGGAGATGTCGCGCACGTTGATTACGCTGCGACTGATCTCTTCGGCCACAGCACTTTGCTGCTCGGCAGCGGCAGCGATCTGCTGGTTCATCGACTGAATGTTCGACACCGTGCGGGTGATGCTTTCCAGCGAACCGCCGGCCTTGCGGGTCAGCTCCACCGTGCTGTCGGTCAGCTCGCGGCTGCTGTGCATGATGTTGGCCACCTGCTGGGTGCCCTGCTGCAGACCTGCCACCAAGCCTTCGATCTCTTCGGTGGATTTCTGCGTACGCTGAGCCAGGCCGCGCACTTCGTCAGCCACTACCGCAAAACCACGACCGGCTTCACCGGCGCGGGCGGCTTCGATGGCGGCGTTGAGTGCCAGCAGGTTGGTCTGCTCGGCCACCGCCTTGATCACATCCATCACGCTGCCGATCTTGTTGCTTTCCTGCTGCAGGTGGCTCATCGCCTCGGTAGAGCGGCCCACTTCGGCAGCCAGACGCTCGATCTGGGCAATCGCTTCGGCCACGACCCGGTCGCCCTGGATCGCTTCGCGGTCTGCGTCGGAGGCAGCCTGGGATGCTTCGGCAGCGTTACGCGCAACTTCCTGCACCGTAGCCGACATCTCGTGCATGGCGGTGGCCACCTGATCGGTTTCGACCTTCTGGCTGTTGACCCCGGCGCTGGTCTGCTCGGTGACCGCAGACAGTTCTTCGGCCGCACTGGCGATCTGGGTGACACCGTCGCGGATGCCGCCGATCAAGTCGCGCAACGTCGTGCCCATGCGCTGGATGCCCTGTTGCAGCACACCGATTTCATCACGGCGAGTGACCTGCAGCGTCTGGCTCAGATCGCCACCGGCAATGCGTTCGACTGCGGCCAGGGTGTCCTGCAGCGGACGAGTAATCTGACGGGTGATCAACCAGGCAGCGAGGATGCCGATCAGCAAGGCCAGCACCGTGGTGCTCAACTGCAGCGTACGCGCCGAGGCGGTTTCCTCGTCGCGACGCTCCATCTGAATCGCGGTGAGCTCCTTGCTCAGTTTGACGATCTCGTAGCCTTCCTCGGTGAGTTCCTTGCGAGACGCGGCGATGGTTTCCGTCGCAGCCTTGAATGCCATCACTGCTGAACGGTAGTTGGCCAGTGCGGTATCGACCTGGCTGACGCGCTGCGGGTGCTCGGCAGAGAAGGTCTGACGAAACAGGTCGAGGTCCTTGATGGTGGCATCGATCTGCGCAATGGCAACGCGTTCGGCGTCGGCATTAGGGCTACCGGTATAACCGCGCACCTGATAGCGCACCAGTTGCCAGTCTTCCTTGGCCTTGGTGATGGCCTCGAACTGAGCGGCACGGCCTTCGTCATAAGGCGGCAGGCTCGTCACCGTGCTGCTGATCTCGTCGATCTGCTGGCCGGCATTCACTGCATTGCGGGTCATTTCCTGACGCGCATCGTTGGCAGCGCGGTATCCATCACGCATCTTGTTCAACGACAGCTGATAAGCGTCGATCTGCGCGCCCTGCGCCTGCAGGCGACGTACGTTGTCGGGGCTCTTGAAGGACGCCAGCACATCGGCATGCTGCGCCTTGAAGCCGTCGAGAGACTTCTGCACGGTGTCGGCGACGGTTTCGTCACCGTTGGCCAGCATGTACTGCAGGCGGGTGACACGCAGTTCAGTCAGCGAGTCATTGAGACGGGCAATATCTGCCGTCCAATCGCTGCGCTGAACCAGGCTGCCCAGACTGGTCCAGCCAGCCAGAGCGAGTATGCAGGTAAGGGCGAGCACAAGGCCGAAGCCCAAGGCAAGTTTCAGGGTGACGCTGATGTTGGCGAACCAGCTGTTCATATAATTCTCCGACCTTTGTGAGGGGACTTGTGAAGCTGGAGAATTATTTTTATGACCCAGCGGATTTTAAGCGGCACGCATTCTATCGGCGGCGAAACGAATAACTAGAATCGGCCGAAGAAAACGTTTCGCACGCGGCAAAACCCGCCACCAACTAAATATAGAAAATATTTATATTTTCTATATTTATCAAATAGATAAATTCACAAAAAGAAACGCGACGGTTTTCCGTCCGCGACATAAAACCGCAGCTCAATCCTGACTGATCCGCCAGATTCCTGCATCGAGTGAGCCATAGATCACCCTCCCCGGCGCCGCCTCGATCACCATGCCGCCGGTGAATTCGCCAAATGCCGGTAGCAGCGTGATGCCGCGCTCGACACTGAAACACGGCATGCGCAGGCGGTCGCGGCCCCGCCCTCGCAGCACGAACACCGGGTGCAGGTGCCCGGCCAGTACGTGCAGCCCAGGGCAATCCAAAGGCTCATGGCACAGCGCGAATGGCCCCATTTGCCAGGGCTCGCTCACCACCTGAATATCCAGTTCAGCGGCAGGGTCTCCCGCGCTGCGGTCGTGGTTGCCGCGCACCAGCAATATCCGTAGCGCAGCATGCCGTTGTCGCCATTCCCTAAGCGCCGCGAGGGTGCTGCCGCCGCGTGCCGGGCGAGCATGCAGAAAATCACCGAGCAGAATCACCTGGCGAGTCGGGTAGCTCGCCAGCATCACCTCGAGGCGCTGCAGGTTACGCGCCGTAGTCCCATGCGGTACCGGCTGACCCAGGATACGGTAGGTAGCCGCCTTGCCGAAGTGCGCGTCGGCGATCAACAGAGCCTGTTCGGCTGGCCAATAGATGGCCTTGTCCGCCAGCAACCAGAGTGTCTCGCCGGCAATCTCCACCGCGAGGTAAGGCGGACTGTTCATGCCTCAGGCCCCTTGGCTTTGCGCCGCGGGCGGCCGTCCTTGCGCTTGCGCTCGCCGCGGCGCACGGGCGGCTCGATTTCGATCTGCGGTTTGCTGGTGGCCTGACCGCCCGGCCCGGCCGCACGCTCCAGCTCACCGAGCATGCGGGCAATCCGATCCGCCAGTTTCTCCGAGCTGAGCCGCTCGCGAAAACGTTCGACCATCAGCGGGAATGCCAGCGGGGTCGCCCGACGCAGCGCATGCAAATCAAGGCGCGCAGCGCGCATGTCTGCCAGAGTGCGTTGCAACTGCTTAACGTCGAGTTCCTGGCTGAGCACTTCATCATGGGCCTGGGTGAGCAGCAGGTTGCCGGGGTCGTACTGGCGAAACACATCGAAGAACAAGCCGCTGGAGGCCTGCACCTGGCGCAGACTCTTGCCCGCACCCGGGTAGCCGCCAAACACCAGCCCGGCGATACGGGCGATCTCGCGAAAGCGCCGCTGCGCCAGTTCGCCGGCGTTGAGGCTGGCGAGTACGTCGTGGAGCAGATCGCTGTCGTCGAACAGATCACCGCTCATCCAGTGAGCCCAATCCACTTCGCTGGCGCACAGCAGCTCGAGGCCGTAATCATTCACCGCGATGGAGAAACTCAGCGGCTGCCGTTTACTCAGCCGCCAGGCCAGCAAGCTGGCCAGCCCCAGGTGCACGTTACGCCCGGCAAAGGGATACAGGAACAGGTGCCAGCCTTCGCGCGAATGCAGCGTTTCCGCCAGCAGCGTGCCGGGCTCCGGCAGTGCAGACCAGCCGGCTTGCACCTCAAGTAGCGGTTGCAGCATGCGCATTTCCGGCCCGTCGAAGCGGCCCTGAGCCGCTTCGCCGAAACGCGCCACCACCGCTTCGGCCAGCGCGTTGGAGAGTGGCATGCGCCCGCCGTTCCAGCGCGGCACGCTGGCTTTGCCAGCGGCGCTGCGTTTCACGTAGGCGGTCATGTTCTCGACGCGCACCAGCTCCAGCGGTCGACCGCCGAACAGAAACACGTCGCCTGGACGCAGCCGGGCGATAAAACCTTCTTCGACGCTGCCCAAGGAACCGCTGCCGCCACCCTTGCTCCACCACTTCACGGTGAGGCTGGCATCGCTGACGATGGTGCCCACGCTCATCCGGTGGCGCCGCGCCAGGCGCGCGCTGGGCACCCGCCAAACGCCCTCCTCGTCAGGCTCCACACGCTGGTAATCGGGATAGGCGCTCAGCGATTCACCGCCCTGTCGCACGAACGCCAATGCCCAGCGCCACTGCGCGTCGTCAAGGTCGCGATACGCCCAGGTGCTGCGTACCTCTCGCAGCAGGTCATCGGGGCGGAAACCGCCGCCCAGCGCCACGCTGACCAGATGCTGCACCAGCACATCGAGCGGCTGATGTGGGGATTCCCGCGCCTCGATGCGCCCAGCCGCCACGGCATCCTGCACTGCGATGGCCTCAATCAGCTCAAGCGCGTGGGTCGGCACCAGGGTAACGCGTGAGGTACGCCCTGGCGCGTGCCCGGAACGCCCGGCGCGTTGCAACAGGCGTGCAACGCCCTTGGCTGAGCCAATCTGCAGCACCCGTTCGACCGGCAAAAAATCGACGCCCAGATCCAGACTCGACGTACAGACCACCGCTTTCAACTTGCCATGTTTGAGCCCGCCTTCCACCCAGTCGCGCACTTCCCGCGCCAACGAGCCATGGTGCAAGGCAATCAACCCGGCCCAGTCGGGGCGTGCGTCAAGCAGCGCCTGGTACCACAGCTCCGATTGCGAACGGGTGTTGGTGAACACCAGAGTGACACTGCTGCTGTCCAGTTCCTCCACTACCTGCGGCAACAACCGCAAGCCCAGGTGCCCCGCCCACGGAAAGCGCTCCATGGCTGCCGGCAGCAGTGTGTCGATACGCGGCGGGTCGCTCTGCTCGCCACGTATCAGGCAGCCATCGCCACCGGGCAGCAACACCTCCAGGGCGTGCGGCTGGTTGCCGAGCGTGGCCGACAGGCCCCAGACAATCAGCTGTGGGTTCCATTGTCGCAGGCGCGCGAGAGCCAGCTGCAATTGCACGCCGCGCTTGTTGCCGAGCAACTCGTGCCATTCATCTACCACCAGCATGCCGACGTGAGCGAATTGCGTTTTGGCGTCCGCAACGGTGAGCAACAGCGTCAGGCTTTCCGGCGTGGTAACCAGCGCCGTGGGTAATCGCCTGGCCTGACGCTGACGCTCGGCGCTGCCGGTATCCCCGGTGCGCATGCCGAGCGTCCAGGGGATCTCCATTCCGTCGAGCGGTGCCTGCAGCGCGCGCGCAGTATCCGCAGCCAAGGCGCGCATCGGGGTGATCCACAACACGGTGAGCGGTGCGGCAGGAGGCACGCGCTTGCTGCCGACGGTTTTTTTCGGCGCTTTCCGGGTAGCGAAGCGATTAAGTGCCGCAAGCCAAACGGCGTAGGTCTTGCCTGCGCCGGTCGAAGCGTGCAGCAAGCCACTACGCCCTTCGGCGACGGCTTGCCACACCTCTTTCTGAAAGCCGAAGGCCTTCCAGCCGTTGCGCCGCAGCCAGGTGGTGGCGAGGCTCACTGCAGCAGTTCCTGCAGCAACGCCAGGGTGTCAGCCTCCTCCACCGTTTTATCGTGGCGCCAACGCAACATTCGCGGAAAACGCACCGCGATGCCGCTCTTGTGGCGTGGCGAGCGGGCAATGCCCTCGAAGCCCAGTTCGAACACCAGGCTCGGTGTGACGCTGCGCACCGGGCCGAATTTCTCCACGGTGGTCTTGCGCACGATGGCGTCGACCTTGCGCATTTCCTCGTCGGTCAGCCCCGAGTACGCCTTGGCGAACGGCACCAGGCGCCGCTCGGGATCACCGGGCGCACCGTCCCACACCGCGAAGGTGTAATCGCTGTACAGGCTGGCCCGGCGGCCGTGTCCGCGCTGGGCGTAGATCAGCACGGCATCGACACTCAGCGGGTCGATCTTCCATTTCCACCAGACGCCGACGTCCTTGCTGCGGCCCACACCATAAGCGGACTCGCGGCCTTTGAGCATCATCCCCTCGACGCCCAGGGCGCGTGAGGCCTCGCGCTGTTCGGCGAGCGCCTGCCAGCTATCACCATGCAGCAGTGGCGATGGCATCAGGCGCGGGCTCGCACAGGCGGCAACCACCTGCTCCAGCTGAGCCCGTCGTGCGTGCTGCGGGCGTGCGCGCCAATCGTCGCCCTGCCACTCCAGCAGGTCGTAGGCCAGAACCGCCACCGGCACTTCTTCGAGCAGTTTGCGACTGAGGGTCTTGCGGCCGATGCGTTGCTGCAGCAGTGCGAAAGGCTGAATGCCGTACTGTTCGAGCTGCGCCTCGACTTGATCATTGAGGCGCTCAGGCGCTTGGTCCGCGGCATGGGCCATCAGCTCGCCTTGCTGGGCGGTGGCCTCTGGGGCGTGCCGCCAGACCACCAGCTCACCATCGATCACCGTGCCGTCCGGCAGGAGCGGCGCCAGTTCCTGCAGTTCGGGAAAGCGCTCGCTGATCAGGTCCTCGCCACGCGACCAGACCCACAACTGGCCGTCGCGCTTGACCAGTTGCGCGCGGATGCCGTCCCACTTCCACTCGATCAGCCAGTCGCTGGGCGCGCCCAGACTGGCCGCGAACTCGTCCAGCGGGCGCTGCAGGGGATGAGCTAGAAAGAACGGGTACGGCTGGCCGCCGCGCTGGGCGTGCTCGTCATCCGAATCGGCGGCGATCAGCCGTTGGTAGGACGCGGCGGTGGGCCGATGCGACAAGTCCGTGTAGCCGACCAGACGCTGGGCGACCCGCTTGGCATCGACATCGGCAACGCTGGCCAGTGCACGGGTTACCAGCAGCTTGGAAACGCCGACCCGAAACGCGCCGGTAATCAGTTTGATGCTGACCATCAGCGATTGCGGATCGAGCTGCGCCCATAGCGCATCGAGACGCATCGCCAACTCGTCAGGCGGCAGCCCGCGCAATGGCAGCAACTTGTCCTCGACCCACACCGCCAGGCCGTCATCGGACGTGCTGGTCGCCTCGGGAAGCAGCAGTGCGATGGTTTCAGCCAGATCACCCACTGCCGAGTAGCTTTCTTCGAACAACCAGGCGGACAGGCCGGCACGCTGCATGGCCAACTCACGCAGCTGTCTGGATGGCACCAGCTGCCGGGGCCGTCCACCTGCAAGAAAGTAAACCGCCCAGGCCGCGTCCGCCGGCTCGGCAGCATGCAGGTAGTCCTGCAACGCTGCCAGCTTGGCATTGCTCGAGGTGGTGGCATCAAGGCGTGCGTAAAGCTGAGCGAAAGCGATCATGCCGCGGGCTCCGCCGGTGCGTCGTCTTCTTCACCGTATTCGGTTTCGAAGGCCTGGGCGTCGAGGCCCAGCTCGCGCAGGTGCCGCACCAGGATGTTCACCGAGCCGTGAGTGACCATCACCCGCTCGGCGCCGGTCTGTTCGATGGCCCACAGCAGGCCGGGCCAATCGGCATGGTCGGAGAGCACGAAGCCGCGATCAACGCCGCGGCGGCGGCGCGTGCCACGCAGCAACATCCAGCCGCTGGCGAACGCATCACTATAATCACCAAAGCGGCGAATCCAGGTGCTGCCGCCTGCCGACGGCGGCGCCAGAATCAGCGCCTGGCGCAGCAGCGGATCGCCCTTCGGCACGTCACCGGCATAGCGCGTTTCCGGCAGATACACGCCAGCGTCGCGGTACACCTGATGCAACGGCTCCATCGAGCCATGACCAAGAATCGGCCCGATACTCCCATCAATACCGTGCAGAATGCGCTGGGCCTTGCCGAACGCGTAGCAGAACAGCACGCTGGCTCGACCGGCCTGCTGATTTTGCCGCCACCACTCGTTGATGCCGGCGAAAATCTGCGCCTGCGGCTGCCAACGGTAAATAGGCAGGCCGAAGGTCGATTCGGTGATGAAGGTATGGCAGCGCACCGGCTCGAAGGGCTCACAAGTGCCATCCGGCTCGACCTTGTAGTCGCCAGATGCCACCCATACTTCACCGCGGTATTCGAGGCGCACCTGAGCCGAGCCCAGGACGTGCCCAGCAGGATGCAGACTGACGGTCACGCCGTGGTGCTCGATGGATTCGCCATACGCCAGGGTCTGCAAATTGATGTCGCGCCCCAAGCGGGTTCGCAGGATGCCTTCGCCAGGCGCCGCTGCAAGGTAATGAGCGCTGCCGCCACGCGCGTGATCGCCATGACCGTGAGTGATCACGGCCCGTTCGACGGGGCGCCAGGGGTCGATATAGAAATCTCCGGGGGGACAATACAGGCCTTCAGGCCGTGCAATCACCAGATCCAAGCAGGCGACCTCCGGAAGTTGAAATACAAGATGTTGAATCGGTGTGACGACGTGCTGGCATCAGCCAGCTCGGCCTGCAGCGACGAGCGTCGCTGCAGGCGAGTGCCTGCGTCAGAAACGCAGGCGCTGGCTCATATGTAGCCGAGTAGCAACAGCACCAGCACGATGACCAGCACCAGCCCGAGGCCGCCGGTAGGCCCGTAGCCCCAGCTGCGGCTATGCGGCCACGCCGGGATGGCACCAACCAGCATCAGGATCAGAATGATCAGCAGTATGGTTCCCAAGCCCATGGCTCTCTCCTTGTTTATCTGTCAGCGGCCAACGTGATGTGGCGCGCCTGGCGTCAGAAGCCTGTGGCAGGCATTCCGTTCTAAGGCAGGGCATGACGTTGCGGCGAAGCCAGCGTCTGGCAGAGCGCTCGTCGCATCGCCATGCCCTACTCTCTTTACGACTTGGCAACGAAGCGGAAAGTGCGAACTTTAAATCGGCAGTGCCGAGTGACGCTCATCTCGCAGGCATCACACTACTGCAGGAGCCGCGCCCCGCGGCGAATCGCCTGGGCAACGCCGAAACCCCGATACGGCCACCATCGTCCGCGCCGAGGTCGACGCTCCTACTGGACTGGCAGCAGCCGCTAATCTCGCATATCTCGCACTACTGTAGGAGCCGCGCCCCCGCGGCGAATCGTTTGAGCAACGCCGAAACCCGGGTACGGCCACCATCGTTCGCGCCGAGGTCGACGCTCCTACTCGACTGGCAGAAGACGCTCATCTCGCAGGGCGTCACACTACTGTAGGAGCCGCGACCCCGCGGCGAATCGTCTGAGCAACGCCAAAACCCCGACACGACCAACATCGTTCGCGCCGAGGTCGACGCTCCTACTCGACTGGCAGCAGCCGCTCATCTCGTAGGGCGTCACACTACTGTAGGAGCCGCGACCCCGCGGCGAATCGTCTGAGCAACGCCGAAACCCCGATACGGCCACCATCGTTCGCGCCGGGGCGACGTTCCTACCGGCGTTGAGCCGCAGGTTGGCTATTCGGTCAGAGCGAAGCGCGCCGCGCGTTCGATCAGTTCGGCATCGGGACGCACGCCGGTGTACAAAACGAATTGCTCGACGGCCTGCAGCACGATCACCTCGCCGCCGGTAATCACCGGTTTGCCGAGCGCGCGCGCCAGGCGGATCAGCGGGGTTTCCACCGGCACGGCGACAACGTCGAACACCCAGTGCGCGGCGGCCACAGCACGTTCGTCGAAAGCCAGCTGCTCGGCGTCGGCGCCACGCATGCCCAACGGCGTAACGTTGACCAACAGCTGCGCCGGTTGATCATCCAGCGTCTCGCACCAGACCACCCCGCACTGCGCGGCCAATGCCCTGCCCGCGGGTTCATTGCGGGCGACGATGCAGCCATCGCTGAAGCCACTGTCGCGCAAGGCGCAGGCCACGGCTTTGGCCATTCCACCGCTGCCACGCAGGGCGTAGCGGCTGTCCTCAGGTACGCCGTGTTGCTTGAGCAGCCGCACGACTGCGCTGTAATCGGTGTTGTAACCCGTCAGGTGGCCGTCATCGGCGACGATGGTATTGACCGACTGCAGGGTTGCCGCCGACTCATGCAGCGCATCGA
>Ga0265798_10010856_pt1 | contig 11157 bp, 6 predicted proteins | sample P3T30metagenome_FD_192430 | JGI IMG/M metagenome (GOLD analysis project Ga0265798, IMG submission 192430) | Plant litter microbial communities from East Loma Ridge, Irvine, California - P3 T30 | ecosystem: Environmental > Terrestrial > Plant litter > Unclassified | place: USA: California... | reverse complement strand
AGCAGCGTCGTCTCGCCCGAATCCAGGATCTCGAACTTCTGCAGCATCTGCCGCACGATCACCTCGATATGCTTGTCGTTGATCTTCACGCCCTGCAGTCGGTAAACCTCCTGCACTTCGTCGATCATGTAGTTGGCCAGCGCTTCGATACCCATGATCCGCAGAATGTCGTGCGGGGCCGGGTTGCCGTCCATGATGTAGTCACCCTTCTGCACGAAGTCGCCTTCCTGCACAGGGATGTGCTTGCCTTTCGGCACCATGTATTCGACGGCCGTCTGGCTTTCGTCCACAGGCTCGATCGAGATGCGGCGCTTGTTCTTGTAGTCCTTGCCGAAGCGCACGTAGCCATCGCTTTCGACGATGATCGCGTGATCTTTCGGACGACGGGCTTCGAACAGTTCGGCCACGCGCGGCAGACCACCGGTGATGTCCTTGGTCCGCGCGCCTTCACGCGGAATACGGGCCACCACGTCACCGGCCTTGATCTCCTGCCCGTCTTCGATCGACAGGATGGCATCCACCGACATCGTATAGGAGACGGGGTTGCCACCCTCTCCACGCATCGGCTCTCCGGTTTCGGGATCCATGATGATGATCTCGGGCTTCAGCTCGTTGCCTTTGGGGGCAGTCCGCCAGTCCGAAACGATCTTCTGGCTCATCCCCGTCGCATCATCGGTATCCTCACGGACCGAGATGCCCGGAACCAAGTCCACGAACCGCGCCACACCGGTGCTTTCCGCGATGATCGGCAGAGTGTAGGGGTCCCATTCGACCAGCTTGGTGCCGCGCTTGATAACGTCGCCGTCGCGGACGTGCACCTTGGTCCCGTAGGTGACCTTGTGCGTCGCACGCTCCTGCCCCGCCTCGTCGATGATGACAAGCTGCATGTTGCGGCCCATCGCCACCAATGCACCGGATGCGTTTTCCAGCAAGTTGGCGTTGCGGAACTCCACGCGGCCTTCTTGCGAGGCTTCGAGGAAGGACTGCTGGCCACCTTGGGCAACACCGCCGATGTGGAACGTCCGCATCGTCAGCTGCGTGCCGGGTTCACCGATGGACTGCGCGGCGATGATGCCGACAGCCTCGCCCTGGTTGACCAGCGTGCCGCGTGCAAGGTCACGACCGTAGCACATGGCGCAGACGCCCTCTTCGGCCTCGCAGGTCAGCGGGCTGCGGATGCGGACCGAAGCCACGCTCGCCTGGTCGATCGCATCGGCCTTGCGCTCGTCGATCAGCTCCCCTGCCGCGACCAGAACCTCGTCCGTTCCTGGAACGAAGATGTCGTCGGCCGCAACGCGACCCAGAACCCGCTCCGCCAGCGGGGCCACGACTTCACCATCGTTGACCGCGGCGGAAGCCGTGATCGCCTGTTCGGTGCCGCAGTCATGCGACCGCACGATGCAATCCTGCGCCACGTCGACCAGACGACGGGTCAGGTAACCGGAGTTTGCCGTCTTCAACGCAGTGTCCGACAGACCCTTCCGGGCACCGTGGGTGGAGTTGAAGTATTCAAGAACGGTCAGACCTTCCTTGAAGTTCGAGATGATCGGCGTCTCGATGATCTCGCCGTTCGGCTTGGCCATCAGGCCGCGCATCCCGCCCAGCTGCTTCATCTGCGTAACCGAACCCCGGGCACCGGAGTGGGCCATCATGTAGACCGAATTCGGCTCCATTTCGGCACCGTTCTCGTCATGACGGGTGGCGGAGATGGTGGACATCATCGCCTCGGTGACCTTGTCGTTGCACTTCGACCATGCATCGACAACCTTGTTGTACTTCTCGCCCTGAGTGATCAGGCCGTCCATGTACTGCTGCTCGAAGTCCTTCACCTGTTCCTGGACTTCGTTGACGATGGTCCATTTGGTGTCGGGGATCAGCATGTCGTCCTTGCCGAACGAAATGCCTGCCTTGAACGCCTCGCGGAAGCCCATGCCCATGATCTGGTCGCAGAAGATGACCGATTCCTTCTGGCCGCAATAACGGTAGACGGTATCGATGACGTTCTGGACGTCCTTCTTGCGCAGCAGGCGGTTCACCAGCTCGAACGGAGCCTTGGCGTTCAGCGGCAGCAGGTTGCCAAGACGCAGACGGCCCGGGGTCGTCTCGTAACGCTTGACGATCTCGTTGCCTTCGTTGTCGATCTGCTTGATGCGGGCCTGAACCTTGGCATGCAGGTGCACCTCGCCGGCGGCAAGAGCATGCTCCACTTCCTCGACAGAAGCGAAGGCCATGCCTTCACCCTTCATGCCGTCGCGCTGCATGGTCGTGTAGTAGAGACCGAGCACCATGTCCTGCGACGGAACGATGATCGGCGCGCCGTTGGCGGGCGACAGGACGTTGTTCGTCGACATCATCAGAACGCGCGCTTCCAGCTGCGCTTCAAGCGACAGCGGGACGTGGACGGCCATCTGGTCACCGTCGAAGTCGGCGTTGAACGCCGAGCAGACGAGCGGGTGCAACTGGATTGCCTTGCCTTCGATCAGGATCGGCTCGAACGCCTGGATGCCAAGACGGTGCAGCGTGGGCGCACGGTTCAGCAGAACCGGATGCTCGCGGATGACCTCGTCAAGGATGTCCCAGACCTCGGGGCGCTCTTTCTCGACCAGCTTCTTCGCCTGTTTCACGGTGCTGGAAAGGCCCTTGGCCTCCAGTCGCGAATAGATGAAGGGCTTGAACAGCTCCAACGCCATCTTCTTGGGCAGACCGCACTGGTGCAGCTTCAGTTCCGGACCCGTCACGATGACGGACCGGCCCGAGAAGTCGACCCGCTTGCCCAGAAGGTTCTGACGGAAGCGGCCCTGTTTGCCCTTCAGCATGTCGGACAGCGATTTCAGCGGGCGCTTGTTGGTGCCCGTGATCACGCGGCCACGACGGCCGTTGTCGAACAGCGCGTCGACGGCTTCCTGAAGCATCCGCTTCTCGTTCCGCACGATGATGTCCGGCGCGCGAAGCTCGATCAGGCGCTTCAGGCGGTTGTTCCGGTTGATCACGCGGCGATACAGGTCGTTCAGGTCCGACGTCGCGAAGCGGCCGCCATCCAGCGGGACCAGCGGGCGCAGTTCCGGCGGGATCACCGGAAGAACGGTCAGGATCATCCACTCGGGGCGGTTGCCCGATTCAAGGAACGACTCGACGATCTTCAGACGCTTGATGATCTTCTTCGGCTTCAGCTCGCCCGTGGCTTCCTTCAGATCCTCGCGGAGCTGGTCGGCCGTCGCTTGCAGATCGATCGCGGCAAGCATTTCGCGGATGGCTTCCGCGCCGATGTTGGCCGTGAACGCGTCGGCACCGAACTGGTCCTGCGCGTCAAGGAACTCGTCCTCGGTCAGCATCTGGGCATAGGTCAGGTCGGTCAGACCCGGTTCGATCACGACGTAGTTCTCGAAGTAGAGGATGCGTTCAAGATCGCGCAGCGTCATGTCCAGCATCAGGCCGATGCGGGACGGCAGCGATTTCAGGAACCAGATATGCGCAACGGGTGCCGCCAGTTCGATATGGCCCATCCGCTCGCGACGGACCTTCTGCAGGGTCACTTCCACGCCGCACTTCTCGCAGACGACGCCGCGATACTTCATGCGCTTGTACTTGCCGCACAGGCACTCGTAGTCCTTGATCGGCCCGAAGATGCGCGCGCAGAACAGGCCGTCACGCTCCGGCTTGAACGTGCGGTAGTTGATGGTTTCCGGCTTCTTGATCTCGCCATAGGACCACGACAGGATCCGCTCCGGCGACGCCAGGGAGATCTTGATCTCGTCGAAGGTCCGCACGGGTGCGACCGGATTGAACGGATTGGTGCTCAGTTCCTGGTTCATTTCATGTCCTTACAGAAGGGATGCGGGTTGGTGAGGGCGCAGGTCGCGCCCTCACTCCTCCTCCGAATCCAGGAGTTCCATGTTGAGGCCCAGACCGCGGACCTCCTTGACGAGAACGTTGAACGATTCCGGCACGCCGGCCTCGAAGTTGTCCTCGCCCTTGACGATGCTCTCGTACATCTTCGTCCGGCCTGCGACGTCATCCGACTTCACGGTCAGCATCTCCTGCAGGGTATAGGCGGCGCCGTAGGCTTCCAGAGCCCAGACCTCCATCTCTCCCAGACGCTGACCACCGAACTGCGCCTTACCACCCAGCGGCTGCTGCGTGACAAGCGAATACGGACCGGTCGAACGGGCGTGCAGCTTGTCATCCACAAGGTGGTGGAGTTTCAGCATGTACTTCACGCCGACCGTGACAGGGCGCGTGAACTGTTCGCCCGAACGACCGTCGAAGACAATCGACTGGCCGGATTCGTTGAAGCCCGCGCGACGAAGCGCATCGTTCACGTCCGGCTCTTTCGCACCGTCGAAGACCGGCGTTGCGATCGGCACGCCACGCGTCACGGTGCCAGCCATCTCGAGGATGTCGTCATCGTCACGCTCGCCGAAGGCCGCGTCGTAAGTCTCGTCGCCATAGGCGATACGCAGGGCTTCCTTCACAGGGGTCATGTCACCCTTGCGACGGTATTCCTGCAACGCCTCGTCGATCTTGATCCCCAGACCGCGTGCGGCCCAGCCCATGTGGGTTTCGAGGATCTGACCGACGTTCATGCGCGATGGCACGCCCAGCGGGTTCAGCACCAGATCGACCATGGTCCCGTCCGCAAGGAACGGCATGTCCTCGATCGGAACGACCTTGGAGATGACGCCTTTGTTGCCGTGACGACCGGCCATCTTGTCGCCCGGTTGCAGCTTGCGCTTCACCGCGACGAACACCTTGACCATCTTCATCACGCCCGGGGGCAGATCATCGCCCCGGCGGACCTTCTCGACCTTGTCCTCGAACCGATGGTCGAGTTGACGCTTCTGGGCCTCGTACTGTTCGTGCAGGGCCTCCACGTCCTTGGCTTCGGCTTCTTCGCCCAAGGCAAGCTGCCACCACTGACCCTTGGACAGGGTGCCCAGCAGTTCAGCATCGATGGTCGACCCGGACTTGATGCCCTTCGGACCCTTGACGGCCGTCTTGCCCAGAACCAGCGTCCGCAGGCGCGAGTAGATGTTGCGATCAAGGATCGCCTGTTCGTCGTCACGGTCACGCGACAGACGTTCGACTTCCTCACGCTCGATCTGAAGCGCACGTTCGTCCTTGTCGACGCCATGACGGTTGAAGACCCGCACTTCGACGATCGTGCCGAACGCACCGGGCGGCAGACGCAACGAGGTGTCGCGAACATCGGATGCCTTCTCGCCGAAAATCGCGCGGAGCAGTTTCTCCTCCGGCGTCATCGGGGATTCACCCTTCGGGGTGATCTTGCCGACAAGGATGTCACCAGGCTGCACTTCGGCACCGATATAGACGATACCCGCTTCATCCAGATTGCGCAGGGCTTCTTCGCCCACGTTCGGGATGTCGCGCGTGATCTCCTCCGGTCCCAGTTTCGTATCGCGGGCGGCGACTTCGTATTCCTCGATGTGGATCGAGGTGAAGACGTCATCCTTGAGGATACGCTCGGAGATCAGGATCGAGTCTTCGTAGTTGTAGCCGTTCCACGGCATGAACGCGACGACGACGTTCCGGCCCAGTGCCAGTTCGCCCATGTCGGTGTTCGGACCGTCGGCAATCACCTCGCCGCGCACGACCTCTTCGCCCACCTTCACCAGCGGACGCTGGTTGATGCAGGACGACTGGTTCGAGCGCTTGAACTTGCGCAGACGGTAGATGTCCACGCCCGGCTCGCCCGGTTCCAGCATTTCGGTGGCGCGCACGACAATACGCGTGGCGTCGACCTGATCGATGACCCCTGCCCGGCGTGCCATGATCGCAGCGCCGGAATCGCGGGCCACGACGGCTTCGATCCCGGTGCCCACGTAAGGCGCGTCGGATTGCAGCAGCGGAACTGCCTGACGTTGCATGTTCGAACCCATCAGGGCGCGGTTGGCGTCGTCGTTTTCGAGGAACGGGATCAGCGATGCCGCGACCGAAACCAGCTGCTTGGGCGAAACGTCGATCAGATCGACGGCTTCCGGCGGGTTCAGCATGAACTCGCCTGCCTTGCGGGTGGAGATCAGGTCGCTGGTGAAGCGGCCGTTCTCGTCGATCGTCGCATTGGCCTGAGCCACCGTGTGACGCATCTCCTCTGTGGCGGAGATGTAGACCACGTCATCCGTGACCTGACCGTCCACGACCTTGCGATACGGGGTTTCGATAAAACCGTACTTGTTCACGCGGGCAAAGGTGGCCAAGGAGTTGATCAGACCGATGTTCTGACCTTCCGGCGTCTCGATCGGGCACATCCGGCCATAGTGGGTCGGATGAACGTCGCGAACCTCGAAGCCTGCACGTTCGCGCGTCAGACCGCCCGGCCCAAGGGCCGAGAGACGACGTTTGTGCGTCACTTCGGACAGCGGGTTGGTTTGGTCCATGAACTGCGACAGCTGCGAGGAGCCGAAGAATTCGCGGACGGCCGCCGCTGCCGGTTTCGCGTTGATCAGGTCCTGGGGCATGATCGTGTCGATCTCGACCGAGGACATGCGTTCCTTGATCGCCCGCTCCATGCGGAGAAGGCCAACGCGGTACTGGTTTTCCATCAGTTCGCCGACCGAACGCACACGACGGTTGCCGAGGTGGTCGATGTCGTCGATCTCGCCCTTGCCATCACGCAGTTCGGTCAGCGCCTTGATGCAGGCGATGATGTCGTCGCGGTCCAGCGTGCGCTGCGTGTCAGGCCGGCCCAGATCGAGGCGCATGTTCATCTTCACGCGGCCCACGGCGGACAGGTCGTAACGCTCGCTGTCGAAGAACAGCGTCTCGAACAGGTTCGATGCGGCTTCGACGGTCGGCGGCTCACCCGGGCGCATGACACGGTAGATGTCCATGAGCGCACCGTCGCGGCTCATGTTCTTGTCCACGGCCATGGTGTTGCGCATGTAGGGACCGACATTGACGTTGTCGATGTCCAGAACCGGGATCTCCGTGATGCCCTGATCCAGCAGCACCTTCAGGGTGCCGCCCTTCACTTCGCCGTCACGGTCGTATTCCATGGTCAGCTCGTCGCCGGCCTCGACCCAGATCTCGCCCGTTTCCTCGTTGATCATGTCCTTCGCGACATAACGGCCGATGATGCGGTCGAACGGCAGCAGCAGTTCGGTCACTTCGGCGTCGTCGATCAGCTTCTTGACCATGCGCGGGGTGATCTTGTCACCGGCCTTGCAGATCACCTCGCCGGTTGCGGCATCGACCAGATCATGCGTCGGACGGGTGCCGCGCACACGCTCGGGGAAGAACTTGGTGACCCAGCCCTTGTTCTTTTCATAGGTGTAGCTGACCGTGTCGTAATAGGCCGACATGATCGCTTCCTGGTCGAGACCAAGCGCATAGAGCAGCGTCGTCACCGGCAGCTTGCGGCGACGGTCGATCCGAGCGAACACGATGTCCTTGGCGTCGAACTCGAAGTCCAGCCACGATCCACGATAGGGAATGATGCGGCAGGCGAACAACAGCTTGCCCGACGAATGGGTCTTGCCTTTGTCGTGATCGAAGAACACGCCCGGCGACCGGTGCATCTGGGACACGATGACACGTTCGGTGCCGTTCACGATGAACGTCCCGTTGGAAGTCATCAGGGGCATGTCGCCCATGTAGACGTCTTGTTCCTTGATGTCCTTGACCGAACGGTTGCCCGTGGTCTCATCAACATCGAACACGATCAGGCGCAGCGTCACCTTCAGGGGTGCGGCATAGGTCATGTCGCGCTGCTGGCACTCGTCAACGTCGTATTTCGGCTTCTCGAGGTCGTATTTCACGAACTCCAGAACGGCAGTCTCGTTGAAGTCCTTGATCGGGAAAACCGACTGGAACACGCCCTGGATTCCGTCGCCGTCGGAAGGCTTGGGGCCTTCGCCGGATTTCAGGAACAGGTCGTAGGAAGATTTCTGAACCTCGATAAGGTTCGGCATTTCCAGAACTTCACGGATTTTACCGAAGTAACGGCGGATGCGCTTCTGGCCAACGTAGCTCTGAGCCATGCTCAAGGTCACCTTTCGTATCTCGCAGGCACACGTCCGTCGGGGACCGGTCGCGCGCCGCTTGCGAAGCAGGGGGTCAGGTTCCATTCATGCCCACCGTCCCACCGGCAAGCTCCCGAACCTTGAACCGAGCCTTGGAAGACGCTTTCGGAAAAGCACCCTCCAAGACAGGTTCGGCTGGGCCCGAAAATTTCGGACCCAGCCTTCGTTCAATCGTCGATGCCGCAGGGCATCGGCCGGATTACTTCAGCTCGGCTTTCGCGCCAGCTGCTTCCAGCTTTTTCTTCATTTCTTCAGCGTCTGCTTTCGAAATGCCTTCTTTGATCTTGCCACCGGCTTCGACCAGGTCCTTGGCTTCTTTCAGGCCAAGACCCGTGATCGCGCGGACTTCTTTGATGACGTTGATCTTGTTCGCGCCAGCGTCCGTCAGGACGACGTCGAACTCGGTCTTTTCTTCTTCTGCCGGTGCAGCAGCACCTGCAGGGCCAGCCATCATGACGGCGCCACCGGCTGCCGGCTCGATGCCGTACTCGTCTTTCAGGATGGTTTTCAGTTCTTGTGCTTGCAGCAGCGTGAGGTTCACGATTTGCTCAGCGAGTGCTTTCAGATCAGCCATGTTCTGTTCCGTTCATTGAGATGGGTTCCGACGTGATTGAATTCAACCACGCAGGTCAAGGATTGCTCAGGCGGCTTCCCGCTCCTCCAAGGTGGAGAGGATGCCGGCGATGTTCGAAGCAGGCGCGCCAATGGCACCAGCGATGTTGGAGGCGGGCGCACCGATGCAGGCGACGATCGAAGCGATGAGCTCCTCACGCGACGGCAGGGCGGCCACGGCTTTCACACCAGCCGGGTCCAGAATCGTTCCGCCCATGGCTCCACCGATGATGACGAATTTCTCCGTCGTCTTGGCAAAGTCCTCCGCGACCTTCGCAGCTGCGACAGGGTCTTCGGAGTAGGCAAGAACGGTCATGCCCGTGAGCAGGTCACCCATCGCGGACGCGGGTTTCCCTTCAAGGGCGATCTTGGCGAGCTTGTTCTTGGCAACGCGTACGGATCCACCAACGACACGCATGCGCGCGCGCAGATCCTGCATCTGTGCAACCGTCAGACCTGCATAGTGGGCAACGACCACCACGCCAGAGCTTTCGAAGATCTGGCCGAGTTCATCGACCACTTGCTCTTTCTGGGCTCTATCCACAGGTTCACTCCAAGTATGGGGGTTTCCCCCCGGCTCATTTGTGCCCTCACCCCGAACGGGATGGGGGCGTCGGGTCCCAACAGGGTCCCGAGGCCATGATCGCCCGAGGAAAATCCCCGGAATCAGTCTCGATAACCCATCTCGGGCAGGCAATTAAGCAGATCACTCCGCACCCACCGTCTAGGACGAATACAGCAATGCGCGACGAATCGCGCAACAGCTGTAGGGCTTCCTATAGACCTTGCCCTACCCTGCGGCAAGCCCCTTCGGACATGGAAAAGGCCACCGACCCGAGCGGGCGGTGGCCTTCACGCGATCGTTTGGTCGATCAGTTGCTGGCGGCGGACGTCAGATCCAGCGACACGCCCGGGCCCATGGTGGAGGACACGGAGACCTTCTTCACATAGGTGCCCTTGGCGCCTGCCGGACGGGCACGCGACACGGCGCTGACGAAGGCGCGGATGTTTTCGGCCAGCTTGTTCTCGTCGAACGAGACCTTGCCGATACCCGCATGGATCACGCCGGCCTTTTCAACCTTGAACTGGACCTCGCCGCCCTTGGCGTTGTTCACGGCTGTCGCCACGTCCATCGTCACAGTACCGACCTTGGGGTTCGGCATCAGGTTGCGCGGACCGAGGATCTTGCCCAGACGACCGACCAGCGGCATCATGTCCGGCGTCGCGATGCAACGGTCGAAATCGATCTTGCCGGCCTGGATGGATTCCATCAGGTCTTCTGCACCCACGATGTCGGCACCGGCGGCCTTCGCCTCGTCAGCCTTCGCACCACGTGCGAACACGGCGACGCGAACCGTCTTGCCCGTGCCGTTCGGCAGGGTGACAACGCCACGAACCATCTGGTCGGCGTGACGCGGGTCGACGCCCAGGTTCATCGCGATCTCGATCGTTTCGTCAAACTTCGCGGTTGCCGAGGTCTTGATCAGTTTCACGGCATCTTCGACCGTGATCAGCATCTTGCCTTCAAAGGCAGTGCGGGCAGCTTTTGTACGTTTACCGATGGCCATGACTTACCCCTTAACCTCGATGCCGCAGGATTTCGCCGAACCCAGGATGATCTGCATCGCAGCTTCCACGGAGTTGGCATTCAGGTCCTTCATCTTCGCTTCCGCGATCTGACGAACCTGTGCGACGGTCACGTTGCCCGCGACTTCGCGGCCCGGCTTGACCGAACCCTTTGCGCGGTTGCGCTTGCCCACGGGCGGAAGGCCAGCCGCCTTCTTCAGCATGAACGAGGCCGGCGCGGTCTTCAGCTCGAGGCTGAACGACTTGTCCTGGTAGTAGGTGATGATGACGGGCGTCGGCGTACCGGGCTCGATATCAGCGGTCTTCGCGTTGAATTCTTTCACGAAAGCCATGATGTTCAGACCGCGCTGACCCAATGCAGGGCCGACGGGCGGGGACGGGTTGGCTTGCCCGGCTTTGACTTGCAGCTTCAGCTGCCCGATGATCTTCTTGGCCATGTGGCCTCTCCTTTGTCACAATGCCGAAGGCACGGTTTAGTGGTCCGGATGCCCGCGTAACGGCCAGCCTCCCACGAGTTTCCTCAGTTGCCCTTCGACACCTGAGTGAATTCCAGTTCGACGGGGGTCGCACGGCCGAAGATCGACACGGTGACCTTCAGGCGCGAATTATCGTCGTCCACATCCTCGACCTGACCCGAGAAGCCTTCGAACGGGCCATCGGTCACGCTTACCGTCTCGCCCACTTCGTAGCGGATCAGGTTGCGCGGTGCCGCGACTTCGCCGGCAACGTCGGTGCGGTTCAGGATCGAGTTCACTTCCCCGTCCCGCATCGGCATCGGGCGGCCCTGAGGCCCCAAGAAACCGGTCACGCGGTTGATGGACGTAATAAGGTGATAGCCACGGGTGGTCATCTCCATGTTCACCAGCACGTAGCCGGGCATGAAGCGACGCTCGCTCGTGACCTTTTTGCCGCGACGGAT
>Ga0265798_10010855_pt1 | contig 11157 bp, 12 predicted proteins | sample P3T30metagenome_FD_192430 | JGI IMG/M metagenome (GOLD analysis project Ga0265798, IMG submission 192430) | Plant litter microbial communities from East Loma Ridge, Irvine, California - P3 T30 | ecosystem: Environmental > Terrestrial > Plant litter > Unclassified | place: USA: California... | reverse complement strand
ATAAAGGAGATCATCTCTGTGAGGGAGTTTTGGTGTGTGACGGTTTAGTATTTATGGGACGTTCACTGTAGCTCCGCTAAGAGTGTGACTTCAACGGCTGTCTCGAATGGGTGGAAACCTGTGAGCAAGGACTCATCTCATACAACGCTTCCCTAGTACTTCTGACGGACTGCGTATATAGTGATCGTCCATCTAAACTGGATATCTGAACGACCGAAGCTGGAAGTCGGTCAAGTCAAGAAACTCCTCGTTTTCAGTCACAACTTGATCCACCCCATCTGTAAGATTGTCAGCACCGGTTACGCGTGACGAATGGGAACATTGGAGGTTACTCACTTTCTCTGTCTTTAGAGTCTTGAAAATCTCTCTGACGATTCCAAAACCAATGTAAGGATCCGTGAGCAGCGAGCAAAATGATACAGAACACCAAAAAGGCCAGCATGGTGTATTTGGCGATCTGGAATGACGGTCAACATCTCGGCCAAGAACCAAGATTATTGGATGGCCCAGTACTTACATAGTAGTCCGGCGCATCAGTTTCTCGGTAGGTCTGAGGTCCAACCATGTTTCCGGCAGTGTATCCAAGCTGATAAGCAACGCCAAAGGCAACTTTCTTCGTCGAGCCGCCTACACCAGCGGTCATGAAGTTGATAACGAAGAGAACAGAGATGGGAACTGAAGATTCTCCAAGATCAGCATGTCTAAATTTAGCATTGGACCAAGCGGACGTACACTGTAGGGTGAGAATGTATCCTCCATAGCGGGCAGCGGCTTGCTCAGCGGGTATTGTGAACATCATCGTGACACCAACGCACGACAATGCCAAAGAGAATATACCAGCGAGAGTTCGATTGGTATATTGCGCGACAACCAGCGCAAGCAGAGATCCCGTGATAGTTGCGGCACCTGGGGCCATGCTCATGAGGGTACTTTGCTCTGGTGTGAACCCAAATGCGGAGATAATCGCAGGTCCAAACACAGAAAGACCACCGTTGGGCAACCCAGTCGAGAAGAGGAAAAGGAACACCAGGTACAACCTGGGGTCACACAACGCTTCAAGTAGCTGAGATTTGTTGAATTTCCAGACTTCAGTGCCGGTCTTGTTTTCGCGGCATCGCTCAAGTGCAATGCGTTTCTCGTCGTCGTTCAGCCATTGGGCATCCGTGGGTGACGCAGCTAGGAAAAACCACATCCATATTCCCACCACGATCGTGAGAGCGCCCTCGAACAGGAAAAGCGCCTGCCAGCGGAAGTGGTGTGGTGCCTGGTATATACAGTATGCGAAAAACCCACCAAAGATGTGACCTAGTCCCGATGCACAATACCAGATGGCGATGCGGCTTGTCTGCTCCTCTTTGGAGTACCAGGATCCGAGGATGTAGATCACTATGGGAGCGGCACAGACTTCTACAGCTCCCAGGAGGAACCGTACAGCGATGAGGCCACCAAAATTCCCGCATGCGGCGTGAAAGAGCATGATCGAGCCCCAAAGAAGTGTCATGACGGCGAAGAATTTGGCCAGCGGTACTCGCTGCATCAGAAAGGACACAGGCAATTCTCCTGCTAGATATCCGAAGCTACCCATGCATGTCAGTCAACTGTTATTGTCGGCATCGTTCAAAGAGAGTTGCAAGAGACTTACTACACGATCGAGCCCAACCATGAGAATTCCGAAGCGTCGAGCCCGACATCTTCTCTGATGCCCATGATGTTCGCATAAGAGATGCTGTTCTTGTCCACCAGCATGAGCACATATACAATAAGTAATATGGGCATGACTCGCAGATCAATCTTCCTCAAGACAGCTTTGGCCTCTGGAGAGCGTGGATCGAAATCGACATTTCCAGCTGCCAGCAAAGCAAGAGCCTTGTCATTCTGGGTAGTCGGTTCTTTCAGGGTGATCTCGTCAATCTGACCTTCGGCGATGGACTCTGTTACCTTTGGAGGTTGATCGTCAGCGACGACGAACGAGCGGCGTTAACCAAAGATGGTATCACGTACCTCTAGGGGTTTCATGTCTTTATCGTCTTTCATTTCTTTGGCGTTGGGGTCCATGGTCGGTTGATCACCCAGCGGCGGCTTTTTTGGGTAGCTTGATGCTGAGCTCGAAGATGCGGCAGGCATGCGGTATATACCTATGCTTCGCTCAGGTTGGTAAAATGTGTTATGGGAAGTGAAATTCCGGCAGTAATGGTTTGTTCCCGACTGATCAAATGATAGTACCTATCTTGATAGTCTTAACAGTTGTTGCTATCACAACATACATCGGATAAGGGGAAGGGCAAGCCCAAATCGAGCATCTGCATCTGGACTTTGATAATTCAAAGATATCGGATTACGACGAAGCAGCAAGGGTCTCTAGCCGAAGGCGATTGGAAGATAGAGCTCGCATGTTGAGCTCGAGGGGAGTGGCTCGACTGACAATATCGGAACATCTGGCAGCCCGGCTCACGGCCTCAGTCTAGGTAGCCAAGGTGTCGGGGGTGGGGTAACATAAGATAAAGACGGTGCACGACCCGAGTGCATGATCCGGAAGGCACAAAGATACCTTCTTTCCAATCAGGACGAAGTATACTTCTGGGCTGGATTCGATGTATTCAGTCCTGCGCTCCTAATACCAAATTTGTCAATAGTTTTTCTCCAGATCATTGCGTATCGAAGATGAGTTTGAAGCTGTTGGAAATGGACGAAGTGGCCCGACATGGCACTGCCTCAAGCTGTTGGGTCGTCATCCACGGCAGCGTGTTCGACGTGACCGCTTTCATCGAAGAGCATCCCGGCGGGAAAAGCGTGATCTTATGCACTGCTGGGAAAGACGCCACAGATGCATTTGACGCAGTCCATTCGGTGGAGTTGCTGGAAAAGTACATAGCCCGCTTGTAAGTCTTTCAAACCCGAGTCAAGATCATGATATCGTTGCTGAGCAAAAGCTGAAGCTTGTCCAGGCCTAAGATAGGGTATGTTGATGTACCGTCCCCGAAGAACCGAGATAGCGTTGCTTTAGAGGACCAAGCCAGGGAACAACGAAAATGGCATCGTCGCGTTCTTCGACAAGTCATCAACATTGATGACTTTGAGGCAGCTGCCGCGAAGATCTTGCCGCCTAAATATCTTGCCTGTAAGACAATTCGCTTTCAGTGTCGATGCGACTTCTGCTCACCATTGCGACAGTCTTCAAGTCAGGCGCGGATTCCGAGGTTGCTTGCCGTTGGAACAAGAAGTCCTGGTCCGCAATACGCCTACGTCCGCGCGTGCTCGTACCCAGCAGCGATGTCGACATTTCAACAACGCTACTTGGCAACAGGTTTTCCTCGCCGTTCTTCATTGCACCGGCCGGCGGCGGAAAGTTTTCGCATCGGTTGGGGGAAGTGTTGTGGACAGAAGCAGCCGCCAAGCATGACATCCTCCAGTGGGCCTGCAGTAACGCTGGTTCTACTCTCAAAGAGATGAGTGATGCAAGAGCATGCGGACAGGTCCTTTACTGGCAGATCTATGCGTTCAAGAACCTCGCAGATACCGCCAAGCAGATTGAGCGAGCTGTCGCGGCTGGTTATCGTGGATTTGCTTTGACGGTAGATGCTGTCCAGGTCGGGAAGCGTGAGCGTGATATGCGATTCACTATTGCCGAGTCACAGTCCGAGGATAACGAAGATGATGACAGTCGGATAAACTCTGTTTCTGTGTCCCGCCCGTAAGTCGATGGGTCCTTCGATTCGCGAGACAGTATCCTGATGAGACTCACAGCCCGGTCTACGATCGCTTCGATTTCCCATCCGCGATCAAGTGGTTGAGGTCGATTACTGATCTCCCAATTGCTATCAAGGGTATACAAACCTGGGAAGACGCCCAGCTTTGCATGCATTATGGTGCCCATCCATGGCTTTCTAACCATGGAGGTCGTCAGCTTGATGCCGCCCCATCTGCGCTGGAGACACTTCTGGAAATCCGGGAACACTGTCCGGAGGTCATGGAGAGGTGCGACGTTATCGTCGACGGAGGTATCACGCGTGGTACCGAGATTGTGAAGGCGCTGGCACTCGGGGCGAAAGGCGTAGCGATTGGTCGTGGTTTTCTGTATGCTTTGGCATTTGGAAGTGAGGGACTGGACAAGGCGATAAACATCTTGAGGCAGGAGGTAGAGGCAACTTTGGGCTTGCTTGGGGTATCTTCTGTGGCTGACCTACGAGGATCGCACGTGGAAGCTCGTGGATTGGTCAATGCTGGAGCTATAGTCAGGGCTTTTCTCTGATCAGCCGTGGAGTTCAACACAACAGTCAATACAGTGATGCAATTCGAGTTCGTCAGACCATCCGCAACCCCTTGCTACGCAAAGCCAACCCCGCAATCGTTGTCAAATGGCTCCAGAAACTGTATCCCTAGATTGGCCCAATCGTGATCCATGTTGGAGAAGTCATACACATCGGTCTGCAATCCGTCAGGAAGCAACGAAACGTTGGCATTGTTCGTTGGTGCGCCAGGTGACATAACCATGTCGAACACGGTGTCTTCTTGATGCCCTGATTCGAAGGACAAAATTTGTTCGACAAAAGACTCCGCCGCCTGTGGTAACTTTTGAAAGGACATGCGTTGATGAGTACTGATTGTGTCGGCGAAGGCCCGGAGCGTTTCTGCATAAAGCCTAGATTGCGGATTGAGATCGCTGCCCGCATCCAGAGCCACCAATATGCCTTGGAAAGCGTCGTTGAGATCGGGGCGACCTTCGTCGGCGAGCATTGAGAATCCAATGATCAAGCCCGAACTGAAAGCCCATGCTTTGAACAGACTCGGCAAGCTCAACGGGTGGCGGTCGTCGTGCACTCTCATACTGGCAAGCACTCTACACAGTTGGCCCATGTAGACTGCCGAGGCCGTGCAGACCTGCGCCAGCGCCCTATCTGCCGACTCCGAGGGGACTCTTGTTGTCTGGCCTGCGCGCAAACGTATTCCGCTCATAAGGTGACGAACTAGAAACGGACGCGTAACCAGAATTGTTGCAAAGTAGTATACACTGGAGACGTGCACGTTACCAAAGATCAATAGTGCCTCACTCTGGGACAGTGATGTTGTATTTCGGCATTTGACATTGCGCAACTCCAGTGGAAGGCTCTGGGACCATGTACGCAAGCGTGCAAGTAGCTTATGCGTAGTTTGCGCATCGATCATTTCGGGTCCATTGAGCGAAAGGCATATGTCGTCCAAGATGGAAGCGGCAATAAGAGTAGCATTGAATTGCGGCTGAGAGGGATTGAGAGGCAACGCCATGATATCGTGACGTGTGGCACGTGGTGCAGTACAAGGCCGTCCGAGGAGGGAGCTCGACAGAACATCCAGGATGCATAGGCTGTGCCAGATAGACATTCTCCAGGCGTGATCGCCGCCCTGACGCACGACTTTGGGACTCATTGGCTGGTGCAAACCTAAAATGACGGCCGCCTTGGATGCAATGCCTAAGTAGATTGCGGCCGGGATTTGTCGATATGTACTTACATTGTAGAAAGCCAACAACACGAATAGCCGAACGAGCGCTGGGCTGGGATTTGCGAGCATGTTCTCGAAGGCGATGGCGCGAGCGCGACTGAAGTACGCGGCTGCCCATTGAGCGTCAAGAGTGCCAGCATTGGAGCTAGCCGCTCGTGCCTGCGCTCCAATAGCCAATGCGGTATCGATGGCCGCAAGGTCTTCGCGTCGGCTGCCAGGTTCCGGTTTGAGTAGGTCGTTCACAAGTAGCGTTTGTGCTTCTTCTGCAGAGAAGAGCTGTAAGACGCCACTGGACTGAACGGCATAATACCCGTACAGTGCCCGCCTGTGCTCGAAGGAGACTTGGAGTTGAACGTCCGCTTGTTCCGAAGGATCTCGATCCATTGTCAAGGCGATGTGTTGCGGTAGACCATCGGTGAAAGGTGTTGTACCTACAAGCCGCCGCATGCTGTGTCTCAAAAAGTCCAAGAACGATAGTGATGCATTTTCGCCAACATATACTATGCTCAGTCAGGCAGATCAGCAGCCATGACATGACCTCGCAGAGTAAATTACGGGAATGTGACTTACGCTTCTCACCGTTGGGGCCTGTGACCACCTGTTCTTGCGGCGATTCTTGACTGTCCTCTTCGGCGGTCGCTACATCTGCACGAAGCGTGGTATCCATCTCGGTCCGGCCATCAGACTCAAGAGGACACGGAGAACTTGTCACCAGCTCTGGTAAAACTCGGCGACTCCTGGACGAGCCCGCCGGTCTTTGGTATGACTGCTCCGACTTCCTCCGCTGACCATTGCTCCTAGCCGTACGTTTCCCGGGAGGAGTAGGTATCCCGTAGGTGCAGTGCACCACCCGAGATGGTTTGTTACAGGCTGCGCAAGGCAGCTGGGAGTCGCAGCGGATTTTAGATGCTTTGCAAGGATCACACGCCCGGTAGGCGCGGACGCGGTTCTCGGGAGGGACGCGTGGGCGAGGCATGACGCTGTTAGTTGTGTAGTAGAATCAGTTGAACCATGGGCACGATACCTTTCGACAAAGCATTGAAATGAGGCGGCATCGTTCGACGCGTCGACATCCGTGTGCCGAGACTGAAGTGACACTGCTGGAAGGAGGATGATTCCGGTGTTGTGATAGCGATCTGCCCCCATCCGATTGGCCAACGACGCCAAGATGCCACGGGGGCGGAAACCGGATGAGTGCTCTGCGGACACTTTCTTGAAGATGTTAACTTATCTTCTCTCCGCACGACAGATCGGATAGGGTATTCGGCATGCGCACTCAAGCTTAGGAATATGCCGTCCGCATCCTTCGGGTTCGGCCAATGGGCCGTGAAGTGTTATCAATTCCTCGGCACTCAAGGTCAAGTTCAACCATGTCGATTTTCGCGATCGTAGCCAAAGCACTACATATAGACATTGACCATTGCAGGCTTAGCAGGCAAGGGTTCGCCAGTCTTCGCCTTTCGCGGTCCTCACGATGGAAAGCATTTTCGCAAAAATTCGACAGGAGACCACGAATTTCACCCTTGGGGATGAAGAGGTCAGTCGGTGGGATGTGATCGTTCTGGCGCAATGGTAATTAATCAATCTCCGACTTGCAGACATGGAGAGAACTCTACGAGTCACTGCCGGATACGAAATCACAAGGCTGTCGAATGACGAAAGATATCCGTTACGGGCCAGCATCTCGCAACCTTCTGGATGTATATGCGCCCATTGACGATGTCACGTCCACCAAACCCGTGCTTCTGTTCATGCATGGGGGCGGGTTTTTTTCTGGAGACAAAAGATGGAGCAACAAGGTTGGTGTTGCCATGGACTTTCCAACCAGCGCCATGCTCACATTCTTAGTACTGGGGTAACATCGGGTGTTACTTTGCTGCTCAGGGCATCGTCGTCGTCATCGTAAACCACCAGCTGGTGTGCTATGAAGGACAAGCAAAGGCGGATCCGGGCTGTTCGGTCAACCTAGAGACTTCAGCTCAATATCCCGCTGGCGCGGACGATGTACAAAGAGCTCGTGAGTGGGTCCATGAGCACATTAGCATGTCTCAGTATGGCAGTGGCGATCGTAACAGAGTAGTCCTGCTTGGCCACTCGTCTGGCGGTGCACACATCGCAATGAACCTCTACGCGCAAGGTAGGGGCTGAACCCAAGGAGGTCTTAGCGCATTGTCCATTGTGCGCCATTTTGCTGACATGCCCATTCAAGGTGATCCAGGACGTCGTTCGAGCATCAATATTGTACACCCACCAGTCGTGGGAGTCATCTATCTGAGCGTGCCTTTCCAATTCGACACAACGCGACCAATCCGCCGAAGGGTCTTACAAAATTATCACGGCTCGACGGAAGAGGATGTGTGGCGGGTAAGCCGAATGATAACGAATGGTGATTGCTGCCAGGCTAATTGAACTTTCAGTCGAGGTCGCCGCTTTCACTGTTTGAAGGTCTTCCGGAGAACTCCTCTATTCTCGATGCCTTGAGAGTGCCTCACTACATCGGAACCGTCAAATGGGAAGTGTATGTTTCTCCATCCTACAACGATGCTCATAAACTGACACTGATAGCATGATACAGCAAAGAGGCCTCTGATGCCGCACTCGCGTTTTTCGCAGCGTATCGCAGACGTAGCCATCCTGCAGGGACTCATCCGATGTTCCATGTGGTCGATGGACATAACCACCTTTCGTCAGTATCCACAGTGCCGCACGATCAGTCTGGATTCGCAAAACTGACGCGCAGCATAGGAACGTCCTGTCAATCGGTACAAGTGATACTTCGCAGTCGCTTCCTTTGCTGCAGTTCATACAGTCATGCACACATCCGGGGTTGACTGTCGCCGGTGCGAATTTCTCTACAAGCTAATATCAAGAGCTTCCCGGATATTGCTGACAAAATTGACTCAGAGCCCAAACTGTGAAAGGGGCGCTGTGACATGCCTTCTGTAGCCTCATTGGACGTGCTACTATTGATAACCAACACGTATGATGAACATCTTTCAGATCACAAGATGCGTGCGCTGGCGCGTGTAAAGACCGCGCCAGCTTCTCGTTACCTTTGTGTGTCTACTGCCGGGCGACCGTGAGGACTACGCTGTTTTTTCGTTGATACCAAACGTGCCTCGCTATTCCGCTGATGATACTGCTGCTCAAATTGGGCTATGAACCTCATGGATCCAAGTTCCGGCAATGGCTTCAAAGCAGTCGTCTTCGAATAGACCGGAAACGAGCCATGGAGAGCCGCCTACAACCTCAGGAAGTCATCCGCACGATCTACCAGCTCGTCTATCCATCATGGCACTATCGGCGCAAATGATAACGATCAGGCATGCCGTGCAATCGCCGCCAAGGTACGATCGTGTGTGCCGAGTAGAACATCCAAAAGTTCAGCCACCACTAAATCATTGCTGGCCTCCAACGTATCTTTCAAAGCCATGACAGCACCATGTTTCCGAGAAGGAATTCTCACCCAACCTCCAAGTAGCAGTCTGTCGCGGCATAACGACAGCTGAATCGTATTCCACTACGCGACATAATTTGCAGCCAGCTCACGCATTGGCTGCAAGTTCCTTCGTTCCCACGAATTCATTCGAGAAATGTCGGTAGATCGGCAATAATAATGATCGCGGAACTCTGCACCACGTCAGTCCTTGTATCAGTGCTCCAACATGTGAGAGTGCATCAGCCGAGACGTGCTAATCGCCGGTTCTGTCAGGCCGAGTTCTGCATCCACTGCAATCCGCATGGTGCGTTATCCGAGACTGACGATCACACAGACTTGAACCTCACTCGGCTCGGACACGAATGAGCAAGTGGTTTTAACACTGCGTCCCGGCTGCCAAATACCACAAATCACCGAAACTTGATTTCAGCTCTGACACGTTTGCCTGGCGCCAGCTCTCGAAGATGTCATCCATGCTCGACGTGCCTGTGATATCTCTCTCAGGTTTGACATCGTTACCCCAGGGTTTCTTCTGCTCTAACCGATGCTCTAGATTTCAATTCCCGGAAGAAGGAGATCATTCAACAGTTACTCGAAGCCTCCGAGACTATTGGCTTCTTCAGTCTTGTCGACCATGGCATCACTATAGACGAGATCAATGCCCAATTCAAACTCTCCAAAGCCTACTTCGATCTTCCGCACGATGTCAAGGGAGAGATTCCTCACAAGCTCGAGACCAATGATGGGTGGGAATACAAGGTAGAGATCAGAAACTTTCGTCGATACCACGAGAACATACAGTTAATACACATACAGAAGCAAGTGCGGGCGGAAACGCCACACACAGTCGACCAGAAAGAATCTTTCTGGCTCAAACGCGACTCGCAGTGGCCCACAGATTCCCAGGTGCCCGATTTCAGCAAGAATACAAAGAATTTCATGTCAAAATGTGCAGCTATCTCTGCGCAAGTTCGTAAGCCTTCCTCCGTCCGAGCGTGGCACAACGTGTCGTCGCTTTCCTCGCTAAATAGTCATCTAGTCACTTGCCTCTCACTTGCGCTGGGTTTCGAAGAAGACTTCTTTAACAAAGCCATGGATGTCAATGCAAAAGACAACCAAACACAGCTACGGATGATACACTACATGGCTTCCGAAAACGCCGTTGGCACGTGGCGCGCCGGTGCGCACACAGACATCGGCTGTCTCACTCTCCTTTTCCAGCGTGATGGTGAGGATGGGCTTGAGGTCTTGCCCGGGCGTGAGGATCATCATTCCAAGATCGGCGGCGGCCAATTTTCACCCATACCTGCGAAGACAGGCCCTATTGTAGTGAACATCGGCGACATGATGAGTATTTGCAAATCCCCCGCTTCAAGCTTACTGGAAGTCGGCTGACATTGATTTGCAGTGGCCTGGTCCGATGATCGATTCAAGGCGAATTACCACCGCGTACGCGCCAACGCTGTCGGCAAGAGCCCAGCCCGCTACTCAATTGCCTACTTCAACACTGGTCGACAAGATGTGATCCTGCAAGGGCCTCTCAAGAAGTAGTGCGTAGTCTTGAGCTTTCGTTCCCAACCTCCGGGAGTCAATACTGACGTTACTCCGTAGTCCCGCTGTCTCTTGTGGCGAATACTTTCTCAGCAAGACAAAGCTCCACTTTGGGTGAGTACTCAGTCCTCTTGCGTATCCTTTCGATGCTGACTGTGGTGTAGAGCACATCATGAGCTGTAAAAGAAGACGGAAAAGAACGTGACCACGTCTACCATCGTGTCCCTTCCGTCCGAAATTGTTGTTTAGCAAAGACACACCCAACCCCGGGACACTGATTGTGTCGTGGTGGAGGTATACAAAGTATTTTTGACTACTGTCAAAATTGTTGGGCATGATTTCTCGTTTTAGATAAGCTCTTCTGACCGTCTCGATTTCGTCGCTTCCTCATCCCTAGTGTCATCTAGTAATCGCCGCGAGCAGCAGCCCTCACATCAATTTCCTGTCTTGTCATTGTACTTAACCCAACTGCTCATGGTGATGGTGAATATGCTCCACAGTGCACGCATAAAGACAAGATCCGCCACAAGAATCGAGACGATCAGCTCGCTCCATGACTTGAGCTGTGGTACGTTGCAAAGATAGTTGACGGCAAGTGTCGCAGGTTGAACACCGATAGGTCCTATCGTGTCTTTCAGGGTGTCGTAATCCTCTAGCATCGGCCCGGCTCCACGAGTGTCGTGACCCTC
>Ga0265798_10010854_pt1 | contig 11157 bp, 8 predicted proteins | sample P3T30metagenome_FD_192430 | JGI IMG/M metagenome (GOLD analysis project Ga0265798, IMG submission 192430) | Plant litter microbial communities from East Loma Ridge, Irvine, California - P3 T30 | ecosystem: Environmental > Terrestrial > Plant litter > Unclassified | place: USA: California... | reverse complement strand
GTGGCGGGTCGCGCGCGCCAAAAGCGCTGAAAGAGGAGGACTCCAGGATGGCGGTTAACTCGTATGAGGATGTTGCGGATTCCGAGGACGAGTTCCATATCAATCGCGACAAGGTACTGCTGGATGAGGGACCGGCGGCTAAGAGATTGAGGAAGTATCAGGAAGAGGGTTAGTTAAGAGGGATCATGTGTATGGAATGCGATAGCTGATCTGGACCTAGACAAATTCCTAGAGGCCTCGGACGAAGAAATCCTCGATGCCGGCAGCGACGACGACGAAGACGAAGACGACTTCGACGACCAAGACACTGGCGATGAATCAGGAGACGATGTCACGGGAACGCGCAAACCAGCCGACGAAGAAGATGAAGACGTTGGTGGATGGGGTACCTCGAAGAAGGATTACTACAACGCCGACGCGATAGAAACGGAGCAGGATGCGTTGGATGAGGAAGCGGAAGCGAGGCGCATACAAAAGAAGCAGCTACAAAGCATGACAGAGGCCGACTTTGGCTTCGACGAGGACGAGTGGATGGCGCAGGAGGGTGAGAAGGAAGCAGAAGGTGGCGCTGTAGTAACGGAAGTTTTACCGCAACTTCAAATCACGGACAGCATGACCGAGGAAGAGAGGATGAAGATCATGCGCACGCGATATCCCGAGTTCGAGCACATCTCAAAAGAATACCTGAGACTGCAACCGCTGCACGAGGAATTGGCCGCCGCCGCGAAGGCCGCCGAGAAGGTGCTGAAGGCACAAATGGCGAAGTCAGGAAAGGCAGACAGAATCCCACCAACACCAAAGGCTGTCACAAAATACCGGGCATGCGCCGCATATCTTGCAGCGATGGCCATGTACTTTGCTGTACTTGGCTCGACTGCAACGGACGATGGGTCACCGGTCATCGCAATGGATCCTGCTGAGCTGCACGAACACCCAGTTATGGAGACCTTGCTGAAGTGCCAGAAGGTATGGACGCGGATAGAAAACTTGCCTATCGCGGATCCCATGGTGGAGACCGGTGACGACGACGACTCAGCTATGGAGGACGTGAGCGCCGAGGAACTCGAAAACGACCTGACCGTCAAGAAACCCACAAAGCAGAAGAAGACCAGGGCGGAACGAGCAGCAGAACTGGCGCAGGCAGAAGCAGCAGCGCGACGCGCTGCGAAGCTCGCAAAGACGGAGCAAGACCTCGCATCACTCGATACCCTCGCCGACAAGGCCGCCCTCAAGAAGGCATCACGCAAGAAGAAGACCGCAGAGCCCAAACTCAACCTCCTCAACGCAGACGATTCCGACTTCGGCGAAGAGACCGAGCTCACCGCCCACGAAGCCGCCGAAAAAGCCAAGAAGAAGAAATCCCTCCGTTTCTACACCTCGCAAATCGCTCAAAAGGCCAACAAGCGCGATGCCGCCGGAAAAGACATGGGCGGCGACGCCGATATCCCGCACCGCGAACGCCTCAAGGATCGACAAGCGCGTCTGCAGGCCGAAGCCGAGAAGCGTGGGCAACACAAGGACGCTGGTCCTGGTGTTGCGCTGGGCGAAGACGATGGCGCTTCGTCTGCTGATGAAGCGCCAGCGACTAAGCGCGACGACTTTGAAGATGAGGATGGTTACTACGATATGATCGCCGCGCGCTCGGAGGACAAGAAGCAGACTAAGCTCGAACGCGCAGAAGCCTACGCCCTCGCCAAGAAGCAAGGCGCTCAGGTTATCGAAGAGGAAGTCGTTGGCGATGATGGGCGTCGTATGATTTCTTACCAGATTCAGAAGAATAAGGGGTATGTTTTCCTTCCATCTCCCTGTCCCATTACCCCGACTTTTCTGGGACAAATGCTAACGTGATGACTAGATTGACGCCTCACCGCAAAAAGAGCGTGCGGAACCCGCGTGTCAAGAAGAAGGAGAAGTACAAGGAGAAGCAGAAGAAGCTCAAGAGTATGAAGCAGGTGTTTGATAAGGGGGCTGCGGCCAAGGGCAGTGCGAACTATGGGGGTGAACTTACGGGTATTAAGTCTGGGCTTGTTAGGAGTAGGAAGTTGTAGGTGGGTTGCGTTATGGATATACCATGGTTATGCTTTGCAGAAATTTGAGAGTGGTCTTGGTGTATTGGAAGTGACTTGATCGGGCACGTGAGGAGCTTCGGTTCGGGCTTCCCAGGCATTACTTCGAATGCTGTAAGCATGAGATTCAGCACTGAGCGCTCGAGTTGTATTTTGGGCAATTTCCTAATCGAGATGCTCTGAGTCCAATGCTGTACGATGATAAATCTCCCCTTGTGGGCTTCACGCTCGAACTTGAAGTCTTTTCGCTCGGGACTGTGGATGTGTACGTTGGTGGGTTGCTAAGTAGATAACGGTAGTCGTATATCCCCTCTAAGGTGTGTACGTGTGTAAAATCCCTCGCTGCCATACCCCCCATCTACATACAAAATACGGTCCACCCTTGACAAATTCCCCAATCGCAGGTAATGAGTGTCCTGACGCTTCTTCTTGACAAAAGCTGGCCCATGATGGTTTTGTCGCAATGCCTGGTTCCTTCCCCGACGCATCATTGTGTCCTGCTCCTCGCAACGGCTTCCTTACACAATGCAGTTCAAGTGAGGAGTTCCAGTGCTCTCAGTGAATGATGAACATAGTGTCGGGTCCGAGGTGAGCGGCGTCTCTCTGATGTTGCTCCATGAGATGAGGGATGAATGCAGCGCCCATATACTGAACGTGATCGGAAGCTTGTCCAGTCGAGTCGATGTCGTCTTTCGTAGGGTTTAGCTGCCGGATGATGTATAGTGGTTCTCCTCCGTAGAAGGCAGCGACTTGATCTCCTGGTTTGCATCCGGGGTGAGCGTATCCAATGCGACCGCCTTTGGTGCTGAAGAAAGTATGTCCCCGCATTCCTTCCACCAGCCCATTACACTGCGCCTGCTGATGGGTCAAACCTTTCATTGGTTTGGAGTGTGGTGCCAAGTGCCAACTCGACAACTGAGCCAACACCTCGCGATACACGTCTTTCGCTTCCTCGGTAATTCGATCATCCAAGAAGAGCGCTATGATGAAGTCGTCGGGTACATCGGTAACGCCTTTGCTCTTGCCATAATACACACGGCGAGCTAGATCTAGCGCATCCATGTGGCGACCAACGGCAAGATTATATAAAGCCATGTGCTCTTCACAATCCCTATCGTAATCACTGCATGCGATGTCAAGGACTTCCCCGTGTTCCGCAATCTCTTCAATAATGTCCAGCACAAACCCTCGTATCCGAAGCAAATTGTCATGGTTTGAAGTACTGATGGACTGTTTATCATGACATTTGATCGCCTCAGTCCTGGCTGCGCATTTTGCTTCGCTGTTTTCTTCAAATATAGCCCAATGGTCAACATGGATATCTTTCCGTATCTCTCCACTCCATGAGCTTTCAATTCTTCCATCACAAGATAATTTGCCGGAAAGATTTGGGCACCAGGATGGCAAGTTTGAGGGCCTGGGATCCAGCGTAGGCGGAATATTCAACAGGCATATTCCACCGGGTTTGTCTATCAGAGCTTTGGCAAACATGATCCAAGTCTTCCAGTACTCCATGCGGCCTTGTTCACTGTAGTCAACCTCACAGGTCATGGAATCGCTAAGGTCTCTATGCAAAAGCCCTGTAACCGCCCAAACACGATCTACTGGCTCTTTCACGCGTCGATAACGTAGCTGGTTCAGATCGCGCGCAATATTATTCGGTTTTAACGTATTGGCCCGTTGTTTTTGAGTATTTGGATTGCGGTAAAAGTTGATAGAATAGCAAGCTCTAGTTGCGATATCGACTTCGGCGTCTTCCGCCATAGCCTTCATTCTCGTAAGATAAAGGGTGCGGCTAATGCCATCATCGATGAGATTTAGAAACTCATCAAAGTCTGCCCAAGATGTACCGCAAAGTAGTGTCGCTTTAGGTGGCAGAATGCTCTCCTGATAGGTCCACAGACGCTTGAACCACTCATTCCTGAGGAGTTGAGATAGTCCAGCGGAAAACCCGATTTCGTCACAGGGAAGTCCTGCTTCAAGTAGGTCGGAATGTGCAGGGCGTATAAGCCACTGCGCAACCCACTCTTCTGACTTCTTCCTCACATCCTGGAATTCTGCGAAGAAGATATCGGTTTCGTCGGTCGGAGGACCCATCCATATAATGACAGATGTCGAGAAGAAATATACGCCGCGCATCAAGGGTATCTGATTAATCTTCTCTTCCTTATCGTCTTGATTGATACAGATTGCGTCGATCCATATCTTCCGCTGCTCTGTTTTCGTCCGGTGTTGATATAGATATAGGTACTGTAGCATTTTGTACGCAGCAGGCGTGATGAGGAGAGGTTTGTTGTTACATGTGACCATAACTGAGGCTGGCGCAGCCCCCCAGACGTACGACACCGCATCAAAGTCGAGATATTCCGTAAGCTCATGTCGATGAGTCTCCAGTTCGATGGAGATGTTAGATGGTCTTCGAATGATCTTTCGTCCGCGCTCTTTCATTTTGGTCACAGCTGAATCCCACCATTCAGGTGATGTTGATGTTGGTTTTGTTGATTTATAGTTTACTGTGACAGAGTTTATAGTAAGAAGGCGTATCTCGTTGTTAGCAAGCGCTTGACCATGGTACGGGGAGCCCACAAATCTCGAGTGGAGAGACGTCGTTGCCATGACTCTTCTAAAGAAGAAAAGGATGATCTTGTTGGCTAGTGTTAGATTTGGGTTCTTGAAGATCGCCGCTGTCTTCTTGGATCCAACAAAAGAAAATACTGAGCGCAATCGCCCGAAGGCAGCGACGAGTTGTGATTAGGGTGAGCAAGGAGACACTGCCTGATAGAGCTGACAGCGCCGGCGTTGGAAGCTAGATACGAAGGTGGAGCACCACAATTAAGCGTGCTGACGTATTGGTGAAGTGGTAAGTAAAGGTTTGTGGAGGTGGAAGGTCCAGAATGTCAGCCTTGCAGCCTTGGAAGTGACAGTTGACTAGCGCGTGCTAGCGCCTTGGTACAACAAGAGACGGAAAGCGCATGGAGTTAGGACGCCTTATCATGTCTGTTTACGTCACTACTTTCAATATACGCCCCGACGCTATTAAAACATTACAAATACATTAACGGGTATCATGGTATTGAAGCACAAACTTCCCTCTTCCCCATCTAAACCTTAACAGGATATTTCTCCCGAATAACCTTGCCATACCTGAACAACAGCGCCGGCACAGGAATGAACGCCACAGCCAGGAAACCCAGTAAGCTATTTCCCCAGCCCAAGCCCAAAGTCTCGTACATAGTCGGCCCCGCAAGCGGCAGCAGGGCGCCAAACAGACAACGCAGAGCTGTCATACCAGCGATGGCGGAAGCAGCGAATTGGGGGAAGCAGTCGATCATGTAGGTCTGAAGGGGCGCGAAGATGCCCATGAGGCCGAAACCGAAGGGAACGAGGGAGATGATGGGCACGATCCAATGGACTTTGTTGTAGGCTGTCCAGCCGTACCTGGGGTTGTTAGTGGTGTGTATCTGTGTATGGGGTGAAGAGAGGGCTTACCAGAAGAACGAGATCGGGATCAGGCTGCCGAAGAACACGCAAAGTGGTAGGCGCATCTCTGGCTCGTAAACGCCCTTGTTTTTCTTCGCTAGTCGGATGATGGTCGCGTCGCTGGTCTTGGCTACGAAAGCGATGCCCATGAAGTTTCCGATGCCGATGCCCAAGTATGCGAGGCCGGTGATCTCGGGAGACCAGCCGTAGGTTTGGATGAATACGGGTGTGATGGTCGTGAAAAGGAGGAACAGTAGGCCGAAGAGGAAAGACATGTAGAGCGAGCAGAGCAGAACGATGGGTGATCGGGTGAGCATCTTGAGCGGGCGCGTAATTCCGTTTCCGAGGATGTGCAGAGGACTCAAGAGCGCCGCATCCTTCTCGTATGTCATGATGTTTTGAAGCTCAGGGCGGTTCAGCTCCTTGCGTAAACGCAAAGTCTTGCGGTTGAGCAGCACAGCGTGGTACGTCTCGCTGTTGAAGACGAAGAGAGCCACTGTCAAGAGTCCACCAACGATGAGTACGACCCACATATCCCATCGCCAGCCTGCGCGTTGTGCAATGAAACCGCCGCAGATAGGACCGAGGATAGGGCCGAATAAGATGCCTGTACTGTAGAGCGACACAGCTTTTCCTCGCTGCGCAGGCACGAACATGTCGGCGATGACACCGGTGCCAATTGTCAAACATGCGCTGCCTCCGACACCAGCGAGGAATCGCATGCCGATGAGGCCACCGAGATTAGGTGCGAGCGCGCATCCGAGGGTGAAGCAGCAGAAGAAGAGGTTGGAGCAGTTGAGTACGATGTATCTTCCGTAGATCTCGGAGAGCGGACTGAGGAAGAGCGGGCCGAATGCGAAACCTAGGACGTATACACTGACGGAAAAGGATCCAAGAAGCTGCGATGTGTTGCCAAAGTCTGCATTGACGAATGGGATGCCTGGTGCGAAGATGGAGGAGGCGAGTGGACTGACGAAGGTGATGGCGGCCACTAATCCAAGGAGTGTGATCTTCCTTTTCGTTGTGTAGTTACGTGGGTTCGCAGGATCATCTTGACTGTCCCAGCCAACGAGGTTGTTGTCGAGGTCGGATAAGGGGTATTTCTCTGGAGCGAGCTGGTCCTTCTTTGTGCTTTTTCTTGATAGATGCTTCTCGAGGTTTGCGCCGATATCATCGTTTGTTTCCTGAGGTTGCTTGAAAATGTTAGCTCCTCTTCGGGGTGTTTCAAAACTGACGGTTGGTGATGATGGTGCAGTAGCCGACCACCCGATGCCAGGATAACTTAGCCTGATTGCCTTCCCGTGTCATGCGCAACAAGTCGCACACTGACGTCAAGGTCTTCAGATCGTAGCAGAAGTATTCTGATGGAGATCGCGTTGTGAAAAGTTGATAATGCTTACCTTTTCTTCCACAGCTTCTTCCTCCTCTTTGTTTGGTCCCGCGTCGCCCTTTTCTAAGTCTGGGACATGTGTATCTGAGCTACTCCTCGAATGTTGGCGGTATGGTTCTCGTGTTGATGAAGACATGTTGTGCGGTCGCTGTAGCTGTCGCTACGATATCAGGGTGAGATTTCCGTGGGCAAAGCTTTCCTTGCGATGGTGATCCTCAAATGCGGTGTTTGCGACTGTGAAGGTCTTGAGAACTGGTTCCAGACGGTTGCGATTGTTGCGCGCAAAACCACAACGTCAGGAGTCAGCCGCAGGTATATAATAGAAAGACAGCAGGCAGCTGGATTACGAAATGAGTCCCCATCGCTGCCCGCACCCTGAACATATTTCTGTCCGTTAACCCCGAGGTTCTCGTGCAAGACTAAGCCAGGTTTGGGGGGCATGATCTCGGTGAACGGCGTTAGCGAAAGCGCGAGACAGCGACGCGGGGAAAAACGCGCCGTTCGTTCTGACTCCCACGGGGCCACCCGCGCGCGTTACTGGTTGAGTCGCATGCTTCTGACGAGATCAGAGCATGATGCGAGAAAGCTGACTTTGATGGCCTTAGTCCTTCGGTGCGTACGATGGTTGCGGTGCGTCGGCTTTGAATAGGCACCGGGACTTCGTCGGGGCGGAATCCGACCCCTGCCAGCCGGCTGGCTTGTGGAAGCTTGGTGGGGGCCAAGCAATCTGCAGACTCCTTGGGCCCTTCCAGGTGGTATGACTCTCGAAAGGGCGTAACAGATGGTGTGGATGCTCATGCGTTGGGTACCCAGGCAAAGACCGATCGTATGTCCGACCGGAGCTAGCCATCGAAATAAGGCATACCATCAGTGTCGGATAAGTCCTCATAATCTCCATAGTGCCGTCTCTTCGTATCCTCGCTGCAGACGTCGCCGTCGGTCTTGAGATGATCGCGAAGCTGAATGAAATGTGGACTAGAGAAGCGAGAGAATTGAATGGAAGAGTCAATGAAAACACCCACCACTCCTATCTCCTACCTGACGTTTGATCGTCAACGATCGCCATTTTCTATGGGGCTGCACTGGGACACATTCGTAGTTGCCTCATGTACTCGCAGCTACAGTGCCGGCTGCGCAACGACCGTCACATCGCGTCGTCTTTTGGAGCTGAGCGTGAGGAGAGAAGAAGATGAAGCGGCACTCTGCGGAAAGGTGAGATGTCGTTACCTTTAAGTTCACCGGAGACGGTGCTACTGCGGCTGTCATATCCAAACCGCCGTTTGATGATGCCACGGTTAATGATGCTGACGACAGCCGAAACCCAATGTACACCAGAACGTGGAGTGAAGGTCGCGCAGTACTCAGGCTGCCAGACCGTAATTCTAGAGTCTGCAAAAGAGAAAGTCAAATCGAAATTGGGAGGTCGCAGAGGTATCAAGTGTCCGTCACAGACTCGGCTCTCCTCTCGGATCCTGCGCTTGCCGGCAGAGAAACGCAGAGAAACGCCGCAACCAGTATCATGGTCACTCATCGTAAAGACAGTAGGACCCAATACTTAAGAGCTTCGACATCTGTTGCGACAGATGCGACGAGGGAGATTTTGAAAACGAAAGCCAATTATCTGGCGACCGATCTGGCAATGGCGCTAGAGCCATCGTGCTCGCCGAATCTGACCCGCGGCAGCGACCACCTTCGATCACATCGACCGCACGTCATAACTCTCACGCTCCATCGCCAGGCACAGCTTGTCGTTGACACATAGATCCTACATCTCCTTCTCTTCAAGCGTTAATGCGGATCCTACGGCACGGCACGGTCCCTTCCAGCTGCCGGGGTTAGCAGACCACTTAGGAAGGTGCATCCTGAGCATACGAAAGAAGGCACCTCCAGACGACTACCGCGCACTCTATGCACGATCGTGGGACCTTCAGCTCCATCTCTATGCCACCTACGTCTTGCCATGACCACCAAGATGAAAAGTTCTAATACGCCCCGTATTAGCGCAAGGCAGCCCTAAAGTATCTGTGGGGAACCAAGTACATCGTCTCCAGCTCCAAGCGCTTGGCCGTAAGATCGGAGCAACTTTCGAGACAGGCTGACGACCAAAATTAGCATTGAATGACACATTAATGACCAACCTTCAATGTTCCTTAGCCTGGACCCGGGTTGCGGCAGCGCGTCGGCGGCCTGGGAGATCGACGAAGCCTCGTTTATGCTGACTGCGTCCGAGCGGCTCAACGAGACGACGTCCGTTGCTTCACGACCTACCATTGCCGATGCTGGAGACTCTTGTGTTACGTGCAGCTGTGAAGAAGCGGGGAAGGAATTACAATGGACTCTATTGGTCTTACTTCATTCCGGAGATGACCACAAAGCGCCAATCGACTTGGTCGGTCTCGTATGCTTACGATCGAGCTACCCGGGGCGTAAGGCACAAGTCCGGGGAAATCGCCGATATCAGCTTAGTGATCATGGCGGAAGACGCAAGGTATGAGGTCTGTCAAGATGAGCTCGATCAAGCCATTGATCATGTGTTCTTGCAAACATATCACACTTAGGATGGTGCCGAAAGCTGTAGGATGAGAGAGACACGCTTCAAAGAATGAGACCAGGAACGTTCGACCAAGTTGTATAACCACCAGAGATGTTGTAAGCTGCTGGCTTAATGAGTACCCTATCGTCTAGAGACCCATCGTTACACGTCCGGTTGTATCCTCATAGGGAAACGCGAGCTGCCGGTTAACACATCCAGTTGGTACCAAACGCAGTGATGCCTAAACGGTCACCTCAAATAGCTGGTTTGAAGGTAGGATGAAGGGAATGATGACCCGAGAACGATCGATATGTGGGTATCGGGGGCCAACACTACGAAAAGGGAAATTGTTGCGCCAGTACATCTCAAGCACCTGCCTGATCAACTCTATTGTACGACCTCAGCCCGCGAGTAAGTGGATACAGGACAAGGCGAACTTCTTCGACTCTCCTCAATGTCTTGCGCATAACTCCACATCGCGATCCACAACCTCCACCTACGCCCCGTCCCACCTGAGCCCTCGCGATGCAACCAAAGCCGCAGCTTAGACGGTATACGAGACTCTCAGCCTTTCCATGACGATCTCGATCTCAGTACCGCAAAGATCCTCGCTGCGACCATGACGCCCCATCCCATCTCGCCTTACCATTGCACACACGGTCCGAATGCAAGACCCCAGGCAAACCACCTCCCTTGACGCCTGTGACGAAGAGGTAAGACACGGCGGTTACGAATAGCATCATCGTACAGTATCGATGAGGAGTATGGGATGCCTGAACAGCAGACAGATGGACATATAAGGAGGTGGCTTGTAGCAAGTAGAGGACCATCATCACACATCAACAAGTTCTTCAATCATCACAAACACACACAACAAACCTTCAATTTCAACGTTCACCGAACACCACTTCAGCCTCAATCAACATGTACTTCTCCAAGATTGCCATCCTCGCCGCTGCCACCATGGCCAGCACTGTCGTTGCGGACAACTGTTTCGCTGGGTATGCGTACTGCGAGGGTAACCTTTTGACTCAGGGTGAGTCTTCCTTTCTCCTTTCCCTCCTCCATTTCCCTCCTCCATTTCCCTCCTCCATTTCCCTCCTCCATTTCCCTCCTCCACTTCCCTCCTCCATTTCCCTCCTCCATTTCCCTCCCTATCATACCTCTCCTTCCCTACTCCCCCTTCTTTCCCAGTCCCACCCCCTACCCATAGCCCCTCTGCACTCCCCATCCTCCCGTCCCCACCTAACACAACCAGGCGACTATGCCTCGACCATCTACCAAGTCCTCGACGCAGCAGGCCAACCCACTGACGCCAACGCGCGCGCCAAAGCCCTGTTCAACTGCGTCAACGGCGGGGCTATCCAGTTCATCACGCTGTGTGGTGGCGACTGCAAGAACGAGCCTTTTGGTAGCCAGGTTAGTGATCACTGCTAGATCACTTCTTGGTCGGAACAAGTCGTCAAGAATGCTGGGGATGGAAGCGGGTGGAGGACGGGAAGACGGGAAGGAAAGGAAGAGAGAGAGAGAGAGGTGAGCAGAGTGGAGAAGGTGGAAGGGATTGACTAGAATAGAATCATACACTCGTTTCTTTATATTGGTGCAACAATCATCGTACCAGTCGTCTTGCGTGTGTATATTCATCAAGATAAGCAACTTCAACTTTTGTCGTACATGAAACGAGTCGT
>Ga0265798_10010853_pt1 | contig 11157 bp, 8 predicted proteins | sample P3T30metagenome_FD_192430 | JGI IMG/M metagenome (GOLD analysis project Ga0265798, IMG submission 192430) | Plant litter microbial communities from East Loma Ridge, Irvine, California - P3 T30 | ecosystem: Environmental > Terrestrial > Plant litter > Unclassified | place: USA: California... | reverse complement strand
AGAGCGGCATCAGCGCGAACGCGCCGATGAACAGCAGGACGACGCCGACGACGCGGATCGCGAACACCGTGCCCGCGCGGTTGACCGCGGTCAGCACGGTGTCGAGGCTGACGGTCGCCAGGTCGAAGCACCCCGCCGCCGCGAGCCAGAGCAGCACCGGATAGGCGCTGCCGAACGACTTGCCGCCGACCAGTTTGAGCATCGGTTCGCCGATCAGCGCGACGACCGCGAGGATCGCGAGCGCCGCCGCGCTGCTCGCCAGCATCGTCCGCACCAGGATATAGCGCAGCCGCTCGGGCGCCGCGGTGCGGACCGCGCGGACGATCTCGGGGAAGGCGGCGCGCGACAGGAGCTGCGACAATTTGGCGAGCGCCTGCGCGACCTGTGCCGCCAGGCGGAACGCGCCCGCCGCGGCCGGGCCGATCGACGCACCGACGAGCAGCAGCGGGATCTGCTTGCTCGACAGGCCGAGCGTCGCGCTGGCGTTGGTGCTCAGCGCGAACTTCACCACGCCGGGATTCTCCGCAACCAGCGCGCGCCAGCCGCTGCGCCCGCCCAGCATCAGTGCGAAGTCGCCGCTGCGCCAGACCATGATCCAGTAGGTCGCCGCGGTGACCAGCTCGGCCGCGGCCCAGGCGATCATGAAGCCGCGGATCGTCGGGTCGAACAGCATCGCCGCGCCCGCGCCGACGAAGCGGATCACCGGCGTCATGCTGTCGGCGAGCGCGGAGAGCGAGAATTTGTCGCGCAGCCGCAGGATGCCGAGCGGGGTCGATCGGATCGTCAGCAGCTGGATCACCGCGAAGACGAGCGTGTAGTGCATCAGGTCGCGCGGGATGCCGAACGCGTTCGCCCAGACCTGCAGGATGCCGATCGTCAGCAGCGCGCCGAGGATCGCGCTCGACAGGTCGAGCCGCGCCGCCAGCCGGAACAGCCGTGCGAGCCGCGGGCTGTCGCCGTCATGGAGCGGCTGGACGCCGTACTGGACGATGATCTGCCACGTCTGGAAGCCGACGAACGTCGTCAGCGCCTGGACCGCGCCGGTGATCAGCGCGAACCGGCCGAAATCGACGACCCCCAATGTCCGCGTCGCAAAGCCGAGATAGAAGAGCGACAGGATCGCCAGCACGCTGCGGCTCGCGAGCAGCCAGCCCAGGTTGCGCGCCGCCGAACGCAGCACGCCACCGAAATCCTTGGTCGTGGGGGAAGGGGCGGGGGCCTGGGTCATGCGCCCTGCGGCCCCTAAAGCGCGCGGTGCGGTGCGGCAAGTCGCGGCTGGCGGGTCGGGGCGTTCGACGCGATCAGGCGAGCCAGCTCGTGATCGCGCCGCCCTTCGCGCGCCGTGCCATCGCCTGGAACAGCCGGACGAGATGGACGACCAGCGAGATCGCGGTCCACGCCGCCACGCCGATGATCCCCCAGTCGGGCCGCGTCACGACCAGCCCCGCGAACAGGATCACCATGTTCGGGTTGCGCCGCGCGGTGATCAGCCGGAACCAGCTGTCGAACCGTTCCCAGACATGGATGTGCATCCCGAACCGGACGATGAACGCGCCCTCGATCAGCCGCTGCGCGACATAGCCGAACAGCATCGTGCCGATCACCGCCCAGAAGGTCGCATCGTCGAGCGGCCGGCCATAGGGCGCGCAGCCCGCGGCCCAGGCCCACCACCAGAAGGGCGGATGGACCAGGTCGACGCCGTGATCCCATGCATTGCCGAGCTTCGACGCGGTGATCGTGCAGCGCGCGAGCTTTCCGTCGACGGTGTCGAGCACCATGAAGACGAGGCCGGTGGCAAGCCCCGTCCAGAACCAGCCATACCAGAAGGCGATCGTCGCGACGATGCACAGCACCGATCCCATCGCGGTGACCTGGTTCGGCGTGATCCCCGCGCGCGCGCAGACCCGGGTGATCGCCAGCGCCCATTCGGGCCAGAGATATTTGGTCAGCAGGTCGGTGACGCCCTTGTACGCCCCGACATAGCTCGCCCGCTCGATCGCGGGGACCGCGGCGGGGACGAGCCGCTCGGCAAAGGGCTTTTCGCGCTTGCGCAGCGCCTCGTTGAGGATCCCCTCGTCCGACTCGGCGGCGATGAGCGTCAGCCCGCTGGCGGCGTCGAGGGCTGCGTCCGCCTGCATCGCCGCGGCGACCCGCGCGCGCTCCTCGGCGGTCCGGACATGCGCCAGCACGGGAACGCCCGCGCGCGTCATCACGGTGCCGGGGCGCGTTTTCAGATGCGCGGTCCAGACCGGGTCGAACGCGAACGCCATGTTGGCGAGGATCGCCGCGCCGTCCGCCGCGTCATTGCCGGCAAAGCCCTGCGCCACGCCGATCCGACGCAGCCGCTCGTCGTTACGCATCCCCCAGAGCAGGGTCGGATTGTCGCCCAGGGGCACGAGTGCTGGCATGTCTTGCATCCGCTGCCCGATAGCCGATTGCGCGCGGATTGCGAGCCCGGGCGCGATCAGCGCAGCGCGGCGAGCACCGCCTGCGCCGCGCGCGCGGGTGCGCCGCCCGACACGTCGCCGAGCGCAGTCTCGACGAACCGCGTCTGGAAACCCCGATATCCGGGGTGCAGCACGGGCGCTGCGTCGATCGCCGGGATCAGCGCGTCGAGGCTGTCGACCACCGCGCCTGCGCCCCACATCGCATAAGAGGGATCGCCCACCCAGTCGGCGCCCAGCGCGTTCAGGAACACGCACGGCCGCGGGCGCATCATATATTCGACCACCTGGCTCGACGTGTCGCCCAGATACAGGTCGGCGGCGGCGGTGTAGCTGCCATCGACCATCGCGAAACTGTCGAGATCGGCATGCACGCCCGCGCGGCCGGCGAGCCCGGCGACGAAGCCGCGCAGTTCGGGCGCGCGCTCGACCAGCCGCTGGTGCGGCGCGAAGATCAGATTGTAGCGCCCGTTGGCGAGGATGCGTTCGACCACCTCGGGCCCCCAGCGCCACCAGGACGAACGGTGCGCCTGCCAGTGCGGGGTGTAGAGGATCACCGGGCGCGGATCGGCGAACAGCCGCGCGGCGGGGGTGCGCTGGCGGAACGCGGCCTTCACATAGCCGGTGGTGACGATCCGCTCCGGCGCGTCGCCACCGTCGATCAGCGCCTGCCGGTCGCGCTCGGCCGCGACCAAGGTGCGCCACCCTGCGCGCCGCCGCCAGTGCCCGCGCGCCATCATCGACCCCGCACCGTGGAACGTGTCGATGAACCGCGTCCGCAGCGGCAGCGTCGCGGGCAGCCACAGGCTGGTCTGTTCCGCGCACACCACCACCGGCGTGCGCAGCAGATGCGGCAGGAGGCGGAACAGCGTCGGCAGCTTGGGCGGCAGCGGCGGGTTGTCGCCCTCCTCATGGCCGGGCAGCACGCGAAACCCCGGCGCGCGCCGGATTGTGACCTGCCCAAGCCCCGTGCTCCAGCGTGCAAGCAGCGCTTCGTGCACCGACGTACTGACCCACAATTCGATCGGCAGTGTCGGCTCGGCGGCGGCGAGCGCCTCGACGATCGGGTAAAGATGCGGGATCAGCAGCGTCTCGCCGAGGAACAGGAACGCGACCTTCCGGGTCATGACGCCTGCCAATGCGCAATGTCTTCGGGCCGGTCGATCTCCTGCCAGCGCGCGCCGGCGGGGATCCGCAGCGCGCGGACGCCGGCCCCTTCGGCGACGCGGCGCACAACCGCGTGGTGATAGGCGTGGATCCCCTCGTCCTCGCCGATCACCGCGTGCAGCGCGTCTGCATAGGCGGTGCCGCCACCCGACAGGATCAGCCCGAGCGACCGGTCGGTCGCCTGATGCCCGACCAGATGCTTGCCGACCGCGATCACCCGGTCGCCCTCCGCCTCGACCAGCATGTCGTCGAGGCCGGGTTCATGGAGCGGCTCGACCACCAGGGTCACGCCGGGCGCGGGCTCGGCGCGCGCCGCCTGCAGGATCGCGGCGTCGAACAGCGTGTCGCCGTTCATCAACGCGAACATGGCGCCCAGATGCGCGCGCGCCGCCCAGACGCTGCCAATGCTGTTGGCGACCGACCAGAAGGGGTTGAAGAGCAACGTCGTCGGCGGGTCGCCGCGTCGCCCGGCGAGATGCGCGGCGATCTGGTCGATACGGTACCCGCCGACGATCACCGCACCATCGAACCCCGCCGCCGCGACCGCGTCGAGCTGCGAATCGAGGATCGCCCGCCCGCCGACCTGCACCAGGCATTTCGGCGTGCTGAGCGTCAGCGGCAGGAGCCGCGATCCGTGGCCCGCGGCAAGGATGATGGCCTTCATGGCACCCGCTTATGCATCAACTGTGGCAGGAAAATGCAGCGCTTCGTCCGTGGATGCGGGGGGCAAAGTCGCGCGTGCCGTCCTGCTTGATCCTGGGCCCCCGCCTGCGCGGGGGAACGGTGGCGGATCCGGTGTGGCAGAAACTGTTCTCCCGCGAAGGCGGGAGCCCAGGGTTCCGGACGATGTCCTGCGTAACCCTGGGGGCACGCCCCTCAGCGCCGCACGATCGCCGCATCGTCGCGCGACCAGCCGCCGCCCATCGCCTGGTAGAGCGTCACATAGGCCGTCAGCCGGTCCGCGCGCGCCTGGACCAGCGACAGCTCCGCGGTCAGCAGCCCGCGCTGCGCATCGAGCTGGTCGATATAGGCCGAATAGCCCGCGCGGTAGCGGTTCGAGGCGTTGCGCAGCGCGCCCGCGAGCGCATCGCGCTGCGCGGCGAACGCATTGGCCTGTTCGCCCGAGCGGCGGACGCCCGCAAGGCTGTCGTCGACCTCGCGGAACGCCTGGAGCGCAGTCCGGCGATAGGCGAACGCCGCCTGGTCGCGGCGTGCGGCCGCGGCATCGGCCTGCGCGCCCAGCCGCCCCCCGTCGAAGATCGGGCTGAGCACGCTCGCGCCGAGCGAGAACACCGCGATCGGATCGGCGAGCGCACTCGACAGCACGACACCCGCCGAGCCGGTGAGCGCGAGATTGGGCAGCATCGCCGCGCGCGCGCTGTCGAGCGAGCGGTCGGTCGCGACCAGCGTCTGCTCCGCCTGATACAGGTCTGGCCGGCGGCGCAGCAGGTCGGCGGGCAGCCCGTCGGGGATCGCGGGCGCGGCAAGCCGGTCGAGCGGCAGCCCACGCGGAATCGGCCCGGGGACGTTGCCGAGCAGCAGGCTGAGCGCGTTTTCCTGGCGGCTGATCGACAGTTCGGCGGCGGGGACGAGCTGTTCGGTGGCGTGATATTCCGCCTCGGCCTGGCGCAGTTCGAGGTTCGACGTGTAGCCGGTCTCCGCCCGGCGGCGGGCGATGCGCAGCCCCTCGGCGCGCGCATCGAGCGTCTGGCGCGCGACCGCTAGCCGCTGGTCGAGCGCACGCAGCGTGATGTAGCCGGTCGCGACGCTGCTCGCGATCGCGAGGCGGACGGTGTCGCGCGACGCTTCGCTCGCGAGCAATTGCGCCTGCGCCGCGCGGCTCGCCTGGCGGAGGCGGCCGAACAGGTCGAGATCATAGCTGATGCTGACCGCGGGCTGCGCGCCGATCGCGTCCGACGGCGTGCCGAACGCGCTGACGGTCTGGCCGGTGGTGCCGGGCGCGGATCCGTTGACCAGCGGCGTCTGCTGCGCGCGCGTCAGCCGTGCTGCGGCGCGCGCCTCGTCGATCCGCGCCGCGGCCGCCCCCAGATCGGGGCTGTTGGCAAGCGCCCGCCCGACGAGCCCCGTCAGCGCGGGATCACCAAACGCGCTCCACCAGTCCGCCCGGATCGGCGTACCCGGCCCCAGCGCGGTCCGCCACGCCGGCGGCGGCGCAACCGCGGTCGCGGCAGGCGCCTCGGGGCGGGGGCCGATGCACGCGGTGGCGAGCAGCGCGAGGGGGAGGGCGGCGGCTGTCCGCCATGCGTGTTTGCGCCGCCACGCACGCACGCCGCCCCACGCCCGCAACCACCCCGGCGAAGGCCGGGGCCCAGTTGGGAAGGTCGCAGTAACGGCGGACAGCGCTACGTCATCGCCGCCCCCCAACTGGGCCCCGGCCTCCGCCGGGGTGGATGTTCCCGTTAAGCTTACCGCCCCTACCAAAATGTTTCCCCGCGAAGGCGGGGACCCAGTCTGGGCTCCCGCCTCCGCGGGAGAACAGGCCGCGCACGAAACGTCGGGTATCGCCCGCATCCCCTGCAACCACCCCGGCGAAGGCCGGGGTCCAGTTGGGAAGGCCGCGGTAACGGCGGACAGTGCTCCGTTATCGCCGTCCCCCAACTGGGCCCCGGCCTTCGCCGGGGTGGAAATCTTGGTTTGGCTTACCGCCCCTACCAAAATGTCTCCCCGCGAAGGCGGGGACCCAGTCTGGGCTCCCGCCTCCGCGGGAGAACAGGACGCGTCGAACCGGCGCGACATCACCGCACCCCCGGCCCGCCAGCGGTATCGACCCGCGCCTGCACCGACATCCCCGGCCGCAACCGCGCGCTCAGCGGCTGGCCCGGATCGACGCGGATGCGCACCGCGATGCGCTGCGGCACCTTGGTGAAATTGCCGGTCGCATTGTCCGCCTTCAGCACCGCGAATTCGGACCCCGCCGCGGGCGAGATCCGCTCGACGCGCCCGGTCAGCCGTTCGTTCGCGAGCCCGTCGACCGTAAACGACGCGGGCTGGCCGACCGCCATCCGCGCGGTCTGCGCCTCCTTGAAGTTCGCGATCACCCAGGTTTCGGGCGGCACGAGGAACATCAGCTGCGACCCCGCGGTCACATATTGGCCGAGCCGGACGCCGACCTCGCTCAGCCGCCCCGTCTCGGGCGCGCGGATCACCGTGTTGGCAAGGTCGATCCGCGCCAGCTGGCGCGCGGCCTCCGCGCCCGAGACGCCCGCCTCCTGGCCGCCGCGCCCGACCTCGACGGTGCGGATGTCCTGGCGGGCGATCTCGCGCGCGGCCTTGGCCTGCTGGACCTGTGCTTCCGCCTGGCGGAGCGCGGCGAGCGTCTGGTCGCGTTCGCGCAGACTGACCGAGCCGTCGGTGACGAGGTCGTTGACGCGCGCCATGTCCGCCTGCGCGCGCATCAGCTGCGCCGCGGCATTGGCGACCGCGGCGTCCTGCGCGGCGAGGCTCGCCTGGCGGCTGCGCGCGGTCTGGAGGCTGTTCGACAGCGTCGCCGCCTGCGCGTCGACCTGCGCCTGCGCCTGGTCGATCCGCTGGCGATAGATGCGGTCGTCGATCTTCACCAGCGGATCGCCCGCCTTCACATCCGCGAAGTCGCGCACGAGCACCTCAGTCACATAGCCGCTGACCTGCGGGCTGATCACCGTGGTGCGGCCGCGGACATAGGCGTTGTCGGTCGACTGGTAGCTGGTCGCGAACGGCGGCAGCCGCCACGCCGCGAGCACCGCGCAGACACCCGCGATCACGAGCAGGACGATGACGCCGATGACGCGCGGGCTCGGCGGCTGCGGTCGCCAGCCCGAACCGACCGGGGCTGCCGGTGATGCGGCAGGCGCAGGCGCAGGTGCGGCGGTCGGGGCGGCGGCCGTCTCCGCCTGTTTCTCCTCCGTCGCGGGTCCTTCTGCCACCGGGCTGCGGGCGTCGGTCATGTCGTCCTCTCAAGTCGCGCACGGCGTTCGCGTCGTTGGCGTCGCACCATCAGGAAGACGAGATACCCGAACGTCCCTCCGGCGAGAATCGCGACCAAGCGGAAGACGTCGGCATAGGCAAGCACGTTTGCTTCGCGCGTCGTGGTCTGCGACAAAATCGCCGCGCCTTCCGCGCTGCGCAGCGTCGGGTCGACGATCACCCGGCCGACCGCGGCGCCGCCCGCGGCGATGCGCTGCGCGACGATCGGGTCGGTCGGCGAGATCTGCTGGACGAGGGCGGCGCTGTTCGCCTTCTCGCGGACCACCTGATAGCTGCCGAGCAGCGCGGTACCGCCAAGCCCGCCGAGCGAGTTGATGATCCCGAACAGCGCGATGAAGCTGATGATGTGCCCCGCGCCCTCCTTCAGCGCGCGCGTCATTCCGAACAGCAGCGCGGGGCCGAGGAAGAAGGTGGCGGAGAAACCGATGATCGCCTGAGTCACGTACATCTGCGGCGCGCGCGTCAGGCTGGTCGCGTAGGAATCGAACCACGCCGCCACCGCGACCAGCCCGATCGCGAGCATGATCGGGTGACCGAGCCGCTCGACGTCGAGCGTCACCGCGCTCGCGATCACGCCCGCGACCGAGGCGACGAAGATGATCAGGAAGAACGGGATGAGCTGATCGTTGTTCTGCCCCAGCACGGTCAGCAACCCGACCGCGGCATAGGTCTGTTCGGACAGCACGATCCGCGCCATCACGATGACGACGGTGAAGCGCAATATGTCCGCGCTGCCGAGCCAGCGGGTGTTGAGCAGCGGGTTGACGCGGTGATGCTCGACGACGATCGCGGCGGCGAACATCGGGATCGCGACGATCAGCGCCCAGCCGATCCACGGCGCATTGGTCCACCACAGGATCCGCCCGAGCCCGAGCACCGCGGCGAACAGCGCGGTCGACCCCGCGAACAGCACGAAGGTGAGGAAGTCGAGCGGCTCGAACGCCTTGCTCCGCGTCGTCGGCGGCAGCCGCAGCGCGGCGACCGCGGCGAGCGACAGCAAAGCGAGGCCGAGCTCGAACAGGTACAAGGTCCGCCACTGCGACATCGCCAGCAGGTCGGGCGAGAACAGCCGCGCGAGCGGCGTCGCGCATTGCGGGATGCCGATGCCGAGCACCACCGCCTTCAGCCGCCATTTCGCGGGCAGCGACTGCATCACGTAATAGAGGCACAGGCTGCTCAGCGCGGCCCCCGCCATCCCGCTGATCGCCCGCACCGCGATCGCGGTGGCGAACCCGTGGACGAACAGATGCGCGAGCGTCACCAGCACGTAGAGCGTGAGGAAGATCAGCGCGAAGGGCCTGAGCCCGAACTGCGCGCGGAACTTGATCATGAGCAGGTTGATGCTGACGTTGGTCATCACATAGACCGTCGGCAGCCACGCGATCTCTGCCGGATCGAGCCCGAGCGCACCCTGCAACGTATACGTGTTCGCACTGATAAGCGCATTGCCAAAGCCGACCGTCAGTCCGAGCAGGATGCCGATCAGCGCATAGGCGATCTGGCGATGCCGCGGATGCGCGGGCGAGCCCGGTGAGCCGGGGAGGACGGGCAGTTCGTGTGGTGCGAACGTCCAGTCTTCCTCGCTCAGGAAGCGTCTGATTCTCCGGGCGATCATGGTCGCTGTCTTGTGGCATGATCACGGGGGCACGTCATCCGGGAACGCGGGTCGCGGCGAGCGATTTTCCAAGGAAATCACCACCCCGGCGAAGGCCGGGGCCCAGTTGGGGGACGGCGGTAACGACGGGCCGCCCTCCATTACTGCGACCTCTCCAACTGGGCCCCGGCCTCCGCCGGGGTGGTCGCCATCGTGGTGGATGTCCCCCCCATGCTGCACCGCAGCGGAACATCCCCGCACCCGCACCGTTGCGCTGTCATGCGCATATTCAGATCGCTCCACATACCACCCGAATGGGTCTGGCTGGAAAGCGTCGCCGTGGTCTCCGCGGCGGTGCTCTTCGCGCTGGTCGCGCACTGGCTGACGATGCGGATCGCCGGCCATGCGCAGCGGCGGTCGACCGCCAAGACCGACGGACTCGTCCTAGCGCGCGTCCGCCGGCCGCTGCGCGCAGTGTTCGTCGCGGTCAGCGTCGCGTTCGTCGCGCGGATCCTGCCGATGGACGACGATATCGAGGAATTGTGGAAGCAGCTGCTCGGCTTCCTTGTCCCCGCTTTGCTCGGCTGGCTCGCAGTAGCCGCCCTGCGCGCGTTCCAGGACGTGATCGAGATCCGCTCGGACATCACCGTCGAGGACAATCTGCGCGCGCGGCGCAAGCGCACCCGCGCGGCGATCCTCGGCCGGATCGGCACCTTCTTCATCATCTTCATCAGCGTCTGCCTGATGCTGCTGAGCGTCCCCGGCATCCGCTCGATCGGCGTCACGCTGATGGCGTCGGCGGGCATCGCCGGCCTCGTCGTCGGTGCCGCCGCCCAGCCTGCGCTCAAGAACCTGATCGCCGGCGTGCAGATGGCGTTCACCGAACCGATCCGGCTCGACGACGTGCTGATCGTCGACGGCGAATGGGGGCGCGTCGAGCAGATCAACCTGACCTTCGTCGTCATCAAGATCTGGGATGAGCGCCGCCTCGTCGTGCCCGTGTCGAAGTTCCTGGAACAGAGCTTCCAGAACTGGACGCGCGAGACCAGCCAGCTGATGGGCTCGGTCTTCTGGTATGTCGACCCGTCGACCGACGTGCCCCGACTGCGCGAGAAGCTGGGCGAGGTCGTGAAGGCCAATCCGCGCTGGGACGGCCGGTTCTTCAACCTCCAGGTCACCGACATGAAGGCCGACGCGGTCGAACTCCGCGCGCTGATGACCGCCAAGAACGCCTCGGTCGCGTTCGACCTGCGCTGCGACGTCCGCGAGGCGATGCTGGCGTATATCACGGCGGAAATGCCCGAGGCGATGCCCCGCGGCCGCCTGCTGATGGCGCCGGACCCGGTGCGCGGCGCCGCGTCGTAACGCGGGCGCAGCGCACGCCACCTGTTTCGTCAGGATGACGGGTTATGAGGAGAATTCGTCACCGCTCGGCGCCATCCCAGCTCCCGCCGTCATCCCCGCGCAGGCGGGGATCCATATTGGCTGGCCGTGGAGGGGACTCGCGAGGGGTAGCCAGTCTTGATCCCCGCCTGCGCGGGGATGACGACGTTGGTTACGCCTCGACATGCTCCGGCGCATCTTCAAGCGCGGTGATGAACAGCTCGCACCACCACATCACGTCCTCCTTGCGGACGTTGTCGATCAGCTTCTCCCAGCGCGCCTTGCGCTCCGCCAGCGGCATCTTCAGCGCCCGCGCGATCGCGTCGGACATTTCCTCCGGGCTGTAGGGATTAACCAGCACCGCATCCGACAGCTGCGCCGCCGCGCCCGCGAACTGGGACAGGATCAGCACGCCGGGATCCTCGGGATCCTGCGCCGCGACATATTCCTTCGCGACGAGGTTCATCCCGTCGCGAAGCGGCGTCACCAGCCCGACCCGCGCCGCGCGGTAGATCCCCGCCAGCACGTCGCGCGGAAAGCCCTGGTTGACGTAGCGGATCGGCGTCCAGTCGATGTCCGAGAACT
>Ga0265798_10010852_pt1 | contig 11158 bp, 4 predicted proteins | sample P3T30metagenome_FD_192430 | JGI IMG/M metagenome (GOLD analysis project Ga0265798, IMG submission 192430) | Plant litter microbial communities from East Loma Ridge, Irvine, California - P3 T30 | ecosystem: Environmental > Terrestrial > Plant litter > Unclassified | place: USA: California... | reverse complement strand
TGGACACATTGCTCTCGCCTGCAGAGGTAGCGAGGTTCCGCGGAAGTGTACACGTTGGTAATCTGCCATATGTCAGAGCAGACGGTAAGTATGATAATTGTAAGTCTGAGCTCACTAAGACAATGTGAGTGAGCTTGGTTTGATGCCGGATTGACCGGGTTTGGACAATCAGTCCCCATCCTCGGCGATATCGTTTTCTGCTCCAGAGCGAATTGCTGCGTAAAGTCGGTCAGCAGTTTTAGTGACTTTGCTTGGCGCTAGATCGCATTCCCAGACGATAAATACACGCCATCCCAAGTTATTGAGTGAATCTGCAGCGCGTGCATCGCGCACCTTGTTTTTATTAAACTTTTCAACCCAGAACGGCGTGTTACTCTTTGGTGTCGTAGCAGTCTTGCAGCCCTCATGCCGGTGCCAGAAGCAGCCGTGAACAAAGACGACTGCCTTGTAGCGCGGAAAGACCAGATCGGGCTTGCCCGGCAGATCTTTGGCGTGCAACCGATAGCGTAGTCCGAGGCGGTGCAGAACGCGCCGCAAGGCAAGCTCAGGCTGGCTGTCCTTGCCACGTATCCGGGACATACGCTCCGACCGCTGGGCTGGGGTCAGGAAGTCCACCATTTATCGTTTCTCCTCCCTGCCGTGATTATTTATTTCCCAGCGAAACCTCGAAAAAACGGCGTCTCTCCTAACCACTTTGTGGGCCACGCTGAGCGAATCATACATACAGCCGTAGCTCGGCAGCGCCTTAACTCGTTCCGCCGAATATACCCGCAGCAGCAACTTGTAGAGTACGCAACCTTGTAGCGTGTGAGGTTGTTTGTCTCATCGATAGCAAGTGGAAGTCGAGCATATTCCGCTGTAGAGAGCGAACCTTAAATGGATCGCTTCGATGTCCAAAGTATGTTCTCACCGAACGTTTGGCATTATAGCGACCACTGTGTTCTTGCTACGTTTGTCTTGTCGAAGCACGCTTACTAACACAACGCCATTATCAACGAATCTTTCGAACGGCTGGCCTTGCTTGGGCGCGCTTGACGATTGGCCTATCAAAGGGCATTGCCCAGCCATGGGACATGGCGTCGTTGAGGCTGTTTACGCGGCTTGTAGAAGCCCACGCTGCGGTGTCTGATCGACATTTTGATGGTATTGATGTAGGAGCTTCTGGATGATCTCGCCGAGTGCATAGCCGAGTAGTGGCGGTACGGCATTGCCTACTTGAGTATATTGCGGTACTTCGTACTTGCGTTTTTCGCCTCCAGTCGTCGCCTTCGATCGGAACACGAAGTTGTCGGGGAATGACTGGATCCTTGCCATTTCGCGCACTGTCAAAGTACGTAATCCGTCGACTGACCTGTGATAATGGCACACGTCATCTGGTATCGAGAGGGCTGCAGGGGCCGGCTCATTGGCTACGAGCGCTTGTTGCGATGACTTCTTCGTTCGTAGATCAAAAAGGAAAGCCTCAAAGCCCACTTTGGTTTCGAATTGATAGAATGAGGGCCCGACTGACGTGAAATAGCTACGGCTGCTCATGTGCTTCCAAGCTTCCATGTCCAGCTCGTCCGCGTCGCCCCTCAGTAGCTTTTGGACAGCAGCAGTGATCAGGGAGCCCTTTCCGAACTCGCTAAGAACTTGATAAACCCCGAAGCGTGCTTGCACGTCAGGCCCGTGCTTTCGGATGGCGTGGTTAGCTACCTCGTCGGTGCGGATAGAGGAGTTCTCGGGAAAGCGTAATTTCGCTCCTAGGAGCTTATTGATGCCTAGGACGTACTTTGACTGGGAGATCCCATTACCCATCAGATCGTCAATCGCGTCCATCGCCGTGGGCGGCTGGCCAGACGTCGATAGCCCCGCGAGGAAGGTGCCATCTAGGAGGCCCCGTACTTTGGCCGCATCGTACAAAGGCAAGTCATGCCTTCGGATCGGCTTTCCTTCCCTTGCCTTCTCGAAGAATTCGAGAGAGGATTGCAAGAGCTCACGGTCGCGCCCGTCCATTACGCCCACTAGGATGTCGAAGACATCCCGCCTGAACGACAGCATGATGAAACGCGTGCGGTTCTGCGCTACGCCAGCGAACTTTGCATTCACATGCAGACAAAGCGGTACATAGCCGCCGCGCGCTTGTCCCGCGTCTTCCTCACCCTCAATGCCAATGCGCGCAAAGGCCTTGGCAACCTCGACCCAGGCGAAAACCTCACTCCCTTCCACCTGAAATGGTCTGAGGATGCCGGTAACGTTCTCTAATAGAGCAACCTTGGGGCGGGCGAGTTGCACGAATTTGGCAAACTCCCAGGGTAAGTCATTGCGGGAATTGGTGTATTCGCGCATGCCGGCCATACTGAAGCTCTGACATGGCGGCCCGCCAGAAACCAGATCAACATTTCCATCGCCGAATCCGTTCCGTAGGCGCTCCAGCGCGCTGCGGTTCAGTGGATCGTTCAGCCAGGCGTTGAGCTGACGCACGTTACCGACAACTAATGCACCTTTGAGGTCTGCTCCGTCCGCGCCGAGGTCGCCATATTGTGTTCCCAATGGCGGATATTCTTGGGGATTCTCCTTCAGCCTTTTGTCTAGCTCGTGCATCCCGAACTTGCTACTCAGCCATTTCGTCGCGAGGCGATCTCGTTCTGGCGAGCCAGCCTTAGCTATCGCCTCGAGGTCTTCGCCAAGAAGGTTGTAGGCAAAAGTCTCCGCCGCCATGGGGGATAGCTCGTTGGCTAGCAACATTTTTCCGCCAGCCGCCCGAAGCCCAAGTGAGAGGCCGCCGCATCCTGCAAATAGTTCTATGTATTTCATTAGTTTACTTACAATCTCACGTCGGAAGTAACCGAGCGGAAATTTTTCAAGAATCAATTTGGAGGCTAGATTTTCCCCAGTGCACATTGTATCTTCTACCTCTGCAGAATGGGAAAAGTCGAGTGTGGCATTACCCGTTTCCACAAACCGCACGAGTTCTAGGCTGGATTGCTTTCCGGCTTAGATATCGCAAATCTAGAGGCATCATGCATCCGTTCCAGCTAGGCCAGGAGTACCCGCGGTCCGAGCTCCTCTTTTTTGTTGGTAGTAGACAGCATCAGGCAGGCGTCCTCTGGGGGAGCAGTGCGCCGGGGTGCATCATCGTTACTTCGGGCGGACGCCATGGCGCCAAGGTAGGCTATTCTGATGAGCCGTTGCCAGATGGCTCCTGGTGGTACTTCGGGCAAGGTCGCACGGGAGATCACTTGCTCGAGAATCCTGCAAACCGCAGGCTTGCCAAGGGGCTGCACACGGTGCTTCTATTCACCACGAGGGAGCCTACCGCGGCCGAGGTGCGCCATCGAGGCAACTACCAGAAGCTGTTCCGCTTCCAGGGAATGTTTAACGCATGCGGGCACGAAACCGTAAGCCCTGCGCAAGGAGCCCGGAAGGGCGATAAGTTGCTGCGGTTTTTGCTCTTGCCTGTCGGCGAAGCCGTCACTACTAGCGTGCCAGATTGCTCCGGGCCTTCCACTCTGGCGACTATGCGGGCCCAACTCGCGTCGGTTCCCCAGTTAGCTGCCACAGCAAGCCGGCTGACCGTTGCTAACTATCGGCAACGTAGTGGCCTAGTGAGGCGCTATGCCTTATTACGCGCGGCAGGTAGGTGCGAAGCATGTGGCGGTGTGCCGCCGTTCGTCGACGATGCCGGTAACGGCTTTCTCGAGGTCCACCATATTTACCGGCTGGCCGATGAGGGGGACGATGCGCCAGAAAATGTTGCTGCCGTGTGCCCGAATTGCCATCGGCGGGCGCATTACTCCGCTGATCGCCTTGCATTTCAGGCGAGGTTAGCCGCTGCAGTGCAGGCCGTGGAGAAAGCATTGCCCACGGGGTAATGTACTAGGTCTATGAGGTAACCAAGAAGTGTTAAGTCCTTTTCTGCGCTTACGCTACTAAGCAAGGCAATTGCACTTCACGATTAGGCAGTAGCGCCGTGCCCGGCAAGCTGGTCCTTAAACCATGCCGCTGTCTCCTCCGCAGCACACAGAACTGCCAGGCGCGCCGTTGGACGCGTGCACGCGACGTATAAGTCCGCCATCTGAAAACTCCCGGGCACATCGGACGGAACAGTGGCGTCTACGAGAATAACTGCTGCCGCCTCGATGCCCTTGAAGCTGCGGATCGTCGAGAAGCACACTTGCCCTGGTAAACCCATGCTTGCGAGTTCCTCCGTCAATGCCATTCCATGCCCCTTAGGAAAGTCCGCCATGCACGAATTCTTCAAGGAATACGGCGAGAGAATCACGACGCCCCGATCGGTGTTCCATGCACGTGCGAGCTCCCATGCCTTCTGCGCCATTGTCGCTGCGCTAGAATACGATGCTATTTCCGGAACCTCCCCTTCGGGCATTCCCGGCATCGAACCGACTTCGTCACGTCCGATAAATGAGTTGGTCGCCTTGTTCACTTTTACTGTATTGCGGCAATTGTGGAAGAGCTTAAAAATGACGTCGGCGCCGAACGCATCGCCTCCGCCGACCTTGAACAAGTCCTGGCGCCTGTCCGTGAAAATTAACCAAGAAGCGTCGCTAGGTCTAAGTAATTCCTGCAATGCATAGAGCCTTAGGTCATTAAAATCCTGTCCTTCGTCCACGATAATTGCATCGTATTTCTCGTCCGGACGGCACGACAGCGCATGCGCGAACGCGAGGTCGGGCAAAGTCTCCCTAAAGAATAGGTCCGGCTCGCCAACGACCCTAGTTTCCTGGCACAACTCCATGAACAGCTTGTCGACGCTTGCGATATGGCTCGCAACGTTGGGGTTCCTCGTACGTAGAGTCTCCGCCAGCTTCTTATTGAAGCACACGTACAAGGCCTTCTTCCCGGCGTCGACTAATGCCTGCAGGCGCCAGATGGCAAGCAAAGTCTTGCCGGACCCAGCCGGCCCCGTCACCGCCACACTCGGGAACTCGAAGATGCCTCGAAGTGCCGCGAACTGCTGTCTTGTCAGAGTGTCGACAATCTCAATGTCTTGCTGGACGTCGGCAGGCGTGTCTGCCTGAGCTATCGCAAAAGGCTGACTAGTCAGAGTCTTTGCGATCCGGTCAATGACATCCTTGCTGAATTGCCCGGAACGCCCATCCGAGCCTCGTTGCACGAGCGCATTGCGTATGCGTGTCTCTAGCTCGTGCAGGTTGCGAGTAGTAACTATCGTCGAGGAATCGAACATGGCCGGGATCGAGCTGGCGATTCCATTTGGATACGCAACCATCCAGGCGTAGTGTCCTGGAAATCGCGTCCAATGGCTCTTCTGCTCGACGATTCTGACGAGCTTGTACATGTTCTTGGTCGCTTGCTCAGGAGGCGACGGCGAGACCAGTACTGGCTCGCCATCGTGGCCTCGTCGGTACCACATCCCATCTGGTTCTATCCAGACTTCGCGCGATCCCTTTACCTCGAGGATAACCATTCCGTAACCCGGCACCAGCACCACGAAATCTGATTGGCCATCCGAGACGATGCCAGACTCCTCCTTGAATGCCCAAGTGACGTTTGAAAGTACGGTCCATGTCGATGGCAGCTGCTTATGTAATTCGCGCAGCAGCTTACGTTCGGACGGATCTGCTGGAAGCGGACCAAGCAAACGCGCCATTACCTGCCCCCTTCGTCCGGTACACGGGATCTAGCAAAGACCTCGAGGCTTGCGGCTTCTGACGACTCGATCCGGCCTCTTCCGATGACAACGACCATGGGTGCCGCAGCACCAGGCGCCCTGCGGACGACGAGCTGGTGGAGCTTTCCGTCGTTAGAGCGGGCCAGCCAATCACCCGGCCCGGCACTGGAAACGGGCATCTTGTCCACGCACTCGTACTTCCTGCCCGCATAATTGAAGTTACCATTTAAAGGGGCAGGTATCGGACAGTATGGAGCGGACTCTTTCGGCGGCCTCGTGTCCGGTACGTCAATGGTGCGGAACAGGTCGAGGTTGGCGCGAACCCAAGCCATCCTGCGCGACAAATTGAATGAGTCGACCAGACGAATCCACGCGATCCCATGTGCCGCGGCCCATTGCTTGCAGTCAGCCAGCAAGTTCTTTGTATCAGCCTGCTCGTCGCACAGTGGATGTACAACGAGGGACACGATGTTCGTGCTACCTAACTCTCTCCAACCAGGCAATGGGCCTTCGGATGGGAGGGGAGCACTTGCCTTGGGAAATGCCTCCCTGTACCGTCGGGCGACGTCTTCGGCAAGCTCTCGCCATGAGGGCATGGAGACGGGTTGGCCATCGCGCCCGACGATAGTGCTGTCCAGGCCAGGGCGATAGGATTTGCTGAACATGGTTGCAAGCATTTCGATGCCGAGTTGCCAGTCGAGGAGGCCATGTAATGGGCGGTTGCGGTAGCCGCGCAGTAGTGTATCTGGTCCTCGCCATGGCTCAGAGGCACAGCGCTCCCATGCCATACGCAGGCTCCTTCCCATCCTTGAAGCGGGCCCCTGACCTAGGACGCACCCTTCCAGTAGGTCCTCCCAATTGTCATGTGCCCACTCGACCAGTCCCGCGCCGTTGGGATGAGCATCTGCGAGGTAGAGCTCCGCGCCGATGTCGAGTCCGCTAGCAAATCGATGCACGGATGCGATCTCGATGTCGAGCGAATCGATGTCCAGTTCGAGTGCAATGGCCCTTTGGAGAATGGTAGCCGCAGAGTACCATGCCGCCCTGCGCCGGGCCAGAACTCGACTATCGTCAAAGAATCCAATCCCCGAGCCGCCCGTCATCCTAATGCCGAGGACATCCGTTGTCTTTGGCGAGGTGAGGGCCATGCGTCGCTGCGGCGATTCAGGGTCGTGGTACCAGATCCGCCCGGACAGTCCGAGCCCCGCCGTCTTCGCCGCAATCCAGTCCCTGCTAGAGAAGCCGAATAACTTGTTTTTATTGGTGTTCGTCCGAAATACTTGGGTTTGCCTACCTAGGGCGATCGTGGTGTTCAACCGGCCGGCATAGTTCGCGTTGCCCCCAAGCTCCGGTGACATGACTGCTGGAAAACCTGGGCGCCCGCGAGGATCGTCCCAGCGTCTGGCCCCTTTTCCTGTATCGAGATCGGTAACGAACGCGCGCGGTGCAACGGCCATGAATGGCCATGCGTTGGCCGAGCCGCAGCATGGACACGTCACAGGCATTGGGTTCTTGAGGAAGTCGGTTTTCCACCATGGTGCATCCTGAACTGGTTCTAGGGAGCCGGGCTGCACGATTTGTACCTGGAGTTGGCGGCACTCTGAGCAGAATAGTTGCGCATAAGCTGCTCCGACCGCCGGGTCAGACGCTTCCCAACGGGATGTTTTCCGGTTGTATTGGGCGTCGCCGCAGATCCCTTTAGGTAGGATCTGGCGCTTGTCCCAAGTACGGACCGAGCCTGGAACGAACTCAGAAACTGCTTGGTCGAATGGTCGGTCGAGTGACCCCGGCTCATCCTTGTCTGGGAACGAAAAATACAAATTGCGGACAGTAGTTGGCATGCCATACATTGGCAAGATTCCTGCCTCGGCAAGGCGAAAAGCAAGGGAGGGCTCAACAAAGACAGGACTCGATATCGCTCCTTCGATCCGTCCCGGAAGCGTGTTCGCCGATGCTACGAGAACAGTTGGATCAATCCTGGTCCCAGTAGCTATGGCGCACGCTACCTCGTTGACTTCATCTTGATGACTCGATAGCGAGTCTCGGACGCGCGCCAGGCGCGGCTGTGCCTCTGCTACCATCCCGAACTCGCCATGTACATCGGGCTTGCCATCGGTGTCCGCCCAGGTCGATCCAGCATCTTGGAATGCCCTACGCAAAAGCTCCTTCGCCAGCAACCGTTCCGCCAGAATCCTTTGCTCGTCCCCCACCGCGACGCTGGGCTGGGGAGGAGTCCCACCCGTCATCTCCGCCGGGTGCTCAAAGTGGATACGGTCGTGGGACTGCCCTCGGCAGAACGTCAACGCTGCCGAGAAAGGCTGCCCTTTCCGCCCTGCGCGGCCGGCCCGCTGCTGATAGTTGAATCGTTCTGGCGGCATGTTTGCCTGCAAGATGGACTGGAGGGAACCGATGTCAACACCTACCTCCATTGTCGTGGTTACTGACAACAAATCGATGGCATCCACGTTTGGGAAAGCTTTCCGCTTGCGGATGTCGTGGATCTCGTCGTCTTCGAAGAAGATGTCCCGGAAGTGCCGCTGCCGCTGTGCTTGGTCAATGGTCTGGCCAGTGAGCTCTTCCGCGTGAATTCGGAACGTTCCGCGAGGATCGGCCGCCTCCCGCGCATAGTAGTGTGCTTCAGTGATCGTACTGGCTCTGTTAGACGGATCGGGATCCTTCGGCAACTTCTTGCAGCATCGGGTGCAAATCCCTGCCGACGCGTGCCAGTGCAGCTGGCTGCAATCCGGGCAGGTCCAAGGATGAGCATTGTCGTCCACGACCCTAACCCAGAGGTGCTCCATCTTTACGAGTCCCCATTGGCCCCCCGACTGGTGCCCCGCCGTCTTCAACGCATCACGGACCCCGCAGCGCAATGACTCGTAATCCACGGTATGTGCTACCGCAACAGCCTTGAGGTATCGGCGCACACGCTTCTTCACGATGCTACGCGACTTGTCGTTAGGGTGGTCATCGGGCCACCCCTCGACTTCGTACATTCCCTGCGGAGGATCGGTGCGGCGCTCCTCGGCAAGAATGCGGACGATGGCGTCGCACGCTTCGCGGAAAGCGCTCCCCATGCGAATCGTGGCGGCATTGCCTGCACCTGGCTCAATGCAAAGGTAGCCCAGTCCTTGGGCCTCAAGATCGTAGAGCAGGCGGCCCGACAACGCGCGCCAGGCTGCTTTTCGCAGGCTCATGCCTAGCACGGCTACGTCCTGGAGGTTGGCTTCAGATAGGTCGGTGACGCGGGGCTCGACCATGCCGTTGCCGTGTTCAAGGACCGATGTCCAATCGCGCCGGTCTGTTCCCGTTCGCAGTGTCCGCTGCTCAACAGATGGCCCTCCAGGGTTTACGCCTGCGCCGACTAGTTCTCGCCACAGGGGTGTTAGTCCGCTTCCAGCCAGAGGATTAGGGATCCGCAAGATGTCATCGACTCGGACGAAGCCCGCACGATGCATGCGAGCCTTCTCAATCGCTTGCTCTACGTCCGCCGTGGTCAGTGCCGGTTGTTCCATGGCCGACTTCGCGTCGAGATAGAACCGTCGCACCTCGTCGAACGAATGGGCGTCCAGAAGCTGCTTGGAATCGATGACGATTTTGCCAGCGTCATCGATATTGCCTGCCTCGAGCGCAGCAAGCACGCGTTGCTTCGTCGTTCCCGTATCACGCAGCGCGCCTTTTCGTAGCTCCCTGTGCAGGAAGACACGCAGCAGGTGGCTCCATTGCTGGTCTTCCACGCCAACTGCTAGGCTAGCGGCTGCCTCGCGGCTGTCTGAGAAGGCGACTAGGCGTCGCGCTTTTCCTTCGGGCAGAACGCTCATCAGGTGCTTCGCGAGCAAATGGGACATTACTCCAAGGCCAGTCACGAAGGATCGAATTGGCGAACTTCTTCCCATCCTGTCGGAGTAGTCGATCAGGCATGCCGGGCATTTCTGAGGCATTGCTGGGAACGCGCTCCCAGGGGTGTTGTCCTTTACTGGAGGCGCGTCCTTTAGCGCAAACCACAAGCAAGCTTCCTCGTCGCCGGATTCGGCATGCCGGAGGCTGACGATTCCCGTACGCCGATTAACGGTGGCCCTCTTCCATTCCGCTTCGCACCTAGCTAATGGCTTGCCTTTGTCGTCTCGGTCCTCGCTGCCTTGTTCCCAACTGTATTCCCGCGGGTTCTCAATGCTCCAGTCGCGAGGAACCAGCCAGATGACGCCCAGCTCCTCGTAGCGCCGCGAGTCAGTGCGCGTCCCAATGCTCGATTCCGGGAGCCCGTCGATCTGGGTCGGCAGTGCCGTCAGCTCGAACTCCGATGGCCCCGCGGGCCGACCTGGCAGTCCCCCTTGATCACCCAGCTTGGTCACGTCGAGGACAATCTTGTTTCCACATAAAAACTGCGTGCCACAGCATTCGCAATAGAGGACCTCAAGCAGTCTATGGCCGTTGGCGGAGAGCGCGGGTTCGGGATACAACGAACCGACCCTACGCCGGCTGTCGGACGGATCCATTTCTGGCGTTGCCCAGAGCCCATCGATGTTCTTGGCCATCCAGTGGAAGCGGAGCCGGGGCATGTCGGCATTTCGTGATTGAATGGACCCTATCGCGTTGATTAGACCGCGCGTCGCGAAATGTGCATCGGCCATGGATTTAAACTGCGGGAACCATCGCTTTGCGAGCTCCGACAGGGCAGTCGCTCGCGGGCGTTCTGAACCAAAGCCGGCGACTACCTTAGTGCCGATTTCTGGTCGTGCTTCAAGCAAGCTAGTCACGGTTTTATGGTCGAGTTCACCGGTAGCTTCACCCAGCCTCTTCCCCAGATGCATGCACGCGTCTGCGAGCTCGTCGTCCATCGCAGGGGAAGTAGTTGCTGCTTGGTGCAGCAGCTCGCCTGCCTCGACATGGAAATGCTCTCGCGCTTGCAACGCTGTGAATCCGAAAAAACCGCCGAGGAATTCGTATGTGGTGTCCTTTTCACTGTCGAGCGATGCGCTCGATGCCAGTATCTGGAGCTGAGGACTGCCGGGCTGCAAGCCCAGCCGGTTCAGCAGCAAGCGAACCAGATAGCCGACTTCAGTGCCCGAGGCACCGCGGTAGAGGTGCAGTTCATCGATGACGAGCTGGAAGACACGGGACGCGTCCTCGGCAAGCCACTTACGGGTGACGTCGAGCATCTGGGAATCTGCACGGTCATGCGGGATACTAGGATGCGCGTGGCGCATTAACATGATCGAGAGCATGCTGACGTTCGTTATCAGCAAGTCGGGCGGCGCGACCTGCATTTCCCAGCGATGGAAGCTCTCGCCGGCGCCGGGTTCAATGCGAGGGATAAAGCTTGCCTGCTCGAGAGCCTCGTCAAGTTCCTTCCTCGATTTCCTAATGCTTGCTTCATCGCCTGAGAGCTCGGCTGCCTTAGTCTCCTCCCGAAGCAGCTTGATTCTTTCGCTCATCCCCGTTGATTCGCCAATCCCCTCGCGGAGGGCTTTTTTTAGCTTATTACGGACGTCTGTGTTTGCAGATCCATCAGGCTTGAATGGATGG
>Ga0265798_10010851_pt1 | contig 11158 bp, 12 predicted proteins | sample P3T30metagenome_FD_192430 | JGI IMG/M metagenome (GOLD analysis project Ga0265798, IMG submission 192430) | Plant litter microbial communities from East Loma Ridge, Irvine, California - P3 T30 | ecosystem: Environmental > Terrestrial > Plant litter > Unclassified | place: USA: California... | reverse complement strand
TCCCCGCGGGGTCGGTGAGGGTCACTTGCGCACCTTTCGGATCCACTGGTCGACGGAGACCGCGACGATGATGAGGACGCCCACCGCGAGCGTCTGGTAGAGCACGTCCAGCCCGGCGAGCGAGAGGCCGTTGCGGAACACGCCCACGATGAGCGCGCCGAGGAGCGTGCCCCAGACGGTGCCGCGGCCGCCGAAGAGGCTCGTGCCGCCGATCACGACCGCGGTGATGGAGTCGAGGTTGAGGTCGGCGCCCGCGTTCGGGCTGGCCGCGTTGCTGCGGCCGATCGCGATCCACGCGCCGACCGCGAGGATCGCCCCGGCCGCGAGGTACACGCTCATGAGCACCCGGTTGACGCTGATGCCCGCGAGGCGGGCGGCCTCCTTGTCGTCGCCGACCGCGTACACGTGCCGGCCCCAGGCCGTCTTGCCGAGGATGAAGGCCACGACGATGTAGAGCACGAGCATCAGCACCACGCCGAAGCTGATCTTCACGCCGGCCAGGTCGAACGTGCGCCCCGTCCAGGAGAGGGCCTTCGGCAGGTCCACGCCGCGGACGGTCGCGCCGTTGGAGTAGAGGAGCGTGAGCGCCACGAAGATGTTGAGCGTCCCGAGGGTCACGATGAACGGGGGGAGCCGCAGCCGCGTGACGAGCAGGCCGTTGAACGCGCCGGCCGCGAGCCCCACGATGAGCCCGGCGGCCAGCGCGGCGGGCGCAGGAAGGCCGTTCTGGCTGGCGGTCTGCGCGATGACCATCGACGTGAGCACCATGACCGCGCCGACCGAGAGGTCGATGCCCGCGGTGAGGATGATGAGCGTCTGCGCCACCGCGAGCGTGCCGACCACGGCCACCTGCTGCGTGACGAGCGACAGGTTCGCCGGGTCGAGGAAGCGGTCGTTGAGCAGGCCGAACACGATGACCGCGAGCACGAGCACGACGGCCGGGCTGACGGCGGGGTAGCGGTGCAGCACCCCGCGGATCCGGTCGAGGGGCGTGCGCCGGTCGAGGAACTCGTTGGCGAGGTCGAGGGCCGAGGTGGGCGGATTCGGATCCGCGGTCTTCTGGCTCACGGTCACTCGCCCCAGCACTTGGTCGCGGCGTCGTCGGCGGTGATGCTGTCGAGGCCGTCGACGGGGGTGTCGGTGACGAGCGCGGATCCGGTGTCGAAGAAGTCGAGGCCGGCGCTCGTGGCGGGCTTGGTGCCGTCCTTCGCGAGCTGCGCGATGGCCTCGACGCCGAGCTGCGCCATCTTCACCGGGTACTGCTGGGCGGTGGCGCCGATGACGCCCTCCTTGACGTTCTTCACGCCCGCGCAGCCGCCGTCGACCGAGACGAGGACGACGTCCTTCTCCTTGCCGGCCGCCTGGAGCGCCTGGTACGCGCCGAACGCGGCGGGCTCGTTGATCGTGTAGACGACGTTGATGTCCGGGTCCTTCGAGAGCAGCGTCTCCATGGCCGTGCGGCCGCCGTCCTCGGCGCCCTGCGTGGCCTCGTTGCCGACGATCTCGTAGTCGCCGCCGCTGTAGTCGCCGGTCTTCGCCTCGTCGCCGTTCTTGGTCTTGTCGGCGACGTCGATGGCCATGCCGGTGAGGAAGCCCTGGTCCCGGTCGTAGTCGACCGAGACGGCCTTGTCGTCGTACAGGTCGAGGAGGGCGATGGTCGCCTTCTTGCCGTCGAGCTGCGCCGCGGCCCACTTGCCGATCGACTCGCCCGCGGCGAAGTTGTCGGTGGCGAACGTGATGTCGACCGAGTCGGCCGGGTCGGGCGCCGTGTCGAGCGCGATGACGAAGAGGCCGGCGTCGCGGGCCTTCTGGATCGCGTCGACGACCGAGGGGCCGTTGGGGGTGATGAGGATGCCCTTGTCGCCCTTCGAGATGGCGTTCTCGATGGCCTGGATCTGGGTGTCCTCGTCGCCGTCCTCCTTGCCGGCCGCGAGCGTGAGGCTGATGCCGTCCTTCGCCGCCGCGTCCTTCGCGCCGTCCTGCATGGCGACGAAGAACGGGTTGGTGGTCGTCTTCACGATGAGGGAGACGCCCACGTCGCCGTCGCCGGAACCGCCCGAGGAGCTCGAGCTGGAGCAGCCGGTGAGCCCGACCGCGGCGATGAGCGCCGCGGAGCCGAGGGCGATGGTGCGCACGAGGCGCGGGGATCGGTTCGTCATTGAGGGATCCTGTCCTTCTTGTGGGAGCGAGCTCCCGACAACGTTGTCAGGTAGAGGTCTAGCGGGTCCGGCCCGGTATGGTCAACCCATTGCGCAGAGAGCGAGACCCATTCGTGACACCGTTGTCATCCCCGCCCGGATCCCCGCAGGACCAGCCGTCCGGCGCGCGCCGGCCCACCATGAAGCACGTGGCGCGGCTCGCGGGCGTGGGCATCAAGACGGTGTCGCGCGTGGTCAACGGCGAGGCCAACGTCTCGGCGGAGATGACGGCGCGGGTGCAGGCGGCGGTCGAGCAGCTGCAGTACCAGCCCGATCTGCACGCCGGCAACCTGCGTCGCGCCGATCGCCGCACCCACACGCTCGGCCTCCTCGTGGGCAGCGTCGCGAACCCGTTCTCGGGCGCGCTGCACCGCGCCGTGGAGGACGTGGCGAAGGAGCGCCGCGTCGCCGTCTTCGCCTCGAGCCTCGACGACGACGCCGATCGGGAGCGTCACGCGGTCGACGCGTTCCTCGCCCGCCGGGTCGACGGGCTGATCCTCACCACCATCGCCCCGAGCCAGGCCTACCTCGGCGTCGCGGCGTCGCGCGGCACGCCGCTCGTGTTCGTCGACCGCGTGCCCGCGGGGCTGGAGGCCGACGCGGTCATCGTCGACAACGCCGCGGGCGTCGCCCGGGCGGTCGCGCACCTCGCCGACCAGGGGCACCGGCGCATCGCGTTCCTCGGCGACCGGCCGGAGATCTTCACGGCGCGGGAGCGCGAGCGCGGCTTCGTCGAGGAGATGCGGCGGCGGGGGATCCCCGTGGCGCCCGAGCTCGTGCTCGAGGGCGCCACCGACGAGGGCGTGGCGGAGGGGCTCGCCGAGCGCCTGCTCGCGCTGCCCGAGCCGCCGACCGCCGTCGTGAGCGGACAGAACCTCATCACCATCGGCGTCATCTCGGCGCTCCGCCGCCACGGCGCCCAGCGCCGCATCGCGCTCGTCGGCTTCGACGACCTGCCGATGGCCACGCTGCTGGAGCCCGCCGTCACCGTCGTCGCGCAGGATCCGTCGCGCATCGGCCACGCCGCCGCCGAGCGCGTCTTCGCCCGGCTCGACGGCGACGAGGGCCCCGCGCAGACCGTCGTCGTCCCCACCACGCTCATCGTCCGAGGCTCCGGAGAGGTCCCCCGCCATGCATGACCAGCCCATCGTCGTCGTCGGCGACGCCCTCATCGACCTGCTCCGCGAGGACGGGGAGGAGACCGCCTTCGTCGGCGGCGCCGCCCTCAACGTCGCGGTCGGGCTCGCGATCCTCGGCCACCGCGTGCAGCTCATCGCGATGGTCGGCGACGACGCGCACGGCGACCGGATCCGCGCCGAGCTCGACGCGCACGGGGTCGAGCTCATCGCCACCGTCGGCCCGTCCGGCACGTCCGTCGCCGTGAGCGAGCGCGAGGACGGGGAGCCGCGCTACGCGTTCAACGAGGCCGCCTGGAACCGGCGCGTGCGCATCGGCGAGGCGGAGCGGGCGGCGCTCGACGCGGCGTCGCTCGTGGTCGTCAGCTGCTTCCCGTACGACGACCACGCGCAGGCGGACGAGCTGCTGGCGGCCGTGCGGGATCCGCGCGAGCGCCTCCTCGTCGACCCGAACCCGCGCGCCGGCATGCTCCACGACGCCGAGCGGTTCCGCGTCGGCTTCGCGCGCGCGGCGGCCCAGGCGCTGCTCGTGAAGGTCGGCGACGACGACACCGCGCTGCTCGAGCTGGGCGCGCTCGCCGAGGCGCGCGCGGCCCTGCACGCGACCGGCAGCCGCCTGGTGCTGGCGACCGAGGGCCCGCGCGGCGCGACCGTGCAGCTCGAGGACGGCGAGGTGGTGGCGGCGGCGATCGCGGCGGATCCGCGTCCCATCGTCGACACCATGGGCGCCGGCGACGCGTGCCTCGCGGCGGCGGCCGACGCGATCGCGCGCCGGGGCGCGCCGCGCACCCCTGCGGAGGGCGAGGCGATGCTCCGCACGTGCATGGCGATCGCCGCGGCCACGTGCCGCGAGCCGGGCGCGCTGCTGCGGATGCCGACGGCCTGAGGCGCGCGCAGGGCGCAGGGTACCGCTGCGGGGAGCGCCGTCATCCGGCTCCGGCGGGCGGCGTAGCGTCGACGCGAACGAATCGATCGGACCGCCGGGCGGAGATCCCCTCGGCGGTGGTGCTCGAGCAGGTCGGCGCAGTCCTCCGTGATGCGCCTGCCGGCGACACCGTCCCTCGGCGGGCGCCGGACGACCGCGGGCCCTGCGCCGCGCACCGATGGAGCAGACGAGGAGATCCACCATGGACGACGCACGCACCCTGATCATCGGCGGGACGGGGACGGTCGGCTCGGCCGTCATCGCCGAGGCCCTCCGGCGCGGGATGACCGGACTGCGGGTCCTCAGCCGCGACGCGCGGAGGTTCGCGGACCTCCCCGACGGAGTCGAGGGCGTGGTCGGCGACCTGGGCGACCCCTACGGCGCGATGCCGGCGTTCGACGGCGTCGAGCAGGTGTTCCTGGCCCTGACGGGGACGCCCACCGAGCTGTACGAGACGACCGTCGCGGTCGACCACGCCGTCGCGGCCGGAGTGCGCCGGATCGTCTACCTGTCCGTCCAGGACCTCGACCGGGCCCCGCAGGTGCCCCACAACTCCGCGAAGATCGCGGTGGAGTCCCTCCTCGAGCACAGCGGCGTCGAGACCTGCTTCCTCCGGGTCAACAACTTCTTCCAGAACGACGTCTGGTACCTCGACGCGATCCGCGCCGGCGCGTACCCGCAGCCCCTCGGCGGGACGGGCGTCTCCCGGGTCGACGTGCGCGACATCGCCGAGGTCGCCGTGAGCGCCCTGACCCCGGGATCGGGTGTCGACGGTCCGATCGACGTGGTCGGCCCGACCGCGTGGACGGGGGAGGCGACGGCCGCGGTCCTGTCCGAGGCCCTCGGGACGACCGTGACGTACGCGGGAGACGACCTGGTGGCGTGGCGCGAGTCGTCCCTCGCCTCCATGCCCTCCTGGCTCGTCTACGACTACGAGCGCATGTACTCCGGCTTCCAGCGCGACGGGCTCATCGGGAGCCCCCAGGCCCTCGCCCGTCTCACCGCCGTCCTCGGGCACGCGCCCCGCGCCTACGAGGACTACGTGCGCGAGGTGCTGGTGCCCGCCGCGTAGGGCGGTGCCCGCCCGATCCGCCGGCCGGATCCGCCGCCGGTTCAGCGGGTGAGCGCGAGGGCGAGCGCGGCGACGCCGGCGCACGCGGTGAGGCCCGCGACCAGGGCGGGCAGGCCGCCGCCGGGGAGCGCGGTGGTGCCGGGGCCGGCGGATCCCGAGGTGAGGATCCGGTGCACGCGCCGGTAGCGCAGGTGCGCGGCCCCGAGCACGCCGAGCGCGACGGCCACGCCCGCCGCCGCGACCGCGAGGCCGGCCGGCCCGAGGAGCTGCGGGAGCGCGCGGAGGCCGAACAGGGATCCGACGACGAGCGCGAGCGCCGTGCGGCGCCACGCGAGCGCGGTGCGCTCCGGCTGGAGGCCGGGGTCGGAGGGGCGCCCTGCCGGGTCCGCCGCGCTCACGCGGTCAGCACGCCCAGCAGCACGAGCACGCCCGCGGCCACGACCGCGATCCCGAGGGGCAGCGACAGCGCGGCGGACGGCAGCGGGCGGTCGCGCCGGAGGGCGCGCTCGGTGCGCATCCAGCCGATCCAGGCCTGCGCGGGCGCGGCGATCCCGGCGACGATCAGCACGAGCGACGCCGCGAGCCGGAACCCCGGCTGGAGGCCGAGCGCGAGCGCCTCGAGCGCGACGCCGCCGGCGAGGAGGGCGAGCGAGGTGCGGATCCAGGCGAGGAACGTGCGCTCGTTGGCGAGGCTGAAGCGCACGTCGGGCTCGGCTCCCTCGCGGTAGACGCTCCGCGGGAAGCGGCGGTCGGGCGCGGTCATGCGGCGGGGGTCGTGGAGCGAAGGGCCGGGGCGCGCGAGGGCATGCCGCCATTCTGCCGATCCGCGGCGACGGCCGCGCCGATCCGCGCCCGGTGTCGCCGCTCGATCCCCTGGCCCGCGTACGACGCCGCGACGATGAGCGCCGCGCCGCCCGCGCCGACCGGCCCGATCGCCTCGCCCGCGACCACCACGCCCACCAGCAGCGCCCACACCGGCTCGGTGCCCATGAGGATGCTCGCGCGCGACGCCGACGTGCGCCGCACGGCCCAGAGCTGCACCGCGAACGCGAACAGCGAGCACAGCACCCCGAGGAAGAGCACGCCGGCCCAGCCCCGGGCGTCGAGCGCGGCGGCCGCCGCGGGCAGGTCGGGTCCCGCCAGCGCGGAGAAGAGGGCCGCGCACACGACCATCTGCACGAGGACCACGCCGAGGGATCCCTCGCTCCGCCCGCGCGTGAGGTGCCCGCTCGCCGTGACGTGCACGGCGCGCACGACGGCCGCGGCGATCACCAGCCCGTCGCCCGGCGTGGGCGCGCGCAGCCCGCCCTCGGAGACGAGCAGCGCGACGCCGACCACCGCCGCGACGGCCGCGACGAAGTACGACCGCGGCAGCCACGACCGCGACGCGGCGCCCTCGAGCACGGGCGTCATCACGAGCGCGAGGCTGATGAGGAGGCCGGCGTTGGTCGCGCTCGTCAGGTGCACGCCCCACGTCTCCAGCCCGATGACCGCGGCCTGCGAGCAGCCGAGCGCGGAGGCGATGAGGAGGCCGCGCCCGCGCGGCAGCCGCTCGCGCCGCGCCAGGCAGACGATCCCGGTCGCGATCGCCGCGACGAGGAACCGCAGCGCGACGGCCGCGGGCACGCCCGTCTCCGCGGCGAGGTCCTTGGCCGCGAGGAAGCTCGCGCCCCAGACCGCCGCGACGGCTAGGAGCAGCAGGTCGACGACGGGTGCGGGACGGGTGGGGGAGGCCATGCCCCCACTGTCCGGCAGGTGACCCGGAAGATCGACGGGCATCGTCTTCATCGATGCGTTAGCGCTCGCTGATGCGTTAGACAGTGCTCATGGATCCCGCCCGCCTCCGCCTCCTGCGCGAGCTCGGCGACCGCGGCAGCGTCGCGGCGGTGGCGATCGCGATGCACGTGAGCGCGTCCGCCGTCTCGCAGCAGCTCGCCGCGCTGCAGGCCGGCGTCGCCGTGCCGCTGACCGTCAAGCGCGGGCGGCGACTGGCGCTCACCGAAGCGGGGGAGGCGCTCGCCGCGGCGTCGACGCGCGTGGACGAGGCGCTCGCCGCGGCGCGGGACGCCGTCGGGGCGTTCCTCGAGCACGACAGCCGGCCGGTACGGGTGTCCGCGTTCCACAGCGCCGGGCTCGCGTTCTTCGGGCCGTTGCTCGCGGAGCTGGCGGGGGCGGCTGCAGGTGCGGGTGCAGGCTCGGCGGGATCCGGCGCGGGCGTCCGCGTCGCGCTCGCCGACGCCGACGTGGCGCAGGGCGACTTCGCGGGCCTCACCGCGGATCACGACCTCGTCGTCGCGCACCGCCTGCCGCACGATCCGCCGTGGCCGACCGCCCGGCTCGTGGTCGTGCCGCTCCTCGTGGAGCCGCTCGACGTGGCGCTGCACGCCGGGCATCCGCTCGCCTCGTCGGCGGCCATCACCCCGGAGGCGCTCCGCGACGAGCGCTGGATCTCCACCCAAGCCGGCTTCCCGCTCGCGGGCGTGCTCGACCACCTCGGCGCGCTGATCGGCCAGGCGCCGCGCATCGTCCACCGCGTCAACGAGTTCTCGGTGGCGGCGCAGATCGTGCGGACCGGCGACGCGATCGCCGTGATGCCCCGCACGACCGGCGCCCCGCTCGCCGTCGACGGGATGGTGCTCCGGCCTGTCGTCGGTGCGCGGCTCGTGCGCCACGTCGACGTGCTCGCCCGCCCGGACGCGCTCGCGCAGGCGCCGGTGCGCGTTGTGCTGGCGGCGCTGCGGCGGGTGGCGGAGGACGCGGCCGACGCCGCCGAGCGGGCTGCCGCGAGCTGACGCGGTCCGTCCGCCGATCGCAGCCGGCCGTCCGCCGACCGTCCGCCGCGCGCCGGCCGACCGTCAGCCCCCGATCCCCTCCAGCTCCGCGAGCGCCTCCTCCGGCAGCCGGATCCGCGCCCCCGCCACGTTCTCGCGCAGGTGCTCCACCGACGACGTGCCCGCGATGACGAGCACGTTCGGCGACCGCTGCAGGAGCCAGGCGAGCGCGACCGGCAACGGCGCGGATCCGAGGTCGGCGGCCACGCGGGACAGCGTCTCCGACTGCAGCGGCGAGAACCCGCCGAGCGGGAAGTACGGCACGTAGGCGATGCCGTCGGCGGCGAGCTCGTCGATGAGCGCGTCGTCGTCGCGGCGGGCGAGGTTGTAGTGGTTCTGCACGCTCACGATGGGCGCGATCCCGCGGGCCTCGGCGACCTGCGCGGCCGTCACGTTGCTCACGCCGAGGTGCCGGATGAGGCCCTCCCGCTGCAGCTCGGCGAGGGCCGTGAACGGCTCCTCGATGGATCCGTCGGTCGGGCTGTCGAAGGCGCCGACGCGGAGGTTCACGACGTCGAGCACGTCGAGCGTCAGGTGCGTGAGGTTGTCGTAGACGGCCTGGCGGAGCTCGGCCGCGGAGAGCGCCTGCGGCCAGCGGCCCTTCGCGTCGCGCAGGGATCCGACCTTGGTGACGATGTGGAGGCGCTCCGGGTACGGGAACAGCGCCTCCTCGATGAGCGCGTTCGTGTGCCCGGGCCCGTAGAAGTCGGCCGTGTCGATGTGCGTGATCCCGAGCGCGACGGCCTCGCGCAGCACGGCGCGGGCGGCCTCCGGATCCGCGGGCGGCTCGAACACGCGCGGCCCCGCGAGCTGCATGGCGCCGTAGCCGAAGCGCGTGACGGTGAGGTCGTGGGCGAGGGGGAAGAGCCCTCCGGGCAGGGCGGTGGACATGGCGATCCTCTCGGGTGGCGCGGCGGGCGGCGTGGGCCCACTCTCCCGCGGCGACGGCGCGCGCGACGGCACTCGCAGGAGCCCGTGAGCGGATCCGCCCGCCCGCGCCCTAGGAGCCGGCGGCCGACCCCGCCCTCGGCGCCGCCTGCGCCGGCGGGTGCGCGCGCCGGGTCGCCAGCACGCGCGAGAAGACGAGCACGAGGAGGCCGGCAGCCGGGATGAAGAGCAGGCCGAAGCGGAGCGACGAGGCGTCGGCGATGGCCCCGACCACGGGCGGCGAGACGAGGAAGCCGAGCCGGAGCAGCCAGCCGACGATCGTGAGGCCGGTGCCGGGCCGGAAGCCGGGAAGCTCGTCGGCGGCCTGCATCGCGGCCGGGATCAGGGTCGCCACTCCGAACCCGGCGACGCCGAACCCGACGATCGTGCCGACCACGCCCGGGAACGCGAGCGCCCCGCCCATGCCCGCGAGCACGAGGACGCCGCCGAGGCGGGCGACGGCGCGCTGGCCGAAGCGGTCGACCATGCGGTCGCCGAGCATCCGGCCGATGAACTGCATGCCCTGCAGCGAGATGAAGCCGAGGCCCGCGACGAACGCGCTGGCGCCCAGGTCGCGCGAGAGGTAGATGGCCGACCAGGTGCTGCCGGCGTCCTCGACGATGGCGCCGCCGGACGCGATGACCACGAGCGCGAGCAGCACGCCGTACTTGGCGACGAGGCCGAGCGCGCGCGGGGAGGCGCCGCGCGCGACGCCGCCCTCGGGATCCGCGGCGGGCTCGTGCGCGTGCGCGGCGCCGCCCTCGCCGGGCTCCGGCTCCGGCCCGGTGAGCAGCCACATGAGGGAGAGCACGGCCAGCGCGCTGAACACCACGGCGGAGATCGACAGGTGGAGGAGCAGCGGCAGCCCGATCTGCGCGGCGGCCGCGCCCATGAGCCCGCCGGCGACCGCGCCGATGGACCAGACCGCGTGGAACGAGTTGATGATCGACCGCCCGTACAGCCGTTGCACCCGGAGCGCGTGCGAGTTCTGCGCGACGTCGGTGATGGAGTCCATGGCGCCCGCGAGGAACAGCGCCATCGCGAGCACGAGCCAGCCGGGCGCGAGGCCGGCCAGCAGGATCCCGATGGAGGCCACCACGGTCGCGGCGACCGCCACGCGCGCCGACCGGTACCGGCGGATGAGCACGCCCGCGGCGAGCCCGGCGATGAGCGCGCCGAGAGGGGAGGCGGCGACCGCGGCGCCGAACTCGACGTTGGTGAGCCCGAGCTCCGCCTTGATCGACGGGTAGCGCGGCAGCAGGTTCGCGAAGATCGCACCGTTGGTGAAGAAGAGGATGCCGACCGCGACGCGCGCCCGGCGCACCTCGCGGGTCGGGGCGGACGTGCGCGACAGCGTCGGCGCGGTCGGGGAGGGCATCGTCGGTCTCTCTCTGGCCGGGTGGCGCGGGCGGCGGTGGCGCCGTCGCGCAGGCGGGTCGGCGCCGATTCCCCGGCTGCCGGATCCAGCCTAGGGTCGGCGGGACGCCAGCGGCGACGTGTCCTCGGTGACGTCCATCACCAGGTCCATGAGCGGCACGAGCCGGGCGCTCACCTCGTGGCCGAGCTCCGTGAGCCGGTAGTCGACGCGCGGCGGGATGGTGGGCTGGGCCTCGCGGATCACGAGCCCGTCGTCGGCGAGCGTGCGCAGCGTGGAGGCCAGCATCTTCTCGCTGATGCCCTCGACCTCGCGCCGCAGCTCGCCCCAGCGGCGCGACCGCTCGCCGAGCGCGAGGAGCACGAGCACGCCCCACTTGCTCGTGATGTGGTCGAGCAGCGTGCGCGACGGGCAGTTCGCGGGGTAGCGGCCCTCGGTCACGCCGGGTCGGTCGCGGGTCACCCGGAAGCTCATCTGCGTCACATCACACAACTTACCAGAAGGTGGGTACCTCCCTGTGGGAAGGTACTCGGCGACGGAGTCGTTGACCCCGGCGTACCGCTCCTCGTCCCCCACTCGAAAGGCACCCCATGACCATCGTCGTCACCGCCGCCACCGGCCGCCTCGGATCGCGCATCGTCGCGTCCCTCCTCGCCCGCGGCGCCGCCGCCTCCGACGTGCTCGCCACCGCGCG
>Ga0265798_10010850_pt1 | contig 11158 bp, 11 predicted proteins | sample P3T30metagenome_FD_192430 | JGI IMG/M metagenome (GOLD analysis project Ga0265798, IMG submission 192430) | Plant litter microbial communities from East Loma Ridge, Irvine, California - P3 T30 | ecosystem: Environmental > Terrestrial > Plant litter > Unclassified | place: USA: California... | reverse complement strand
TCGCCTTGTCAGCCACATACCTGGTGCTGTTTCCTCGCTGGTCCCATCCCTCGCCCTCGGATTCGTCATGCTCGGTGCTTATCCGTCGCATGCGTTTCGCCGCGCGATCTGCCATCTTTGCGATTGGCAAGAAGATATCCTCTAGATTAAAAGTGGTTCCAATGGCGTGTTGCGACAATTCTACGCGTGTTGGTCATCGGCCATTCCATCAACCTTCAGATGGAGATTCGCCGGGATCTTCCCCAGGTCCTGATTAGGCCAAAAGCGGCTAGCGCACCTCTCCCATTATACTCAACGAAGGATGATCTTTATCGCGTCACAGCATTGAGAAAGGACTATGATTATTGTAACGTCACCTCCAGGGCTATCTTTTGTAACTAATCTTATTACTGATTATCAGACATGTTGTATAGTAAGACTAATCGGACGACGAATTAGATGGACCAGCACTGACCCATTGCTCAAGTAAACACAGCCTTGACAGTCTCCTCAAGATCTTCCTTAGGCACACCAAGCTTGTCGTTCCAAAGCCCCATAGATGAGAAGTCGCCCAATTGCAGCTCCTTGCCAAAAGTCGCGCCTTGGATCAAGTACATGATACCGCTGTGATCTCCCGACTGGAGCTTGGCACGTCCTTGCTCGATGTGCTCCTTCACATTGACCTTGTTGACAGTCCACTTCGTGCCAGTGACCTTCTCTGCTGCGGCCAACATCTCCTTTTGCGTTGTCTGAAATCCGCTGATGTAGACATATTGGTTCTTAGTCAGGTCGGGGTTCTTGAGTGCGTTGACGGTCGCGATACCGATTTGGTTGAGGTTGGTGCTTGAGAAAACAGCTTCACCATCATCAAATAGGGTAGCAGTCCTTGACTTGCCGTCAAAGCCCAAGAACGCTACCCTGAGGCCCCAGTCGAAGAAGGGGCCAGTGGCAATGCCAGTCCAGCTAATCTCCTTCTCCTTGGTCTTGAGGTATTTGATCGTCTCGAACTTGGGCTCAAATACGGGCACGATCTCGCGAGCGCGCTCGTCATAGACGTTGCTTCCATACTCTGAAGGAAGGAAGCGCTTCACGCCCGCTGCGATCGCGGCATCGATCAACTTGTCTTGATCGCCCAGTGCCATGCCGCCGACGAGCGACAAGACAGCATCTTGGCCCTGGAAGGCTTCCTTCAGGCTGTCGTGGGACTCGTAGTTCGCGCGAATGACTTTGACGCCTTCGGGAAAGGTCGAGCTGGAGCCTTGGCGCGAGAGGACAGTTGTGTTGAATGAGGAATCTTTGAGGAAGGCGTTCAAAATGGAGGGACCAAGGTTGCCGCTCGCCTGGTGTTGTTAGTTCACGTGGACAGGACAAGTTTGGCAGGTATACATACACCGATGATGATGACGTTCTTGATAGACATGTTCGAGAGGTGTTGATTGTTGAGTCTGAACAGATTTGATGTCTGTGATAGATTGAAGAGTGTGTAGTGATTCTAATGCTGTGAGTGTCGTTGGTTGTGTGGTTTAATTCACCGATGAAGACGCTCTCTTATGTATACCACGACGAAGACGTGATTATGCATGGCTATGATGCAGGTACAGGGCCCCACATCCCCAAATCCGCACTGCTTGTAAATCTGCGTCGTACAACCGCGTTACCTTAGTAATGAAGGCTGAATCAAAGCCGCACATGGCATGCAGTTCAATCATGATATGGCGCCATTGCTTACGACACTAGTGTCAGTCGATACCTAAGTGCCTGGGTAGGTGCAAGGTCGGTGTACTTAATCTCTCCGACAACCACTCTCCAGAAGCTTCGCTGCGGAAGTAGTGCATGGTGAGAGCTCTATCGCCGAAGATTAGTCTCGTAATTACGCCGAAATCATCATGCCAATAGATCAGATTCAAGTTGGTGGAAGGCTGATGTCGGGGCTGCTTAGCACATCTCGCGGAAATGCACCGCCGCGCCAAGGCACTAGCCTGATCCAGATCATGACTGTGGAAGTCGCGCGCACGCGCGGTCGTTACCCATCTCCTAGAGCTGTTACTTTGCGCTTTCCCACCGTCTCCATCACATCACCAATACAACCCGCACACATACGTCAGCGCAGTGTTACTTATGTTGCAGCAAGATGAATTTTTACATTCAGACCTCGACCCAGAGCGAACGCGCGTTCAATCTTCATCGCCTAGACTCATTCTGTTCTCGATAATACCCCATCTCTCAAGCTGCATGAGCAGCTCGAGTGGATCTGCTGCGTTCCAAGCGCTGATTTCCCACTCTGTACGATTCCTCCCGCCCCCTTTGTCATACACCCAGGGTATCTTCTCAATGGTCCACACAAGCTCTCGTTGCGACGCGTTCAATCGACGGATGTACTCCCTTGCTTTCATAACCGCGTCTTTAGTCCCCTTTCGCCGAACCTTCATCACCGACGCTACCACATACATTCCTGGACATCTCGTGTTGAGGCGCAGCTTCGTGTGCATTCGGTCGATATCCGTCAAGATCGCGTGGTACGCATGCTTGTTGAGACCGAGGGCGTCCATTTCAGGTGTATGAGGCGGATAGATGGGATGTCTGAATCCGAAGCGCAGTACTCGGAGTCTGGTTCCTCGCTCTACCGTCTGACGGCATTCCAATCTTCTGTTATGCTCGTAGCTGGTTCTGTTCACGGCACTAGGAAACTGCTCCTTCCACGCCCGATCATCGCTCACCAGCGCGGCAATGATATCTTGCTTCAGTGTAGTATCGGCATACTGCTTCATCCTATTCACTAGGGGGTTGTCTTCCATCTCAGCCAGATACTTTGCATATGTACTGCGCCGCGTGCTGGCATTGATGCTTGCTCTCATCCAGGCTCGAAAGTAAGGATCGACACCGTATCGATCGATGTTGGCACTCAGAACCTCCCGCTTACGAAGCGGGACAGCGCTGGGACAAAGAGGATATGGCTTCGAACGATCTCGAATTTGTGCGTGGCGGGGGATGAGGTCATCTGCACACCTGATCGTCTCCGCCGCAGACATTGCTTGACGCCCAAGTGTTGGTCTTGGTCCAGACTCAGCGCATGGAAATACATCGATGAAGGACAGACGCTGACCCATACGCTGACTCGGCTTGGCTGGGGGCGCAGACATCAGTGCCGCTTGCAAGGTTTGGTCGCGGTCGACATGGAGAATCTGGATATGTGACTCCGAGACACGAGAGGGCGCGAAAAGCGAAAACGAATGCACGCAAACCATCACCGAAACGCCCCTGGCTTGAAGATTCCATGTTATCTCTTCAAGTAGCTGATTGAGCGCGACAGCCTCTTGCTGGTTCTTCTTCAGCTGTTCGGTTGTGTCCCAGAATCTGCCGCATTTGCCTGGCCCGTGCTTCTTTCTGGAAGTCTTGCGTACACCGGCTTCTGCAAGGGATGCCGCGACTGGTCCTGCACATTTCTTTCTCCTTACTCCCGTCCAGATCCTGTTCAAGAAGTCCCTCAGCGCACTTATCAAGCGACAATAATCTTCGTACGTAAGACCATGGTCTGCTAGCGCAGTTGTGTACTCTGTAGGTTCGCAGAGACGAAAGGATGTCACAAAATGCGCTTCGGATCGAGTACATTGTTGACGGTCGGAGACCCCAGGGAACAACATCCCGATGTCGTCAACGAAGCGTTTCTCCGGCTGTTGAGGAGGTAGGCGGAAGTCGCTTGCCTGGACGACGGATTTGCGAATATTCTCCAATGTCGAGTGCCTCATACTAATCGTCGATTTCAAAAGGCTTCTTGCTCTAGCTCCAATGCGCTCGCTAAGGACGCGGTGATCGCCTGAGACGCAGGCATCAGGCTGTGTGGCTGACGAGATTAGGCTGCTCTTTGGGTACGAAGACTCTGACTGCAGTGGCGGATCTGCGATCGTACTCTCCGAGCACTGTTTCCCCGACGGCTGCGCATAAAGTGCGCGGTGATAACCCGGCGGGTTCGCCTCTTCAACAACGTGAGAGTCGCTATTGAATGTGTTATTTGTTGCGACATCCAGATCTGGCTTCGTGCTTCGAAAAGGTATTGGATCAGTGTGCCTGCGAGATAGCACAGGCCTGGCATGCTCGTGCTCTCCTTCTCTTTGCGCGCATCCCATGTCTCCCCTCTCGTTCCCCAAGGTCGTTATACAACCCACCGACAGCCGCTGAGCCATTTTGAAGATCTGGACGTCATGGGTCTTCTTCTCCCGTGTTTTTCCGGTTGTCATACAGTGTTGACGGTGTCTTTACTTGTCGTGAGTGGATGAACTGAATTCGCAGTTCTCTTGAGGTGTTTGGAACCTGTTGAGGGCGCTGGTGAACATAATCGTGGGCAGCAACCCACTAGATATGGACAGAAGCGACTGCCGGCTGCTAAATTTACAATTGGTGCATCTCGGCAATGTTTCTCTTCCTGCAGCGCAATCGACTTTGGACCAATCTGCACTCAGAAATGTCGGCCGAAACTGAGGGCAGGGGCGTATGCGAGGACAAAGGGCAGCAGCAAGGGGCTGCCCTTTGCGCATGACTTAGGCTACTACTTCAACAAGTTTCGACGCACGATGACATTCGAACACCACAGGCATTAAGTCTTCACCCAAAACGGTTGCGTCCAAGGATCTACTGATTACACGGTCCATGGTGAGTTGCTCCGCGGATCTAATATGCGCTGCGCCCTCCCATTTAGGTGATTTTTCCAGCGCAAAATACGTGGCATTTCAAGTTGGGCTGTCGTCACCGCTGCGATCGATTTAAACTCTGGAGTCCAAGCTCAATGCGATTGTTGTTGGCCCCAAAGGTGAGGGCATCTGGCGGTGGCGCAAAGGATCAGGCATTTCATGCGCCTGGAAACGCCGCAATCTCATGGGCCAGGATTTGCAGGCATCTTCGCAGGGTCTCTTGTTCTATCCGATTCAGCCTTCTCAGCCGATATCTGATGAGAAGTAGAACATCGGAGTCATACCGTTCGCGTATTGTCATACACCAATGTGCGTCAAACGAAGACTCAACATGTACACATCTTGGACGCGGCTTCTCTCACACGTCTTTCCCAGACGCCGTCAACGACCATGAGTTTTCCTACTTGGACCAGTCACTCGACCACTGTTATGGACTCATTTGTACGTAATATAAAAGTCCTTGAACTTCGAGAACCTCTACTGGACAACGCCACTCTCATCGCTATATTCACGATCTAGGGACCATGACAAGCGAAGCATATAAGGCCTTCCTACGAGATAACGAAGCATACCCCAATCCGTGGTCCACGCATGCGGAGGTACCGAGGCTACGCCAACCTGTTGAACCTCGAACAGGGTCATCGAGAAGGTCTTTCTTTGACGATGCACTGAAAGATCGTTCAAAAAGCGATCGGTTGCGCGCAAGTCGTCCTTCACTCGACTCTGCTACACACCATGATCGCGGGAGAAGGAACACCGACAAGCAAGCTTACGTTGAAGAGGAGGACCCCGAGACAGGCGCTCTTCATTGTTGGGAACCAGAATCCAACAAGACCAGTGTTCATGGGAGAGCCGAAGGCACTGGTAAAACGATAGTATTGGGGCCAAAACAAGGAAACCGCATCTTGTCTCCAGAGAGTGTCACCAGGAACAAAGATGCTAGAAAAGGTCACGAGAGAGATCAAGTATCTCGCGAGACAGAGCGGCGCATTGTTGACGGCGAGCGTCACCGCGGTAAACTATTTGTGCCCTCATAATCTATAACCCGCCACTGATTATATTGAAAGATACTCTTGAACATCACGGTCTGACGAAAGACTACATCGAAGGTTGGCTCGATAGTTTTGGCAAGCAACATGAGAACCGGAAACGGGAGAGAGAAAAAATGATGCCGCATATAAAACGCCATCTGAGTTCACAAAACAATTTTCAAGAGATGGCTGTTCATGAAGCTACTATCACCTCATCGCAGCCCCAAGATTTGAGATCACTTATGGCAAGAATCAGGGGCACTTCGCGGCGTGCCACAATTACTCCAGAAAGTCAAAAACCGGGCGCGTCATCCAGCACTCGTACCCAGCCTTCACCGACCAGTTCCACCTCACATGTGTCGCGTCACCAAGGTGAAGATAGTCACAATAATTTCGATCCAAGACAAAGCCACGCTCATGACACTACCAGAGGTTCTTACAGTGAAGAAGAGAAAAGGAACAGAAAAGAGATCAAGGAAAATCACAGGAGATTATGCAAGAGCCGCAAAGAAAAGGCTGCGCGTGATGCAACTGCACTCGGCTCGGTGCAAATATCACGCCCACGACCAATCATTGCAAGCGACATGAGTAGTTCGCGGAGTGCCGCAAGCCATTCCAAAGATCGCAAACCGAGCGCATCGTCCCGCACGCGTCTCCAAGTCTCGCCGATCAAATCTACCCCAGACGCGCTGAGTGGGCGATCCGCTGGGCTAGACCATGCAACGAGAGAGCACGAGACTCTAGTTCGACAGCGACCTGTCGTTTATTATCCCCACCGACCCAGTTACACTCATGAAGCCAAGATTACTCGCAGTCATTCTCAGTCATCTTCGCATCGTGGAACCAGAAGCCGAAATGGACATCGATACGTTGGCACTGCTTGCCAGACCGACGCTTCGCTAACATAATTGGGTTTTGCAATCGAACAGCTGTCTTTACGGAAGGAAGATGCGGCGTAGAAGTTCCACTTCTGGATCCTGTTGGAGAGAGATACTGGCATGTGCGTTGAGAGACTTGACTGCTTCACTAGCAGTCCAACATCGGTGGACTTCGATTGGTCTTTTTGCCCACTCGGGCCGACGAAATTCGAACTGTCGAGCTTTGTCTTGAACAAATTAGTCTCATATAATGCAATTGGGGTCCAATATGATGAAGCATGTTTGCTCACCTGGTGTCTCGTGCGCCTGAAGCTTACGATTCTGCAAAGTGAGAAGGAATATGGCTGCGTCCACTGGTGCGAGCTGAGGGAAGCATCTACGTGCTATTTGGAGCGCAAGCGCGATGTCTTCTTGGCTTGTTCCTCTTTCATCCGACCAAGCTTCGCGTAGCGCCCGTACCCGCTTAGTCCATTCAGTAATGTCGCTGACGTTGAGATCTGGATACAGCTGGAAGAGTCCAGCCTCTTCCAAGAGCTTCAGAGAAGTGACGCAAGATCGATTGGCAACATTCACCCTTCCATGAGACAGGTATTCTCCATTGTAGTACTCTGAGTCGCCTAGATGGTGCTGGAAGGACTTCCGGACCGACGCTCTCATCCGATGAATTGGCTGGAATGACTCGATCAACCAAGTAGCTCCCGCGAACTGCCCTTCTGCGAAAAGCCTAGTGTCGACAACACATATCTTGATGTCCCACTTAGAGCGCCATTGATTCCTCCAAATTGCGTACTGGATGGCAAAGAGAAAAGAACTCGTCCATGACATGAGATTATCAGTATAATTTGCATCAAAGCAGCCTTTTTCGAAGTGCATACGTAGTGATTCTATCACTTCGCTCTTCGACAGTGTTAGCAGATCGATTCGTTCGCGTTTCGGTGGTCTAGCCGTGCTCGCTTGTGAAGCTATCACACTCTCGTTGTTCGTTCCTGAGCTACCCGAGTCGAACGTCCGGAAGAGGTATTGAGGAAGATACTCGAAGTGCAGAAATTGGGAAATGTTGTTTGCTGGTGGGTAGAAGAGAGTCGGCCCTGCAGGGACGTTGTGTAGCACATTGACCCAAAAGTCGACCCAGTTTTGCCTTTTCCTCTGGCGCTCTTCGGATCGGCGGTCTATTTCCTTTTGAAAATTTCTAGCGTAGTCGTCGTCTGCCATGTTTTCCTCATGCTCATAGAACTTTTCGCTCTCAAAGTCCTCGTCATACGGCCATCCCAGTTCGGCTTCTTCCAGCGGACAGAAGTAATGGTCGGCGTGAAGGCTCCCCGAATGACTGGCGGCTTGCTTATAGCACTTTTCGGCAACTGTCCACAGCAAGCTTTCGTCTTTCGTGGTATGGAGAACTTCCCTAACGATAGCTCTGATCTCTCCATCGAAATGCGACAGGAGTTTGACCCCATGATTTGAAGACCAGCTTCCAAGCAATCCCAACGTCTCGATAACATCGCGTTCTGTGGCCTCATCGGTTGAGCGAGACGCTTGCTGAGGGGAGGCTACATTGTCGCGCGCATCTTCGCCTAACTCGATTCCACCGACACGATCTGTCAGATGATCAATGTCGGTAGTCATAGCGGACTGCAAATCTGATACTGAGGATAAACGATGGTTCTTCCTATGATCGATGTGGAGTTAAGGCGGGGTTCGCGTCTGCGCCTGAACCCCAAGATCAGCCAGGCTGTTGGTTGGCTCCCTTCGCGCAGGGGTAGTTATTGGACATCAACAGCATCAGGATGATGGCCTCATCTGCAGTAAAGCGAAGCGAAGACTATCCGTGTCAGGTGGAGTGGGTGCTGTACACATATATGTACGACACGGGGTGTACAGCAAACTGACTGCACATCAGCTAGATGCTACCCATGTATGGAAGTGAAGACCATCGAGGCTTGTGCAATCGAAACCGCAATCTGCGGGTTCGGAAGCTGATCTTACAGTGTGCATCTAACGAACCCGCAGCCTCAGTTCAGCATAAACGGATAGGATACCTTGACTGACAGCAAGTGCTTGTCTGTCGATCAACAGCATGGTACAAGCAGTGATTGGGTCCAGAACTCCAGAGACTAGGCAGCAGCCTAAGCTAGAGAAAATTCAGGGTTAGCTCTTCTCCATCTATCAGTTTCTATGCGCGTGACAGTGAATTTTGATCTGGATTGGCTGATCCTTGGTTACACAACGCTAATGCGCTGTACGATTAGCCGTGTCTAGGAATTTGTCAGCATAGTGGTTGTTCTAGAAGGTTCTCTGAACAAGCTTGGCAACTGGTAATGCCTATAAAGTACAGTCCTGCAGCTCGAGGCTTTTGTGTTGCAGTGACAGGGACCTTCTGATTTACAGTCAGAAGCTCTAAACCGACTGAGCTACGGGGAGTGCAGTGACAGCAGAGATGATGAAGAGGACTGTCAGGAAGCAGAATGGGAGAAAGCAGTGGATCAGACGGAGGATGGATTCGCAGAAAAGGGGTAGTGCGAGTGGCGCAAGGAGGAACCAGGAAACTGTAACGATGTACGCTACCATTAGCAGACCGCTGTCGCCTTCACCAGTGGAACATGTTGAGGACGTCCCAGAGGTTGAGAGTACTGGTGAGTGGGATGTCTTGGAACAACGAACAGAATTCTGTGTTGCGCAATGCGACGGTCGACCTCTGCAGTGTTAGCGGTTAAAGTGGCGGCTGGGGGGGCTAATGGATGTGGTTGTAGATGAGGCGGCAGTGGGTACGAGCAATGAAGAGCAGTCGTCTTCCTGCACAGAATATGCGGAAGATTCAGGGCACGGATGGTGCGAAAGGTGTGAGGCGTATCATGTATGCCCAGTGGCGCCTGGTCGGGCGTTGGTTGGTGGAGCTAGTGTCCATGAACTTCCCTAGATGCACACAATCGGGGAAGCGTCAGTGGTATGACGATGGGATGGAACGATCTTAGAATAAAATGGGACGTATTCGTAATTACTACCATAATTCGGTTACTACCCACTTCATCCACTGGTACTGTGATGACGCAGAGCGACGAGCCACTCACGATCCCCGCATTACATGACCACTCCACACGAAAAATTGCTCTCAAATGAGCGAAATTGCAATGATCAGGTCGTCTTGCATTATAGGTTCTGGCGTCCATTGCCGCGGGTCACCGCACAGTGTAAAACTAAAGGTCAGTGAAATATGCAGCAATCTCGCACTCGCTGATGTATGAACACCATATGGTCAGCCACTCGCCCAAACTTTGCGTCTCATTACACATTCCCTGCACATAATTAGGTCGCTTTGTCCTCTTCGGAACGCTTCCTCGCATTCTCGTAGCAGCAACTCGACGCATTACAATAGAACTCGTATCCGCGCCTACAAACTATCAGTTCCACGCAGCAGCCAGAATGGAGTAACTATATCCTACAGTCCATGAATTTACTCACAGTGACTAACAGATGTAGGCCGGCCGACATGATCATCCAGTTGGTAGTTCCAAGTTCTGCTGGCGAGATCGTACGTCTTAGCGTTCACCGCGGTGTCCTCTGCAAGAGCTCATCATTTTTCCAAAATGCTCTAAAGCCAGAGTGGACCACCCAGGAAGAAAGAGTCGTCAACCTTCCTGAGGATTTCGCGGGCACTGTCAGCAACTACATTAAGTGGCTCTACCATGATAAGATAGCGATCGAACTTTACCAAGCTGGGGACGACAAGATTGAAAAGAAGGCCGAAGAAGCGGAGAAAGTGTTCTGTCTGCTCGCCGAAGCATACATCTTCGGGGAAAAGATCCTTGATACACAGTACAGGAATGCGGCAGTGAAAGCCATTCATGACGCCCAAATGAGTTCACACTGGAGTATGGGACCGGAGAGTGTCAGCATCATCTACGAAGGCACACTGTCCGGATCTCCTGTTCGGCGCATAATTGCTGACAGATTCGCGCACTCAGCCTACGATGACTCAGAAAACGGATATGGCTGGATGCAGTTTGTCGATGGATATCCGCGGGATGCTTTGGCTGATGCGATCAAGTTGCTTCTGCATCTTCGTAAATCGGACGGCAGACCTGAACCTGGCGTCGAATCGTACCTTGAGTAAGAGTAGGGCTAAATGCTTCTCATTGGGAGATCATGGCTTTCGAATGGCTCGAGCTTCACACCGGAGGGCCTCCCCGCACGTACAATCAATAACCTCCATTGGGGAATCTATATTTGTGAAAGCCTATCTTGCTTTTTCTACACCTCACTAGGCAACACCCCCCATCTATCATAAAACTTCCTCTTGAACTCATCACTCAACACATCATTCGCCTGATTGATCTCTGCCATCTTCTCAGTAGCTTTCTTCTTGTCTTGTCCACGACAGCGATCAGGATGCCACTTCAAACTCATAGCACGGTGCGCTTTCTTGATATCAGCGGCTGTGGCAGTTCGACTAACACTAAGTACAATGTAAAGATCCGTTGCGGGTTTGATGCCTTGTGGAGGTGGCGTGACTGGGCGTTGAGATGATGATGGTGGCTGTCGTGGTACATAAGAGGTTCTAGGTGGAGCCCCCGGGCGAAAAGAATAAGAA
>Ga0265798_10010849_pt1 | contig 11161 bp, 5 predicted proteins | sample P3T30metagenome_FD_192430 | JGI IMG/M metagenome (GOLD analysis project Ga0265798, IMG submission 192430) | Plant litter microbial communities from East Loma Ridge, Irvine, California - P3 T30 | ecosystem: Environmental > Terrestrial > Plant litter > Unclassified | place: USA: California... | reverse complement strand
TGGAGAGCTACGACGTGCCGGGCCAGTACGCATTCGCCAGCGGCGCCGTCGCCGATCATTACGCGGAACTGCAGATGCAGGGTCACGAGGCCCGCAGCCGCCAATGGCACGGCCGCTCGACGGTCCGCACGCTGGCGGCAGGCACCCGCATCGACGTGACGCAGGGACCTCTCGCCGCTTTTGGCGACGAGGCAGCCGCGTACACCGTCCTGCGCGTGACCAGCGTCGGCGTCAACAACCTGCCGTCGCCGGCGGTGCAGGCGCTGGCCGAACTGTTCGGCCCCATCCCGGAACTGCTGGAAGAGACGCTGTACGAGCATGCGGTGGCCGATGAGGACATGGCGCTCGTCATCGACCAGGCCCGCAAGAGCGGCTACGCCAACCGTTTCGAAGCGATTCCGGCCGACGTGACGTGGCGCCCGCAACTGCCGGGCAGCGAAGGTCGCAGCCACCCGAAGCCGACGGCACCGGGCGCGCAGAGCGCCATCGTCATCGGCCCGGACGGCGAGGACCAGCCCAGCGGCGCGGACGAACTGTATTGCGACGCGCTGGGCCGGGTGCGCATCCGCTACCACTGGCAGGACAGCGGCGACGCCTCGTGCTGGGTGCGCGTGGCGCAACGCACGGCAGGCGGCGGCATGGGCAGCCAGTTCCTGCCGAGAATTGGCCAGGAAGTGCTGGTGCAGTTCATTGAGAACGACATCGACCGCCCGCTCGTCATCGGCGCGCTGTACAACGGCCAGGGCGAAGGCGGCCACGCCCCGACACCAGGCGGACAGCCTTTCGAGGGCGACGATCCGGCTGGGCTGTTCAAGCCGGCGTCCGACCATACGCCTTCCGCGCAGGCCAATCTCGCTGCCGGCAACAGCCCGCTATGGCACGGCGCTTCGTCAGGCACCGACGGGCACTCGAATGCTGCCGCGCAGTGGGGCGTGCGGACGAAAGAATTTGGCGGCAGCGGTTATAACCAGCTGCTGTTTGACGACACGGATGCCCAGGGCCGCGTGCAGCTTCGCTCGACCTATGCGGGGTCCGAGCTGACCTTGGGGCACCTGATCCACGCGGCCGACAACTACCGCGGCAGCTTGCGCGGACAGGGTGCCGAGTTGCGTACCGACGCCTATGGCGCCGTACGGGGCGGCGCCGGGTTGCTGGTGTCGAGTTATGTCGTCGCGCATTCGGCCGGGTCGCGCGATCCGGTTGGCGACAATGCTGCCGGGATTGCGTTGATGAAGCAGGCCGTGAAGCTGGGGGAGACGTTCAGCGAGGCTGCGGTGACGCACAAGACTGTCGCGTTGGCTTCCTCTGTCGGTTCCGTCAAGGCTGGTGCTTCATCGATGTCAGAGAAAGAAGCGCCGCTGGCTGCCATGATGACCGCCGTTTCCGGCATGGTCGGCGCTGCCGACCTGGACGCTGCGCGCGCCGATGCCGGCGCACGCAAAACCTCGCCTGACGACGGCTCTCTGCCGCATTCCAGCGATCCGATCATCGCCATCAGCGCCAAGGCGGGCCTGGGCGTTACCGCCGCTGGTGCCGTGCAGATGTCGAATGGCGAGACTGTGACCCTGATGAGTGGGGCCGACACGCAGCTTGTATCCAGTGGCCAGATGCGTGTGCATTCGGGACAAGCGATCGGCGTGCTCGGTGGCGCGGTGGCACCCGGTGCCGATGGCCTGGGTGTGCAGATGATCGCAGCCAAGGATGCGATCGATGTGCAGGCGCAGGCCGATACGCTGACCGTTCAGGCGCGGGATGAGGTCAATGTCATCAGTGCGAATGCGTTCGTGGACTTTGCCGCTGCCAAGAGCATTTCATTGTCCACTGCTGGTGGGGCGAATATCACGATTGATGGTGGGAATATTACGGTGCAGTGCCCGGGCAAAATAGCCGTCCACGCTGGCAATAAGAGTTTTCAAAGTCCTGCAAGGTCGGAATATCTCATGCCTGTACTTCCCAAGCCGGACAATACGTGGGTAAACATCGAGTCGAGCTATGACGATATCTGGAGTACACCATGGCCACTCGATGGGCTGAAAGTGGAGCTTGATGGTAAGACAATGGCAAGGTCCATTGATGTGAATAAACAGTTGTGAGGTTGATCTTGGATAAGCCCCGGACCGAGACTAAAAAAATTATTGCCGAGAAAGACGGTTCTGTAATTGTGACGGTTGAGACGAATGTTACAGAACGAGAAATATTTGAAGATCGTGAAGCGATCATTACTAGACTTCATATAACGTACCTCAACGTACTGGATCAAATGAAGGAGTTTCAGGCGCAGTGGGATGCTAATCCCACTGCGGCTTTTTGGCAAAGTGCGGCCGAGGGCTTAAATGCTGGTGGCGCGGAATGGCTCAGCGATCAGGCCGAATTGTTCGAATCTAAAACCTGGGTCTCGTTGGGAGAGAAACTGCAGAACGCAGCGGGAACAACCGTTGATAGGCTGGCTACATACAGTAAAGGCAAGTATCAGGTTCTGCAGAAGGAAATTAATAAGTACGTAGATAATCCAGATGACACACTGTATAACTGGGCGTGGTGGCAGAGCTCCATCTTAAAGGTTTCCGATGAGTTGGCTGTGCAACACGTTCAAATAGCAAATACGGTGAAATCGTCAATTGTTGTTGCCGCAGACTCAGTCATGGCCAAAGCAGACATGGCGAAGAAAATGTATATTCATCGAGATGCCTTGCTGGGATTGCCGGAATTAATCGCATCAGCCGACGTGAACGGCGTCCAAAGATTTATTGACACAGTATTGATGGACATCGATCCCGAGCTGGCGGCGGCGATCAAGCATGATCCAAATCTTTATGCCGCTCTCGAGGTGATTGCAGATCACGATAGTGCACTTACTTACTTGACATACGTACAGATGATTCTTGAGGCAGTGCCGCCCAATTTTTACGCTTACGTGGCAGGCCGTGGAGGGGCATACGTGATGATTGAGATAGCTACTCTTGCTGTGGTCGCTCTACTGAGCGCTGGTAGTGCTGCGGCTGCACGTGTCGCGACATTGATCGCTCGCTTTGCAACGGCCGGTGCGAAAGTGTCCACTGTAGGGAAACGAATCAAACGAGCCAAGCATGCGATCGATGCTCTAGTCCGAGCGCTTGAAGATATGATCGCAGCAGTAAGCGATCTGCACGCACTCGGCAGTAAATTGAGAGCCGCAAGAAGTAAACCACACGTCATTAAAGGACGTACAAAGAGCACATTACAAGCTCGACGCGAGATAGAAGAGCGAAAGAAGAAGTGTCGGTTTTGCGGCAGCATAAAACATCCAACGCCAAGAATATTCCCTGGGACAATTCGATACGAGTAGCGAAAACAAAGTACGTCCCGATAACGCAAGTACGACTGACGTACTGCGAACGGTAACATCAAATATTTGCGTAACGGTTATAATATTATTATGGAATCTATTGCTGGAACTATTAAGAAAGACAATAATTACCTCGATGCCATTAAGGATGCAATTAAGAAAAAGGCTGATCATCCTCGTCATCATGGCATCCAGATGCAAGCTCATCATATAATTTCCGCAACTGGGGCGAAGAAATCGGGTGTGGGGCATTTGTTAGTTAAAGGTGGGTATAATATCAATCATCTGAAGAATCTGTCTTTTATTCCAAGTACTCTGAAAGGGGCATGCCACCTTGGTATTCAGCCGCATCGGGGTAACCATTCTTTTGGTACTCAGGATTCGTACACCGATGATATCGAGCCATTCGACTACCATAACAGTGTGGCGCAAGAGTTGCAGCGCGTTATAGAGAAGGTTGGCAGTGATTGTCCGGGGGGACATAAGGGTAAAAATGACGAATTAATCAGGATGCTAAATGCTTTAAGTCTTAACATTCTTCGCGAGATCCAGTTTAAGCCAAGTGAGCAGCCTCTAAGTAGAATCGCGAAGCATTTCAAAAAAGGTGGTGTTGGATGCGGAGGTGTTGATTCGATAGGAAAGCACAATGCTCTTATGCCGTGTCCTACCGGACGCGATCACTACATCTCAGAAGAGCAGGCATCCAATATGACCGGGGATTTTGAGAATATCCGATATTCCAAGACTCAAGTATTTCGACTTACAGTGGGTAATTAACATGAGTAACTATGATTTAGATTACTTTTTCTTGCGGCAACCTAAGGGCAATGAAAAGCTTCCGTTCCTGATTCCTGATGCTAGCACAGAAGATAGGAAATTCCGCAGTAACAGGCAGCCTCTGGGATCACCGCCATTATTTTTCCATAACGCTTGGAGAGCGGAGGTGAAAAAGCGTGGAGTCCATACCATCGTTCCGCCTGTTCTGTTTTCAGGGGCGGACATAATTATCGCAACTGAAATTAGAAACAAGCTGCTTGCCTTGGAATTGTCGGGATTGAGTCTACACCCAGCGGTTTATGTAGACGACCAAGATATTTGGCATGAGGACTATTGGTTTGTAACTTTCACTGAAGAATTGGACTGCTGGGATAGGGCCACGTCATATTTTGAAGAAGAGGTTGAGCCCGTGACAGTAGGCGGCGAGACTTTATATCAAGTCTATGAGTATCGTCTTGATGCAAAAATACTTGATGCGGTCCCGCTCGAGCGTCGTTTGTTGTTCAAGATGGGTGGGACACTGAAAGGTATGGTCGTCTGCCATAAGAGTTTAATAAAGATCTTCACGCCGAGTGCGAACGCTGGCTTGGACATTGTTGGTATCCTCGACTACTGATTTCGAATTCCGCTTGTGCTCTATCATCATCTCAACGGTTCTCTGCCGTAGGAGACGGGTTGCCATCCCACGTAAGCAGTAGGACTCGTGGAGTACTTCAATGCACGGCCGCGATTACGGTAGCCCCTACTCGTGCGCCGTAGAGTGCCGATTGAATCCTGCAAATCCCCGTCAGGCGCATTCTATCGAAGCAGTCTGAAGTGAAGATATGAGATAGGATAGCGATATAGCACTCGCGACATCATCGACCCTTCGACCAACGCGCATATCGACACCACGTCGCTGCTGGGCAAGGGTGACGAAGAGCGCAACGCTGGCCATCAGCCTTGCCGACGGCACCCGCACCACGTTCTCGGGCGATATCACGCAAGTGGCCATGCTGGGCAGCGAAGGCGGCCTGGCGCGCTACCGCGTGCGCCTGACGCCATGGCTGTGGCGCCTGACGCAGGTGCGTAACAGCCGCGTATGGCAGGACAAGAGCGTCATCGATATCGTCGACGATGTGCTGGGCGCCTACCAGCCGCAGGCGCAATGGCGCTGGAGCGGCGAGACGGACACCTTCATGGCCGACATCCCGCCGCGCAGCTACTGCTGCCAGTACCGGGAAACGGACTACGAGTTCGTCCAGCGCCTGCTGACGGAAGAGGGGCTGGCCTGGCGCGTCGAGGAAACGGAAGACGGCCACGGTCTCGTTCTGTTTGCCGACAGCAGCCAGGAAACGGCAATCGTGCAGGACGCCAGCAGCGAGCAGGACGGCGGCATCCGCTTCCACGGCGCCCGCGTGGGAGAAAAAGGCGACACGATCCAGGCGCTGCAGGCGCGCCGCCGAGTCGTGTCGACATTGACCACGTTGCTCAGCTACGACTACAAAGCGAAAAAGGCAGTGGCGGCAAGCGCGCCGTCGCGCCAGCAGTTCGGCAAGCTGCCGACACTGGAGAGCTACGACGTGCCGGGCCAGTACGCATTCGCCAGCGGCGCCGTCGCCGATCATTACGCGGAACTGCAGATGCAGGGTCACGAGGCCCGCAGCCGCCAATGGCACGGCCGCTCGACGGTCCGTACGATGGCGGCAGGTACCCGCATCGACGTGACGCAAGGACCGCTGGCGGCCTTCGACGACGCCGCGTCAAGCTACACGGTGCTGCGCGTGACCAGCGTCGGCGTCAACAACCTGCCGTCGCCGGCGGTGCAGGCGCTGGCCGAACTGTTCGGCCCCATCCCGGAACTGCTGGAAGAAACACTGTACGAACACGCGGTGGCGGACGAGGACACGGCGCTCGTCATCGACCAAGCCAGGAAGAGCGGCTACGCTAACCGTTTCGAGGCGATCCCCGCGGACGTGATCTGGCGCCCGCAACTGCCGGGCAGCGAAGGTCGCAGCCACCCGAAGCCGACGGCACCGGGCGCGCAGAGCGCCATTGTCATCGGCCCGGACGGCAACGACCAGCCCAGCGGCGCCGACGAGCTGTATTGCGACGCACTGGGCCGCGTGCGCATCCGCTACCACTGGCAAGACAGCGGCGACGCCTCGTGCTGGGTGCGCGTAGCGCAACGCACGGCAGGCGGCGGCATGGGCAGCCAGTTCCTGCCGCGGATCGGCCAGGAAGTGCTGGTGCAGTTCATTGAGAACGACATCGACCGCCCGCTCGTCATCGGCGCGCTGTACAACGGCCAGGGCGAAGGCGGCCATGCGCCGACGCCGGGCGGCCAGCCGGCGGAGGGCGACGATCCGGCTGGGCTGTTCAAGCCGGCGTCCGACCATACGCCTTCCGCGCAGGGCAATCTCGCTGCCGGCAACAGCCCGCTATGGCACGGCGCTTCGTCAGGCACCGACGGGCACTCGAATGCTGCCGCGCAGTGGGGCGTACGTACCAAGGAATTCGGCGGCAGCGGTTACAACCAGCTGCTGTTTGACGACACGGATGCGCAGGGGCGTGTGCAGTTGCGCTCTACGTATGCCGGCTCGGAACTGACGCTGGGTCACCTGATCCACGCGGCCGACAACTATCGCGGCAGCTTGCGCGGGCAGGGGGCCGAATTGCGTACCGACGCTTATGGCGCCGTACGGGGCGGCGCCGGGTTGCTGGTGTCGAGTTATGTCGTCGCGCATTCGGCCGGCTCGCGCGATCCGGTTGGGGACAATGCTGCCGGGATTGCGTTGATGAAGCAGGCTGTGAAGTTGGGGGAGACGTTCAGCGAGGCGGCGGTGACGCACAAGACGGTCGCCCTGGCTTCCTCTGTCGGTTCCGTCAAGGCTGGTGCTTCGTCGATGTCAGAGAAAGAAGCGCCGCTGACTGCAATGATGACCGCTGTCTCCGGCATGGTCGGCGCTGCCGACCTGGACACCGCGCGCACCGATGCCGGCGCACGCAAAACCTCGCCTGACGACGGCTCTCTGCCGCATTCCAGCGACCCGGTCATTGCCATCAGCGCCAAGGCGGGCCTGGGCGTTACCGCCGCTGGTGCCGTGCAGATGTCGAATGGCGAGACCGTGACCCTGATGAGTGGGGCGGATACGCAGTTTGTCTCCGGTGGGCAGATGCGCGTGCACTCCGGGCAAGCGATCGGCGTGCTGGGCGGCGCGGTTGCGCCCGGTAGCAATGGGCTCGGGGTGCAGATGATTGCGGCCAAGGATGCGATCGACGTGCAGGCACAGGCGGATACGTTGACCGTGCAGGCGCGCGATGAGGTAAATGTCATCAGTGCCAATGCATTTGTCGATTTTGTTGCTGCGAAGAGTATTTCGTTGTCCACCGCTGGTGGGGCGAATATTACTATTGACGGTGGGAATATTACTGTGCAGTGTCCGGGCAAGGTCACCATCCATGCCGGTAAAAAAATGCTGAACGGCGGAGCTCGGCAAGAATTTATGTTGCCGGTGTTGCCTGTTAGCGCGATAGTCGTTGCGCCACAAAGAGAACTGACGAGCACGTTCGCATACGATCAACTCAAGAATCTCGCTGATAAGTTTACAAAATTGGAGTTTGTAACCTTGCTTGTGCCGATTTTCGGCTTTGACATACCGGCTCCAGCATACATCCGACTTTATGATGGGCTGCGAAATGGCACGGTAACAAGTCCCGATATTAGGCTTTTGAACGGCGGGGACTATCCTGCCTATTTTGATAACGACACCAGATGTATATATGTACATCAGGCTGCTGCGGATCGTGCAGTGAAGAGTCAGGAATATGCTTGGGAGTTAGCTACGGCACTTCTACACGAGTTCGGCCACTACCTTGACTTAGTGTTGCGAGTTGATCTGGCGGAGCGCGGCCCAGGGGGGGCGCTTCTCCTAGCGGATGATGCCCCGTTGGACGAAGGTGCCAAGTACGCTTACGCGATAGCATTCTACGACTTTGAGCGTACCAACGAAACCATATTTGCGCAGTATAAATCGCCAAATTACGCTGGCCCTCTGAAGGTTCAATATCATGCGCTCCGCCAAGCTATTCTTAAATCGCAGGCGGAAGATGCGCAGAGAAAAGAGGGCAAGGACGGGACCAAAGAATTCTTTGGCGCTGGCTTGGGTGAGCATTACAAAGAGCGCCCAAATAGCTCTTTTGGACACCGGTCAATTGAACTGGCCTTACGCGAGAGTTCCGGCATTTACACTGATGATGTACTCAAACAAATTTATTTTGGAAACTGGTTACGGGATTTTTCCCAGGTTGTTGATCCCGCAATTGTCAGAAGGCCGGCCGATAAGAAGGATTTCCCGCGGAAGATCTCCCGCGCAGAGCTCACGCATCTCATGGATGTCTTAGCAGAGGCAGAATTTGTGCGAAAGCCCTCAGAAATGCCGATTTACGAGGTGACCGAGAAGTTGTTAGGCGTCTACCGCCCGGTCGAGCACATCGACAATCCGAAGAACTTGGACGTTAACGCACCAGATCCCCGTTCGATTGACGCAGATTTCCAGCCGAAAGCAAGCGCGTCGGATCTGGCGGTAGACCCAGCGACGTGTATGAAGCGGTATATTGTTTCGTCAAAGAATTATATGGTCGGAGAGCTATCAAAAGCGGTAGCCGCCGGGCGAACCTCGGCAGGCTATCGGCATTTTGGCGCCGCGTTGCATGTCCTTGAGGATTACTTTGCACACAGCAATTTCGTTGAGCTGAGCCTTATCAAGTGCGGCCACCGGGCCGTGTTGCCGTGGACTGCTGAGCCAACTGGCGGCAAGCATCGTTTACCCGTAGTTACGGGAATGTTTGATAAGGACGATGTTATAGCAAGTACTGCTGGACTGATTGCGAACTTGCTTTTCAAAGTTGAGTGGCAATACAAGTCGCTGAAACCAGGGGAGCGGACACTGGCGGACCGTATCATGTTGATCCTGTTGCGTGAACATAGCTCGGAGTATTATTTGAACACTTATAAGCAATATCTGCTTGTACGCGACAAATGGCTTCAGGTTCCTGGACATGATGTAGCAGGAAAAGCACTTCATTATTCGTTTGGAATGATTGGCACTACTTATAACTTCGTGTACTCGAGTTTGTTGAAGCTGATGGGCGAGAGCGTTGATGACCAACAGGTGGTGCGCGTTGGGAATCCTAATTTGAATCCTAAGCTTGACCCTACACATTCACAGTTGGCTAAAGACCACGATACTCATCCCTTCCACACCTTAGCGGTCACATTGGCACGTCATGCGGTGACCGACGTCGGCAAGGCTATGGCCGCAAGATGGTCGGGAGCTCCCTCGGCAATGGACCCAGCACAGATAGCTGCAGGTTACCTGGTTCATCCATTCGACTCAAAATGGCAAGACGATATCGTCGCGAAATGGGCAAATAGTAACCCTGGGGCGGTCAAGCGGGGAGAATCAGCTACCGAATGGGAGGCATTAGACAGGGCTCATCGGCAGGAAGCGCTTGACGCAATCAAGAATATGACGAAAGCCAGTCAAATGACATGGGACTACGTGAATAAATTTTTTAGAGAGCTGTTTAAATGATGAGATCTCTATTGTTGGGCTTCATCTTGGCGCTTCATGGGTCGCTATCGATCGCCCAAGTAAGCACCGAGACCTCTGCGTCCGAGAAACTGAACTCGCTGTTTGAAAGAGCTATGCGAGCAGCTGGCCGCATCACTGAATCTTCTGACCGAAAAGTTGTGCGCGGGGCAAAGCCAGAGATTATGCTCTCAAAGGGGCGATTATACTTCAACGCGAAGGAGCTGTATTTCAAGAAAAGCATCGCCGGTTGGCGGTCCATAATTGGCGCGGGGGCGCATTGTTCCCCGCCAGCGGAACGCCCGGGATGGTGTAAGTGGGATGAACTTGGTTTGGAGGTTTTAGGGACATTGGAGAACCCTCATGCTGTGGAGCAGTTTAGACTTTACTTGTCACGAGATCCCTTGCAAGGACCTACCGTAGAGAGTGGCGGAGCGCCTTGGCTTGCGCGCGGCGTATTCCGAGGCTACCTCCAAATTGAGAATATTGGTATCGACAGCAAGACGGAATTTCGCGATATCAGGGTTGCTACAGCGGCATACAACGTGCAATGCGGAGCTTTAAGCTGCCGGCATCCCAGCGGTGCTTATGGTAACGACTTGTCGATATATTTAGTACTCGCTGGTGACGATGATCGGAGCGTCATTCGTGAGGTAACTCTAAGTTCCGAGTGAGGTTATATCGGCGTCGTAACGTCCTAATGCTGAGAGGATTTTGATGTGGGTTTATGGCATTGCTAGGCGTTGGTTGTTTCCCAAGTACGACGTTTGTCAGGCATGTTTTTTATAAAGACGTTGTAATCTCGTCTAAAGGCGTGAGCTGGAGATTGCCTTTCCGGCCCACGACATCGTCCACGCCACCGGCGCACGCAACATCATCGTCCTACCGACCAACGCCCACATCGACACGACGTCGCTGCTGGGCAAGGGTGACGAAGACGGCAAGCCTCGCCATCAGCTTGGCCGACGGCACGCGCACCACGTTCTCGGGCGACATCACGCAAGTGGCCATGCTGGGCAGCGAAGGCGGCCTGGCGCGCTACCGCGTGCGCCTGACGCCATGGCTGTGACGCCTGACGCAGGTGCGTAACAGCCGCGTATGGCAGGACAAGAGCGTCATCGACATCGTCGACGACGTGCTGGGCGCCTACCAGCCGCTGGCGCAATGGCGCTGGAGCGGCGAGACGGATTCCTTCATGACCGACATCCCGCCGCGCAGCTACTGCTGCCAGTACCGGGAAACGGACTACGAGTTCGTCCAGCGCTTGCTGACGGAAGAAGGCCTGGCATGGCGCGTCGAGGAAACGGAAGACGGCCACGGTCTCGTCCTGTTTGCCGACAGCAGCCAGGAAACGGCAATCGCGCAGGACGCCAGCAGCGAGCAGGAAGGCGGCATCCGCTTCCACGGCGCCCGCGTGGGAGAAAAAGGCGACACGATCCAGGCGCTGCAGGCGCGCCGCCGAGTCGTGTCGACATTGACCACGTTG
>Ga0265798_10010848_pt1 | contig 11161 bp, 13 predicted proteins | sample P3T30metagenome_FD_192430 | JGI IMG/M metagenome (GOLD analysis project Ga0265798, IMG submission 192430) | Plant litter microbial communities from East Loma Ridge, Irvine, California - P3 T30 | ecosystem: Environmental > Terrestrial > Plant litter > Unclassified | place: USA: California... | reverse complement strand
GTAGCTCAGTTGGTTAGAGCGCCGGCCTGTCACGCCGGAGGTCGCGGGTTCGAGCCCCGTCACTCGCGCCATTCCTTCCCCCATCGGGCGGCGGGAATGGCGCTTCGAGCTTAGGCTCGTTCAGCCGCGCGGGGTCAGCCCCAGCGACCGGTTTCCATCCAGACCAGCATTCGCCTGAGCGGCAATACCCAGATCCACGCAATCCCTGCGATCAGATAATAGACCGCCTGCAGCAGCGGGTGCCACGCGCCCACGACGTTCGACAGGCTTGCCGCGAGCACGCACCAGATCGTCACCGCCGCGAGGATGGCGAGCATCCCCACGGGTTTGCGCCAGCTTGGGGTCATGGTCGGCTGTCCATCGGCTGGGGTATCCACGCAATTTCGGTGATCACGGCGTGGAGCGGCATGTCCCACGCGTCGGTCGGCAGGGTTTCGACCTGTTGCACGCTCCACGCAACCCCGACCCTGCGCGCATTCGGGAATTGCGCGAACGCGCGGTCGTAATAGCCCGCGCCCTGGCCGAGCCGGTCGAGCTTCGCGTCAAACGCGAGCAACGGGGTGAGGATGATGTCGGGGGCGAGGGTGGGTGATTCGGCGTGCGGCTGGCTGAGGCCGAACGTCCCTGGGTGCAGCGTCTCGCCATGGTTCCAGCGGAGGAAGCGCATCGGCTCGGCGCGGGTGGTGACATGGGGCAGGGCGATGGCACACCCCGCGTCGCGGGCGGCCCGGACGAGCGGCGCGGGATCCGCCTCGCTGCCGACCGGGACATAGGCGCTGACGGTCAGGCCGGGCTCGAGCAGCGCGAGGAACGCCGACGGCACGGCGAGTTCAGGCGCGCCGTTGGCAACGAAGGCGTCGCGGGCCGCACGAATCCGCGCACGCTGGGCATGCTTGTCGGTTGCAGGTGTCGATGGTTCGGTCATTTGCTCTACCGTAAACCGGACGGGTGGTGCACGCACACAGCCGGCGGTGTCGGCGCACGAATGCAAGAAAGAAGCGGGTGGCGGGACCGCCGTGGCCGTGTGCCGGGTTATCCTCTGACGCACGGTACGTCAGGTGGGGATCATGTGCGTCGGGCCAGGGCCCGGGCAGGGACAACCCCCTTGGATGAAGAATAGCCTCAGGGATAATAAAGGCTCGTACCGGGCAGTGCCCGCCATTCACCGATATAGGCGCTCGCGCGCTATTGCTCAAGCCGGTGCGCGAGCAATTCGAGTTGCTCGGCGACCAGTCCGAGCAGGACTTCGTCGGTGTTGATCGCGGGGGCGATCGCCGGGCGACGATTGGCCTCGTCGAGCGCGTCGGCGAGCATCAGCGCGATGAACAGCATCGTGCGTTCCCCGCTCAATCCCGCCGAGGCGCGCTCGGCGACCGCATAGTTGCTCGCCAGCATCGCGCCGAGGCGGCGGAGGTGTTCCTCCTGCCCGTCGGGACAGGCGACGGTGTGACGGCGCGTGCCGATCGTGAGCGTGACCTCGGCCATCAGGCGTCTCCCTCCTCGTCGACAATCGTGTCGGTGTCGGCCTCGGCTTCCGCGGCGTCGGCAGCATCCGCCGCGGCGAGAACCGTGTCGAGCGTCGCGACCGCCTGGGTCATCCTGTCGCGCAGCACGTCGTGGCGCTGCTCCATCCTGGTCATGGCGTCGGCGCGTTTGCGGGTCGCGAGGTCGATCCGCGTGAGCGCATCCTCGATTCGATCGATCAGGATCCGTTGCGTTTCTTCCGAAGAAAGCGCGGCCGGTGCCGCCGGCGCTGCCGAGGGCGCGGGGGGCTGGGGGGTACGATCGGGCGATACTGCTGGGGGTGCCTGGGTGGCGATGGGGTCTGCCATCGGCGCGAGATAGCATGCCGCAGCGTCGCGACAAGGCGCATTTGTGACGCGTTTGCGTCATGCCGGGCGGTTGACGCGCCCGCTTGCGCCCCGCAAAGACGCGCACGTCCCATTGGAATCGGCGCTGGCCCGTGTCCGCGCCGAGCATAAGCTTGAGGAGCGCATCACGATGACGGTCAAGGTAGCGATCAACGGTTTCGGGCGTATCGGTCGCCTCGTCGCGCGCGCCATTCTCGAACGCGGCGACAGCGGGCTCGAACTCGTCACGATCAACGATCTCGCCGACGCCAAGTCGAACGCCTGGCTGTTCAGCCGCGATTCGGTCCACGGCCGCTATCCGGGCGAAGTCTCGGCCGAGGGCAACGACCTGGTCGTCGACGGCAAGCGTATCCGCGTCACCGCCGAGCGTGACCCCGCCAATTTGCCGCACGCCGAACAGGGCATCGACATCGTGCTCGAATGCACCGGCTTCTTCACCGATCGCGAGAGTTGCCAGAAGCATCTCGACGCGGGCGCCAAGAAGGTGCTGATCTCGGCCCCCGGCAAGGGCGTCGACCTGACCGTCGTTTACGGCGTCAATCACGACAAGCTCACCGCCGATCACACGATCGTCTCGAACGCATCGTGCACGACCAACTGCCTCGCGCCCGTCGCCAAGGTGCTCAACGACGCGATCGGGATCGAGCGCGGGCTGATGACCACGATCCATGCCTATACCAACGACCAGAAGATCCTCGACCAGATCCACCCCGATCTGCGTCGCGCGCGTGCTGCCGCGATGTCGATGATTCCAACCACGACCGGTGCCGCGCGGGCGGTTGGCGAAGTGCTGCCTGAACTGAAGGGCAAGCTCGACGGCTCAGCAATCCGCGTGCCCGTTCCCGATGGCAGCCTGATCGACCTGACCTTCATGCCGTCGCGCGAGACGACCAAGGACGAGGTCAACGCGATCCTCAAGGCGGCTTCGGAAAGCGGTCCGCTCAAGGGCGTGCTGGTCTTCTCGGACGAGCCGCTCGTTTCGATCGACATCGTGCATACCCCCGCCTCGTCGACGATCGACAGCCTGGAGACCGCGGTGATGGACGGCAAGCTCGTCCGCGTCGTGAGCTGGTACGACAATGAATGGGGCTTCTCGAACCGGATGATCGACACCGCGGGGGCGATGGGCAAGTTCCTCTGATGGGAACGCTGGCGGGGATCGCTCGCCACGGTCGTCCCAAGGGACCGATGGAGACCGTCGACCACGTCGACGTGACGCTGGAAGGCGGTCTCCACGGCGACTTTCGCGGGACGGTCAAGCCCGGCGGCAAGGGTCGGCGTCAGGTGACGCTGATCGAACGCGGCGACTGGGATGCGGCGATGGCCGAGGTCGGGCACAGCCTGCCGTGGCAGGAACGCCGCGCCAATCTGCTGGTCGACGGGCTCGACTTACCGCAGGTGTCGGGGGCGCGGCTGCGGATCGGCGACACCGTCGAATTGATGGTCACGCGCGAGACCGACCCGTGCGAACGGATGGAAGCGCTCGCACCCGGATTGCGCGCGGCGATGATGGTCGACTGGCGCGGGGGCGTATGCTCGCGCGTGCTGGTCGGCGGGACGATCCGCGTTGGCGATCCGATCATACTTATCGAGGAGTGACGACATGACACGGGCCTTCAAGACGCTGGACGATATCGGTGACGTGCGCGGCAAGCGCGTGCTGGTGCGCGAGGATCTCAACGTGCCGATGCACGATGGCGTGGTCAGCGACGATACGCGGTTCCGCGCGACGCTGCCGACCGTGACCGAGCTCGCCGACAAGGGTGCGATCGTCCTGATCCTCGCGCATTACGGGCGACCCAAGGGTGTTCCGTCGGCCGAATTCTCGACGCGGCAGCTGGTCGAACCCTATAGCAACGTGTTGGGGCGGCCGGTCCGCTATATCGATTGGGAAGGCGACGCAGCCGCGATCGCGGCGTTGTCGCCCGGCGACGTCGCCGTGCTGGAGAACACGCGTTTCTTCGGCGGCGAGGAAAAGAACGATCCCGCGACCGTCTCCCGGTTCGCGGCGCTCGGCGACCTGTACGTCAACGATGCCTTCTCCGCCGCACACCGCGCGCACGCCTCGACGGCAGGGCTGGCGCACGCGCTGCCCGCATTCGCAGGGCGCGCGATGGAAGCGGAACTGGATGCGCTCGACAAGGCGCTCGGCAATCCCGAGCATCCGGTCGCAGCCGTGGTTGGCGGTGCCAAGGTGTCAACCAAGCTCGACGTGCTCAAGCATCTCGTGACGCGGGTCGATCATCTCATCATCGGCGGCGGGATGGCGAACACGTTTCTCGCGGCGCGCGGGGTCAACGTCGGCAAGTCGCTGTGCGAGCATGAGCTGACCGCCATCGCGGACGAGATCTTCGCCGCGGCGGACGGCGCGAACTGCACGATCCATTTGCCGTATGACGTGGTGGTGGCAAAGGAATTCCGCGCCAACCCGCCGATCCGCACGGTCAACGTACATGAAGTCGCAGCAGACGAGATGATCCTCGACGTCGGACCTGCCGCGACCGAGGCACTCGCGGACGTGCTCAAGAACTGCCGGACGTTGGTGTGGAACGGGCCGCTCGGCGCGTTCGAGACGCCGCCGTTCGATACGGCGACGGTCGCTTTGGCGAAGACCGCGGCGGCGCTGACCAAGAGCGGGTCGCTCGTCTCGGTCGCGGGCGGCGGGGATACCGTGGCCGCGCTCAACCAGGCGGGCGTGGCGGACGATTTCACCTTCGTCTCGACCGCGGGCGGTGCGTTCCTGGAGTGGATGGAAGGCAAGGACTTGCCGGGTGTCGCGGCGCTCTCGCGCGGCTAAGCTCCCGGCATATTTTAACGATTTCTGTTCTCCCGCGAAAGCGGGAGTCCAGGGGGCCGGGAACGACAGGCGTCGCAATGCTAGAGTTTGATGACGTCAGCGCTTTCCGTTCGTTTCGAGCGTAGTCGAGAAACCGGCGCTGTGCCCGGCTTCTCGACTTCGCTCGAAGCGAACGGTTGGAATTAATCGAACGAAATCATCCGCTTGTAGACCCTGCCTGCTTCCACAGGACCACGACAGGGGTCAGGCGGGCTTCAACCGCGCCTGGATCTCCTGAATGCGCGCTGCTTGCGCCACGATCATGGCCTGCGCCTTCTGCCGCAAGGTGGCGATCGCGGGATAGTCGGGCTTGCCCGCCGCCGCGCGAGTCAGTGCCAGTTCATCCAGATCGGTGATCGCGGACGACGTCGTTGCACGCAGCCCGTCGAGTTGCCCCAGCGCGGTCTGCGCCGCGATCCAGCGCTCGCTCCCTACCGCATCCCCCTGCGCTGCCCTGGCGAGCCGGTCGGCACCGTCCGCGGCGGCGTCGAACGTCTTGCCCGCAGCATCGATCGCTTTCTCCAGATCGACCAGCGTCGCATCGGTGGCGGGGTCGGGCTCGACGATCGTCACTGGCGCGACCGGCTCGGCATCGCTGCGCGATTCGATCGGGCGGGGGAGCAGCGACGGGAAGCTGGCGGCGCGGGGCGCGGCACATCCACCGGTCAGCAGGAGGAGCGCCACGACGAAGCGGCTCGGATTTGCACGGTTGATCATCTGCATTCGCTCTATGCGGATGCTTGCGCGTTCGCAACGTTCGAGGATCGCCACAAAATTTGCGGCAATGCGGAAAAGGTCTTGCGCCCCCCGAATGGCCCGGCTAACAGCGCCTCTCCAGGCACCCATAGCTCAGCTGGATAGAGCATCAGACTACGAATCTGAGGGTCGGGCGTTCGAATCGCTCTGGGTGCACCATCTATTTCCGCGGGAGCGGGCAGGGGCCGGAACAGTAATGTTCCGGCCCTTTTTGCGTTCTGACGCAATGGTTTGCCGTGTTCGTGCGGAGGCAGGAAGCCAGGGTAGCCTGCGTCATCAGAGCGTGTTCGGCTGAACCCTGGGCTCCTGCCTTTGCAGGATCACTGCAACGCTCCACTGCGCCGCAGGCGGCAACTTACGCGCTCGCCTTTGCAACCTCGGCCAGCACGCGCTCGGCATATTCGGGGCGGCAGATCAGCACGTCGGGCAGCAACGGATCGCGGCAATTGTAAACGAGATCGCTCCCGTCGACTCGCGACGTATGCAGCCCGGCAGCGCGCGCGACCGCGACGGGGGCGCAATTGTCCCACTCATATTGCCCGCCTGCGTGAAGGTAAATTTCGGCGCGGCCATCGACCACCGCCATCGCCTTGGCACCTGCCGATCCCATCGGGATCAGCTCCGCGCCGATCGCGGCGGCGACCGCGGTGACGATCGGATGCGCGCGCGTGCGGCTGACGACCATCCGTGGGCGCGCCGGGGCGGCATCCCATTGCGGCGGCGCATCGTCGGTGGCGAAGACCCGCTCCGCCGCGGGTAGTGCGACCGCGCCGACCACGGGGACGCTGTCGATCGACAGACCGATATGCACCGCCCAATCGTCGCGCCGCTCGCGGAACTCGCGCGTGCCGTCGAGCGGATCGACCACCCACACCCGCCGTTCCGCGCAGCGCAGCCCGTCATCGGCGGACTCCTCGGACAGGATGAAGTCGTCGGGCCGCGCCTGCCGCAGCAGGTCGAGGATCAGGACATTCGCCTCGGCATCGCCGCGCGGGCCTAGATCGGCATCCGCGCACGCCCCGGTCACGCACAGGTCGCGCAACAGGGCCGCCGCCGCCAGCGCGACGCTCCGCGCGACCTGCGCATCCGTCTGATCGGGGATACTCACAGATCGTGGCTCCAGACACCGAGGATATGTTCGACGATCCGCTCGGCTGCAGCCTCGGGGCTTTCGCGGGTCGTGTCGATGCGGATGTCGGGCCGCTCGGGCGCTTCATACGGGCTGGTGATGCCGGTGAAGTTGGCGATCTCGCCACTGCGCGCCTTGGCGTACAACCCCTTCACGTCGCGCGCCTCGGCTTCCGCCAGCGGGGTGTCGACGAAAATCTCGACGAATTCGCCCGGCAGCATCGCCCGCACCATGTCGCGCTCGGCGCGGAACGGCGAGATGAACGCGGTCAGCACGATCAGCCCGGCGTCGGTCATCAACCGCGCGACCTCGCCGATCCGGCGAATGTTCTCGATCCGGTCGGCATCGGTGAAGCCCAGATCCTTGTTGAGCCCGTGGCGCACATTGTCGCCGTCGAGCAGGAAGCTGTGGCGGCCGAGCGCGTAAAGCTTCTTCTCGACCAGATTGGCGATCGTCGACTTGCCCGACCCGGACAGGCCGGTGAACCACAACAGCCGCGGCGTCTGGCCCTTCTGCTGCGCATGTGCCGCGCGGGTGATGTCGATCGCCTGCCAGTGAACGTTCTGCGCGCGGCGGAGCGAGAAGCTCAGCAGCCCGGCGGCGACGGTCGCGTTGGTGGTGCGGTCGATCAGGATGAACCCGCCGAGATCCGCGCCGTCCTCGAACGGTTCGAATACCAAAGGGCGATCGGTATAGACTTCGGCGACCCCGATGTCGTTGAGGTTGAGCGTCTTGACCGACAGTTCCGCCATGGTGTTGACGTCGATCGCATGGCGCGGCTCCTGCACCGTCGCGCCGACGGTCTGCGTGCCGAGCTTGAGCCAGTAACTGCGCCCGGGCAGCATCGCGGTCTCGCCCAGCCACACGATCGTCGCCTGGAACTGGTCCGCGACTTGCGGCGGCGCATCGGCGGTGGCGAGAACGTCGCCGCGCGAACAGTCGATCTCGTCCGCGAGCGTCAGCGTGACCGACTGGCCCGCGACCGCCTGGGGCAAGTCGCCATCCATCGTCACGATCCGCGCGACCTGCGTGGTGCGACCGCTCGGCAGGACCCGAACGGGATCGCCGGGGCGGACGGTTCCGCTCGCGATCAGCCCGGAGAAGCCGCGGAAGTCGAGGCTCGGGCGGTTGACCCATTGCACCGGCAAGCGGAACGCGCGGTCCTGCGCGGCGTCGGTGCCGATATCGATCGTTTCGAGATGGTCGATCAGCGTCGGTCCGGCGTACCACGGCATCGCATCCGACCCCGCGGCGATATTGTCCCCGCCGAGACCCGAGATCGGGATGGCGGTGAAGTCGGCGATCCCGATCGAATCGGCAAAGGCGCGGTAATCGGAGACGATCCGGTCGAACACGGCCTGGTCATAGCCGACCAGGTCCATCTTGTTCACCGCGAGCACGACGTGGCGCAGCTTGAGCAGATGGACGAGGAAGCTGTGCCGCCGCGTCTGGGTCAGCACGCCCTTGCGCGCGTCGATCAGGATCACCGCGGCGTCGGCGGTCGAGGCACCCGTCACCATGTTGCGGGTATATTGTTCGTGGCCGGGTGTGTCCGCGACGATGAACTTGCGCCGTGCGGTCGAGAAGAAGCGATACGCGACGTCGATCGTGATGCCCTGTTCGCGCTCTGCGGCGAGGCCGTCGACCAGCAGCGCGAAGTCGATATTCTGCCCCTGCGTACCGACTCGCTTGCTGTCCGCCTCCAGCGCGGTGAGCTGATCCGCGAAGATCGCGCGGGTGTCGTACAGCAGGCGGCCGATCAGCGTCGACTTGCCATCGTCGACCGATCCGCAAGTGATGAAGCGCAGCAGCGACTTGTTCTGATGCTGCGCGAGATAGGCGTGAATGTCCTCGGCGATCAGCGCGTCGGGCCGATACTCGCGGTCGGGCGAAACGGGGGATGTCGTGGCGTGCATCAGAAATACCCCTCCGCTTTCTTCTTTTCCATGCTCGCGCTCTGGTCGTGGTCGATCGCGCGGCCCTGGCGTTCGCTGGTGGTGGTCAGCAGCATTTCCTGAATGACCTGCGAAAGGTCGGTCGCTTCGCTCTCGACCGCGCCGGTCAGCGGATAGCAGCCGAGCGTGCGGAACCGGATCGATCGCTCCACCGGAACCTCGCCGGGAGCGAGCCGGAAGCGGTCGTCATCGACCATCAGCAGCATCCCGTCGCGCTCGACGGTGGGGCGCGGCGCGGCGAGGTACAGCGGCACGATCTCGATCTGCTCGGCGAGGATGTACTGCCAGATGTCGAGCTCGGTCCAGTTCGACAGCGGGAAGACACGCATGCTTTCGCCGCGCGCCTTTCTGGCGTTGTACAGCCGCCACAATTCGGGGCGCTGCGCCTTGGGATCCCAATGCTGGTGCGCATTGCGGAAGCTGAAGATCCGCTCCTTCGCGCGGCTCTTTTCCTCGTCGCGGCGCGCGCCACCAAAGGCTGCGTCATAGCCGCCCGCGGTCAGCGCCTGCTTCAAACCCTGCGTCTTCCACATATCGGTGTGGAGCCCACCGTGATCGAACGGGTTGATCCCCTGTGCTTCCGCCTCGGGGTTGCGGTGGACGATCAGGTCCATTCCGGCGTCGGCAGCGGCGCGCTCGCGCAGGTCGTACATCGCGCGGAATTTCCACGTCGTGTCGACGTGGAGCAGCGGGAAGGGGGGCGTGCCGGGAAAGAACGCCTTTTTCGCAAGATGCAGCATCACCGCCGAATCCTTGCCGACCGAATAGAGCATCACCGGGCGTTCGGCCTCGGCGACGACTTCGCGCAGGATGTGGATGCTTTCGGCCTCTAGCCGCTGCAGGTGAGTAAGGGACACGGTCATGGTCTGCCTGAATAAGGCACATCCGAGCCAAGGCGATCAAGTTATACTGTTGGGGGCGAAAGCTGGCACCAACCTCGCTTGCGCAGGGCGTGCCGTGTGGGTAGCACGAGGCGTGTTGTAATCCGTAGTGTAGCGTAGGGTAGCGATGGGCAGTACTCCAGAGGTCGCGTTGCGCGCAGGGCGGGGTTCGGCGCACCGAATCGGGTTCGTGATCCTGTCGCATGGCGATCAGGCGTTGCTGGCGCGGCTCGTTGCGCGGCTCGATCAACTCTATGGCCAGCCGCCGATCGCGTGCCACCACGATTTCTCGCAATCCCGCATCAACACCGCGGCGTTTCCTGACAACGTCCGCTTCGTGAAGCCGTCGGTCGCGACCGGCTGGGGAAAGCTGTCGGTCGTCACGGCGGGGCTCGCGGCACTGCGACTGCTCGTCGAAACCGCTGATCCGGACTGGTTCGTGTTGCTGAGCGCGACCGACTATCCGGTGCGATCCGCCGACGCGGTGCTGGCCGAACTCGAATCCGCACCCTTTGACGCCTACCTCGATGCACGCCCCGTGCGCGGGCAGGCGCCCGGGGCGGCGACGTTCGGGGGCGAGCCCAACCCCAAGCTCGATCATTTCGTGCTGCCGAGCAACATCCAGCTCAAGTGGCGGTTCTACGTCGGTGCACAATTATGGGTGCCGGTCATCAAGAGCCGTCCAAAGTGGCGGCTGGGGCGTGTAACCCTCCCGCTGCCGTTCGCCGCGCCGGGACCCTTCCGGCCGGGTTTCTCGGCCTATTACGGGGACCATTGGTTTACGGCCAACCGTCGGGCGGCGGCGGCGTTGCTGCGGGACGATGACCGCGCGAAGGCGCTGCGAAACCATCTGGTCCGCCGCGCGCAGGCGGACGAATGCTATTATCAGACGATCCTGGCCAATACGCCGGGCTTACGGATCTGCCGCGACAACAAACGCTACGCCGAATGGAATGGCGGCGGCGCGCACCCGGTGGCGGTGCAGCCCGAGCACGTCCCCGCGATCCTGGCGTCCGGCCAGCATTTTGCGCGCAAGTTCGCGCTGCAATCCCCCGCAATCGCCGAAATCGACCGCGCCGTCGACGCAAGCGGATCGAACGTCAGCCGTGATCCCGTTCGACCGAGTCCAATATCCGCGCGCCAGCCATGAAGACCGCGATCGGGCAGACCGCGAACAGCAGCCAGCCACCGAAGCCGGGATATTGCTCGAGATAATGCGCCCCGCGCTCGACCGCGCCGACCGCCAGCGCGTAGATCACGCCAAAGGCTTCGAACTTGTTCTTGATGACGAACAGGCTGGCGAATTTGCTCCACATATGCCGACAGCAGCAACAACCGGGCCAACCCCGGATCGCGGGCGGTTCGCATGAACGAACGTAGTTAATCGTAAGCTAACGCGACAGAACGGTCAGATCTAAGAGGGTGAGCAGCGCCGCGCGCGCCGAACGGATCGTTTCGACCAGCGCCAGATCTGGCGTCGCGCCGAGGATCTGTGACGGCACGATCGTCTCCGGCCAATGGTCCGCGATGACCGCCGAAATCCGGTCGAGCTTTGCCGCATCGACGAGGAACCGTGGGTCGACCGTCGCCGGATCGGCGACGACGCGCAGTCGCAGACAGGCCGGCCCGCCGCCGTTCGCCATTGATTGCCGCACATCCACGGTCCTGAACGCGCGGATTGGCCCGTTGCTCTCGGTCAAACTTGCCAGACAGGCGGCAACCGCCGGATCGTC
>Ga0265798_10010847_pt1 | contig 11161 bp, 10 predicted proteins | sample P3T30metagenome_FD_192430 | JGI IMG/M metagenome (GOLD analysis project Ga0265798, IMG submission 192430) | Plant litter microbial communities from East Loma Ridge, Irvine, California - P3 T30 | ecosystem: Environmental > Terrestrial > Plant litter > Unclassified | place: USA: California... | reverse complement strand
GGCTGGACGAGCTTGAGCAGGCGGTGCTGGCGCAAACCGCGGCACCGCTTTCAGATACACGATGATACAAATTCATGTCGGTACGCACCTGGAATTCCGACGCTTCGTGCGCCAGCTAACGCCCGTGCCTTTTTGACACTGCTAGACTGGAGTCAAATCAGGAGACAAAGGGAGGCAATATGACGTGGCTCACCGAGATGGTCAGGTATGTCGACATGCTGGGGGATCCCCAACTGACGCCGAACACAATCGACGGCTTGCCGCCGTTCGCCCTGCAACAGGCAGTGGACAGCCTGCTGCACGAGGGCTGGATCAAGACCTTCGAATACGACAAGGATGACGTGTGGGTCGATTACGCCCGCATCGACCTGCGCAAGGGCCGCTCCAAGCTGAGGCTGGAATGGGATCCGGAAAGCGGCGGCAGCGTTGAGGGCCCGCGCGCGGCGCTGGACGAGCTGCACGTGCTGGACCCGTGGACCCGTATTCGACACCTGCATTGATTTTGGGTGCGGGCCGGGCTGGCACGGGATGCCCGCCCGCCGCCATTAAAAACCTTCGTCCGGGCCCAGATAGCGCCACTGGCCGACCGGCAGATCGCCCAGCTTGACGCGGCCGATACGGACCCGCTTCAAGCCCAGCACCTTCAAGCCGACCATGTCGCACATGCGCCGGATCTGGCGCTTCTTGCCTTCCCTCAGGGTAAAACTCAATTGGTCTTCATTTTGCCAGCGCACCTTGGCCGGCAACAGCGGTTTGCCGTCCATCCATAGGCCGTGGTTCAGCTTGCGCAAGTCTTCGTCCGGCAGCTTGCCCGGCTTGCTGTACTGCACGCGCACCAGGTATTCCTTTTCGATGGCCGTGTCCTGGCCGATCAGCTGCTTGGCGATGCGGCCATCCTGGGTCAGCACCAGCAGGCCGGTGGAGTCGATGTCGAGGCGGCCTGCCGGCACCAGCGAGCGCAGCTGGGTCGGGTGGAATTGCTCGGGCGAGGGGTCGTCGGGCCAGCGCGCCTCGGGCTTGACCAGCACCACGGCCGGCTTGTAGCCATCCTCGGCCTGGCCGCTGACGTAGCCGACCGGCTTGTGGATCAGCACCGTCACGCGCTTGGACTGTTCGGCCGCGGCCTGGCGCTCGACCGTGATCTTCTGGTGCGGCAGCACCTTGCTGCCCAGCTCGGAGACAAGCTTGCCGTCGACGCGCACCCAGCCCTTGGAAATCCAGTCGTCGGCTTCGCGGCGAGAGGAGAGTCCGAGTTCGGACATGCGTTTGGAGAGGCGGATGGGTTCGGTCATGGTTCTATTCTAGTAAAGCGAAATACAGTGAGGATGCAGGGTGCCCACCCTACGATATTTTCAGGGCCTCGAACAACTCGGTCTCCAACTGCACCTGCACGCGCTGGTTGTTCAAGGCCTGCCCATCGATCAGGAACACGTCCTCGACCCGCTCGCCCAGCGTCATGATCTTGGCCGTGTGCAGGTTGATGCGGTAGCGCGCCAATACGCTGGCGATCGCGTACAGCAGACCGTTGCGGTCGTTGGCCGCGATCGACAGCACCCAGAACTGGCCGCGCTCGTCGGGACGCAAATCGACCGTGGGCGTCATGGGGAAGGTGCGCGACATGCGCGACAGGCGGCCGCGCAGGGTCGGCGACAGCGGGTCCTGGCGCGTCAGCACCTCGCACAGCTCGTGCTCGATCAGATTGATGATGTCGCGGTAGCTGTTGGCGAAGTGTTCGTCGGTGATCAGGAAGGTGTCGAGCGCATAGCCGTCGCGCGTGGTGTGGATCTTGGCGTCGAGGATGCTGAAGTTCTTGCGGTCGAAATAGCTGCAGATGCGCGCGAACAGGTCGGGCTGGTCCTTCACGTACACCGTCACCTGCAAGCCTTCGCCGATCGGCGCCAGGCGCGATTTCACCACCGGCTTGTCCAGGCCCAGCTTGCCGTACAGGCTGCGCGTCTGCCAGGCGATGTCGGAGGCGTCGTGGCGCAGGAAATAGGCGACGTCGAGCTGCTTCCAGAGCGCCTCGTGGGCGTCGGGCGGCAGGCCGAACAGGCGCAGCGTGGCCAGGGCTTCCTGCTGGCGCGCACGCAGTTCGCGGTCGGCCGAGGGCGGCTCGCCGCCCAGCACCCGCAGCGTCATCTTGTACAGGTCTTCCAGCAGCTTGGCCTTCCAGGCATTCCACACCTTGGGGCTGGTGCCGCGGATGTCGGCCACGGTCAGGAGGTACAAACCGGTCAGGTGGCGCTCGTCCTGCACCAGCGCGGCGAAGGCCTGGATGACGTCGGGATCGGACAGGTCCTGCTTCTGGGCCACCTGCGACATGGTTAGGTGGCGCTCGACCAGGAACACCAGCAGTTCGGTGTCTTCTGCGGAAATCGCGTGCTCGCGGCAGAATTCCAGCACGTCCTGCTTGCCCAGTTCCGAGTGGTCGCCGCCGCGGCCCTTGGCGATGTCGTGGAACAGGGCGGCCACGTACAGCAGCCAGCGGTCGCGGAAGTTGGCGATCAGCTGGCTGCAGAACGGGTATTCGTGCGCGTGTTCGGTCATCGTGAAGCGGCGCATGTTACGCACCACCATCAGGATGTGCTGGTCGACGGTGTAGACGTGGAAGAGGTCGTGCTGCATCTGGCCGGTGATGCGCCGGAAGTTGGGCAGGTAGCGGCCCAGGATGCCCATGTCGTTCATGCGCCGCAGCGCGTGCACCAGGCCCGATGGCGCCTGCAGGATGCGCAGGAACAGGGCGCGGTTGTGCGTTTGCGCGCGGAAGGCGTCGTCGATCAGCGTGCGCGCATGCCACAGGGCGCGCATGGTGCGCGCGGTCATGCCCTTGATGTCGTGGCGCTCGGTCATCAGCACGAAGATCTCGAGCACGGCCGAGGGGCTGGTGTCGAAGGTGTCGTCGTGGGCGATGTCGATGAAGCCGCCGACCTCGTTGAAGCGCGGGTTGATGGGCACAGGCGTCGACGGCGTCGGGAACAGCTGGGCCTCGATGTTCTGCAGCAGGATGGTGTTCAGCTGGGTGACGGTCTTGGCGGCCCAGTAGTAGCGCTGCATCAGGTATTCGCTGGCGCGGCGCGCTTCCAGTCCCTCGCCGGTGGAGCTCAGGCCGAAGGTCTCGGCAATCGCGGTCTGGACGTCGAACACGAGCCGGTCTTCACGCCGCCTGGTATGCAGGTGCAGGCGGATGCGGATGTCCTTGAAGGCGTATTCCTTTTCCATCAGCTGGCGCGCTTCTTCGCGCGTGATCAGGCCGCGCATCGCCAGCTGGCCCCAGGAGCTGGCCAGGCCGGCGGCCTTGGCCACCCACAGGATCACCTGCAAATCGCGCAGCGCGCCCGGGCTTTCCTTGACGTTGGGCTCCAGGCTGAACGGGGTAAATTCGTACTTGGCGTGGCGCAGCCGCATCTCGGCGGTCTTGGCGTGGAAGAAGGCTTGCGCATCCATGGCGGCGTCGTAGCGCCGCTGCAGCTCGTCGAACAGGGTGTCGCTGCCGGCCACGCGCCGCGCTTCCAGCAAGCTGGTCTGCACGGTGATGTCGGCCTTCGATTCGATCATGCACTCGTCGACGGTGCGGATGCTGTGGCCGATTTCCAGGCCCAGGTCCCACAACAGCTGCACGAAGTTTTCCAGGCGCGCCTGGGTGATCGCGTCGGGCGGCTGCCCGAGCAAAATCAAGAGGTCGACGTCGGAATGGGGAAACAGCTCGCCGCGGCCGTAGCCGCCCACGCCGACCAGGGCGGTGTTGGCCGGCAGGCCGGCCGCTTCCCAGGCATCGGTCAGCACGCCGTCGACGCTCTGGCGCAGGGCGCGCAGCAGCTTTTCGGGCTTGCCGTCTTCCTGGAAGGCGGCGATGACGAGCTGGCGCTCCGCCTTCAGGCGCTGTTTCAGCTGGAGCGGCAATTGCTGGACGCTGTCGTCGACCGGGGACTGTGACATGAATGCGGAATCAGATGCGCAAGGCGCTCAGGCCGGAACGGCTTCTTTCGGTGCGATCACCGCCGGCGGCGGCGGGGCGCCGTCAGACAGGGTCAGCACTTCGTAGCCGGTCTCGGTAACCAGGATCATGTGTTCCCACTGGGCCGACAAACTGCGGTCCTTGGTCTTGATGGTCCAGCCGTCGGGCATTTCGCGGATCTCGCGGCGGCCGGCGTTGATCATCGGCTCGATGGTGAAGATCATGCCCGCCACCAGTTCTTCGCCGGTGCCCGGGCGGCCGTAGTGCAGCACCTGTGGCTCTTCGTGGAAGACCTTGCCGATGCCATGGCCGCAGAATTCGCGTACCACGCTGTAGCCGGCGTTCTCGGCATGTTTCTGGATGGCGTGGCCGATGTCGCCCAGGCGCGCGCCCGGCTTCACCTTGTCGATGCCGATCCACATGCATTCGTAGGTGATGTCGGACAGGCGGCGCGCCAGCTTCGACGGTTCGCCGACAAAGTACATGCGGCTGTTGTCGCCGTGGTAGCCGTCCTTGGTGATGACGGTGACGTCGATGTTCAGCACGTCGCCGTTCTTGAGCACCTTGTCGCCCGGGATGCCGTGGCAGATCACGTCGTTGACCGAGGTGCAGAGCGATTTCGGGAAGGGCGTATAGCCGGGCGGCGCGTAGTTCAGCGGGGCCGGGATCGTGCCCTGCACGTTCACCATGTATTCATGGCACAGGCGGTCGAGTTCGCCGGTGGTCACGCCGGGTTTCACGAAGGGCGTGATGTAGTCGAGCACTTCGGCGCCGAGGCGGCCGGCAATGCGCATGCCTTCGATGTCTTCCGGGGTCTTGATGGAGATGGTCATGATGTCTTTCTTGTCCTGCAATGGGTCGATGGCGGTCATTATATATGATGCGCCCGGGCAGGCTACAGGGTGGGGCCGGGGCCGCCGGGGGCGGATGCGAGCTCGGCGCGCTTGAAATCGGTGCGGAATCCGGCTAGAATCTCGGGTTGCTCGTGTCCACATCGAGCAATGTTGTAAAAACAGCCTTTTTTACAGCTTTAATCATGAAATCGCGAATGCGGCCGACAAGGGTGCCTGTTACAGGTGTACCGGCCGCTATTCAAGACTTAACCCTGGAGAATTACATGTCCGTTACTATGCGCGAAATGCTGGAAGCCGGTATTCACTTCGGCCACCAGACCCGTTTCTGGAACCCGAAGATGGCACCGTTCATCTTTGGTCATCGCAACAAAATCCACATCATCAACCTGGAAAAAACCATGGCGATGTACCAGGATGCGATGAAGACCATCAAGCAGATCTCGTCCAACCGCGGCACCATCCTGATGGTCGGCACCAAGCGCCAGGCCCGCGACATCATCGCCGCTGAAGCCCAGCGCGCCGGTGTGCCTTACGTCGACCAGCGCTGGCTGGGCGGCATGCTGACCAACTTCAAGACCATCAAGACCTCGATCAAGCGCCTGAAAGACATGGAAGCGCAGATCGAAACCGGTGACGTCGAGAAGATGTCGAAGAAAGAAGCGCTGATGTTCTCGCGCGAACTGGTCAAGCTGCAGAAATCGATCGGCGGCATCAAGGACCTGCAAGGCGTGCCGGACGCGATCTTCATCGTCGACGTCGGCTACCACAAGGGTACCGTCACCGAAGCCGGCAAGCTGGGCATCCCGGTCATCGGCATCGTCGATACCAACCACTCGCCGGAAGGCGTCACCCACGTGATCCCGGGTAACGACGACTCGTCGAAAGCCATCGCCCTGTACGCACGCGGCGTCGCCGATGCGATCCTGGAAGGCCGCGCCAGCGCGTCCAACGAGATCGTCGAGATGGTCAAGTCGAGCGAGTCGAGCGACGACTTCGTCGAAGTCTCGGACCAGGCTTAATAATACGAGGCGGGCGCGTGCCTGCCACAGTATTGAAGGGGGCGCCAAGCGCCCCTTTTTTTAAGCAGAATACGCGGTGGTGACGAAAGCGCACCCCGCATTCGTCTACAAAGCACATCAATATTAGGAGAAACAACATGGCAGCGATTACTGCAGCGATGGTTGGCGAACTGCGCGCCAAGACCGACGCCCCGATGATGGAATGCAAGAAGGCACTGACCGAAGCCGAAGGCGACATGGGCCGTGCCGAAGAGATCCTGCGCGTCAAGCTGGGCGGCAAGGCATCGAAAGCCGCTGCCCGCGTGACCGCCGAAGGCGTCGTGGCTGCCTACGTGTCGGGCAACATCGGCGCGCTGGTCGAAGTCAACAGCGAAACCGACTTCGTCGCCAAGAACGACGACTTCCTGGCCCTGTGCAACCTGGCAGCCAAACTGGTCGCCGAAAACAACCCGGCTGACGTCGCCGCCCTGGCAGCCTTGAGCGTCGACGGCAAGACCTTCGACGACGTGCGTACGGCGCTGATCGGCAAAATCGGCGAGAATATGACCGTGCGCCGCTTCCAGCGTTTCGAAACCACCGGCAAGCTGGCTTCCTACCTGCACGGCACCCGTATCGGCGTGATCGTCGACTACGAAGGCGCCGACGAGCAAGTCGGTAAAGACGTCGCCATGCACATCGCCGCCATGAAGCCGGTGTCGCTGTCGTCGGAACAAGTGCCGGCCGAACTGATCGAAAAAGAGCGTTCGGTCGCTCAGCTGAAGGCCCAGGAAGATGCTGATAAAGCAACTGCCGAAGGCAAGCAGCCGCAATCGGCCGAGATCGTCGCCAAGCGTATCGACGGTTCGGTGCAGAAGTACCTGAAAGAAGTGTCGCTGCTGAACCAGGCGTTCGTGAAGAACGACAAGCAGAGCGTCGAAGCCATGCTGAAGGCCGCCAACACCTCGATCAAGTCGTTCACCATGTACGTGGTCGGCGAAGGCATCGAGAAGAAGGTCGACGACTTCGCAGCTGAAGTCGCGGCCCAGATGGCTGCAGTAAAACAGTAATAAAAAGTAAGACAAGACGGGCCGAAAGGCCCGTTTTTGTAACATGGGTGCCCAGCATCCGCGCCGTACCGAATTCGAATCAAACCAATCAAGGAGCCCCATTCATGACCAAACCAGCCTACCAACGAGTCCTCCTCAAACTGTCTGGCGAAGCGCTGATGGGCGATGACCAGTTCGGCATCAACCGCGCCACCATCGAGCGCATGGTTGCCGACGTGGCCGAGGTGCAGAAGCTGGGTGTGGAGCTGGCGGTGGTCATTGGCGGCGGCAACATCTTCCGCGGCGTGGCGCCGGGCGCGCAGGGCATGGACCGCGCGACCGCCGACTACATGGGCATGCTGGCCACCGTCATGAATGCGCTGGCCCTGGCCGATGCCATGCGCCAGCAGGGCATCACCGCACGCGTGATGTCGGCGATCGGCATCGAGCAGGTGGTCGAGCCGTATGTACGTCCGAAAGCGCTGCAGTACCTCGAAGAAGGCAAGGTCGTGGTGTTCGCCGCCGGCACCGGCAACCCGTTCTTCACCACCGATACCGCGGCCGCGCTGCGCGGTGCCGAGATCTCGGCCGAGATCGTGCTGAAGGCAACCAAGGTCGATGGCGTATATACTGCCGATCCGAAGAAGGATGCGGACGCGACCCGCTACGAATCGATCTCGTTCGACGAGGCGATCTCGCAGAACCTGCAGGTGATGGACGCCACCGCGTTCGCCCTGTGCCGCGACCAGAAACTGCCGATCAAGGTGTTTTCGATCGTCAAGCCAGGCGCGCTCAAGCGCGTGATCATGGGCGAAGACGAGGGTACACTGGTTCACGTTTAATTTTATAGTTCTGAAATACAGGAGAGCAGCATGTCCGTCGCTGACGTTAAGAAGACCGCCCAGGACAAGATGGCCAAGTCCATCGAGACCCTGAAGGGTGACCTGGCAAAGGTCCGTACCGGCCGCGCCCACACCGGCATCCTCGACCATGTGATGGTCGATTACTATGGTTCGCCGACCGCGCTGCCGATGGTCGCCAACCTGACCCTGATCGATGCGCGCACCATCGGTGTCACGCCTTACGAAAAGAAGATGCTGAACACCATCGAAAAGGCGATCCGCGATGCCGACCTGGGCCTGAACCCGTCGACCTTCGGCGAAATGGTCCGCGTGCCGACCCCGGCCCTGACCGAAGAACGCCGCAAGGAAATGGTCAAGCTGGTCAAGTCGGAAGCCGAAGACGGCAAGATTGCCGTGCGCAATGTCCGCCGCGACGCCAACGAACAGCTGAAAAAGCTGGTCAAGGACAAGGCCATTTCGGAAGACGACGAGCGCCGCGCCTCGGACGACATCCAGAAGCTGACCGACAAGTCCATCGTCGATATCGACAAGATGGTTGTCGATAAGGAAAAAGAGATCATGACCGTGTAAGATGGCGCCAGAGGACGCTCCCGTCCTTTGCGCGTTCGCGAGGCGGACCGGCCAGGCCAGCCTGATCGGTCCGTTCCCTATTTGCGGATCGCCCGCCCTCGGCGACCTGCTTGATGCCATCCTGGCTTGATTTATGATTTTCAAAAGTTCGACCACCGCAGTACCCGACGCGCCGACGGTGCCGCGCCATATCGCCATCATCATGGATGGCAATGGTCGCTGGGCAACGAAACGGTTGCTGCCGCGCGTCGCCGGCCACGTCAAGGGCGTGGACGCCGTGCGCAAGATCGTCGAAACCTGCGTGGAACGCGGCGTCGACTATCTGACGCTGTTTGCATTTTCCTCGGAAAACTGGCGCCGTCCGGCCGACGAGGTGTCGTACCTGATGGGCCTGTTCGTCAGCGCGCTCGAGCGCGAAGTGTCGAAGATGCACGCCAATAACATCCGCCTGAAGGTGGTGGGCGATCTGTCGCGCTTCGATGCCAAGCTGCAGGACATGATCGCCAATGCCGAGCGCCGCACCGCCGGCAATACCGGCTTGACCGTCAGCGTCTGCGCCAACTACGGCGGCCGCTGGGACATCATGCAGGCCACCAGCAAGATGATCGCCGCCAACCCTGGCGTGACCGACTTCACCGAAGACATGCTGGCGCCGCACCTGGCCATGGCCTACGCGCCCGAGCCCGATTTGTTCATCCGCACCGGCGGGGAAGAGCGCATCTCGAATTTCCTGCTGTGGCAGCTGGCCTATTCCGAGCTGTACTTCACCGATACCTTCTGGCCCGATTTTTCGCCCGCGTCGCTGGACACCGCGATCGCCTCCTACCAGAACCGCGAACGCCGCTTCGGCCGTACCGGCGAGCAGGTCTCCACCAACGCCAAGAAAACCTGATCCTGATGCTGAAAACCCGCGTCGTCACCGCCCTTGTCCTGCTGGCCATTTTGTTGCCGGTACTCTATTTCAACAATTTCACGGCGTTTGCGCTGGTGGCGACGGTGTTCTTCGGCGCCGCGATCTGGGAATGCTTCCGCCTGTTCAATCCGGGCACCCAGAACGGCCACATCATCGCGGTGGTCTGGACCGTGGCCTTCGGCATCGCGGTGCTGAGCGGGCGCCTGAACGCCTCGCTGTGGGCGGCGCTCAGCCTGGCATTGTGGATCGCGCGCTTCGCACCGTCGCTGAAGACCGGCCTGCCGGCACTCGGCACGCCCTCGAATACGCTGCTGAGCCTGGTGTACGGCTTTGCCGTGGTCGGCTGCTTCGCGGCCATCGTCGACCTGTTCTCGCACTCGCCCTGGTATCTGCTGTCGGTGATGGCGATCGTCTGGATCGCCGACATCGGCGCCTATTTCGCGGGTAAAGCCTTCGGCAAGCGCAAGCTGGCGCCGTCGATCTCCCCGGGCAAATCCTGGGAAGGCGCGATCGGCGGCGGCATCGCCGTGCTGGTCATCGGCGCGCTCACCGTCGTGTTCGGCGGTCCGGCGCTGGCCGATACTTTCCCCGTGCGCGTGCACCACGCCTTCGGCTGGATCGGCCTGGTCGTGGTGCTGGTGGTGATGAGCGCCGCCAGCGTGATCGGCGACCTGTTCGAATCCATGCTCAAGCGCCGCGCCGGCATGAAGGACAGCAGCAACCTGCTGCCCGGCCACGGCGGCGTGCTCGACCGGATCGACGCGCTGATCCCGGTATTGCCGCTGGCAGCCTTGATCGGCTCGCGCCTGTAATCGCCCGCTTCGACATGGACGCGGCAGCAAGCCAGCTTCAGGTTTTTGCAACTTCGGTGCAAAATCGGTGTCTGCGCAGTCTGGGCTGTCTTTTCTGCTGCGTCCTTTAATGGAAAACCCCATGCAACGCATCACCATCCTGGGCGCCACCGGCTCGATCGGCGCCTCGACCCTGGACGTGCTCGCGCGTCATCCCGAGACTTATCAGGTCTACGCCCTCAGCGCCCACGGCCGCGTCGACGAACTGGCGGCCCAGTGCCGTCAATTCCGTCCGCAACGCGCCGTGGTCGGTACCGCTGAAGCGGCGGCGCGCCTGCGCGAACTGCTGGCCGACCTGCGCATCGACGTCGACCATGGCGAGCAGGCGCTGTGCGACATCGCGTCCAGCCCGGACACCGACACCGTGATGGCGGCCATCGTCGGTGCCGCCGGCCTGGCGCCGACCCTGGCTGCTGCCCGTGCCGGCAAGAAGGTGCTGCTGGCTAATAAAGAAGCGCTGGTGATGTCCGGCCAGCTGTTCATGGACGCGGTGCGCGAGCACAAGGCGACCCTGCTGCCGATCGACAGCGAGCACAACGCGATCTTCCAGTCGCTGCCCGCCCATTACGCGCGCAACCCGGACGCGGCCGGCGTTTCTAAAATTCTGCTGACCGCTTCCGGCGGCCCCTTCCTGCAGCGCGCGGTCGAGACGCTGGAACATGTCACGCCGGAAGAAGCCTGCAAGCACCCGAACTGGTCGATGGGACGCAAGATCTCGGTCGATTCGGCCACCATGATGAACAAGGGCCTGGAAGTCATCGAGGCGCACTGGCTGTTCGGCGCGCCGGCCGAACGCATCGAGGTGCTGATCCACCCGCAGAGCGTGATCCATTCGATGGTGTCCTACGTCGACGGCTCGGTGCTGGCCCAGCTCGGCAACCCCGACATGCGCACCCCGATCGCGCACGCGCTGGCCTATCCGGAGCGGATCGTGTCCGGCGTGGCGCCGCTCGACCTCACCGCGTGGTCGGCCTTGCAGTTCCACCAGCCCGATTTCGCGCGCTTCCCCTGCCTGGCGCTGGCCTTCGATGCGCTGCGTGCGGGCGGCACCGCACCGGCACTGCTGAACGCGGCGAACGAAATCGCGGTCCAGGCTTTCCTGGACCGGCGC
>Ga0265798_10010845_pt1 | contig 11163 bp, 3 predicted proteins | sample P3T30metagenome_FD_192430 | JGI IMG/M metagenome (GOLD analysis project Ga0265798, IMG submission 192430) | Plant litter microbial communities from East Loma Ridge, Irvine, California - P3 T30 | ecosystem: Environmental > Terrestrial > Plant litter > Unclassified | place: USA: California... | reverse complement strand
GCGCGCGTTCTTGAAGCCGAAATACAGGAACTCGATCACGCCGCGGCGCACGGCGCCCAGGGGACGGGCGGCCGGGTGCATCAGCAGGTGGTCGAGGGCAGCGATCATGGTGTCCCTGTGGTCAGAAAGCCAGCACGCAGCATGAACTCAGCCGCGGCCACTGTCAACCGGGCGGGCCGGCCTGGGTGGCATGGGTTCAGACTGAAACGGTCGGGCGCGCCGGCAAATGGGAAAATTCTGTTACCGTTGCCGTTCAATAAAAACTTCAACAGGATTGCCATGACTTCTGCCCTGCCCGCCTACCGGTTTGTTCTCGCCGCCCTCGCCTTCTCCACCGCCATCCACGCCAGCGCCGCCGAGGCCCCCGTGCGCATCCGCGGACAGATCGCCGCCATCGACGCCAGCACCATCACCGTGCAAAGCCGAGAAGGCGAACTGGTCAAACTGGCCATGAAGGCCGACCAACCCGTCAGCGCCGTGAAAAACCTGAAACTGTCCGACATCCAGAAAGGCGGCTACATCGGCACCGCCACCAAGGCCGGCCCGAACGGCACCATGGAAGCGGTCGAGGTGCTGGTGTTTCCCGAATCCGCGCGTGGCAGCGGCGAAGGCCATTACAGTTGGGACCTGCTGCCCGGCAGCATGATGACCAACGCCAACGTCGAAACTTCGCTCGACAGCGTCAACGGCCGCACCTTGAAACTGGCTTACAAGGGCGGCATGAAGGAAGTGGTGGTCCCCGCCGGCACCCCCGTCGTCACCTTCGCCCCCGCCACCCGCGCCGACCTCATCGTCGGCAAGAAAGTGTTCGTGATTGCCACCCAGGATGGCGCGGTCATGAACGCGGGGCGGATCGTGGTGGAGAAGGATGGGGTTGTGCCGCCGATGTGATGACAGTGGCGGTGGCTGGCACGGTGTGATTGGCTCCGGTTAATCCGGGGAGAAGCTCATCGTGCCGAAGCTGTGCTCCGGGATCGGTGCGATGTCCTTTCCAGGCCCGATATCGCGTGCCACTAAGCTATGCGGCGACATACAGATCGCGCTGCGCGAATCAAGCCCCAGCTGGCAAGTGCCGGCAGTGGCCCGGCGATCTTGAAGGCGCCATGCACCGTACCCCGGCTGAAACCTGCCTGCCCTTAACGCTGGGTGCCCCGGATTTCGACCTCCACGCGGCGGTTTGGCTGCAGACAGGCGATCAGCGCAGCGCGCGGGGCGGCGTCGGCGCAAGCGGCAATTTGTACCTTCTCGCCTTTGCCTTCACTGACGATGCGTGCGCCGATGCCCTTGCTGGCCAGGTAGGCGCGCACGGTAGCGGCGCGCTTCTCCGACAGGGTCTGGTTATACGCATCGCTACCCAGGCGGTCCGTATGTCCGGTAAGCGTGATGCTTTCGACACTCGCATATACGGTGTTCAACCTGGCGGCCATGGCATCGAGCCGGCTGCGCCCTTCCGGCAGCAGGTCGGCCAGCGCCGATTTGTCAAAGCGGAACAAGGCGTCGGCCGAGAGGTGCAGTTTTTCCACCACCACGGTGGCGGGAGACTGCGCGCCAGTCTTGACAATGTTGTCCTGGGCCTTGGGCGCGGCGCAAGCGGCTGCTGCCTGCTCGGCCGACTGTGCATAGTCCTCAGCGAGCTGAACGTAAGGGTTGGCGTGGCGCCAGCCCTGCTGATTGAGTTCATTGCCTGCGTGGACAAGCTCGACCTCGCCACAGGCGATCTGTTGCGCGGCACAGGCCGCACCCGCGCCCTGCCTGGCGGCCTCGAAGCGCGCCCAAAGGTCGGGGCGAATGCGTGCGGCCTCGTTAATCAGCGGGGTAGCACTGCCCGGATTGGGGGTCGCCGCAACCTCGAGCGCGGTAGCAATGGCCGCACTTTGCGCCAGCGCCTCCTGAGGGAATGCGGAGCGGTCATTGCGCGTATATTCGTGCACCGACACGTCCAGCCAGCACTGCGCCTTGGATAGGTAGTAGTCGCGCAGCAGCAGCCCTTGTTCGTTGAGCGCCTTCAGACGGCCCTGCAGCGCGCCATAGGTGGCGTGATCGGCGGCGATCGCCTGGTCGCTGATGCGCGCGGACGGCGCCGTGAGGGTTTGGGCCGCGGCCGTGCCGGCCAGGCACGAGGCCACCACCAGTGGGAGAATGCGCTGCAATAGTGTGAGGTTCATGGTCGTATTCACAGTCTTTGATTAGCGGGCCAGCGAACGGTTGACGTCCCGGTCCTGGCTCTTGAACAAGTTTTCGTCGAACTTGAAGCGCAGGCGCAGGAAGACGCCTTTCGCGGTGTACTCGGCCGCAGCCAGGTCGCGTTCACGGAAGCCGGTCTGGTTGTAGCCGGCCGACAGCCACAGGTTGGCACGCAGCAGGTAACCTGCTTCCAGGCCGCGCGCGAACTGGCTTGTGCCTCCCTGCGGGCTGTGAAGCCACGCGCCCAGCAGGCCAAGGTCCCAGCGCTCGCTGATGTCGTAGACCACGCGGCCGGAGAGCATCGCCGCGCTGTACTTCTGCGCGCCCGGAGTCAGGTTGCGCTCGATGCTGGACTTGGCCGCCAGGCGTCCGGTCAGCCACCATGGACGGCTGGGGTGGTAATCCAGGTGGGTCGAGACGATGTGGGCAGCGTAATTCTCACCATCGCCGCGGCTGGCGTCACGCACGTTCTTATACTCGTAACGCGCCAGGCCGTTAAACTTGTTGTGATCGACTGGACGCCAGGCCACACCCAGCTGGGCGCGCTCCTGCATGCTGTTGCCGATCGGGGCGCCGGAAACGTCATCGTGGTTGCGCGCGTACAGCAGGTAGTTGCGGCCAAGGAAGGTCCAGTCGCGATTGAGCTTGCGTACCAGCGCAACAGTGTTGAGCACCTGGTCCTGGGTCTGGTCGCCTGCATCGTTCGGGCTGTCGAACAGGCGCCGCACTTCCAGCTTGGCGCTGGCCTTCCACAGCGGGTTCGCGCTGTAGTCGACACCAAACGCCAGGGCCACCCCCTTTTGCTGGCGGCCGTCGAAGACGTGAAGGTATTCGACGTTGGTGGACAGGGCCAGGCCCTCGGCCACGTTCCAGGTATTGCGCGCGCCGCTGGCGAGCTGAAGGTCGCGCGCATCCGCCGTCTCGGTGGAGATGGCGTCGCGCAGACGGTATTCGCTGAAGATGCTGGCGCCGGGCAGATAGCTCGACTCCACGCCGGCCACAAAGGCATTGCTCTTCTCGGCCGGATTGAGCGCATAACGAGACGCCAGGCCGGTCTGGTTTTCGTAACGCGCATAGGCGCGGCTGCGCTCCGTCAGCTGGTACTGGGCGCCGATTTCGTAGCGCTTCCGGCTGGCGTCATCGATCCCGCGCTCGACGACGCCGTTGACGCTGGCCTTGTCGCTCACCTGGTAGCGCGCGCCAAGGGCCAGGGTGTTGGCGTCCAATTCGCGCGCGGTTCCTGGCGCCGCGGGCTGCGACACGGGCGCGAAAGTGGTGATGCTGCTGCCTGTGACCGGGCTGATGGCGCTCTCGGTACTGCCGTAGCTGAAAAAGCCGCCGCCATTGTTCAAACCACCAGGCAGCGCCCCGGTATTGCTGGCCAGGCCGTTCTGCTGGCGCAGGTCACCTTCTTCCTTCATGTGCTGCAGCGACACGTCCAGGGTCAGGCGCTCGGCTGGGGCGAACTGCACGCCCACCTGGGCGGCATCTCGCCTGGCGACAACCATGGCATCCTTGCTCTGTTGAGCGCTGGCGTAGACCTTCACGCCGCTCGACACCTGGGCACTGACGCGGGCGCCAGCATCGGTGTGGCCAGCGCTCAGACCCGAGGCCGTATTGTTAAAGCCGCTGTTGGCGCGCTGCCACCAGGCGCGCGCTTCGACAGTTTCCCCATCATGCGCCAGTTCCACCCGGCCGGCGCGTCCTTCGGCGCTGCTTGCACGCTCGCCGGGCTGGCCGCTTGGCGTAGTGAAGACCTGGCCATTGGCTGTGTAGGTGGTCGAACCGGTTTGCGCCGCCTCGGCGACAAGGCGGATTCTTGGCGCCAGCTGGACGCTGGCATACGTGCTTTGCATGGTGAAGGGCGACTCGGGGTTCTTGTCGTCCACGGCAGCGGCGCCGATGCGCACGCCCTCCGACAGGCGCCATTCCCCGTTGGCGCCCAGTACCCAGAATACGTCGCCGCCCTGCTCCACCTCGTAGGTGACACGGATCGATTGCGGGTCGCCGTCGGGCGTGAGCGAGGCGACGGCCTGCTTGAACAGGATGCGGCCCGAGAACGGTTCAAAGTTGTAGTCGTCCAGACGGCGCAGCACCGTCACTTCCTTGATGACGCCGGACTGGTTCTTGTCGCGCACGACAAGTTCAACCCGCTCGGAATTGGCACGCGCGCCGTTGTTGCGCACAGCGAAAGGCCCGGAGCTGCCGTTGGCGCGGTATTCCTCGATCACTTGCTTTGCATTGTCGTGGAAGGCAAAACCTCCCAATTCACCTTGTGCAGCGTCCCAGCGCCCGCGCAGGCCGGTGGCGGTGCGCTGGTACTGGCCCAATTTGCGCGCCGCCAGGCTCTTGTCTGGCCCCGGCACCGAGGAGACCAGGGTGTCGGAGGTGGCAAAGTCACCGTACAAGAGGTAACTGGTTTTGTCGTCGAGGCGCACGTACAGGCGTTCGGCCGAGCGGGCGTCAAAACTGGTGCTGGCGCTGTCGCCGTAGACCGGATAGAACTGGTCAGGGTTGATATCGCGCTGCAGGCGTTCGTGCGACTGCAGGTCCGAATCGTAGGCGGCGGTGAGCAGCCTGTCTCCCAGGACTGTGCCCTTGACGAAGAAGGCGGCGCGCGCGCTGCCGTTTGCTTTGCCGTGGTTGAACTGGCGGCTCCAGCGCGTGATGTCCTGCTCGAACCCATCGTTGAAGCGCGCCGGTGCCAGCGCACCCGCATCGACGCTGCGCCGGCTGATCACCCCTTCGACCAGGCCGACAGCGAGCATGTCGCGCAGTTCAGGCACGAAGTTGATCACCCCCTGCACGCTATGCGCCCCGGCATCGACGCGCAGCAACACTTCCTCCGGATTGTTGGGGGCCAGCAGGCGGAACTGGGCCGCGCCTTCGCGCGCCGTCAGCTGAACGCCGGGCGTGACCCGGTCGGCGTCGCCGCCGAGCGCGCCCAGCACATCGGTGGCGGCGCGCTCGAGCAGGATCCGTCCGCCCGAGGCTTGCACGGTCAGAATGACGTCGCCCTTGGGCGGCAGGCCGTTGCGGTCCAGCAGACGCACGCGCACCAGCACCGGGCTCTGGCCGTCTGCCGGCACGGCGTTGCGGTCGGTCTCGACCACGATGCGCGCAACCTCGGCGCCGCTGTCGCGCCGCGCCGTCCACAGCTGCGGCGCCGGCGACTGGGCGCGCAGGCCGGCGTCGCTCGCGGCCGGCTGCAGAGGCTGTTGAATGTTCTGTGCACCTGCGTGCGGAAAGGCGCAGGACACTGCAAGGGCGCCCGCAAGCAGGCGGCACGCACCGCGGCGCTGGACGGAATGCATCGTAGGCTTTTTCAAGATGTCATTGGGGCTATTTTTATTGCGCACGGGCGTCTCCCGCTGCCGCTGCCGGTGCTGCTTCGTGGCGTGGCTTCGTCAGCGCCTGGTCGGCGCCGTCGGTGGCCTGGCGCGGTGCGCCCGGGGGCTTGCTGTCGAAGCGCAGGCCAGGCTGGCCCGCTTCAGTCTGGACACTGGCCGCGCCACCCTGGCCGCGGCGCGCCTTGACCTGTTCGATCACCGGCGCCGAACAGGAAGCTTCGGCAAAATCGCCGCGCAGCAACTCGCCATTCTTGGCGTCGAGCCACAGGCTGCCCGCGTCGCCCAGGTTGCGGTTGCTGGTGGTACCGAGGCGCGCGCCGCGCGGCAATGTGCGCGGATCGGCCTTGAGCACGTGCGATTTGGGGCTCAGACCGCAGAAGCTGTACTTGCCTTCAACGTCAGTGGTAAAAGCCGTGCCGTCTTCCAGGTAGAGACGCACGCCGGGTACGCCCAACTCTTCCGCATCCTGCACATGGTTGCCATTGCAGTCTACAAAGACCTTGCCCGCCACGCAGGCTTGCTCGGTGAACACACCAGGCGTCAGGCGCACCTTGTACTCGGCATTGTTCGATGGCATGGCTTGCAGCAATGGCTGGAAGACCTGGTCCACGCAACCCTGGGGCTCGTTGCAGGCGTAGGCGATGGCGCGGTTGATGCCGTCGCCCTGCAGGCTGCCAACGCCAGCGCGCAGACGATAGGTCAGGACCGCTTGCTTGCCGTTGCTAAGTGCACCGACGTTAAAACGCAGCACTGGACCGTTCGCCGGTACAGGGTCGGCCACGTTCTTGCCATTGACCCTGACCGTGCCGGGCACCAGGGCAAAACCGGCCGGCAGGGCGTCGCGCACGCTGGCCTGCGCCACCGGACTGCCAGCCGTCTGGCGCACCGCCAGGGTGTATAGCAGCGACTGGCCGATCTCGATCTCCTGCTTGTCGCCAGTCTTGCTCAGTACCAGGCCGGCTGGTTCGGTGCGGTCCAGGGGAATATGGTTGTTGGCGACCGGCGCACCGGAGCCGGTGCTGCTGAAGGTCAGGTAGTACTGTGTGGTATCAGCGCCCGCAGGCACGATCCCGGCGCAGTTGCCTGGCGCATGAACAGGCACGCTGGTCGCCGGCGCGGTGTTCGAGCGCTGCACGACTGCAGGGCCAGACGTTGCAGCGACGCGGGCAGCACCGGCGCAGACCGGCAGTTTGAGCGAGGCGCCCGGTTGGTAACCCGCCGGCACGGCCGCGATGGCCAGCTTGTAGTCTCCCGCCGGCGCGTCCGGTGTCAGGAAGAACTGGTACAAGCCGTCAGGACCGGTGGTCTGGCTGGCTGCGGGCGCACCGCCGAGCAGGTGGCGCGCCGGGTCGAAACCGGCAGGACCGCTGACCGTGACCACGGCGCCGGCAACCGGCTTGCGGCTGACGCTGTCGTAGACCACGCCGGCCGGGTCGAGCGGCAAGTTTTGCTCGGTCAGATCGTCGCCCGATTTGAGCACGATGTTGCGGATCACGCCAGGACCGCCCTCGCCCGCGTTGCCGCCGGACGTGGCCAGGTTCGGCATGTTGTTGCCGTTGTTGGTGAAGCGTATCTCGAAACCGCTGCCGGTCGGCAAGCCACTGCTCTGGTAGCCAGCGCAACGCAGGTTGTCGAACTGGTAGAAGCCATTGGCGTCGCTGGTCACGCTGCAGACCGGCTTGCCGTTCTGGACCAGGGTGACGGTCCAGCCTTGCGCGCCCTCATGCGGACGGTCCTGCGGACGGTTGCGGTTATGCTCGCGGTCGACCCAGACGTAGCCGCTGACGATCGGGGGCGTCAGCAAGTTGCCGCCGCGTACGCGTTCGCCGAACAGATAACCCTTGACGACGCCATTATTGGCCGCCAGCAGCGCCTCGGTGATATCGATCTGGCCAATGGTATTGAGCGAAGGCGCGGTACCGAAACTGCTGTTGTCGACGGTGCCGCCGCCCTGACCCACGGTTTCCTTGCCGTCCATGATGCGGCCGGTATCCATGTCGGTCTGGGTCTCGACCAAGGTGTAGCGACCCGGGCCGATGTTGTCGAAGCCGTAGCCGCCGTCGGCCGCGCTGACCGTTACGCAGGCGCTCTGGCTGCAGGCGCCGCCGGTCAGGGTGACGTGCACGCCGGCCACCGGTGCTTCGCCGGCATCCTTGACGCCGTTGTGGTTATCGTCCATGTAGACAAATCCTTCCAGACGACCGCGGCGTTCGCCGAATAGATAGTCAATTCCGTCCTGTCCCAGGCCGAGCTTGATGGCGTTGATGCTGTTGTTGGGCGCACTGGCGTCAAATCCGGCGTTGTCCGCCTTGCCGTGGTCGGCCACGGGTGTGCCGCTGATGCTGCCAACGGTTTCCTTGCCGTCGATATACCCGGCGGGCTGGGTTTCGCGCAGCACATAAGTGTCAGCAGGCAGCTTGACGATCAGGAAGCTGCCGTCTTCACCGGTCAAGGCCTGTCCTGCGGTACCGTTTGAACCGATGGCGGCCACCGTCACGCCGGCAATACCTGGTTCGCCCGCATCCTTGAGACCGTTGTTGTTGTCGTCGCGGTAGACACTACCGGCCAGGCTGCCCGCCATTTCGCGGAAATCGTACTGCTTGCCTACGGTGTCGGCCTTGAGCACGATTGCGCTTGTCTTGTTGGGACCGGCATCGAGCGTGCCGCCGGCGCTGCCGACTTTGCTGCCGGTGTTGGCCGGGAATTCGCCATAGCCGGCTGGCTGGGTCTCGACGATCGTAAAGATGCCGGGGACCAGTCCTTCGAACAGATAGCTGCCGTCGGCGCCTGTCTGGGTTGAGCGCGCAGGCAGCGGCGCACCGTTCGCATCCACGCCTTCCAAAGTGACGGTGACCCCGGTCAGCGCTTCGCCCGCGTCGAGCACCGCGTTCTTGTTGTTGTCCACGTACACGGCGCCGCCCAGCCTGGCCGTGCCGGTGGTGGCTTGCTGCTCGCGGAAATCGTAGTTGACCCCCGTGCCGCCCGACATGGGCACGGTGATCGCGCCAATGCTGTTGAGCGCGGCGGTGCCGCCGAACGGGCTACCGGCTGCGCTGCCGCTGGCGCCCGCAAAATCGAGATAGGTGGGCGGCTGGGTTTCGGTCAGGGTGTACTCGCCCGGCGGCACTTCGACAAACAGATAGCTGCCATTGGCTCCGGTCTGCTGGGACAGCGAAACGGCATTGCCCTTGTGATCCTTGCCGCCCAAGGTGATGGTTACGCCAGCGAGCAAGGTATCGCACGCGTCACGCACCGCGCTCTTGTTGAGGTCGGCATAAACGGTACCGCCGATGCTGCCATTCACGGCCGGAATCGGCTGTTCGCCGAACAGGTAAGCAGTGGCCACCGTACCGGGCGCGATGACGATGCTGGTGATACTGTTTTTCGGCGCGTTGATCACGCCCCCGGCGCTGCCCGCCGCGTCGGCCCCGTCGGCATAGCCAGATGGCTGGGTCTCGACCACGCTGTAGGTGCCTGCCACCAGGCCGGTGAAGGAAAACACGCCATCGCCACCGGTCACGACCGTGCGGTTCATCGGTCCCTGCAGGGTGACGGTGATGCCGCCAATGGTGGTGTCGCCGGCGCCGCGCAGCTTGTTGCTGTCGGCGTCGAAATACACGACGCCACTCAGGCTGGCACCGGTTTCGCGGAAGTTGTACGCGGTCGCGGCAGTCCCCGAGGTCAGCACGATGGCCGTGATGCTGTTGGGTACAGCGTTGCCGCCGATACTGCCTGGCTGGGTACCGGTAGCCGCGGCAAAATCAGCGTAGCCGGCCGGCTGGGTCTCGGTGACGCTGTAGCCGCCGGCGGCGCTTGGACGCAAGTTATCAAAGCGGTAGTTGCCGTTCGCATCGGTCTGCACCGTGCGGTTGACCGCAACGCCAAGGTCGTCGGTGCCGGTCACGGTCAGCGTCACGCCGGCCATGTATTCGCCCGCGCTGGCGGCCGCATCGAGGTTGATGTCCACGTAGACGGTACCTGCAATGCTTGCCGCCAGCACTTCGCCAAAGTTGAAATTGGCATAGGTGCTGCCGGCCTGGAAAGCCACACCGGCGATGGTGTTGGCGACACTGTCGTTGCAGGCGACGCAGGCCACGCCATTGATCGTGCCCTTGCGCACCTTTCCGTCCAGCCAGGACGCGGGCTGGGTTTCGCTAATGGTGTAGCCGGCGCCGTCGGCTTTGCGCAGATTGGTGAAGCTGTAGGCGCCGTCGGCACCGGTCGTGACCGTGCAGGGACTGGCCGCGCAAGGCGAAGCGCCGCTGGCAGACACCCCGCTGATGGTCAAGGAGACGCCGCCGATGCCGGCCTCGCCTGCATCCTTGACGCCGTTGTTGTTATGATCATGGTAGACAAAACCGCTCAGACTGCCCGGCACTTCGCCGAACAGGTAGTTGACGCCGCTCTGTCCTGCGGCCAGCACCACGCCGCTAAAGACGCTGTTGCCACCAACCACACTGGCCGTCCCGGCAGCAGTGGCGCCAGTACCCGGCGTATTGGCGGCGTCGACGTAGTCGAGCGGCTGGGTTTCGGTGACCGTGTAGCCAGCCGCGTTGCTCGATGGCAGACCGGCGAAATTGAAGTTGCCCGCTGCGTCGCTCTGCAGCACGCAATTGGCCACGCTGCAGACATTTGCGCCGGCCGCGGTCGTGCCCGACAGGGTGAGGGTAACGCCGGCGATCGGTGTGTCCGCCGCGCCCGGACTGTTGCTGCGGTCGAGGTCGAGGTAGACTTTGCCGCCCAGGAGGGCGGCGATTTCGCCGAAGTTGTAGTTGCTGCCGAACTGGCCGGTGCCGATCACGATGCCGCTGAAACGGTCATTGCTCATGGCGCCCGTCGGCGCGCCGTTGACGCTGCCCACGGTATCGATGCCGTCGCCGTACAGCGACAGCGGCATGCTGGCCTGCGACTGCTCGGTGAGCACATAGCCGGCCGCATCGCTGGCAGGCAGGCCGACAAAGCCATACACGCCGGCCGCATCGGTGACGACGGTGCATGGATTCGGCGAGATGGCCGCGCACACACTGCTGCCGAGCGAGGTGTTGCCCGACAGGGTGATCGAGACGCCCGCAATGCCCGGTTCGCCCGCATCGCGCACCCCGTTGTTATTCAGGTCGGCAAAGACGATACCGCCCAGGCCCTGCCCGCTTTCGCCAAAGTTGTAATTGGTAGCGGCGTCGCCGCCAGCGAGCACGACATTGCCGACCGTGCGCCTGGTCGCACCCAGCACTGGCGTGCCGGCGGCCACGGCGCTGGCCCCGTCGTTGCCCCCCTTGCTGCCGACCGTCATGCCGGTGTGCGTCACGCCGCTCAGAGTGGCCTCGACCACCTGGTAGGTGCCGGGCCGCAGGTTGGCAAAACTGTAGGCGCCGTTGGCGGCGCTGTTGACGGTGGCGTTGACTGGGCCGAGGTCGTCGTTGCCGGTCAGCGTCAGGCCGACACCCGTCACGCCGGCGCTTTCATCGGTGGCCGCCACGCCGGTGACGTCCCGCAGAGCATTGGCGTTGCGGTCAACAAAGATGAAACCGGACAAGGATGCCGGCGTGATTTCGCCGAACAGGTAGTTGACCGCATCGGCGTTGGCGGGCAGGACGATGGCGCTGATGGTGTCGCCGGCAGCGCCGGTGGC
>Ga0265798_10010842_pt1 | contig 11164 bp, 6 predicted proteins | sample P3T30metagenome_FD_192430 | JGI IMG/M metagenome (GOLD analysis project Ga0265798, IMG submission 192430) | Plant litter microbial communities from East Loma Ridge, Irvine, California - P3 T30 | ecosystem: Environmental > Terrestrial > Plant litter > Unclassified | place: USA: California... | reverse complement strand
AAACAATTTCCAGACAGGCACTTTCTCTCATACCCGATGACTTTGAGAAACTCCCAGCTTTCGAGACCGTCAAGTTCAGCCATCGAAAAAGCTTTGGTCCAATAGTCGACACCCATTGGCCACAAGACGCGTCCGAGATGGTACTTACTCTGGGCACCTTCGACGCCCCGGATCTCAACTTCAAGCCGCTGGTCTATGTCTACGTACATGGATTGAAGAACCGTTTTATCGGATACTTCTATGTCAACCCAGACTCGAGCATCTATCGCGTGCAACAGAGCAGTCTCAAGCATGTCGATATCGATGAACCGTTTTGTGACGTCGGAGACCTCTCAGTTGGCAAGCAAACTTTGTGCAACAGAGTACGAGCGATGGCGCTTTACTATTTCTTAGCTGCTGGTTACATCGATGAGGTAGGTGATTACAATCATTTCTGGTTGGACTTTACGAAGGCTTGCGCATTTATCGCCAACAAGGGCAAGCGTCCAAAGCCTCACGCAAAAGTACAGAAACAAGAACCGACAACTGTACCAGAGCCAGCTGCGACATCATGTTTGGGGCCAGAAACCACTGACTCGGCGCACGACGCTGTCGCATCCAAGAAACGCACTGGCGATGATGGACCCATGCCAACAGCAGGTAAGTTACAAGGTCCGCAATCTTTCTACTTGGATGAACTGACAGCTGGCAGCTAGAATCAAGCGTCGCGACTACAGTCATATCGTGCGTATACGCGATAGATTGAATCATTCCAAGCTAACTTTCTCGTAGACACATCCATCGCACAAAACCATACGGCGGTCATTAAGCCCAGAACATCCGATCATGGCAATCAGGGCTGAAGCCCGGCTAGCAAACAGTGAAAGAACAAGCACCCCATTGAAAGCGGAGATCGATACGCAAGCCAGGGCTGTTGAACAGCTCAGAGCACAGATGACAGTAAACCATCAGCTGTTAGCGAAAGTCAACGGACTCACAGCGGAAATAAGCCGAGTCAAGAATGAAAGCATGTTCAGTCAAAATGCATACCGCGGCATCCAAGTTCAACACGATGTCCTGGCAGAGCGACACGCTAATACGCTCAACAACGAGAACGCTCTTCGCGATCAGCTCGGTCAGATTCAGGCACGCTGCGCACAAGCTGAGAGGCGATCAAAGGTGCTGGAGAAGGAAGTATATGGTCTTAAGCAAAGGATGAGAAGAGCGGAAGAAGCGTTGGACATTTCGGGTTTTTGAAAGGTGGAGAATGATTGATCTGGGGGTATTTGAATTATCGAAGGCTTATGGCGTTGATTTGGAAAAGTTCGTGTCGGTTAAGGTCATCCGTGGGTTTCCATTGCTGGGGTAGTGAAGTTTGCGGGAGTTTGGCAACAAAACTCGGGATGATGCTTCATCACGATTGGGACTGCTTTGCGCGACATACCTGGTCTTCCTTCGGGAAGGTATTGATTCGATTTGATTCGGAAACGTTTGATATCGAGCAGGAAAAGATCGACTGGAGTATGTCTTGTTGAGTCATGGCATACATACATCCAAGTCCCCCAAAGTCGAGCAGCCAGCCTTCTGCACTCTACAGTCGAGGCTAGGATCTTTATAAAGCTATACATTTGTCTTAAGCATACTGAGACCCTCTAAAGGGCTGTCAACCGAGACATACTTTCTTTCGTGGTCACATACGTACAGCAAGCACAGGTAGCAAACTTACAACGACTATAACATCATTTTCCTCCGCCTACTTTCTTCGTCATCTACACCATGAGTTCCACACCTTCCACCACCATTGCCAGGGCCATCGCTATTGACGATATTACCAATACAATGAGCGAATGGAAAAGCGGCCAACAATACCTTGAACGCAAACCACGCGATGAGAGACGCTTAAACGAGGCTAAATATTTGAGGAAAGAATTAGAAGAGAGAACGCTCGTACCAGCTCTCAAGTCATCAGTAAACGATGTGAAGGACGCCAATACGAAGCTGAAGGAATGGATCAGCGTAGTAGGCGTTGTGAATGAGTTGTGGGACGATGGTCCTCTGAGATACGAAGTTGGTATGGCTAGAGAGGAACTGGTCGACGCAGTTTGGGATCTGGAAGCCACCCTGTACGAATTGCGGAAGACGCTGAGGTTTGATGGAGGAAGAGTATTGGATGGAGTCATTGATCCGTCGGCAGTTGATAGCTCTGAGGAAGAATAGGCCGTTGGCGTTCGACCTGTTTGTTGCGGCGTACAGCTGAGAAACCATTTAGCAGTAATTGTCTTTAGTTGAGTACGACCACACTGCATGTCATAGTGCTGAGTCTTTCTGCCCAAATTAAGACCAGGCCCAGTCGGGGTCGAAGGCTCGCTCTATCCTTCGTTGACACTTCCCGTAGAAGTCTTTAGGCTGCCACATTCGTCGTCTGACTGGCCCTCAAGCAGCGCAATACTGTGATTTATAGTTTCGGACCATGCTGACCTTGAAAGAATTGATGATGCTTGTAGATAGAGGTTTGGTGTTGTAGAGACGCGATCGAACGCGTCCGGCGCGTCCTGGCCCGCAAGGCACGTGAGGGCGTGGGGCAAACGCGACCTCCAGCTCGGAAGCTACGATGCCATCAACCACGAAGGAGTCTCCAACTTGAATGCAATGCCACTGTCGCATGGTATCAAGATGTCGCGATGAATTTGCCAACGACGATACCACACCAGATCGGAAGAGCTACTGCACGGGTCCACTGCGGCTATCCAGCCCTGAGGCGCAATACTCAGGTTCCTTATCCCTGGACCACGAACGAGGCGCGACAGCCGCAACGACAACGAACTGCTTCCGACACTGTGGATACGCTGATTACCGGTTGCCGCATTGTCGGTACTTGGACATTTTTTGGCACGCTCGCAGATATGGGGTAGTGCCTTGGAGCGCAAGAGGGATCGGATGAGGGAAGACGTGCAGCAGACAGCAAGCTACATACGTCCTGTCATCGAGCGCAAATGCGCAATTTGCTGGATGCGATACGAGGCGGTCGCTCAGCCCATTCGTTCGATGTCATCGAGGTGTCACAGCGTGCGCCATCACGAACGCGAAGAAGCAGCTGCATCGATAGGGTCTGCATATCTAAGCCAGGCAAGGCAGGTGCCGATCGTCAATTTGCAAAGGGAAGAATGAGGGCATTAGGCGCGCAGCAGGCCCGAACCAGACCGAGGCAGCCCGTACGATATCAAGACTCCCAGCCTCCCCATATGGTAAGGCAGCATACAAGCGACACAGCAACGCCGCACTGGCTATCGATGTGTAAAAGTTGGGTGTTGGACTTTTTATCGACCTGCCTCTTCGGGTGCGCCGTTTTATCCGCCACCGGGCTTGATCGCGACGGCGCGTCTTGGCACGGCCACCAGCAATCTGGGCGAGAGCTTTGCGGAGCTTCACGTGAGAGCTGCATGGAGCTGCCCGCCAAGTCTGAGCCACGACTGCGGGACATGTGGGCCGTGTCGCGATAGGACGACACAGAAACATGCTTTCTACGTTCCCACCGACGGCGAGCTTGTTTGTGCGCCCGCAGCGCTAGCCTCCATCAGGAAGGAGCGGTCGTGAACAGCGCCCATCTATCCACATGTTTGGTATAGCAGCAACCGCGTTACAGGCGAGCCTGATGCCATCACCGAGTGCGTAGCCAACGAGGAGCGCCATCACAGCCAGGTACCGGTCCCCAAACCCCGCTGGCAAAATATCGTCCAGCCAGGGTCTGCAGCTAGGTACCGAGCAGCTCGTTGTACAAATAAGCTGCCTGCCCTTCCTGACCTTTTCCGACCATCGACCTTGTCCAATTGAGCTTTTACGAAGCTGGTCGCATACAAAATGGCTCGATACATCAGCGTTGCCGCGGCTTTGGCTGCCACCGGCGCCTGTGCCTTTACGCCTGAGTACGTTTACCATCACATTCCGTTGCTTGCGCAACTGCTAACAAGTGAACAGAGGACTCCTCAGCACCGTCCGACGTGGCGTCGCTGACGCCAGTCCCGATGGCTCTGTCGGTCTGTTCTCGTACTCCCAGTATTCCTTCGAGGAGCACGGCAGTGCGGGTTCTGGCATGAACCTCATCGATCTCAAGACCGGCGAGATCACCGAGTCGGGCCTCAATGCCAGCGAGATCAACGAGGTCGCCTGGATTCCCGGCAGCGAGACTGGTATCATCTACATCAATGGCACCAACGAGGAGGTTCCCGGTGGTGTTACCCTGTGGGTTGGCGACATCAAGGACCCCAGCGCAAGCAAAATGGTCGCTTCTTTGGATGCGCCATACTCCGGTCTCAAGGTCGCAAACACTTCGACTGGAGACATGCATTTTATCGTAAACTGCATGGCTTACCCCAATGGTACTGCCGTCAACCCCGAGACCGAAGTCACCCCGGTGACTACTGCCCGCTACTACTCGGACAACTATGTCCGCCACTGGGACACTTGGCTGACCAAGAACCGCTACAACCTCTTCGCCGGAGCTCTCTCGGCGAACAACAGCTACGCGCTGTCCGGCGCTGGAATGCGCAACATCCAGAAGGGCATCAACTTCACCACCACTGCGCCCGAGACTCCCATCCAGCCGTTTGGTGACTCCAGCGACTACGACATCAGCCCCGATGGTTCCATGTACGCTTTCGTGAGCAAGGCTCCTCAACTTAACAAGGCCAACTACACCGCATCATACACCTATGTTGGTGCTTTCGCGTCTTCCGACGCTCCCATCGCCTTCAACGGCCCAGACTCTGCCGCGGCGGAGGCTGGTCACAAGGGTGCCTCTGGCCTCCCATCCTTCTCCACCGACAGCTGCAAGCTCGCCTACGTGCAGCAGGATGAGGACTACTACGAGTCTGACAGGTGGCAACTCTACACTGTCGACGTCGCTGTTGAGGGTACCGGTGTAGCTGTCAGCAACTGGAAGGCTCTGAGTGCCGGCTTTGACCGCTGGGTTCAGGGACCCATCACCTGGGCTCACGACGACTCCTCCATCTACGTCACTGCTGATGACTACGCTCGCGTCAAGATCTTCAACTTCCCTGTCGATGCCGACGAGAGCTTCGTCCCCGAGCCTATGACCTCGAACACATCCGTCTCGGCTTTCGCCCTCCTTCCTGATGGTTCGCTGTTCGTCGCTGCTACCGCCATCTGGACTCCAAGCGAGTGGTACATCCTTGCAGACGGAGAGAAGAAGACCCTCTTCGACGCGTCTCAGGTCGACCCCAACCTCGCTGGTCTCGGATCCCACACCGTTTCCGAGATCTTCTTCAACGGTTCCAACCCTGAGCTCAAGCAGCAACTTCAGGCCTACGTTGTCAAGCCTACTTTCTGGCAGGAGAACGTAACCTACCCTCTCGCTTTCTATATCCACGGTGGTCCTCAGGGTAACTGGGGCAACAGCTGGTCCAACCGCTGGAACCCTCAGGTCTGGGCCGACCAAGGCTACATCATTGTCGCACCCAACCCAACTGGTTCCACTGGTTTTGGACAGTTCCTCACCGACTCCATCCAGGGCCAATGGGGTAGCTGGCCATACCACGACTTGGTCAACGCCTGGAACTACGTCAACAGCAGCATGCCATGGGTAGACACCAAGAACGGTATCGCCGCCGGTGCTTCCTACGGTGGTTACATGACCAACTGGATCCAGGCCAACGACCTCGGCAACGAGTTCAAGTGCCTCGTCACCCACGACGGTATCTCCAACACCGAGGGTGCATGGGCCTCTGAGGAACTCTGGTTCATCCGCCACGACTACAACGGCAGCATCTGGGACTCCAACGCGTACCGCGAGTGGAACCCCCAAAACCACATTGCCAACTGGTCCACTCCCCAGTTCGTCATCCACAACACCCTCGACTACCGTCTGCCCGAGAGCGATGGCCTGAGCTTGTTCAACATCCTCCAGGCCCGCGGTATTCCCTCCAGGTTCCTCAACTTCCCCGATGAGAACCACTGGGTGCTCAAGCAGGAGAACAGCTTGTTCTGGCACACCGAGATCTTCAACTGGATCAACCACTGGTCCAAGGGTGAGCCTCTGAGCGACCTGCCCATCGGTAACTAGATGGGGAAAAGTCATGGTCTTCAGCATTGATGACAACATTGATGAAACTTATTCTTAGATGATTAATGATAATACATTGATAACAAACTTCATTCACATATGCTTCAGGGCTGTATGCTCGTGATCTAAGCTCTCTTTTGGCCAGAGTCCACCCGGACTAATCTCATTGAATGTATATGTTGAAACCGAATACTAGTTCCGAGATGTAGTAAATTTGCTAGCCGGAGTACGCCAATCGCTACTATATGGTAAGAATCAACCCGTAGTAGACTAAAGAACGTTATTGAGCTTTACAGCTATGCGGGGTAGTCGTATATCCATGCCGGTATCCGAACAACGTCCATTAGCTGGGTCCAGCGCTGATCATAAGCTACTGACAGACTTCGCTGAAAGATGCATAACCCGTGTGAACGTCTACGCTACATGCACAGGCAAGAGCATAGGCATCAAGCGTCGCTCCCGCTACCCGGCGGCCGGTATCCAGCGGCTTTACTAACCAAGGATATCCGCGTCTGTCCTCAGGTACGGCTGCTGCTGTCAGGCGGGACATGGATGGTGGTTTCCCTGGTTTGTCTTGGCCTTTCTGGTGTGCTCTTCGGTTCTCGGCAACGACGATGTGCAGCGCTAAGATTACAGAAGCCATCCACACAAGACCTTATTGATAAGCCAGGAAATGACTCGGACGACCCGATTGCATGTGCATAGTTCGATTCAACGTCGATAATAAGCTTCTAGACACTGTCTTCAATCGAGAACCTTCAGTATGGGAACGGGGCGTAAAGAGATAAGCAGCCGCTATTGCCACTCAGCCAAGCTGCATCCTTCATTGTTCTGTGATAGCAGAGAATCCTACTGCGCCCCGTTGTGTTGGTGTAGGGGTGATCACCAGAGGGTTCTGTTGGACAGGCCATGCCAAGCAAAGACGGAAAACAGCGGGTCAGGCCATGGGAATGCCAATGTGCCATGCTGCCAGGCGAGGCAAAGCTTCCGCTGATAGCAACGAAGCCTCGTGCCAACGACCATGTGGAGTTCTTCGGCGCTCTTGTCTCGTTTTGTCGCGCTTGTTCTATTGTCAAGGAGATAAGCGTGGCTATGTGGATATGCCAATGCTGGTGCCGTCCATGGACGTTTTCGAGAAGCACAACGAGGCGTCCGCGCTAGGTGGATTGGAGAGAACAACGCGACCACTGATTGGAGTGCGCATGGAGAGCGACACGGCGTGCTGCTGCCGGTTGGTCGAGCTGCCTGTTCGAGTTTGGTGGAGTTACATCGCATGCATGCGAAGGCTGTTTCATTGTGTGGGGAGCAGCCGAGGATTGATGTGACGAGGAGGCGCCCAGCGGGACGGAAGGCTCGGCGCCAGCTGGGCAGCGGAGTCGCAGCAGAGTTCGGCGGTCATGAGCGACGACACACGCGATCGTCGACAAATGTCACTCGCCGGACTGACGTCCTGGCTCTCAACTCCAGCGCCCTCCTCACTGCAGCGATGAACGACGTTCCCCACGAGCTGTCAGCGCGCATGGGCGCGCCGTGTCTGTGCGCAAGCTCTTCGGTATTGCACTGCGGCGTGGTGTCATCATGGCACAGCTCGTCGTCCAGATAAGAAAGAGCTAGGGTTACCCACCGCGTGAATGGCTGGGAGGAGCAGAACGTAGTGTGATCAGCGACGCTGCCAAGTCTCGAAGCACTCAATCGACGTCGTCGCATGCGCCGAGATACCCATTTCCCTGGAGCTTGGCTTGCCGAAGCCCTGCAAAGACGGGTGCGAAGCTCTAAATCGTAGTCTTACTTTCGGCATCGCCTACCCGCCCAGCCTTTGCCCAGTCACCGGCTGGTGATAAGACGGGCATTGCGAAATAGTCCCTTGATGCTGTATGGGTCAACCGCCGGCTTGGGCTACTAGCTAGATTCCACCAATTCCTGGAAACGAGGGTGGAGTGTATCCACATAGGACACCTGCTCGAAAGAGAGACAGTCAAGGAATACCAAGACGGCGCTTGGGATGAGCAGATTTGCCGCTTCTGTGTCACTGTAAGGATGCTATGAGTATAATTGCGGTCGTGTGCCCAACCCTTGCGGTTCAGCAGCAGCTCATTCTTTTGCACCGCCCATATTTTTCCGTGCCTGCTAATCATGTCGGCTAACGCTGCCTCGAACGCCGTGGACATGGCCATGTCTAATGAGCCTAACAAGGCTGCCATGCCTTTGTACGAAGTCGACGAGAAGCGTGCTCTTTCGGACGACCACACGCCGTCGACTCTCAGCCACCAGCCTCATGGTGTTGACGTTTTCGAGGCCGACTTGGAAGGCGAAGAGCCTACGGAAGATGAGTTGAAGACACTCCGCCGTGTATCTGGAAAGATTCCATGGACTGCCTTCACTATCGCTTTCGTCGAGCTTTGCGAGCGGTTTGGTTACTACGGGTGCCAGGTTTTATGTATGTTGTCGCTCGTCCCTACACAAGAACAAGCCACTGACCATCTCGAAGACACCAACTTCATTCAACAGGACCTGCCCGTGATTGATGGTGTTCCACAAACCACTGGCAAGGACCCTCGCTCAGAGGGTCAACCAGGCGCGTTGGGCATGGGACAGCGTGCATCCTTCGGTATCGGTCAATTCAACTCTTTCTGGGCTTACAGCACACCCATCATCGGTGCCATTATCGCCGACGAGTACCTTGGTCGCTTCAACACCATCTTCATCGCCATCGCCTTCTCTATCTTGGGTCACATTCTGCTCATCATCTCCGCCATTCCCGCTGTCCTCACCAGCGGCAATGCCATCGGTCCTTTCATCCTTGGTGTCATCACCCTCGGTTTCGGTACCGGAGCTTTCAAGGCCAATATCTCGCCTTTGATTGCTGAACAATACCGCCAAACCAAGCCCCGTGTCATCAAGGACCCCAAGACTGGCGAGCGCGTCATCTCTGACCCCAACATCACGCTCTCTCGTATCTTCTTGTGTATGTTGTCCCCAATGTGATGTTGTAAGCAATTTACTAACATACTCCCAGACTTCTACATGTTCATCAACATTGGTTCCCTCACCGGACAAATCTCCATGGTCTACGTTGAGAAGTACGTCGGCTTCTGGTGCGCGTGGCTGCTACCCACCATCATGTTCTGCTTCTGCCCTGTCGTCCTTTGGGTCTGCAGAAACAAGTACATCCGCACTCCCCCCACTGGTTCCGTCCTCATCCGCGCCTTTAAGGTCTTGAAGCTCGCTACTAAGGGCAAGTGGTCTCTCAACCCTGCGACTACCCGCAAGAACTTTAAGAGCGAGCGTTTCTGGGAGGACGTCAAGCCTAGCCACCTCGGTGCGAACAAGCCTTCCTGGATGCAGTTTGACGACGCTTGGGTTGACCAGGTTGCTCGTGGCCTGCGCGCGTGCTCTTGCTTCACCTGGATTCCTCTTTACTGGTTGAGCTACAACCAGATGAACAACAACCTCACGTCTCAGGCCGCCACCATGACCCGTAACGGTGTTCCTAACGATGTCATCACCAACCTCAACCCCATCTCCCTGGTCATCTTCATTCCCATCGTTGACAACTTCCTTTACCCAGCTCTCCGCAAGGCAAACATCCGCTTCACTCCCATCAAGCGCATTGCTTTCGGTTTCATCCTCGCATCTTTCGCGATGGTTTCTGCTGCCGTCATCCAGCACTACATCTACGCCGAGGGCCCTTGCGGCGAATACATGAACAGCTGCGACGACCCAGCCCCGATCAACGTCTGGACCCAAGCCGTGCCCTACATGCTTGTCGGTTTCTCCGAAATCTTCACATCGATTACTGGACTCGAGTTTGCGTTCACAAAGGCACCCAAGAACATGCGGTCGCTCGTGACATCGTACTGGCATTTCATGTCTGCCTTCTCCAATGCGCTTGGTCAGGCGTTTGTGTCACTGTCCGAAGATCCGTTGTTGGTTTGGAACTACACGACTGTTGCTATTCTGGCGTTCATCGGTGGCATCCTCTTCTGGTTCCATCAACGCAAGACAGACAAGCAGGAGGACATTCTTAACATGCTTCCAGACTCCAACTACATGGGCAAGGACCGAAGGCATAGTGTTGCTGGTGCTGAAGAGGCTATCGCTGGCCACAATGTCGAGGCGCATGTTCGCACCTAGATCCAGTCGTGGGCAGGTTTACGCTATACGTCGATGTTTACGAGTGCGGCTGCCAACAGTGGCTGTGCGTATGGAGCGATTATATGATCGAAGATACCTATCTGGCCTAAAAGCTGGTTAATACACGAGACTTTTACCTAGCTCAAAACTTTCTGTATTCTTCTGCTTTTGTATTGTGACATGAAGCACAGCCCACCACGAACTGGCTGCTGTATGTGCTATGTACATGCACGCATTACCCTGTACTGCCAATCCTGTGTCGACATTATGTTTCATTTTCTTCGTAAGTCATCTCCGTGATCACGCCTAGCTGATTTAAGGCCAGTGTCTTCAGAAGCGGGGCATTAGTGAGCATGAACGGCAACCTTCAGAAATTGATAACGCCTGACAAAGACGTAACGTCCTAAGACCACGAATAGCCGACTTCAGATATTGAATAGCCGACGAAGAATGCATGTAGATGCGTTGATCTACGGAGCGAACTGATATTTGCAGTAGAATATACGACTTGATGTGCTCAACACCGACACGAAAGCAAATACTTGTGCCTTCTATTGCTATTAGTTAAGCTGTGCTCACGCACCATGATTCCCAAGTCGTGTAGACTATTCGTTGCTCTGTCTTGCCGTTACAACTTCGTCGTAGTCCATGTCGTACTCGCCGGCTGGACAGGTCAGGCTCGTATAGAGTCTTCAACCAGGTCGATATGACGGGAAGAAGCCCTAGTATCCACACCGTGTACGTCTCTAGTCTTCCCACCCATCTCGTGTGCGTACATTCACCACAGAGCAAAGACAAGAACAACACTGTACTCACATTCCGTCGTTGTTTCTATCTTGATTGGGCCCCACGTAGCCATGCTCACATCTTTCCGGATGGTAGTCGATGTACTTAAGCACGGCAACGATACTGGTGGGTAACTTCTCATAGTCGGCTAACGGTCCGCCCCCTTGGTCAGGCGGAAGAGGGCAA
>Ga0265798_10010841_pt1 | contig 11164 bp, 7 predicted proteins | sample P3T30metagenome_FD_192430 | JGI IMG/M metagenome (GOLD analysis project Ga0265798, IMG submission 192430) | Plant litter microbial communities from East Loma Ridge, Irvine, California - P3 T30 | ecosystem: Environmental > Terrestrial > Plant litter > Unclassified | place: USA: California... | reverse complement strand
GCGTCACGAACAGCACCTGCTGCTTGGTGCGGCCGTGCGTGCGCTGGATCTCGTCGGTCAGGTTGATGCCCTCGAACGACACCGACAGGTTCTTGTTGACGTTGTAGCCGACGCTCAGATCGAGCTGACCGTACGCTTCGACGTAGTTCGGGTTCGGGCCCGAGCCGTCGAAGGTCGACGACAGGAACTCGTCACGCCAGTTGTAGGCCGCGCGCACGTTCCACTTGTCGTTCTCGAAGATACCCACCAGGTTGGCCGAGTCGCCCAGGCCGACCAGCGCAAACTGCTCGCCCACGCTGCCATTGTCGTACTTCAGACCCGAATTGACGTAGGTGTAGTTGGCCTGCACGCCGAAGCCGCTGTTGCCGAACATGTGCTGGAGGTTGAATTCCAGGCCGCGGATGTTCGCCTTCTTCTGGTTCGAATACGACGTGATGCGGAAGTTCGCGACCGGATCGGTGGCGATGGACTTGATGGTGCCAGTGGCGTCGCCCGAGTCGTTGACCGGCCCCGCGGTCACGCCCGGCTGGCCGTCGAAGTTGCGGAAGATGTAGTTGCGGATGCAGGTGGTGTCCGCAGTCGTGCAGCTGGCCAGCGCCGCATTCCAGTACGCGCCGCCAACGGGCGTGCGCACGCCGAACGGCTGGGCGATGACTTGCGACTGTCCAGCGTAGTTCTCGAGCTGCTTGCGGAAGTGGTTGACCGAAACAAAGCTCTGGCGGCCGTAGTACCACTCGAGAGCGATGTCGAAGTTCTTTGACTTGACTGGCTCCAGCGCCGGGTTGCCCTGCGAGCCGGTGCCGCCATCGACGCGCGCCAGCGTGTCGAGCACCTGGCCGCCGGCGATCTGGTCGTAGCGTGGACGGCCGATCGTGTGGCCATAGCTGAAACGCCCCTTGATGTCGTCGCGCAGCGCGATGTCGGCGTCGAAGCTTGGCAGCACGTGGCTGTAGTTGCCCTTGAGCGTGGTAAAGCCCGATTCGCCAACGATCACCCGCAGTTCATTCTGCGAGACCCAGTTGATCCCGGTCGGAGTCGGCACCAGCGCGGTGGAGCTCACGTCGGTCTTCTCGTAACGCACGCCCAGCGAGGTATTGATCGGGAAGCGGGTATCCCACTCGGTATTGAACTGCAGGTACAGGCTCTTCGACTTTTCTTCGGTACGACGGTCGGTGTCGTAGGTCGTCTTCGGCAGATACAGCTCCGGCAGGCCGGAGGCCTGGGATACGATGTCGCGGATCTGGCCGAAGTTGAAGGTGTGGAAGCGGTCGAACAGGGCCGGGTTGTCGCTGCCGTTGACCTGGTCAAAATACTTGCCGAGGCTGTCGACGGTGAACAGGCTGGCCGGGTAGTCGGACGCCTGCGTCGCGCCGCCCCAGCTGTCGCGCTGCTGCACCGAGAACGCCGAGCGGTAGTCGACCTTGGTCGCGCCGACGCCGAACTTGAACTCGGACGCTTCCAGCACTTTCCAGCTGCCGTGGGTCTGGATCTGGTCGACTTCGGTCTTCATGTAGCCGTTCTCGAACACCGAGCCGGTGACCTGCTGCGGCGCGCGCGCGTAGTCGGCGCCTTGAATGCTCAGCACGGGGAAATCTTGCGAGAAGTCGACGCTGGTGTTGCCGCGGCTGAAGCTGGCGGTGCCGATCACGTTGCTCGAGCCCCAGGGGCTGTCCGGGGTCGATTCGGCCGACGAGCTGTGGGCATCGAGTTCAAAGCGCAGGTCGGGATTGACGCGCCAGACCGTGTTGAAGCCCAGCGACTTGTTTTCGCTGCGCGTGGCGAAGTCCGACACGCCCATGGCGATGTCGCTGTTCCCGGCCGGGATCAGCTCGGCATATGTCAGCGGGCCGGCGATCGGACCGTCGGTCCAGCTGCTTGACGACGGGCCGAAGTTGAACCATGCCGACATGTCGTTGCGGCGGGTGTGGATCTTGTTTTCCGAATAGGTGTAGTCGACGGTGCTGGTGATCGACTTGTTCGGCGCGAACTGGAACACCACCTGGCCGTTGGTGCGCTCGCGCTGCACGCCGCTCAGGTTGTAGTTCAGGTTCTGCGGGGTCTGGTACAGGTCAGTCGGGCCGGGGCGGTTCGTGATCAGCTCGGAACCCGGCTTGCCTGGCAGCGGGATCGCGCCGTAGGTTTCCTGGTCGCCGCGGAACGGGCCCTTCCAGCCATTGGCCACCGACGCGCGGTTATAGCCCAGGTTGCGTTCCTGGTAGCTGGCCGACAGGCCGATGCCGAAACGGCCATCGGCCGAGGTGTTCGAGTAGATGCCCGAGACTTCCGGCGTGACCTTGTTGCCGTGCTGGAGACCGTCCGGCAGGTTGGTGGCCGACGTGTCGTGCACGCCCTTGATGCCGATGCTGGCCTGCATGCCGGGACGCGACAGCGGGCGCGCGGTGATCACGTTGATGGTCGCGCCGACGCCGCCGGTCGGGGTCTCGGCGCGGCTCGATTTGTAGACCTGCAGCTGCGAGATCGCTTCGGAGGCGATGTTGGCGAAGTCGAACGCGCGGCCATTGCGGTCGCCCAGGTTCGATACCGGCATCTGGCGGCCATTGAGCAGCACCAGGTTGAAGTCGGGGCCGACGCCACGCACGGTGATCTTCGAGCCTTCGCCGATTTCGCGGTCGATCGACACGCCAGAGATGCGCTGCAGCGATTCGGCCAGGTTCGTGTCGGGGAATTTGCCGATGTCTTCGGCGACGATGCCGTCCACGAAGCCCTGCGCATTGCGCTTGAGGTTCATCGACGACTCGAGACTGGCGCGCAGGCCGGTCACGACGACGGTCTGCGTGCCATTCTGGGCCGGGCCGGTGATCGATGCGGTGGGATTGCTGGCCGCGTCGACCGCCTGGTCAGGGGCGCTGGTCGCGGTTTCGGCTGGCGGCATGCTGGCCGCTTCCTGGGCAAACGCCGGCATGAACGCCGCGCATGCGCTGGCAACTGCCAGACTGATCAAGGTCTGTTTAGCCTTTGGGTAGTACATGTCTTCTCCTGTTTTTATAAATATGACCGTGCTCAGACACGGTGTCTCCGCCATCCGGATGCGTCGCCGCTGCCCCCGGGTACTGCCTTTCAAACCCGGGCGCCTCCTTGCCCGGCGGCGCGCCACCATGTGGTGCAGCGAGACCGATCGGCTGGTGCCGATGGCCTCGCTACGTGAATCGCCGGGTGCGCGCTGCACTGTGTCATGTGTCCTCGGCTCCTTGGCGGGTTGCGCCAATCGGGCATCGAAGGGAATTTGTCCGTCGCATGGAAACGTTTCCATGCAGTGATCTGAATCTTAGAGTTATGAAAATAAATTGTCAACGGAATATTCCGTTACCTCGTCAACCGGTGTGACGTAGTTTTGCAACACTTTGGTGCGCACGGCGCGTCAGGCAGTCCTTACCAATGACGGCATATGGGCGCGCGTCCCGCATTGACGGGATCGGTTCGACAGGCTATAGTCGCCTTGACGTTTTGGTAACGTTTCCAAACTGGAGCATGCATGCACCATTTTCTGGCCCGTCTCACGCGCAGCGTCCCCCACGGCGCCCTACTCGCCGCTATCTGTGTCACTTATGCCGCCAGCGTGCATGCTGCTGCACCGGCGCCCGCATTCGCCTGGCCCGGCGGCGCGCGCGCTGCCGTCAGCCTCGCTTACGACGATGCGCTCGACTCGCAACTCGACAACGCGCTGCCGACGCTGGACCGCCACGGCATCAAGGGCACCTTCTATCTGCAGCTATCGAGCCCGCCCGTGGCGGCGCGTTTGCCGGCGTGGCGCGCGGCTGCCGCCCGCGGTCATGAACTGGGCAACCACAGCCTGTTCCACCAGTGTTCGGGCAAGGGCCCGGACCGCGGCTGGGTCGCCGCGCACCGCGACCTCGCAACGACCAGCCGCGCACAGATGGTCGACCAGGTCCTGCTGGCCAACACGATGCTCGAAGCGATCGACGGCCGGCGCGAGCGCACTTACACCGCACCCTGCGGCGACGTGCAGGCGCTGGGCGGCGACTACCTGCCCGCACTGCACCCGGCGTTCGTTGCGATCAAGGCGGGCAATGGCCCAGGCGTGCCGGCATCGATGGCGGCGGTCGACCCGTATCAGGTTGCGTCGGTCGGCCCGGTGGGTGCCAGTGGCGCGGAACTGATCGCGCTGGTGGAGCAAGCCGTCGCGCGTGGCACCATGGTCGCCTTCACCTTCCATGGCATCGGGGGCGACCACCTGAGCGTGTCGTCACAGGCGCATGAAGAACTGGTGCGCTATCTGGCTGCGCACCGTGACGTGGTCTGGACCGACACGTTCATCAACATCATGCAGCATGTCAAACAAGCGCAGGCGCACCTGCCCGGCTGGACGCTGGCCTGGAGCGATGAATTCAACGGCGCAGCGCTTGACCGCACGATCTGGACGCTGGAGACGGGCGGGCATGGCTGGGGCAACAACGAGATGCAGTTCTACACGGCGCGGCCCGAGAACGTGCGCGTGGAGGACGGCCACCTGGTCATCGAGGCGCGCAAGGAGCGCTACGAAGGCAAGGATTACACGTCGGCGCGGCTCAAGACAGCCGGCTTGAAAGAGACGCAGTACGGGCGCTTCGAAGCGCGCATCAAGGTGCCGAAGGGCCAGGGTATCTGGCCGGCGTTCTGGATGCTGGGCGCCGACATCGGCAAGGTCGGCTGGCCGCGCAGCGGCGAGATCGACATCATGGAAATCATCGGCAAGGAACCGCGCAATGCCTATGGCACGCTGCACGGGCCAGGCTATTCGGGCGAGCACGGGTTCAGCAAACCGATCGCGCTGGACGGCGCCGACTATGGCGACGACTTCCACGTGTTTGCCGTCGAGTGGGAACCGCAGGCCATCCGCTGGTACCGCGATGGCGTGCACTACCACACCGCCACGCCGGCGCTCGTAAAGGGCGACTGGGTATTCGAGCATCCATTCTTCGTGCTGCTCAATCTCGCTGTCGGCGGATACTGGCCCGGCTACCCGGACAGCACGACCGCGTTCCCGCGCCGGATGCTGGTCGATTATGTGCGCGTGTATCGCAAGGATGCACCGCCGGCGCCGTGACCGGTTCAGCGCAGTGCCAGTGACTCTGCCTTCTTCGCATCCAGGCGCAGCATGGCGCCGCGCTGCGCCAGGTCGCGGCCCAGTACCAGGCGCAGGTTGGCGGGTGCGGGGCGGTCGACTTCCTGCAGGTGCACGCTGCCCACGCGCTGCGCGAGGCGCCGGGCCGCATCGACGTGGGCTGCGTCGTATTCGATGCGCGTGTGGCGCACCGCAAAGCCGGGCTGGTTCGACAGGCGCGTGACACGCAGGCCAGGTGCGTCGATCTGGCGTGCCAGTGCGCGCGCCATCCCGGTCACGCCATTGCCATTGCTGATCTCGAGACGCGCCACAGCCGAAGGCAGTGAAAGCGGCTGCAAGGCAGACTGCAAGGCAGGCGCGCTTGCCGGTACACGGCGCAATTCCATCATGCCGTCCGCGCCGACGTGGATCTGCGCTTGCGCCCAGCCGGGCTGTGGGGTGGGCTGCAATGCCGCCATGGCCTGGCCGAGCGCGGCGACGCCCGTCTGGCCACCGGTCGCAGCGAAATCGGCGCGCAAGTCGTACTGACGCAGCGACGCCGCCTGGCGCAGCATCTGCCGCGCGCGGGCATCCTGTCCCAGCGCGGCCAGGGCCTCACCCAGCAACTCCCACGAGTGCGCGACCAGCGGGTCGAGCAGGCAGGCCCGTTCCAGCGCCACGCGGGCAGCATCGTAATCGCCACTGCGCAGAGACGCACTGCCCAGAGTGACGAACCGGTGGGCGGTATCCGGCCCGGCGTCAGCTTGCAGCGGCGCGGCCAGGTCACGCCGGACGGCAAGCGCTCCTGGCTCCGGGCTGGCGGGCACCTGAAGCGGCGCGCACGCCGCAAGGCCGGCGCACAGCAATGCCAGCCGCGTGAATCGGGTGCTATGGTGGATGGTCGGGCGCATGGCAGCCTCCTTGGGTTCAGCGCGCGCTGGCCAGCGCGCTCATGGCACGGGAAATCTGGATCGCCGCCGGTCCCAGAAGGACCATCATCAGCGTCGGGAAAATACAGAAGATCAGCGGGAACAGCAGTTTCAGGCCGATGCGCGCAGCCGTTTCCTCGGCAATCATGCGCCGCTTGTGGCGCAGGTTGTCGGCATACACGCGCAGGGCGTCGCCCACGCTGGTGCCGAAGCGTTCGGACTGGATCAGCATGGCCACCAGGGTATCGACATCCTCGACGCCGGAGCGCAGTGCGAAATTGCGCAGCGCCTTTTCCTTGCTGAAGCCGGCGCGCATTTCCATCAGCACGATCTGCATCTCCTGCGCCAGCACCACGCTCTTGATATGGATTTCGGCGGCCACCTTGACCAGGGCGCGCTCCAGGCTCAGGCCCGCTTCGACGCACACCGTCAGCAGGTCGAGGGCATCGGGAATGGTTTCGAAGATCTCGCGCCGGCGCCGCTTGACGCGGCGCGCCAGCACGGCGTTGGGCAGGTAGTAGCCGAGCGCCGCACCGCACAGCAGGATCATCAGCACCATGCGCCCCGACGTCGTGCCGCGCAACAGCATCACGGGCGCCAGTACGGCAGGCGCCAGCAGCGCCAGCGCGGTCTTGGCCGCGAAGTACAGCGTCGGCGCCGCCGGGTTGCGCCAGCCGGCGTTCATGAAGCGGGTGCGCAGTGTGGATTTTTCCCAGCCTTCGTCGGGGATCGACAACCGGGTGAGCGGCCGGGCCACGCTGGCGACACGCTCGATCCAGCGCAGGCGCGGCGCGTCACCGATGCCCGGCGCCGCGCGCTGGCCGAGAAGACGGCGCAGACGCTCGCGCAGCGCGACCGGCGCGAACAGCGCCAGCGCGACCCAGCACAGCGCGCACACGACCATGAAGACGATCAGCAAAAACCACAGTTGCATGGTATTCATCGCGGCCTCACACGCGGATGCGGATGGTCTGGCGCAGCCACAGCACGCCAAAGATGATCATGCCCAAGCCGTACCACAGCAGCCGCTGGCCGCTCGGGTCAGTCCACAGCATGCTGACGTAATGCGGGCTGCTCACCGCCATCACGCCCATCACGCCAAATGGCAGCAAGCCCAGAATCCAGGCCGACATGCGGCCTTCGGCCGACAGCACCCGCACCTGGGCCACGAGTTTCAGGCGGGCGCGGATGATGCCGCTGATATTGCCAAGGATTTCGGCCAGGTTACCGCCCGAATCGCGCTGGATCAGCACCGCGATCACCAGGTAGCGCAGGTCGGTCAGCGGAATGCGTGCGGCCAGCCCGTGCAGCGCTTCGTTCATCGGCACGCCGTAATTGATCTCTTCGCGCGCGATGCGAAATTCACCGGCCAGCGGCTCGGGCATCTCATTGCCGACGATCTGCAGCACATTGATGAACGAGTGCCCGGCGCGCAGCGCGCGCGCGATGAAGTCGGCCGCCTCCGGCAGCTGGTGCTCGATGCGGATCAGGCGCCGCCTGCGCATCCGCTGCAGCAGGCACCAGGGCAGGCCAGGACTGGCCACGCACAGCAGCAGGCGCGCCTGCAGCGGCAACGTCCAGACGCTGCCCGCCACCAGGACCAGGATCACGCAGCCGAAGGTGGCGCCAATGAAGTGGCTGACGGTCCAGGGCGCGCCGGCCTGCACCAGCAGCGCATCAATGCGCTGGGCCAGGGCTGCCCGGTGCAGCAGCCGGTCGAGTGCAGGCCGGCGGCTGAAGGGGCGCTGCTTGAGGATCGAGATGCGTTCGCCCGAGCGCGTCTGCGCGCCGCCGGACATGACCTGCAGGCGGCGTGCAATGCGGCGCGCCGCGGCGCCGCGGGTACTCATCCACCACAGGTAGAAGCCTTCGACCGCCAGGATGACGGCGGCAAACAGCACCACGACGAAACCGTAGAAAAGGATGTCCATGACCGACCTTTCAATCAAACACGCGGTCGGGATCGAACGTGTCGTCCGGCACCGGTACCCCGAACAGCTTGAGGCGATCGGCAAACCTCGGCCGCACACCGGTGGCGCTGAAGTGGCCGAGCACCCTGCCCTGCGGGTCGACGCCGCGCTGTTCGAACAGGAAGATCTCCTGCATCGAAATGACCTCGCCCTCCATGCCGGTGATCTCCTGCATGCTCACCAGCTTGCGCGTGCCGTCGGTCAGGCGCGAGACTTGCAGCACCACCGTCACCGCCGAGACGATCTGCTGGCGGATCGCGCGCGGCGTCAGGTTCACGGCGGCCATGCTGACCATGTTTTCCAGGCGCGAGAGCGCGTCGCGCGGCGTGTTCGAGTGGATCGTGGCGAGCGAGCCTTCGTGGCCCGTGTTCATCGCCTGCAGCATGTCGAGCGCCTCGGCGCCGCGCACCTCGCCCAGGATGATGCGGTCGGGCCGCATGCGCAGCGCGTTGCGCACCAGCGCGCGCTGCGTGACTTCGCCCTTGTCCTCGATATTCGGCGGGCGCGTTTCCAGGCGCACGACGTGCGGCTGGCGCAGTTGCAGCTCGGCCGCATCCTCGATCGTCACGATCCGTTCGCTGGCCGGGATGAACCCCGAGATCAGGTTGAGCAAGGTGGTCTTGCCGCTGCCGGTGCCGCCCGAGATCAGGATGTTGACCTTGGCCGTGCCCAGGCTTTCAATCACCCGGATCATCGGCGGCGCCATGCTTTTGTACTCGAGCAGGTTGTGTACCGTCAGCGGGCTGCCGCCGAAGCGGCGGATCGACAGGATCGGCCCGTCGACGGCCAGCGGCGGGATGATGGCGTTCACGCGCGAGCCGTCCGGCAGGCGCGCATCGACCATCGGGCTCGATTCATCGACCCGGCGCCCCACGCGCGAGACGATCTTTTCGATGATCTTCATCAGGTGGGCGTTGTCGTGGAAGGTGACATCGGTCAGTTCGAGCTTGCCGTGGCGCTCGACCCAGACCTTGCTGGCGGTATTGACCAGGATGTCCGAAATCGTCGGATCGGCCAGCAGCGGCTCGAGCGGGCCGAAGCCCAGCATCTCGTGCTGGATGTCGAGCACCAGGTGGTGGCGCTCGTGCTGGTTCAGCACGATGCGCTCGTCTTCGATGATGCGCTGGACCAGCAGCGCCAGCTCGTGCTTGAACTGTTCGGCGGTCAGGCGCTTCAGGCGTTCCAGGTCGATCCGGTCGAGGATCATCTGGTGCATCAGCTTCTTGAGCTCCTGGTAGGCCTGGTTGGGGGCGTCGTGCGATTCGGCACCGGTCGGGCGCTCGGGGTCGGGCAGCGCAAGGCGTTCGCGAAGGGACATCGGTGTCTCCGGTGCGTGGTTCAAACGTGGGGAGCGAGTCAGTCGACGTGATCCTGGCGCCCGAACAGGCGCCCCAGCAGGCCACGGCTTTCGTGGACGCGCTGCGCGGTCACCAGTTCGACCAGATCGGCCAGGCTGCGCGCGGCGGCGCTCGAGCGCGACAACTGCAGCACCGGCACGCCCTGGTTCACCGAATCGGTGACCGCGATGTAGTCGTTGGGGAAGGTGTGCACCACTTCGCAGCCCAGCGCCGCATGCAGGTCCTGCAGGCGCAGCTTGCCGCCCTTTTCGTAGCGGTTGACGATCAGGCGGATGTTGTCGAGCACATAGCCGAGCGAGCGGAAGATGTCGAGCAGGCGGCGCGCATCGCGGATATCGGGCAGCGCCAGTTGCAGCAACGGGTAAATCGTGTCGGTCACGTCCAGCGCGCGCAGCGACACCGCATCGATCTGGCGCCCGACGTCGAGCAGCACGTAGTCATAGTGCTGGCGCGCGACGCGCAGGATGGTGTCGATGTGTTCGGGCTTGGCCTGCCGCTCGTGGGACGGATCGTCGGCCGCCGCCAGCACGCCGAAGCCCGGCGTCACGTGCACCAGGCACGATTCGAGAAACGGCCCGTCGATGCGGGCGATCTGGGCGCACACGTCCGACATCGTCATGGCCGGCTTCTGGTCCGACACGTACAGGGCGGCGTCGCCGAACTGGCCATGCAGGTCGATCAGCAGCACCTTCTTGCCCGCCAGCGAGGCAAGCGCGTAGCCGAAATTGGTCGAGATGAAAGTGGCGCCGCTGCCGCCCTTGCAGGCGATGAAGGCCAGCACCTTCCCGTCGCGCATGGTCGAGATGCCGGCGGCGCTTGCAATCCGGTCCATCGCCTCATGAAAGGCGCGGTGCACCAGCGGCAGTTGCAGCAGCTCGCGCACGCCGGCGCGCATCGCGGTAATCAACAGGTCGGGCTGGTGCTGGGTGGTCAGCAGCATCAGTTGCGCCGTCGGATACTGCCGGCCCAGGCGCTCGAGCAGATTGGCCTCGGACGGTTCGAGGTTGCTGGCATCGACGATCACGAGTTGCGGCGCGTCGGGATCGGGCCGGTCGAGCGCCTCGCGCAGGCCGGCGCGGGTCGCGCCCAGGTGCAGGGGCGGCACCCGCGCGGCGCCCTGGGCGGCCAGTTCCGCGTACAGGTGGCTGTCCCGGCTGATCAGGAGCGCTCTCATGAAGTCCTCGATAAAGGTAGTGCCGCGCGCTTACTGCGCACGGATCATGGGCGCCGGCTGGCCGGTGTCCGGTTGGGCGAACGAGCGCTCGTAGTTGTCGATGGCCGCGCGCGCGGCCCGGCCATCGAGCCCCGCGGCAGGGTTGCGGCTGGCGCCCGCAGCCGGGTCGATCGTCTGCGCGGCCAGGTTGGCGCGGGTCGCCGCGCCGAACTGGCTGTCCCAGTGCGGCGTGGTCGAGATGCAGCCCTGCGCGCCGCAGGCCAGCAGCACCAGCGCCGCCCGGCGTGTGAATGTGGATGCCATGCTGCTCTCCTATTCCGGTTCGGGGCCGCCGGCGGCCGGCGCCGGTGCGGGTGGGACAGGCGCCGTGCCAACGGCGGGCGTGCCAACGGCGGGCGTGCCTTCGAGGCGGCCGCCAAGCAGCACGCCGGCGCGCGACGGTGGGTCAAAACGATCGGTCGGCAAGCTCAGACTGCCGGCCGGCAGCGGCTTGACCAGGCGCGCCGTGATGACGAAGACCAGTTCGGTGCGCTCCTGCTGGAAATCGGTGCTGCGAAACAGCGCGCCCAGTATCGGCACGTCGCTCAGTCCCGGCAGGCCTTTCAGGTTGGCGACCAGGTTGTTGCGCACCAGGCCACCGATGGCAAAGCTCTGGCCGTCGTGCAGCTGCA
>Ga0265798_10010839_pt1 | contig 11165 bp, 11 predicted proteins | sample P3T30metagenome_FD_192430 | JGI IMG/M metagenome (GOLD analysis project Ga0265798, IMG submission 192430) | Plant litter microbial communities from East Loma Ridge, Irvine, California - P3 T30 | ecosystem: Environmental > Terrestrial > Plant litter > Unclassified | place: USA: California... | reverse complement strand
AGAGAATTCTGGTAACTCACTGAGTGGACGTCCGCTCGCAGAGCTTACTAGAAGGCCGGCGGCGGCAAGAGCGCTCGCGAAAACGATGGACTTCATGGTGATGATGAAGCGAGTGTTATGGGATGTTTAAGCTGGGTATACAACGTAAAGGTGCTGGGTGTGGGAATGTTGTGGGTTGTTTAGGTGAAGCCGTGCAGCGCAGCGGATGTATAGGTGCGAGAAATGAGTGAATGACTGCCTGCAGCTGAAAAGAAGGAAAGACCGACTGGTCAATTTAGGGAAGCTGGGAACCAACAGAGACTGTAGGGACTGTAATCGGCGTTGAAGAGGAAGCGCGGTCGGTGTTGACGACTAGGTATTGTTGCGCTGTTGTGGTACCTTTACCTGCGCTAGCGCCTTCTGGGCCTTAGGCGACGCCGTTTGGGCAGTCGCGACGAACGGCGAAGGTATTCATGGATCGTCCTGCAGGGTCCAGATATCGTGGTCGCGACTGCCTTAAGAGATACGATGAGGGATGAAACGCCAACCCCAGGTTATGATAAGGAACACGAACTGAAACCTCAACCTGCCCCAGGCGCTGGGCCACAAACATTTGGACGACTAGAACGAAGTGAAGAAGGAAACAATATAGGTGAGAGCGACACCACAATTAGGAGTTCGTTGGCTAGGCAAATGGCTTCTCGAGACCGAGAGGACTGAAGACTTTAAACGCGGAGAAGCTACATGATCGGTAGACTTGAATAAGATCATGACTGTATGAGTGAATTGGAAAGCCGTTGCCATATACCCATCGCTGCTTGGTGATAGAGACGGGTCGATTCAAGTCACCACATTAGCCGATCGTTTGCAGGCCGGTATACGGATACAATTACGATAGCTTTAATCTTGATGCAATGAGTGCGATATGTTTGATCGAAGGCTGCATCTGTTGATATATAGTGCGTGTCAAGTGCTGTCCATACTTTGCGAGGCAAGTACGTTGACGACACCAGCCCCAGCGCTGCAAACGTCTTGTGAAAGATCAAGGACCGCAAATTTGGAATGATAGCAGTTTGAAAGCGAAGAAAGGAAACCGAAGCGAAAGAAAGGGACACGGCGAAATGCATGATGACTCGAACGATAACACTGAGAGCGGAAACATACCTGGGTACGCATAATGTTCGTGTGTGAGTAGAAACACAGAGTGAGACGAACGCATGGCAGTTCAGATCAAGCGTCCACAAGGCGCGCCCGACGTGCTAAGTATGCCGGGACTTTCAAAAGAGAGATGCGACTCCAAGAAGAAACGAAGGGTCAACAGGTCTTTAGCCTAGAGGATGCTACTCACTTGAAACCAGCTGGAGACGACGGCCTTCGACGACATCTCTCACGCAATGAGCGATAATTACAAAATGCGCGCATAGCAAGCCACGCATGCAGCTTCAAAGAAGCGTCGCAAATGTCGAAGGGCTTTACAGGTAATAGTATTGTAGATGAAGTTGGCTGAAGACAAAAGGAGGCCTGCAGCCTGCAGGCCGTCGCTCTGATGCGGGGCACGTGTGACACAAGCCTGGCGAACCCCTTTGACCTCAAGCGCGGGGCTCTCGCTCACTCACCTACTGCACTTGCCTTCTTACCTTCTGACCTCCTTTGGCGTTGACCTCCTACAGAAGCGAGACGTACAGAACCCGGATGATGCATCGCGACAAGAGCGCGAAAGAAAACATGAGTCGGGCACAAGGCGCACAGGCAACAGCGCACGGCCAGCGCTTCCCTCTCTGTTGCCGACCATGGGTTTCGCCGCCCGCACTGGCCCTCGCTTCATCTGGCACCTGCGCTGGGTCCACCAGCATCACCAGCAACTTTTGTTCAGTATATATAACCGATATTTACGCAGTATCAATGTGCAGTGCGAGGATTTGTACGAACTCATTTCTTGCCTTTTACCAGAAGTGACCGCGAGTCCCGCACAACACTGCACTTACTCAATCTTTGGAAACACCTCACCCTTCGTGGGTTCGAAACTCTGTTTTTGCACTTTTCTTTTTGCCTTTTTGCCCGACCCATACAAGCATTCACTCTACTCCGACAACGTCACAACTATTTTGTGGACACCTATTTCCTGTCTTCATCTTTTTGCACATCTCGAGCATCTCAATTTGGCCGGGATGCTGCAGCAGTCTTGCAATTCGCTGTAGACATCAAATGTAGGTATCATGAACCCACCCAGAAATTTGGTACTCCCAGTCTCTATAGACATAATATCAACATCATGACCCCTCCTACATGACACGTGAACTTGTTTGAGTTGGGTACGCTTAATGGGACGTCGCACAATAAACCACGCATCGTATCTTGCGTGAATCACATATCCGCATCCTCACCAACCGCAGTCATGGATGCAGCACAGAGCGTAAACGGCAAGTTACTCATGCCCACATCGCTGTGCAGTTAGCTAATAGAGCTCTACCAACAGAGAACGCTTCTTTCCTCTACGGCCATGAGCATCAGTACCAGGTTATCATCCTTCCAACATGCACATGCGAAAAGGGATTTAGGGCTCTCCTCATCGCTAAGTCCAGTGAGGCTGGTCACGCAGTGATTGCTGTCAATGATGGCGCTGTGTTGCACGGCGATACCGTCGTTGGAGGTTTGCGACGTGCAAGTAAGCGAGCAGCGGTAGACGCACTGAGCCACCGACTTATGTCGCTCGTTGGATATCTTAGCCGTAAGTCTTTCAGGTATACGTGTCATGGCGCAGCGAACTTGCAAATGCTAACATTATGTAGATTCGGCTGGCCTCAAAGACGGCGATACCTTTGTCACCAAGTACAAGAACGGTCGCACTACCATTCGTGTCAAACATCCCGACGGAACAAGGTCGAAGAAGACTATCAAGACTGGGGATATCAAGAGAACAGTTCCGGCCTGTGGTGCGACTCCTTCGAACGGAAGCGATGCTACGTGCTGTGAGAAAGAGCGTGAGAGGCTAGAGTACGAGAGCCAGAAAAGGGAGGTCGAAAGACATAACAAAAAGATCGATAAGCAATTGGAAGATGCTGCAAAGCAGTTGAATGCTCCTGAGAAGGAGTGGGATGCTTCCGAGAAGGAGTGGAATGATGCGAAGAAGTTCGGAGATGAAGATAAGAGAAGGTGTTGTGTCGTCATGTAAGCAGGAGGAGTCGATGGAGGAGGACGGTCATAATACCTATCTCCAAGGTCACTCTGAAGTGATATTTGCTCGGCGATAGTCGCGGACTAAGAGTAGTAATACAAAGGTGGTGCTGATAGCATCCAACTGGACGGCCAATTGTGTTGACTCTCCAAGTCTAACACTTCATCTTGATTCCCCTCCTCTTCTCATTCTCTCTCCATTCAAACATGAACTGTACACCGGTGAACAGCGCGCCACAAGCCGTAGCAAGGAACATCCAGCCCGACCATGTTCCTACAATACCACGCACCAAGTCCTTAAGACCATCGACTCCCAGGGCGAAACCAACGAGATTAGCTGTCATAAGCATGAGGATTTCGAAAACGGCGCCGACTCCGCATAACCAACGATACGCATCCGGACTATCCTTCCACTTCCTCGCCGGGAATATGTACGAAGCAACAATCTCGGGGAGAACGAAGAGAGTGACCAGCCAACCCCACATCAGCAACCGAAGCTGGATATCATGCCAGATCGCGATAAAGGTAAACACGGCGAGGTAGTTTCCAACCGATCTTGCCTTGCCCCAGAGACCATCTCCTCTATTGCCACCCAGCGGAATGTAGAGGTATCTCAAACTCCACTTGTTGAAGCTACGATGCCAACCGCGCCAGAAGTGCATGACGGAGTAGTTGTCTGACATGCATCTGACCATGTTCTCGGGAGGATCAATACCGTCCAAGAGCGACCAGAGACGGAAGAAACGCCATGGGATGAGCAGCTTTAGCCAGATGTGCTTTAGGTTGAAGAAACCTAGCATACTGAGCTGGGCTGGCGTGTACTGCGACCAGTCGGGCCTCTCATGGAAGATGGCGACCATGTACATGTAGTGGATCATGATTTCCATCGTCAACAAGACGACAATGAAGCGGACGAGGTACATTGTTGTTCGCTTGGTCGTGATGCTGTGGGGTCGATACCGGCATTGAGCGATGTAATCGTTGAACGTGATGATGGGCCCAGCGAGGTAGAGGGGCGAGTACATGGCATAGGCGAAGTAATTGCGGAAAGTATAGTCAGTAGGCTTGGCAGGTATCGTGACGCGGTCCCGCTCTGAGAGGTTGGAGGCGTCGAGTTGTTTCTTCTTGATGTTATTAGCTATATCGAACTAAGGGTGGGTGGGTAAAGTACTTCAATGGAACTACCCGTCCGAGAGTTGAGGCTCCAATAGTGATCGAGATTGAAGCTGATCAACCGGAGTATGGTGAAGTTGAAAAGAACCTCCCACCGAGGTATCAGACCACCATAGCTGTCTAGAGTGTGACCGAAGTTGGGTGCTGGTTGACCTTTCTCCGACAATGTGGATGGAAGGAAAGTGCCAAGTATGTTGGCATACGAGTAGCCGTCTGAGAACTCATTTGCAAATAGAGTCCCGACGTTGAAGATCCATGTAGCAGCCGGTACATATTGGCGAGGGAGCTTCGTGCCGATGCAGTAGTTGGCATAAAGAATGGCGACGATCTTGAATGCTGAGAAGCCATGAAGGGCGGCAAGGAATATAGCGGCAAATAAAAGGTCGAATGAGATGCGCTGGTTCATACGGGCATCCGCTGCAGCACCTGGGGTTAAGCCCATAGTAAGGCCATTGCCGGCAGAGGGCCGAACTTGAGTATACGTTCCCGCCCTCCAGAACGAATCATAGGCCTTACGCAGAATAGGATGAAGTAGAACTACGATGAAGAGATAGGGAATGTTCTGGCGGAACCCGCTGTATTGAGCATCGGTATTGTCCTGAGGAGTTAGACGATGGCATGTGACAGTCGATGTTGCAACGTACTACTTTGCGACCAGGTATCCAGCCATCCGAGAGAAGATGTTCAAACTCCGGATAGTTTGGATGGGATTCTGCTTAACGATTAGCTCTCCTCACCCTCTGCGGGCTTATTCGGACGAACCTTGAGAAACATCTAGTACCAACTTGAACATAAAGAACACGCTGGCTGCAATGGACACGTAGTAGAAGTAGAACTCCGGCGTTGACCATAGTGGCGCGTGACTTCTATTTTCTAGACTCTTGTCTCCATTTCGTCCATCTTTGACTGGCACTGGTCCAGCGGGATCAAGTTTGGCCTCTTCGAGCGCCTCTTTCGGGGGTGCGGTGGCCGGTACAACGAAGCGTGTATCGAGGGTATCCAGCGAGTAGAGCTGGCGAATAAATTTGAGCGCCATTGTATTGCCTAGACTATCTCCTCATCTTCTGGTCTCCAAAGAACCCTGTGTATATGTCTCTGGAGTATGCGGAGTGGAGGCGCGGGGGACAAGTGCGGTGATGGAGGCCAGGTCCGCAACCTCAACTTTTGGAGTTCGCGTCTGGCAACAGCTTCGCTCCAACACCAACGCCCATCCTGCAAGGACAGCGCCCAAAGCACCTCGAATACCCATTATCACGCGTCAATCAGGCCTCACGTATACAAGCGAATCTTTATCAAGCTTTGCGCATTGCGATAGTCGCGCGCGATGAACATTCCCAACGCATCGACCGCACCAGCTGCGGGAGAGTACGCCGGAGGTACGCGACGCTCGACGAAGCTCTACACACAGCGCATGCTAATTGAGAACCATAGATGAGGTCTCTGCGATCGTCCTCGACCCCGGCTACTCGACCGTTCGCGCTGGATTCGCTGGCGAGGACGTGCCCAAGTCCGTCTGCCCTTCCTTTTACGGCCAAACATCCTCAGGCGAACACCTCTTTGGCGAAAATGCGATACATGCGCCGGTCGGCGGTCTCGATATTAAGAACTATTGGGGCTCAGACGGCATTGTAGAGGACTGGGATACCGCGACCAAGCTGTGGGAGTATGCGATCACGAGCCGACTCACCGGCGCAAAACCAACCGACCCTACCAAGAACGGGCTGAACGATGGCAATGGCGAGAACGAGAATGGGGAGGCCATGGACGTGGATATGGACGCGTTAGAAAACAACGAGAAGCCGCTGGAAGACAGCCCGCTGTTGATCACGGAACCAGGCTGGAACAGCGCAAAGGCGCGGGAAAAGTACATTGAGATCGCCATGGAGGACTGGGGCACGCCAGCTTTCTTCTTGCAAAAGACTGGTGTATTGGCTGCCTTTGCATCAGGAAAGGCGTCAGGCATCATCATTGACGTCGGCGCGTCGCATACATCTGTCACGCCTGTGCTCGACGGCATGGTGCTGCGAAAGGGCGTCCAGAAATCGCCTCTAGCAGGTAACTTTGTCTCCGACCAGATACGGACGTCATTCAAGCAAGCCCAGCCTGAAGTACCATTGACACCGCACTACATGGTCAAGAGCAAGACACCAGTCGACGCTGGCGCACCCGCCCAAGCAACCTACAAGACATTCGAGACACCACCGACCGACTCTTTCCGTCTAAACGAAGAGGAGCGCATTCTCACGTCCTTCAAGGAATCCGTCGTAGAAGTTTGGCCCGGCCCCGGCCGCTTCAGCACCAACGAAGAGCTGGCAAAGAGCATGCCAGGCCGACCGTTCGAAATGCCTGACGGCTGGAACCAAGTCTTCGGCATCGAGAGGTTCCGCGCCGCAGAGGGCCTCTTCGACCACAACGCCGCGCTCGCCAGCGAAACCATGCCCGCGCCGAAGCCTGAACAGACAATCCCCCGACTCGTACAAGCAGCAGTCCAACAAGTTGACGCCGACCAACGTCCTCTCCTCCTCTCCAACATTGTCGTAACAGGTGGCTCGACGCTGCTCTACAAGTTCAACGAGCGCCTCAACTACGAAATCAACGCCATCTACCCCAGCACTAGGAACAAGCTCATCGCACCCGGTAGCGTGGTGGAGAGGAAATACGCAGCCTGGATTGGCGGCAGTATACTAGCTAGTTTGGGCAGTTTCCACCAGCTGTGGATCTCGAGGAAGGAGTACGAGGAGCATGGTGCTGGTATCGTCGAGAAGAGATGTCGTTAGGCACGGCGTGATGGATGCGATGCGGAGTCCATGTTTTACTGAGGGTCACTAGACTTCTATTGTTCTGTTAGGTAGTGTAATGCACAAAATATTCCATGACTAAATGCCGTTCACATCGAATGCTTGATTTGAATGTCTGGTGAGGTGGTTCATTGATCGTCATCATATTGCCTTGTAGCTATTCGGCTGTGGTTCGTCTGGAACCCCGTTTCGGTGTATAATACACGTTCATGTTCGTAACGCCATCTTGCATCGCCCCGGAGCTAGAGCAAAACCTATGAGTCTATATCCATCGTCTCTGCTGTGCCGGCCACATCACCATCCTTGAGCTCGTGTACGGTCACGTACTTGCTGATCTCCTCCTTGGTGATGATCTTCTCGTTCAGCACTGCAGTAGTTCCCCGTTGGAACCTGTAGTTCCTCTGCTTGGGCTGCCTGGTGTTTGGTGTCTTGTAGTTCCTCATCAAAGTGGTCTTGTCCTCTGTGATGACCGCTACGTCCACGTTGCTACCGGAACCCAGATCGTTCCAGATACCCGCCTCGATGGCGTTTGCGCATAGTGTGACGGCATCCTCCCGCGATAGATCGGACTTCCACTGTGTCTCGAAGACGGACATGGCGGCCAATGAACCTGAGCCCATGGTGACGTACGGCAGCTTGTCGGTGGAACCGTGGGCGTGGACGGTGAAGAGATGCGCACCGGTGGGGTCAACACCCGCAATGACGAGGTAGGCGCCAATGTGACCCTGGTGGCGGAACAGGTGCTGCTTCAACATGGTCATGCAGGTAACGACGCGGGGCTTGCGGCCGGTGGAGAGGGCGTGCAGTTCGAGGTTCGAGGAGATGATGGCGGTGGTGAACTCGGTGTCGGCGGCGGTACCGGCACCCGCGCACCAGATGTGAGGGGATATGTAGTGGAGTTTCTCGCAGTTCTGCGGTGCATGTCAGACCAGTGTCCATGGTGGTGGTTGTCACAACGTCTATGGCGGGGACGAGCCTACCTTGTCTGCTACAATGGGACCGCTGGTAGCTCGTGTGTCTGCTGCGATGACTACGCCGCCGTTGAAGAGACAGCCCACAATGGTCGTTCCTGTGCTGGTCGCCTTGGGCAGCGGGATGCCCTGGGCGTGGAGAGCCGCATTGCGGTTGTGGTTGGAGAAGTCGAAGCCGCCCATGGTGTTGGTGTGAGGTGTCGGTGGAGGCGTGGGGTGTTTGCTGCGGAGACGGCGTGTATAGTGGTAAAGGTGGTGATGTCGCGCGTCTACTCGGGTTGTCTAGGCGGTCGGCGGCGAGGGTGAGTTGCGTAGCTGTCGTGCCTGGAGCTTGGATGGAGCCTTGGCGCAGCGATGAGCTCCACTAGCTCGGGAACTTTCTCAGAACAACAAAGCGCGTCGCTTCAGAGCGTCGAGCTAATGGTCGCATGCTTGTCGCTCGACTATCCAGAGCGCCAGGCACCATCTCCTTGCATCTCCGCCGTTTCAATCACCTTCACCTGCTCCCGCCTAGCCTAGAACGGCCTGTTTGCTCTTTCCCAAAACACACCAAGGCTAGCACGCGCTCCCGCGCTCGTCCTCCGATGCATATATGAATAAGCTGAGAACTCCGACGCGCGACACCAAGCCGAGCCTCCTACGCGCCAGAACCTGTTCGGCCTGCAAGTCCTGCAGAATGTCTAAGATTCCCGCGCCGGCTGTCGAGGCTGGGCCTGAGGTGCCCGAAGTTGAGACTGAGGTAGCTACAGCTCGCACCAGACCGCCATGCGACGGTACTAACGAATACACAGCATCTCGGCTTCAAGGTCCTCAACCAGGGCAAACAGGGCCCCAAGAAGGTCAAGATCCTGCCCCGGCCATGGTCTGCCGATAACCTGCCGCCTGCGTGCGCAAACCTCCTCTCCATCGCCTCCAAACCCGCCCTTCTCGCTGCTGCCGGCCCCAACATCCTCGTCATCGCGTCCACAGACTCCGTGCGCAGCGCCTTCCAGAACAAGACCATAGCCGATGACATCGCAAACGCCGATGACCCGCGTCTGGAAGAGCGCGACATTGACGTCGTAGCAGACTTCACGCCCGATATCACCATCTCCACTCCCAATCTCCGCCATGTCGCTTTCTCCGCCGATGGAGATTTCTTGGTTACATCTGATGAGGCCGACGGCGGCGTCACTACGTACAATGTTGCGAGTGTCGTCAGCCAAGGCAAGAAAGACGCGGACACCAAACTGGCGACCGACGCACCCGTTCGCGCTCTCCTCCCGAACCCCTCCCCCGAATTCGAACAATACTTCGCCATAGTCCTCGATAACGGCAAGCTGGAGATATGCGATGTGGAAAAGGGCGTCAAGAAGACGATTCGAGAGGCACACGTCAACTGCGCCGCTTGGAGTGCGCGCGGAAAGGCTGTAGTCTCTGGCTCTATTGATGGCACCTGCGCTATACACATGACCGCTGGAGACCTAAGAGGTATCGTTCCACGACCCCCGGACGTCGATGAAAACTACGAGGTGACCGGCGTGTCATGGCTGAAAACTGAAGAGTTCCTTGCTGTCTACTCTCTGAAGGACCAAGACCAGGATAACCCGGAGCCAAAGAAGTACAGCGTCATCAAATCAGCCAAGGGCTGGGGATCCTTCACGTACCATTCCTTTGTCTGGGATCCTCTTCCCGAGGCATTCGAAGCTCCACGCCGCCAACTACCTGCACGGATCTCGTCCACACGCCTACAAAACTGGAAGCCCGATCTCGACGACATGCTTATTATCACTTCCTCCCACGCAGACTCCATCGCGATACTTGCCTCCACAAGCAACAAGATCTCCCCGGATCAAGAAACCTGTAACGAGCTCATGATGGTCAACGTGGACGACACGAAGAAGGCTCAGGTGCCGCGAACCGCTTACGGAGACGAGGAAATGGATAGTGTCTTCATTGGTGAGGCGCTTGATCTTTCGAGCAAGGAGAAGATACTGCGCCCCATTCCTGCTCTGGAAGAGATCAGTGAGGCGCCGTGGCCGCTTCCTGCATACATGGCTCTAACCCACGAAGGTCTTCTTGCGGCCTGGTGGGTGATGTGGAACAAGTCTATCGAGGCTGGAGAACGCTACCCCGGTCTCATCTTCAAGAGCGAAGCCACACAGCATGCGCCGTCTTCTACACCGAGGGCATCTACGCCTGCATCCAAACTTCCTGTTGCTACATCTACCCCTTTCAGCAAGTCCATGGGAACACCCGGCACCCCAGGAACAGCTGGCATCCCCCACTTTGGCAACGCTGGAAACGGATTCGGTACACCAACTCCCGCTCTCATGAAGCCTCAACCGCCCGGCTTTGGAACGCCCGGATTCGGTACTGCTGCTACCAATTTGCCTGCTCCAACATTCGGTAAACCTGCACAGCCTTCATTTGGTGCTCCATCTTCAATCGGTAAGCCTCCTCAGCCAGCTTTTGGTGCTCCCTCTGCAATCGGCACTCCCGCCAAACCTGCCTTTGGCGCTCCTTCTGCAGTAGGTGCCGGCTCCGGATTCGGCGCAGTAGGTGGAATGGGCGGCAAAGCATCGCCATGGGGAGCGACATCTCAAACTTCAGAGTCAAAATCCAACCCATTCTCGGCCGCCGCTGGTGGTTCGTCGGGCTTCGCCCAATTCAAAACTGCTGGAGGGTCAAACTCCTTTTCGAGCTTTGGAAGCAACAACTCTGCACAAGCTGGCTCCGGGTTCGGAGCACTCGGGCAAGGGCAACAGAAATCTGGCTTTGGAGGTCTGAAGACAGAGCCAAGCTTTGGTTCTACTGTCACCGTTGGCTCTGGGACTGGATCTTCGCTACCCTCCTGGGCGAGCACGCCCGCTCAGCAAAGCAGCTCGATCTTTGGACAGCCAGACAAGTCATCGTTCAACACGGCCTCGTTCGAGTCGAAGGACTCCGATGCGAGCGAGGCAAACGACCGAAAGAGGGACGAAGCTACACCTACACCACAAGCTCAGCCGTCCCAAGGCTTGTTCGGCCTTGCAGGTGGCTTCAAGCTCGGCACTACTTTTGCAAGTGACGGTACAGCTAAGGACGATCC
>Ga0265798_10010837_pt1 | contig 11167 bp, 9 predicted proteins | sample P3T30metagenome_FD_192430 | JGI IMG/M metagenome (GOLD analysis project Ga0265798, IMG submission 192430) | Plant litter microbial communities from East Loma Ridge, Irvine, California - P3 T30 | ecosystem: Environmental > Terrestrial > Plant litter > Unclassified | place: USA: California... | reverse complement strand
GCCATGGCGTCTGCTCATATATTGAGCAGCGATTCTACAATAAAAATTGACTCTGTCCCTAATTAAACGCAAGCACGGTCCAGATCGCGCTGACTCTGTCCCCAATTATTCAGGCAATCGCCAACAGGCCATGTACGCCGTGCTCTTTTGCAAAAATTTGAGTAAATAGGGAAAGGTTGCTAGAAAAATTGGCAAATAATTCGACACTGACCCTATTTATCCGGGTGGCTATTTGCCAATAATTCTACTCTGACCCTAGTTGTGGAGTTTCAGGCAAGGGTGAAGCCGGCGGAGAGGCTGTAGCCTTCGCCGTAGGCGCTGCGCAGGGGGAGGTCCTGGCCGAGGCCGGAGCGCGCTTTCTTGCGCAGGCGGTAGACCAGCATGTCCACGCGGCGGCTGGCGTCCGGATCCTCGCCGCCCATGCCGGCCACGATCACCTGGCGCGGGACCGGGCGGGTGTTGATCGTCAACAGGTGCAGGAAATTGCACTCTTTTTCGGTCAGGTCGATCACCTTGCCCATCAGTTCGAGCTGGCGCGCACTCACGCGCAGCATCCACTTGCTCAGGGCCGGCGCCGGATCTTGGGGCCGCACGCGGCGGTCCAAGGCTTCGATGTGGGCCGCCAGTTCGGGGAACTTGATCGGCTTGGTCAGGTAGTGGTCGGCGCCCAGGCGCAGGCCGAGGATGCGGTGGTCGAAGGCCACGCGGCCCGTCAATACCAGCAGTCCGATCTCGGGGTACAGCTGGCGCATGCGCGGGATGACGTTGAAACCGTCTTCGTCGGGCAGGCCGAGGTCGAGCACGACCACCGCGGCAGGGGTGCGCGTCAGCGCCGCCCACATCTCGCTGGCGGTCCTGGCGATCGTCACGTCATGGTCGAGCTCCTTCAGGAACTCGGCCATGTCGTCGGCATATTCGCCATTGTCTTCAACAATCAGTATCTGCGTCATCTTTGGCCGTAGGGTGTTCTTTCCCCCGCAATAATACCAATGGTAGCGTTATCCATGCCGGGTGCGGTCCCGATTATCACTGTTGAGGCTGTCTGAGGCAAGGAGTTGTTCCGTTACAATCCGAGTGCAGGCATCCACAGCCGGAATTCGGCGCCCGCCCCTTCGCGCCCCGGAGCCAGGCCCAATACGCCGCCATGCACCTCGACGATCGAGCGCGCCATGTACAGGCCGAGCCCGCTGCCGGCCAGGCCGGCGGCATTGCGGCCGCGGTAGCCCTTGTCGAACACGCGGCTGGCATCTTCCGGCGGCACGCCGGCGCCACCGTCGAGCACCGCCAGCTCGATCCCTGCGCCGCTGCGCCGCGCGCGCAGGGTGACGCCGGCCGACGGCGGCGAAAACGCCAGCGCATTATCGATCAGGACCTTGAGCGCCAGGCGCAGGCCTTCCGGCTCGCCGCGCAGCGTCAGCGGCAGCTCGTCGACCTGCAGCAGCGCTGCGCGCCCGGCCGCGCGGATCTGTGTGACGCCGGTATCGACCAGGTCGCGCACGGTGATGGTGTTCGGCTGGCGCGCCTTGCCCAGCGTGGACATCCGGTCCGGCGACAGGTATTCGTCGAGCATGCCGATCAGGCGGTCGACCGCGGCGCCGATCTTGCGGTAGCGCGCGCGGAGCGTTTCGTCGGCATGGCTCGAGGTCGCCTCCAGGCGCTGGATGGCGCCGTCGATGGTGGCCAGCGGGCTGCGGAATTCATGGTTGAGCATGCTGGCGAAGCGTTTCTGCTCGCCCTGCAGCGTGCGTCGTGCCGACAAGTCGCGCAGCTGGCCGACCAGGGCCGCGGTATCGTCGGCCGGCACGATCGCCATGGCTTCGAGCGCCAGCGGCCGCCCTTCGGCGTCGAGCAGGTCGAACTCGCGCTGGCTGCGTACACCGGCCTGGCCAGCGGCCGCCTCGCGCAGGAAAGCAGCGAGCGGCGCCAGCGCCGACTTTTCCTCGCCATCGAGCGCCCGCTGCAGCGCCGCGTCGTCGTAGCCGCCCAGGACGCCGAACGCCGGGCTCAGGTAAGTCAGGCGGCGTGCGGGCAAGGCGATGACGAAGGCCACGTCACCGCCCAGTTCGGCGATGGTGTGGAACAGGCTGGGCTTCATGCGAGATCTTTCTTAACCGACTATAAGAGTGTCAGGATTACCAGCAAGTATATCTCTGTGGAATATATTTTGTGAATTATCGCGAGTGGCAGGCCAGCGTGTCTCCGCGCGCGGGCAAGGCGCCAAACAAATGCGCCACGTCGCCGGAACTTGAGGGATAATTTGCCTACCATGAACGATACTGCAACCCTCCCCCCGCTTCCAGACCGGCTCTCGATCGATCCGAGCAGCCCTTTCCACAACCGTGACGTGTTCCAGCACGACGTGGGCATCCGTTTCAATGACAAGGATCGCTACGACGTCGAAGAGTACTGCCTCAGCGAAGGCTGGATCAAGGTCGCCGCCGGCAAGACCCTCGACCGCAAGGGCAAGCCGATGCTGATCAAACTGAAGGGCAAGGTCGAAGCCTTCTATAAATAAGCCGTCCTGAAACGACGGTCCCGCACGCGGCCTGGCGCCGCGTGGCGCGCCACCTGCAAGGTGGCGCATGACGTTCGCACGGCCTTTCGCGCGATGGCTTGCGTTCGGCGCTCAAGCAAACGAGCGCGATACCATTTCCACACCCAGCCCGACCAGAAACGCCAGGAAGCATTGCCTGAAGCGCCTGGCGCTGATGCGCGCCCGGATCGCCTGGCCCAGCCACATCCCCAGCAGCGCCGGCGCAATCCCCAGCGCCGACAGGCCCAGTTGCTCGAGCGCGAAGGCGCCGTTGGCCGCCAGGCCGATCGCCAGCGCCAGCGACGACACCGTGAACGACAGGCCCAGCGCCTGCACCAGCTCGTCCTTCGTCAGCCGCAAGGCCTGCAGGTAAGGCACGGCCGGCATCACGAACACGCCGGTCGCCCCGGTCACCAGCCCGGTCGCCACGCCCACCACCGGTCCCAGCCAGGATTCATGGCGCGGCGCCAGCGCCAGGTTCGGCGCCGCCAGGGCATAGGCCGCATACACGATCAGCGTGATCCCCAGCCCCAGGCTCGAGGTCGACGGGTCGACCCGTGTCAGCAACACCACGCCGCCGGCCGTGCCGGCCACGATCCCGAGCAGCATCGGCCACAGGCGCAGCGCCAGGCGGCCGGCCGCGGGGCCGGCCAGCATCTGCATGACGTTGGTCACGAACGAGGGCAGCACCAGCATCGCGGCAGCCGCGGCCGGGCTCATGACCATGCCCAGCATGCCCATCGCTACCGCGGCCAGCCCCATGCCGGTCACACCCTTGATCAGGCCTGCAGAGGCCAGGACGGCGGCCAGGATCGATAGCTGGTAGGCGGATGCATTCATGCCGCGTATTGAACCAGCGCGCCCGGCGCGGCACAATGCGGTATTCCCATCACCGCCTTCGGACCATCCGAAGGCAAGCACAAGGCAGCGACATGCGACTCGACCTGGCGGACCTCCAGCTATTCCTGTGCATCTTCGATGCCGGCAGCATCTCGGCCGGCGCGGCACGCGCCAACCTGGCGCTGGCCTCGGCCAGCGAACGCCTGCGCAGCATCGAGCTCGATGCCGGCGTGACGCTGTTCGAACGGCGTCCGCGCGGCGTGGTGGCCACCCAGGCCGGCGAGGCCCTGGCCCATCACGCGCACCTGATCCTGCGCCAGCAGGCGCTGCTCAAGGGCGAGCTGCGCGACTTCGCCAATGGCGTGCAAGGCACCTTGCACCTGCATGCCAACACCGCGGCGCTGGCGGAATTCCTGCCGCGCAGGCTCGCGCCCTGGCTGGCCGAGCGGCCGCGCCTGCACGTCGAACTGAAGGAGCGCACCAGCGCCGACATGGTGCGCGCCATCGCCGCCGACCTGGTCGAGGCGGGCGTGACGTCGGACGTGGTGCAAGACAGCGCGGCGGCGGCGGGCCTGCAGCTGCAGCCGGTCGAACGCGACGACCTGGTGCTGGTCATGGCGGCCGGCCACCGGCTGGCGGGCGCCGCCAGGCTGGCGCTATCCGAGGTGCTGGACCAGCCCTTCGTCGGCCTCGCGCATGGCAGCGCCTTGCAGGACCACCTCGACGCGCAGACGCACGCCGCCGGCCAGGTGCTGGCGCTGCGGATCCGGATGACGACGTTTACGGGATTGTGCGAGATGGTGGCGCATGGCGTCGGGATGGCCATCGTGCCGCAGAACGTGGCGCGCCGCTACCGGCGCCAGTATGGCTTTCGCACGGTGGCGCTGGACGAACCGTGGGCCCGGCGCCAGCTGTGCCTGTGCTACCGCGACTGGCGCGCCCTGTCGGCGCCGATGCGCAGCCTGCTGGCCCACCTCGGCGCGACCGCCCGCGCCGACTGAATCAGTCTTCGAGCGGCGCGAAGATCGCTTGCAGGTCTTCTTGCGTGAGCGCCATCTTCTGCGATTCGCCTTCGGACAGGATCGAGTGCGCCAGTTCCGACTTCTTCTGCTGCAGCAGCTGGATTTTTTCTTCGAGCGTTCCCTTGGCGATCAGTTTATAGACGAACACGGGTTTATCCTGCCCGATGCGCCAGGCGCGGTCGGTCGCCTGGTTTTCGGCCGCCGGGTTCCACCACGGGTCGTAGTGGATCACGGTGTCGGCCGCGGTCAGGTTCAGGCCCACGCCGCCGGCCTTCAGGCTGATCAGGAAGATCGGTACCGCGCCCTGCTGGAAGGCGGCCACCTGGGCCGAACGGTCGCGCGTTTCGCCGGTCAGGATGGCGTACGGGATGTTGCGCGCGTCGAGTTCTTCCTCGATCAGGCCGAGCATGCTGGTGAACTGCGAGAACACCAGGATCTTGCGGCCTTCGCCCAGCAGATCCTCGACCATCTGCATCAGGTCGACCAGCTTGGCCGACACCGCCGCCGTATTCTTCTTGGACGGCATGGACTTGACCAGGCGCGGATCGCAACACACCTGGCGCAGCTTGAGCAGCGCCTCGAGGATCACGATCTGGCTGCGCGCCACGCCCTTGCGGTCGATCTCGTCGCGCACCTTCTTGTCCATCGCCAGGCGCACGGTCTCGTACAGGTCGCGCTGCTGGCCGGACAGCTCGATGCGGCGCACCATCTCGGTCTTCTGCGGCAGCTCCTTGGCCACATTGTCCTTCGTGCGGCGCAGCAGGAAGGGACGGATGCGGCGATTGAGCAGGGTGCGGCGCACCGGGTCGTCCTGCCGCTCGATCGGATGGCGGAACTGGGTGTTGAAGGTTTTTTCGTCACCCAGCAGGCCCGGAAGCAGGAAGTGGAACTGCGACCACAACTCGCCCAGGTGGTTCTCGAGCGGGGTGCCCGACAGGCACAGGCGGTGGCTGGCGTCGAGCGAGCCGGCCGTCTGCGCCGCTTTCGAGCGGGTGTTCTTGATGTAGTGCGATTCGTCCAGGATCACCAGGTGGTAGTGGTGCTTGCGCAGCTCTTCCTCGTCGCGCGGCAGCAGCGCGTAGGTGGTCAGGACGATGTCGGCGCCGTCGATCTGGTCGAACTGGTCCATGCGCTCCTTGCCCTGCAGGAGCAGGACCTTGAGGCTCGGCGCGAAGCGCGCGGCTTCGTCGCACCAGTTGGCCATCAGGCTGGTCGGCGCGATCACGAGGGCCGGGCTGGTCAGGCGGCCGGCCTCTTTCTCGGTGAGGATGTGGGCCAGCGTCTGCACGGTCTTGCCAAGGCCCATATCGTCGGCCAGGATGCCGCCCAGGTCGTACTCGCGCAGGAACTGCATCCACGACAGGCCTTCGAGCTGGTAGTCGCGCAAGGTCGCCTGCAGGCCGGCGGGCGCCTCGACCTTCTTGACCGCGCCGAACTGGCTCAGCTTGCGGCCGGTCTCGCGCAGGCGCTCGCCGCCGGTCCAGCGCAGCTCGATGCCGCGCGCCAGTTCTTCGAGGCGCGCCGCGTCCAGCGTCGACAGGCGCAGCTTGCCCTTGACCTTGTCGTTGAAGTACAGCTCGCCCAGGGTGGCGAGGATCGGCTTCAGGCGGCCCCACGGCAGCGCCACGCGCTGGCCGTCCGGCAGCACCGCCAGCATCTGGTCGGCCTCGGCATGCGCGGCCAGCACGGCGGGATCGAATTCGAGCGGCGCGCTGCGGATCAGCTGCACCAGCACCGGCAGCAGCGGCACGCGCTTCTTCGCCACCACGATGCCCAGCTCCAGCTCGAACCAGGCATTGCCCGCTTCGCCCGGCTCGTCGATGTCGGCGTACCAGTCGTCGACCGGGACCACGTCGTAGCGGTATTTGTTCGATTTCTGCAGGTGCCAGCCGGCGTCGGACAGCGCGTCGATATCGTTCTCGGCAAAGCGCAACCAGTGCGCCTGGCTCTCGAGCTGCAGCGCGCCGGCCATGGCGTTGAACGGCGCGGTGGCCGGCTTGCGGAAACCGATCTCGCCCAGTTTGTCGAGCGCGTCGCTTTCGGCCTTGGGGTCGCGTTCGATGATCTCGGTAAGGTCGCCGATCTGGCGCACCACGCGCTGCGACGGGTCGAACGAGACGCGCTGGCCATCGTAGTCGAAGGCCAGCACGGCGAAGTCCTGCCAGCGCGCGGCGCCGGCGTCGGCCAGCTGCACCGCATCGAGCATCAGGTGCGGAATCGGCTTGACGTCGTTGCGCAGGCGCTGGGTGAGCGGCTGCGGCAATGGCATCAGCTGCTGCAGCCCGTGCGCCAGCAGCAGCTGCGAGACGCGCTTCTTGTCGGTGCCGCTCAAGGCCGGGGCTTGCGCCACCAGCGCCTGCAGTTCGGCCAGCGAGATGTCGATGCCCCCGCGATTGAGTTCGAGCGGCCCGCACGACAGGTTATCGATATACCACGGCGGATCGGTCGGCAGCATGTAGTCGATCTGGTCGGCCGCGCTGTGGGTGGCGGCGCCACCGACTGGTTCGACCGACCATCCGAGCTTGGCCACGCGGCCTTCGTCGCGCCAGGCCAGGCTGGCCACGCGGGTGGCGCCGCCCTGCAGCGGATACACCAGGCCGCCGGCCATGTCGGACCACGAGTTCGCCCACAGCAGCTTGCCCTGCTCGAGCAGCATCTGCAGCAGGATCGCGCCCACCTTGCCTTTCGGTTCGGTGGCGCTGGTGCCCTGGGCCGAGCCGCTGCGCATGGCGATGAAGAAGCGCACCAGATCGACGTCGTCGCCTTCGAGATAGGCGGGCGGCGCCGACAGCAGCGAAAACACTTCGCTGACCGGGCTGGCCGCGGCCACGTCGCCGTTCGGACGCAGGCGCGCCTTGCACAGGCACAGGGCCACGTGGCGGCCGCCGCTGGTAGGCGCCATCACGTACACGAATTTGTATTGGGCGGCCTTGGGATCGACGACTTCGTCGGTCAGCTTCGGTTGGGGATGTGCTGCCGCTTCGACCCGCTGGAGCCAGCTGACTATCGGCGCCGGAAGGGCCGGGGAACGTGCAGGAGCGCGGACCTGGGGTGCGTCGCTGGCTTTCTCGCGAAGATAATCGACTGTGGTCATTGGGTCTCGGAAGCTGAATATGAAAAAACGACAATTCCTATTATCCGCCATGCGTTCATTTCCGTTTTGTTCGGAATCGCACTTAGCGGGCAAAACTTTACGGGCCGAAAGGAGTAATACTTACACGTTTCTATGGCAGCGCGCCAGTCCCGCAACCGCGAAGCGACAGTCGTGTCGGGCCCGGACCGCGCGCATGGCGCCACGCACTGCATCGCCGGCGCCGGCGAATCGCTGAAAACAGCGCCGCCCCTGCCCTGTTTTGTTGCTGTGATACATCATTCGATCGCCGATTGCCACGCTCGGCGCAGGCTGCCGCTGGCGCGCGCCGGAACCTGCGCGAGAACGCGGGCCCGTTGCGGCGCTGCCCCTGCTCCCCTATTCCGGGGGCGGTTGACGCAGCATGTCAAGACTGGCGCCCGCGCCAGTTTTGCGTATGATTACCGGCTCGACTCACCGATCCGCCCAACGCCACGCCATGCTGCCATCCATCGAACAACGCCTCGCCCAAGAACTCGCCGCCCGGCCAGCCCAGGTGGCCGCCGCCATCGCCCTGCTCGACGAAGGCGCCACTGTGCCCTTCATCGCCCGCTACCGCAAGGAAGCCACGGGCGGCCTGGACGACATCCAGCTGCGCCTGCTGGAAGAGCGCCTGCGCTACCTGCGCGAGCTGGAAGAGCGCCGTGCATCGATCATCGCCTCGATCACGGAACAGAACAAGATGACGCCGGAGCTGCTGCAGGCGATCGCGCTGGCCGAGGACAAGACCCGCCTCGAAGACCTGTATTTGCCGTACAAGCAGAAGCGCCGCACCAAGGCCCAGATCGCGATCGAGGCGGGCCTGGCGCCGTTGGCCGAAAGCCTGCTGGCCGATCCGTCGCTCAATCCCGACGACGTCGCGCATGGCTACCTGCGCGACGCATTCACCAATGCCGACGGCGGCGCCAATCCCGGCGTGCTCGACGCCAAGGCGGCGCTGGACGGCGCGCGCCAGATCCTGATGGAGCGCTTCGCCGAGGACGCCGGGCTGCTGCAGTCGCTGCGCGAATACGTGCAGGACCACGGCGTGGTCGAATCGAAGGTCGTCGCCGGCAAGGAAGACGAGGGCGAGAAGTTCGCCGACTACTTCGACTACAGCGAGCCGCTCGCCGCCGTGCCGTCGCACCGCGCGCTGGCGCTGCTGCGCGGCCGCCGCGAGGGCGTGCTGGACGTCTCGCTGCGGCTGGACACGGAACCCGAGAAGCCGAAGTGGGACGCGCCATTGAATCCGTGCGAAGGCCGCATCGCGGCGCGCTTCGGCATCAAGGCGCAGGGCCGTCCGGCCGACAAGTGGCTGCAGGACACCGCGCGCTGGACCTGGCGCATCAAGAGTTTCGCGCACCTGGATACCGAGTTGATGGGCGCCCTGCGCGACAAGGCCGAACTGGATGCGATCGGCGTCTTCGCGCGCAACCTGAAAGCGCTGCTGCTGGCGGCGCCGGCCGGCCCGCGCGCCACCATGGGGCTCGACCCGGGCCTGCGCACCGGGGTCAAGGTGGCCGTGGTCGACGCCACCGGCAAGGTGGTCGACACCGCCACCGTGTATCCGCACCAGCCGCGCAACGACTGGAACGGCGCACTGCATACGCTGGGCCAGCTGGCGGCGAAGCACGCCGTGTCGCTGATCTCGATCGGCAACGGCACCGGCTCGCGCGAGACCGACAAGCTGGCGCAGGACCTGATCAAGCTCCAGCCAGAACTGAAGCTGACCAAGATCGTGGTGTCGGAAGCCGGCGCCTCGGTGTATTCGGCGTCCGAATTCGCGTCGCGCGAATTGCCCGACATGGACGTCTCGCTGCGCGGCGCGGTCTCGATCGCGCGCCGACTGCAGGACCCGCTGGCCGAACTGGTGAAGATCGATCCGAAGTCGATCGGCGTCGGCCAGTACCAGCACGATGTGTCGCAGGCCCAGCTCGCGCGCTCGCTCGACGCGGTGGTCGAGGATTGCGTGAACGCGGTCGGCGTGGACGTGAATACCGCCTCGGCGCCGCTGCTGGCGCGGGTGTCGGGCCTGTCGAACACGGTGGCCCAGGGCATCGTGGCCTACCGCGACAGCAACGGCGCCTTCGCCTCGCGCGCGGCGCTGAAGAAAGTGCCGCGCCTGGGCGACAAGACGTTCGAACAGGCGGCGGGCTTCCTGCGCGTGATGAACGGCGCCAATCCGCTGGATGCGTCGGCGGTGCACCCCGAATCGTATCCGGTGGTCGAGAAAATCCTGGCGGACGTGAAGCGCGACGTGAAGGCCGTGATCGGCGATGGCGCGCTGATCAAGACCCTCGATCCAGTGAAGTATGCGGACGAGAAGTTCGGCGTGCCGACCGTGAGCGACATCCTGAAGGAACTGGAAAAGCCGGGGCGCGATCCGCGTCCGGAATTCACCACCGCGACGTTCAAGGAAGGTGTCGAGGAAATCTCGGACCTGCGCCCGGACATGATCCTGGAAGGCGTGGTGACCAATGTCGCCGCGTTCGGCGCGTTCGTCGATATCGGCGTGCACCAGGACGGCCTGGTGCACATCTCGGCGCTGTCGAATACCTTCGTGAAGGATCCGCACACGGTGGTCAAGGCCGGCCAGGTGGTCAAGGTCAAGGTGCTCGAAGTGGACCCCAAGCGCAAGCGCATCGCCCTGACCATGCGCCTGTCGGACAGCGCGCCGCAGGCCGGCGCCCGTCCGGAGCAGCGCGGCGACCGCAACGATGCGAAACGCGTGGCCCAGCACCAGCGCCAGGAACGCGCGGCGCCGCCGTCCGGCAATGCGATGGCCGACGCCTTCGCCAAGCTGCGCGCGAAATAAGCGATGCTGGCGCCGAGCCGATGCTGACGCTGGCCCGCATCGATCCTGACAGCGTCGACGCCCGCCGCCTGGTCGGGGAACTCGATGCCGCGCTGGCGGCGATCACGGGCGACAGCGGCGCCTCGTCGTTCGACCCGCAGGATTGCCGCGGACCGGGCGCGGCCTTCGTCATCGCCTACGATGCGCAGGGCGTTGCCGTCGGTTGCGGCGCGGTGCGCGCGCTCGACGGCAATGTGGGAGAAATCAAGCGGATGTACGCCCGGCCGGGCAGCGGCGCCGGCGCGGCTGTCCTGGCGGAGCTGGAGCGGCTCGCCGTCGATTGCGGCTACCGCGCACTGTGGCTGTCGACGCGGCGCGTGAATGCGCGCGCGCTGGGCTTCTATCACCGGCACGGCTATGCCGAAGTGGCGCCGTATGGCCGCTATGCCGGCCGTGCGGTGTCGATCTGCCTGGGGCGCAGCCTGGTGGGCACTCAGGCGTGCTTGATGAACATGCCGATCAGGTAGACCGTCAGGCAGCCAAAGCCGATCAGGAGCATGCGCGCCTGCGGGATCGCCGGCAGGCCGGTCTTCTTGATGTGCAGCGCGTCGCGCACCAGCAGCACGGCATAGACCAGGGCGGCCAGGCCGGACAAAATGTCGCCCGGACTCTGGCGCGTGAAGCCGCTGTAGATATTGAGCATGCCGGGAATGCCCAGCAAGGCGGCAATCACGAAATTCATGGTCGGCGACGGTACGCGCGGGCGAGGTTGCTGCATTGGGCTACTCCGGAAAGTCGGTGGCAAACTGCGCGATCATACCGCAATGCCCTTCCCATCCCCAACCGGCCAGGGCAGTCAGCCCAGCAGG
>Ga0265798_10010835_pt1 | contig 11170 bp, 15 predicted proteins | sample P3T30metagenome_FD_192430 | JGI IMG/M metagenome (GOLD analysis project Ga0265798, IMG submission 192430) | Plant litter microbial communities from East Loma Ridge, Irvine, California - P3 T30 | ecosystem: Environmental > Terrestrial > Plant litter > Unclassified | place: USA: California... | reverse complement strand
GCCCGCAGAGCGGGCCATGGTCGATGCTGGAACAATGCGCGTTGGCGTCAGAACGGCGCGTCCAGCAGCACGGTTTTTGTCCCGAAATGAAGTTCGTTGTTGCGAACTCGATTTGACGGGACAAGTGTTTCGTCATAATTAAGTTCGGAACACGCCCCTTCGGAGCCGCCGCCGCGACAGACCCCGCTCACTGATCATAAAGATCGGAACACATGAGCGTAGATGCACGTTCAACGTAGACGCGAAAATAATAAAGTTCGGAACATTTAGTCAATGCGAACTTATCGGAGGAATTGTTCTCACTTGAAGCAGAAAGATGGCGGGACGGGTGAATCGCCCCGGCTTTCGTGGAGGCCGGTTAGTGTGAGTCAGGCCGGGATGGCCTGACTGCTCAACTGCTTGTAATAGTTTGCCTCAGCTTCAGCCGGCGGTATATAGCCGAGCGGTTCCAGTAGACGGTGGTGGTTGAACCAGGACACCCATTCCAGCGTGGCCAACTCGACGGCCTCGCGTGTTTTCCAGGGAGCGCGTCGGTGGATCAGCTCAGCCTTGTAGAGCCCGTTGATGGTCTCGGCCAAGGCGTTATCATAACTGTCGCCCTTGCTACCCACAGACGGCTCGATGCCGCCTTCTGCCAGGCGCTCACTGTACTTGATCGACACGTATTGCGAACCCCTGTCGCTATGGTGGACCAAGGCATTTCGTTCGGGCTGGCGCGCGTACAGCGCCTGTTCCAGCGCATCGAGCACGAAGTCGGTATGCATCGAGCTACTGACCCGCCAGCCGACGATGCGCCGAGCAAAGACGTCGATGACGAAGGCCACGTAGACGAAGCCCTGCCAGGTCGAGACATACGTGAAATCGCTGACCCACAGCTGGTTTGGCCGCTGGGCCTTGAACTGGCGGTTGACCCGGTCGAGCGGGCACGGCGCCTTCGCATCGGCCACGGTTGTGCGCACGACCTTGCCGCGTACAACGCCTCGCAGGCCAGTCTTGCGCATCAAGCGCTCCACCGTACAGCGCGCCACGTCGGTTCCCTCACGTCGCAATTGGCGCCAGACCTTGTCGGCGCCGTAGACCTGCAGGTTTGCCTGCCAGACCCGCTCGATGTCGACGCTCAGCACGTCGTCGCGCTGCGCACGGGCGCAACGCAACTCAGGATTACGCTGCTGCGCGGCGTATCGCCAGTAGCCGGACGGCGCGACCTGCATCACCCGGCAGATCGGCTCGACACCGTAGGCGTGGCGGTACTGGTCGATGAATGCCCTTACGGCTTGAAGCGGCGGTCGAGCTCCGCCTGGGCGAAAAACGCACTCGCCAGACGCAGGATCTCGTTTGCCTTGCGCAGCTCGCGCACTTCTCGCTCAAGCGCTTTGATGCGCTCTTCTTCGGCAGTGGTCGGCTCTGGACGCTGGCCGGTATCACGCTCCTGCTGGCGCACCCAGCGGCGCAGCGTCTCAGGTGTACAGCCGATCTTGGCAGCGATCGACGTGATCGCTGCCCACTGCTGCTTCGCTGACCATGCGCACAGCGCGCTCGATGACTTCGGGGGAATACTTGGGTTGCTTCTTCATAGCTCCATTTTCTCAAAGAATGGAGCCTCTACAAAACCCGGGGCGATTCAGTTCGCTTGCCAACGTCCTCAATCGGCCCAAGTGTGTAGTCACTTTGCGGGTTCACACAACCTGGACCAACAGCAGCCGTTCAGAAGACTGGGCGTTGGGCCGGGCGCCGTGGCCGGCCACACTTCGCGGACGGCGCGCGTTTTCACAGAAGATGATCCAGCAGTTCTGGGCCAAACACCTCGCGATGCAAGCGTGCGACTGGCACGCCTACATTGATCAGGTCCAGCCACTGCGCCTGCATAAACTTGAGCGGTCCGCAGAGATACACCTCCGCCTCTTCATGCGGCCAAGCCGGCAGCTTCGCCACATCCATACGCCCCGGAACTGAATCCACATCTCCATGTGCGTCCTCGTAGAAACTCACTACAGACAAATTCGGCATCGCAACCGCGAGGGCTGTTACCTCGGCACGCAGCGCATGGTGGTTGGGATCGCGCGCGGCATGCGCGAAGATCACCCGGCGCAAAGGGTTCACATCGGCGATCCGCTTCAGGGTTGAGACCATCGGCGTGATGCCGACACCGGCCGATAGCAGTAAGATTGGACCGTTGCCTTTGGTATCAGGCGTGAATTCTCCGAACGGGTGTGACACCTGCAGAATGCTTCCCAGCTGCACGTTCGCATGCAGCCAGTGCGAGATCTCGCCGGCAGGATTGCCTTCTTCCCGCTTGACGGAAATCCTGAAACTCCCTATGCCCGGCTTGTCGGACAGGCTGTACTGACGCAGCTGGTGGCGCCCTTCCGGCAGGTCGACCGCGACGCTGACATACTGGCCCGGATGGAAGTTCGGCAACGGCTTGCCGTCCGCAGGTTCAAAGCGAATCGACACCACATTCGCGCTTTCGCGCGCCACCTCGGTGACGCGCATCGGACGGGTTTCGCCCGGCTCAATGCCCGCCGTGCTGTACAGCTCCGCCTCGGCGGCGATCAGCAGCTTGGCCAGCGAGGTGTAGGCTTCTTTCCACGCGTTCAGCAGGGCTGGCGTAGCAGCATCGCCGAGAGTCGCAGCAATCGATTCCAGCAGATATAGGCCTACTATCGGATAGTGCTCGGCGCGAATACCGATCGAAACGTGCTTGTGGACAATGCGCTTGACCACAGGTCCGAGCGCTTCTGGCGCGCCGATGTTGGCCGCATAGGCGAACACTGCGGACGCCAGCGATTGCTGCTGCGCACCGCTGGCCTGGTTGCCCATGTTGAAGAGGCGGGTTAGCTCGGGACGTGCGCTCAGCATGTTTGAATAAAACAGTTTCGTGATGGCCAGGCCGTGCTCGCGCAGGACCGGAACGCTGGCGTCGATATAGGGACGAGAAACGTCGGAAATCATAATTTCTCCTTAATATGCAACCATATGCATATTTTAAGTTTAAAAAAAGCGCCCACTTGGCGAGCGCTTACTACATTGCCCACTTGAACGCGCGAACTTCTGTCATGGATAACCGACAAGCATTTCTGCTATCTCTTTGGCATTATGTTCTGTTGCTGGAGCCAGAGGCTGAAGCTCGCCGGTTAGGAATTGTGCGCGGCCTTGGCCGAAAGACCAGTCGGCATCGGTATTTTCGATTAATGAAATGATCAGATCATTAGGGGATATGTCGCATTCGGTTTGAAGCCGGTCGGCTAGCAGACGATAGAAGTCGACCTTCTCTTTTTCCGATCGTGGTCGCGAGACTACGGTGAGCAACACGACATTTTTAGATCGGGGATAACCCAGCCCGGTGTCCTCGAGAATCAGTTCGCCAGGACGATGCTGGGTAACCGACTGATAGCGATCGCTCGCAGGTACGCCGAACGCTTGCACCATTGCGTGGTGCGCTGCGTCGAGAAGATTACGGAGCTGATCTTGATCGCGACCTTCGATCAAGTCGAATTTAAGTAATGGCATGACTAACTCCTAAAAAGTTCGTTGAAAAGTGCGTGCGACAGATCGCCGCTATGGGGCAAAAATGCTAGCCAATGCACCAAACACAAGAGCGGCTGCTGCGGCGACTAGTGACCATGAAAAGCTGTGTGTATGTGCGTAGAAGCCATTAGCGACAAGCGGACCGGCGATTTGGCCGACGCCGTAAACTACGGTCATCTTTGCCATCAGATTCGAACCGCTTGCCTTGGCGATGCGCTGCGCTGCCGGCATCGCGATAGTGACCGTTCCCATGAAGGTCGCACCCACTAACAAAGCACTGATGAGATATCCAGCGGCATTTTGTACCGCCACAGGAAGGACTACGCCAATCGCCTGTACCAGGAGATTGATGAGAAGCGAGGTGCGGGTTCCGAATCGCTGGTCTACACGGTGCCACAGCAAACACGAAGGGGCGGCTCCCAGACCAAAAACAGCCCACACATGCGCCGAATTCGCGTCAGGCAAAGCTGTCTTCACGAGTAGGGGAAGATAGGTGGCCGTGACGATGTACCCGAATCCGGCCAGTCCGTAAATTACAGTCAGTGACCAAGCGTGGATTTCCGGTTTCACTGTTCCGCCACCACCACCGCCGCTGCTACTTCTTGTCGCCAAAGTAGCCGAGCCTCCTGCGGTCAAGCCAGGTGCAGCCCATAGACCAAACAAGAGACTAGCTGCGGCAAGTAGAAGCCATAGCCCATGGCTCTGCAAGCCTACGTAGGAACCGAATACGAGAAGCTCCGCCGATAGGGCGATGCCGATCCCAACACCCGCGTACAGCCATGGCGCACCTCGGAAATGTCGACGATGTTCAAGCAGCCAAACGGACGCCGAGATCATGGCCAGCGAACTGAAAACTCCGGCCACGCCACGTACTGCGATGACAATACCAGGGGCGCTGAGGACAGCAAGAAGGCCCAAGCACAGAACACTGCCAACAACCGATCCGAGACACAGGCGGTGAGCATTGTTCGCCCGAAGTCGAATGCCAAGGATCGCCCCCAGGAGATAGCCGGCATAGTTTGCCGAAGCAGCCCAGCTGCCTTGACGAAGGCTCAACAACCCTTCGTCAACCATAAGGGGGTAGACGGCCGTATACGCGAATCGGCCAAATCCCATTCCGATGACGAGGATGATGGCCGCGTCGAAAGCGGCGCGCCTTTCAGATGGGACCGGGATGCTTGCGGTGCTCATGCTCGCTCCTTGGAAAGTCGATTAAGGTCGGTTCGAAAATGCCGGGAGGTCAAAGTCTCGACGCCAGATCAGGTAAATATCAGCATGTCCGACATGCGGCGTCTTAAATGCAAGAGACACTCCGGCCGGCTTCGATACGCTTTCCGGCAACAGCGTCACGCATGAGCCTGCCGTGCACGCAACCATAGCGTGATATGAACCCACTACATGAATCTTCCATTCTGTCGATTCTGGGATGTTCAAGGTTTTCATTCCGAACCCTTTGTTAGTTCACGCGAATTTCGAGCACCAGCAACCGTCGCCCGCTTCCGAACCGCGCAGGCAGGTGGCACAGGACCGGCGAATACAGGTTGATCCCTAGAGAGAACATCCACCTCCTGCCCAGCTTCAGTCCTCGCAATTTGTCGAACAATTTCAGGCAACAGCGCATTCAGAAATCTCTTCATTGCTGAGGAATATTGAGTCTGTTCAGCCGCAGAGGCGTTCCTAAGATTTAACTGCTGACTAAGATTGCTGAGCGCGTCTAGCAAGGACAAATCAATACGGAAGACTAGAGCAGCAATTTTCCGTCGTTCTTTCTTAGGCCCATCCACAGCGCCTTCGAGCGCCTGCAAAAAAAAGCGAGCTACCGCAGCGATGCCCAGTTGGTTGGAGCGATAGCGATGAAGCTGGTGCATCAATCGGATTGCTAAGTCTGTCGATGACTTGGAGATTTGCATGATGGCTGATCGAGAGTCACCAGGCAGCGGCTTCACTCTTAGTCTCAGTTCTAACTGTTGTTCGGACTCATCTCGTCGACCAGTACCTGCACGAGCGCTGCGGCTGGCATTTCCCGAGCCAGTGGTGCCCCCTGGCCGGCCCAATGCGCGGCAAAGTCGTGATTACCTGCTTTTGCGGCAGCAGCATGAAGTTGTTTTGCTGCGTCGTAGGCCAGTGGATAAGCGGCCGGCAAGGGCGTACCGGCGGCATCGCAGTGCGCGATCAGCCGATTCACAATTCCTCTTGCAGGCCGGCCTGACAGGGCTGCAGTAAGCTTCGTTACGGCCGCCCGCTCTCCCTTCAGGTTCTCCCGATACGCGGCATTGGCTGCTGACTCAGGGCAGAGAATGAAGGCAGTTCCCAACTGAGCACCGATAGCACCGAGGTCGAGCATGGCCTTGATGCCGGCACCATCCATGATGCCGCCTGCAGCGATTATCGGAAGGCGGACGTGCTTGGCCAACAGGCGCACCAGGACTGCAGTGCTGAGCCTCTCATCGACGGCATCAGGATCGAACATGCCGCGGTGCCCACCAGCCTCTATTCCTTGCGCAACGATTGCGTCGATACCCGCTTCCTGAATCTTCAATGCTTCCTGAAGATTGGTCGCTGTGGCCATGGTGCGTATACCCGCCGTCCGTAACGCTGCAATACATTCATTCGATGGGAGGCCAAAATGAAAACTAACTACTTCTGGGCGAAGCTCGAGGAACATTTCGAGTACCGCACCGTCGTCCATGAAGGTCTTGTAAATTTCCTGCAGCGACGCAGGAGCCGTTATCCCGGCCTCGACAAACAGGGGAGCCAAGTGCGACAGCCAGGCTGCCTCGTTCTCTGCATGACGCTGAGCAGGGCTATGGCAAAAAACATTTACATGGATTGGGTGAGTCGTCAGTGCGCGCGTCTCGGCAATCATTTGGCGCGCCTGTGCAACCGTGCTCGCACCAAGCCCGAGCGAGCCAAGCGCCCCAGCGTTCGAGACCTCTGCAGCGAGACGTGGGGTTGCGACACCCGCCATCGGCGCTTGAATGATGGGGTGGCGCACACCAAGTTGTGTGAAGAACTCATGAGACGATTGCATGGCTTTCTCCTTCGGCTAACGATATAAGTGCGTGCAGTGCTACGAAAACATCTGACTGCCCGACAATGAATGTGGCAGCCCAACTTCGGGCCGCATGGGGACTGGTCGCTTCTTTTTATTTCGATGTTGGCATGACGAACTCCGCGCCTTTGGCGATGCTCTGCGGCCAACGTTGCATCACCGACTTCTGGCGCGTGTAAAAGCGCACACCTTCCTCGCCGTACGCGTTCATATCGCCGAACAGACTTTTCTTCCATCCACCGAAGCTGTGCCATGCCATAGGGACAGGTATTGGCACATTGATGCCGACCATGCCGACTTCGATCCGTCGGGCGAACTCACGGGCGACGTTACCGTCGCTCGTAAAGCACGACACTCCGTTGCCGAAGTCGTTTGCGTTCACCAGTTCGACCGCCTCGGCAAAGTCCTTAACCCGCACGGAGGCCAGTACTGGGCCGAAAATCTCTTCCTTATAGATGCGCATTTTAGGAAGGACATGATCGAACAGAGTGCCGCCCGTGAAGAAGCCTCCTTCGCAGCCGGCAACAGAATAATTCCGGCCATCAACCACCAGGGTGGCGCCTTCGTTAACCCCGGTATCGATATATGCCTCGATGCGCTCGAGCGCCTGGCGTGTGACGATGGGCCCCATCTCCGCTTCCAGGTCCATGCCGTCGCGGATTTTCAAGGTGCGGGCACGCTCGGCGACCAGTTCTACAATCTTGTCAGCCACATCCCCGACCAAAACAGCCACCGAGATCGCCATGCAGCGCTCGCCGGCCGAACCGTAGGCAGCACCGACCAAGGCGTCGACGGTGCGATCGATATCGGCGTCCGGCATCACGATCATGTGGTTCTTGGCGCCGCCCAACGCCTGTACGCGTTTGCCAAAGTGCGCGCTACGCTCGTGGATGCGTTGAGCGATCGGCGTCGAGCCAACGAAGCTGATTGCCTTGATATCGGGATGCTCGATCAAGGCATCGACTGCTACCTTGTCGCCCTGCACAACGTTGAACACACCGTTGGGCAGGCCGGCCTGTTTGAGGAGGTCAGCCATGAACAGCGAAGCACTCGGATCACGCTCGCTTGGCTTCAGGATGAAAGTATTGCCGGCCGCGATCGCGACGGGAAACATCCAGCACGGGACCATACAAGGGAAGTTGAAAGGCGTGATACCTGCTACGACGCCGAGAGGCTGGCGAAGGGTCCAGTTATCCATGCCTGTAGAGACCTGCTCGGTGTAATCGCCCTTCAAAAGCTGAGGGATACCGCAGGCAAACTCGATGATATCGATTCCGCGCTCGACCTCGCCGATTGCATCCGTCAACACCTTGCCATGCTCAGCGGTGATGATGGCCGCCAGTTCGTCGCGATGCTCATTCATCAGGGCGAGGAAACGATGCATGACGCGGGCGCGGCGAATCGGCGGGGTATCGGCCCATGCCGGAAAGGCTGCCTTGGCTGCAGCGACAGCGGCAGCGACATCGTCAGTTTCTCCCAGCACGACAGTGCGCGCCACGCTTCCCAGCGTAGGATTGAACACATCGGCACGGCGCGTTCCCTTGCCCTGCGTTTGTTCGCCGCGGATGTAATGCAGAACTGGCTCGCTACTCGTGAATGCAGGGGTCGTGTTCATGTTGAATGTCTCTGTGTGAAGATCGGGTGAGACTCATTCTAGGGCGAGTGCACACTCCAAACAATGCCTCTACAATACAAACTAAGTTCAATAAATTAAACAATCCAATGGATGCGAAGAAGATCGACGCGCTCTGGCATCACCTGTACTCCCTGGTCGTTGTCGACGCTACTGGAAGCTATACAGCCGCGGCTGTGAGGCTCGGGCTAACCAAAGGCGCAGTTAGCCAACGCATCAGCGAGCTGGAGCGGGCGTCGGGGATTTCGCTCGTGCATAGGACCACACGTAGCATGCAACTGACTGAGGCCGGGAAGACGCTCGTCGACTCTGTGCGCGGTTCGTTCGAGCATATCGAGCGTAGTTTCGCCGGGGTTCGTGATCTCGCTGAAACGCCAGGCGGTGTCCTGCGTATTACCGCACCAGTAGCGCTGGGCCGGCAACAGATCGCACCAAGACTTGCGGCATTTTTTCGTGAGTATCCACAAGTGCACATCGAGCTTGAACTCTCGGACCGCTTTGTGCCCCTGGCCCAGGAAGGATTTGACCTAGCGATCCGGCATTCGTCGTCTGCGCCTGAAACCTATGTGGCGTGGACCTTGTGCAACACCAGAACAGTGATGGTGGCTAGTGCGGGATACCTACGTCAACGTGGAACACCGTCATCGCCTGAGGATTTGGAAAAACATGATTGTCTGTATTATTTTCGGCGAGGCGAAACTCCGAGTTGGAGCTTCGAGTCGCGACGCGGAGCCAAGACACGGCTCAGTGTTGCCCTATCAGGTCCGTTTGCAGCGAATAACAGCGAGGCGTTGCGGGCTGCGGCACTTGATGGACTCGGCATTGCACTGATACCCGATTTCAGCGCAAGCGCCGACTTAGCGGCAGGCGCGCTCGTGCAAGTACTGCCGCAATGGCAGGCGGTAGGTGGTTTTGGCAATACTCTATTCGCGGTTCGTCCTTACAGCCCGTATCTTCCCCGCAATGTGCGCATTTTTGTTGATTTTCTGCGCGAACAGTTTCGCGACGGGTTCAGCCCGACGCCACGATAATCTTGGTCAGAAGACTGCAGTCCGTAGGGTTGAAACTGCACGAATTTGTCTGCTTGAGGGCGGGACGGAAGCGGACGTTCATAAGTGCCCGCGGCTGTTCTATTCATCCATCACGTAATTGCCGGTATGAATAATTACCAGTCTAAGTAGCCGCTCAATGGGCGAAACACAGCCTGTATCAGTACTATCTGCCGCCTATAGTCCTGAACTCAATCGAATCGAGATACTGTGGAAGCGCGCCAAGCATTTCTGGCGCCGCTTTGTTCCAAAAAACGGGACAGGCCTACTCGACGAGGTTCAGTCCTTGATGAGAGGCTTCGGAAGTAAGTTGACAATAAATTTGGGTGACCACTTAGCGCCTAGTCGCTTGTCCATCCACTCGAAGGGCAATGCCGTCAACACTTAAGAAAAACTCCCTTTGGCTGAAGCGCTTAATGCGAACGAGCGCTGGCGTGTGACGGCAATCCATCGTGAGATCAATCGGCTCACCACCGAGAGCAATCACTGCGTCAGAAAGAAGCTGCCCCACAAGTGTCCAAGCATCGAACGCTACATCCAACAAATCGCGGTTAGAAATTTGCGGGATCATCCAGGTGCGCACGATAGCAGGTGATGAGTCGCAATCAGGTCCTAATCCACGCAAGATTTTGTCTGTGCGACACGCCTCCTTATAGCGCTCATAGGCGTCATCCGAGCTCTCCTATGTCTCGATCCGGAATGGGAAGCCGAGTTTCACTTTGTTTCCCTCCATGGCGTACACAGCGCCGTGGCTTTGCACGGCAAGCATTCCCTGATGAACAATGAAATTGCGTCGCAATGTCAACACAGAAAAAAGCGGGGTGGCCTTGAGTTCTTTTAGTTTGGGTTGGATGGTTACGCGTACTGACTTGTGCTTTTCCAGGTTTTTGGTCAGCAGCTCGGGCACGTCGGCGATCGCACGGATGAACGCATTCAGCGAATATCGGAAACCATCGGGCATATGGTAGGTAGTCTCCATCTGGTGTAAATGCCAGTGGCACTCATGCCAACGATCGAGCGAGGCTTCGAGATGGGAATGAACGCAAGACATGTGCGATTTTTCTCCCATAATTAACGCAGGGGCTAGTTACTGGGCGACCAACGCATTGATTGCGAAAGCGTGCTTTTGGTCGCTTTCGCACCTGCTTGAACACGCGCCGTGAATCGAACAGCAGCAGCCAGGTGTGACGATGTATGAGTGAATTTAGATCCGGAAGTCTGCCAGTTGCTTGCCGCCTGCAATTCCTTCTGCAATCCATCTTGGCTGGCGACCTCGGCCCGACCAGGTCTGTGCTGAGTTGGTAGGATTTTGGTATTGCGCCTGTACCTTCTGACCCTTCCCCTTGTTCGATTTTTTCGAGCCGATAGCAAGCAACTCCTCAACAGATACGCCTGCTTCCTGCGCGATCGCCAGAATTTGCTGACGTGCTTTAGCCAAGTCACCCTGCTGGCGGCCCTTAATCTCTTTTTCGATGTCGTGTTGCAGACCCTTCAGCTCGCTGAGGTTATAGCTCGACAGGTCAATATTTGCCATTTGTGTTTCCTTTTCGAAAAGATGAGATGTTAGTCACGATTCTACTATGCGGCCGAGACTCAAAGCGCTAGCAGAACGCAAATCGTGCTCGCTTAAATTTAAAGTAAAAACTGTTGGTAGCAAGATCAGGTTCTAACAACGATGAAGGAACAAGGACACAATCTCAACAGGACGTAGCTTTTTCCTCGTTGGACGAGTCAGGGTGGCCGGCACGAACTGCCGCGGCCACCGTTTCTTACAGCCTTACTCAACTTTATTAAGTAATGCAGCATTCATGCGTCGGTATAACGGACCGATTTCAGCTTCAACCGCTTCGAATTGTTCGCCTTCAAGCATACTGTATTTTGTATCGAAAAGGATTCGTTTATCCAATG